>Ga0255039_10000091_pt1 | contig 28953 bp, 23 predicted proteins | sample BC1_12_1_MG_FD_181713 | JGI IMG/M metagenome (GOLD analysis project Ga0255039, IMG submission 181713) | Seawater microbial communities from Strait of Georgia, British Columbia, Canada - BC1_12_1 | ecosystem: Environmental > Aquatic > Marine > Strait | place: Canada: British Columbia | collected... | reverse complement strand
ATCCTTATCCTTATCCTTATCCTTATCCTTATCCTTATCCTTATCCTTATCCTTATCCTTATCCTTATCCTTATCCTTATCCTTATCCTTATCCTTATCGATGGTGATTCCAGTCGCAGACGACCCGGGAGCTCCGCAATGCATCAATGTTGCCGACGCAAATGCCTCGGATTTGTGCACCCTAAAGAATGTGGTCGAACTCGATGATGGGGGCCGAGAAACGCCTGTTTTCGTCATAGCTATACTGCAAAAATTAATCGGATTTTCGATAACTTATTTTCGTTTAATTACTTTAACTATCAAATAGTTAAGCAAGCTTTATAATTAAAACTCTAACAAGATACCCCGGTGCCCCCCAACCCACAATAGCCTGCTGGATTTCTTTCCAGGTATTGCTGGTGATATTGCTCGGCATAGTAGAAGGGGCCAGCTTCCAGGATTTCAGTTGTTACCCGAGTATAGCCGGCTTCCTGAAGTTTTTGCTGATACTGCTCCAGGCTTAGTTCTGCGGCCACTCGCTGACCGTCCAGATGATAATAAATTCCAGAACGATACTGGGTTCCCTGGTCATTACCCTGGCGCATTCCCTGGGTGGGATTATGCGATTCCCAGAAGATGGTTAACAACGTCTCGAAGTCGATTTGCGCTGGATGATAGACCACCAGTACGACTTCGTTATGCCCGGTCATGCCGGAACAAACTTCCTCGTAACCAGGGTTGGGAGTATGTCCGGCTGTATAACCCACCGCCGTAGTATGAACACCGGCAAGGTTCCAGAACTTACGTTCAGCTCCCCAGAAACAACCGAGCCCAAGCACCACCTGTTCACAATCCTGTGGAAAAGGCTCCACCATCGAAGTTCCGAGAACGACATGTATCGGATCAAGCGGCATGGCCTCGTCACGGCCGGGCAACGCCTGCGCTGCGGTGGGAATTTCGGTTGGTCTGCCAAACATATTTATCGTCTCCAGGTCGTTCCAGTCACGCGGCATCGGTTGCCACTAAAATTTTAGTTCGATCCAGGCAGGTGCATGATCGGATGGTTTTTCCATGCCACGAATATCATAATCTACCCCGGCATCGACGACCGCAGGCTTCAGTAGTTCCGAAACCATCAAATGATCGATGCGCAAGCCGCGTTTTGGTTCACGCTCGAAACCGCGACTACGATAATCGAACCAGCTGAAACAATTGTCTTCATCAGCATGGCAAAGTCTAAAAGCATCTTGTAAACCCAGCGCCTCCAGGCGTTTAAACCATTCACGTTCCTCGGGTAGGAAACTGGTCTTCCCGCTCTTGAGCCAGCGTTTGGCGTTATCTGCCCCGATACCGATATCCAGGTCCTGTGGCGCTATGTTGTAATCGCCCATCACAATCAATTTCGAAGCTGTCATGTCGTAAACGCCGAGGAAATCGTTCAGGTCCTGATAAAATCGTGTCTTGGCGGGAAACTTGATCGCGTGATCACGACTCTCACCCTGGGGAAAATAACCGTTAAAAATCATCATTGGTTCACCGTCGACTTGATATTCCCCACCGATGAAGCGTTTTTGCGCATCCTCGGCATCCCCCGGAAACCCATAGCAGGGTTTGTCGCAGACCTGGCGTGACAATAGAGCAACCCCGTAATGCGTTTTCTGCCCCATGTAGATCACCTGGTAACCCATCGCGGTGATCGCATCCAGTGGAAAATCGTGATCCTGCACCTTGGTTTCCTGCAGGCCGATAAACTCCGGCGCGTGTTTGTCAATTACGCTCTGCAACTGATGCAGGCGCTGACGCAGGCTGTTAACGTTAAACGAGACTATCTTCATGCTTTGCATCATCCTCAAATTTTTGCAGTAACTCGGCCAGTGATTCTTCCGCCAGATACGATTCGAGCTCCTCATCGAGCCCTCGCAACAGCCGCTCTACCACGGCATCACTATGCAGGCGTTCGCTGCGTCCATCATCCTCAGCCTGCCGCGCGCTGCGCAGAATTTCGGCCAGCTTGATGCGCTGCAACGAAGCACCCGGTAAATAGTGAGGCGGATCCTGTTTCGACTGCTGAACCAAACCATCGCCTTGCAACGCATCCAGTATTCGCCCTAGTACCTCCACGGGTACTTGTTGGCAAGCGGCAAGATTTTCAAGACTGGGGAGCAATTCAGATTGCCGATCATGTGCGCGGGCAATGTTCACCATCGCCTGCAACGCCAACTGATCGCGCATGCGCCCGCTTATATGAGGATTCCCCTGCCTCCACTTCAACTGTTGCGGATTCTGATGATAAAACGTGATACTCGCGCCGATCAATAAAATGATCCAGCCCACGTAAAGCCAGATCATGAACACCAGCAAGATCGCAAGCCCGGAATAAATTGCCGCGTAGCTCGTGGAGCCACCTATAAAAGACGTGAACAGCATGCCGCTGGTTTCCCATAGGGCCCCGGCGATTACGCCCCCGTAAAGTGCCGAACGTAACTGTACCCTGGTGTTCGGCACCAGCAGGTAAATAAAGGTAAATGCACCGATAACCAGTACATAAGGCAGCAGTTTACCCAACAGATGCAGCAAACCACTCATAAACGGGAAGCTGTATAGAGCCTCGACAATATAATTACTGCCCAGCGAAGCAGTAATACCGACCGCCGCAAATACCAGCACCGGGCCCACCATGATGACACTCAGGTAATCACTGAAGCGCTGCATCAGGCTGCGACTGCTGTGTTGTATGCGCCAGGTGTGGTTAAACGCGGATTCGACTTTTTGAATTAGTGAAATCACGGTGTACAGCAACAGCACCAGGCCAACTGCACCGAGTACGCCGATTTTCATATTCTCTACGAAACCTATTACGTGCGCGGTGATTTCAATGCTTTGTTCGCCCAGGGGCGCAAGCAAGTGCTCCAGGGTTGGCTTTAGCTGATCGTGGACGCCAAAACCTTTCAACACGGAAATACTCACGGCCAGTAACGGCACCAGGGATAACAGCGTGGTGTACACCAGGCTCATCGCGTACAGGGTAATCATGCCACCCATCAGGTCGCGACCTACCATGTAGGCTATCTGCAGAAAATGTCGCCATAGCGAATGCGGCGCCTCGCTATCGCTGGCGTTATAGCTCCAGATGTACTGATTTATTTGCTCACGCATTGCTATCTCAGCCAGTGAAGGCTTCCTTTGAATTCAGGTACTCGATCTCGGCTGCCGTATTGGCACGTCCTAACACCGCGTTACGATGGGGAAATCGCCCATAGGTTTTGACGATCCCGTGGTGATGCTGGGCAAAACGCAAGTTAGATTCCATACCGGGTCGCGCAAATAATTCCAGTGCCAGTTCCTGGTCGGCAAGATCCTCGCTGTGCATGAATGGCATATACAAAAAAGCCTGTTGTTCGGCGGCAATGGCCTGATCAAAACCTTTTGCAATCGCGACCCTGGCCACATCGCGCGAGCTGGCCTCGGTAGCAAAGCTTTGCGCACTGCCGCGAAACATGTTCAACGGAAACTGGTCCAGAATGATAACCAGTGCCAGGCAACCCTCGGCACTTTCCATCCAGTGATCGAGCTCACCTCGAGCTGCCTGTTTCAGGATATCCTCGAAGCGCTCGCATAATAGTCGATCAAACTCTGCTGTCGAGTTGAACCAGAGCTTGCGCACGTCATCGGCAAACCAGAAATCGATTATCTGCTGTGGCATGTATACCTCGCTAGGCTACTTGAGGGCATGTTAACAGTCTTTGCGCAGGGCTTCGACTTGCCCGCGCAAGCGTTGCTGCAGTTGTTTGCGACCCTCCTCGGCGGACTCGCGTTCGAGCAGTTCCCAGTTGCGATTCTGTATCGCTTTCTCGATTAATAGAGTACCCGGCACATGGCGAGAGCGCGCAATACAACGCATGACATATTTCTGCAGACTCGCGAAGCATAGCTCGAAGCCTTTGTTCCCCTGGGCAAAGGCATTAATTTCGCCTTGCTCGAGTTCATCGAGTGAAGCATCAAAATCCGCATAACGTAGTAACGCCGTAACCTGGGTGGCATCCAGGGTTTGTAAAAACTGCGTCATCCACATCGGTAGCTGTTGCTGAATGCGTTGTTGCATTTGTTGCACCTGCGCATACAGATCAGGATTGAAAGGCTGTAACACGGCAATCGAATGTTCACCGCTCGACTTACCCTGAGCATAACTGACATGAACCAGCGTGAACTGCGCCTGCCGCCAGAAACTCGCTGAGACTGGATCGAACGCAAAGCTGGCTCCGAGATAAGCGAGAGAATTGTGCTCTGCATATACACGTGCACGCGCAAGCAATCCTGTGCCCAGGCCCTGGCGCCGATACGCCTCGGCCACGGCGATTCGTTGCACACGTATACCACGATATTTGGCAAAATTTCTGATGCCTGCCTGGGCGGTCAACATTTGTGCCAACAGGTGACCCCGGGGGCGCCGGCGGCCGAAAAAAATCTCCTCGCACAAGGCCTCATCGAGACCTCCCTCGATATTCAACAAGGCGGCCCCAACGACCAGTTCATCGCAGCGCGCGACGATTAGCACCAGGTCGGGATTCTCCATCAACATACGCAAATCTGACGGGCGGCTGCGATAATGTGCGGTGTTCATCAACTGGTAAACCTGCTTCAGCAAGGGCAAGTGTTCGGCGTCTCCCGGGTCTTCCAGCAATAACAGTTCACAGGATTCCAACGCTGCTGTTAGCGCGGTGCTTGTTGATGCTTTGGTGTTCAACATTAAACATTGATTGAGCCATGCCTCCAGTCGATCACCCTGACACCAACGCACCGGCATCTCCAGGTTAAGCTGCATTAGCCGGGCTGACTCCATCTGCGCGACAAAACGCAGCATGAAACCTTGCCCGGTACCTTCGTAGCCGTCACTGGTGGTCGCCATTACCAGCCGTGGGAATAGTCGGTTCATTTGCCGTAACATCGACTGTGGCAACATGGCCGCTTCATCAATAATCACCAGGTCTGCCGCGGGGCAGTTTTGCAAAAGTCGATCGGGCGCAACAAACTCTGCGTCTGGCACCAGCCGTAACAGTTGCGCCGTGGTTTGTCGTGAGTTGGCGGTTACCAGTATGCGTAGACTGTGACGCAAATGTTTGAGCAATAGTCCAAGGCAGGTACTCTTGCCGCGACCACGATCGGCCTTAATCAGGATTATTCCAGGTTGTCCAGTTGCCAGCCATTGCTCAATTTCCTGCAGACAGCGACCTTGCTCCTGCGTTTGCCCCTGCTCGATCGGAGTCGGCGTTAACACCGGCAATGAACCCGCAGGCAGGTCTTCATATCCGGGCGTCAACAGGATTCCAGTATCAACATCCGCTTCGAGCGCGTTAAAAAAATATTCAGCAAAGCGCGCACTCAGGGATCTCGATTGATCCTGCCAACAGGCGTAGCGATCGGTTTGCATATCCCAGTCCTTGACTGGCGGTGACAACACCATTAAAACCCCACCTGCCTGCACCAGCCCAGCAGCAATGCATAAAACATCCGGATTAAAGCCATCGAAAAGATCCAGCGCCACAAGCCTGGATTCACTGCCGAGACAGGAGTCGGCCTTGCCGAATGAAATCGCCGCTGCCACCAGCTTCCGATCTGACAGTACCAGCATCGAATCATGCGCTGCGAACAGTTTCTCAAACTGTGCGTCACACCAGGATCGGGGACCCTGTAGCGCGACCAGTTGACGCTGTTTATTGCGCTGTAACTGATCGAGCAAAGCGGTCATCCAGCTATTTATATCGATTGCCAGCATGGAAATTTTTTGTTAAAAAACGCAGCTCATTATAGTTGAGTGACAAACCATGACCAAAGATCAGCAAACCCTGGCAGAAGCCGCGGCATTTCGTTCCCTGGTAGCCCATCTGCAAGCGCGCAGCGATGTGCAAAATATCGACCTGATGACTCTCGCCGGATTTTGTCGTAACTGCCTGGCCAAGTGGTATTCCGCTGCTGCCAAACAAACAGACGCGGACTTCGACTACACCGCCGCCCAGCAGCACATCTACGGGATGAGTATCGCGGACTGGAAACGCGACCATCAAACCAGCGCGAGCGATGAGCAAATGCAGCGCTTCGAAGCCAGCAAGTCGATGCACGCTAAAATCAGCGGCTACTGAACCAGGGACTCCCTGAGTTCACGCCGCAATATCTTACCCACATTGGATTTTGGTAGTTCATCCCTGAACTCGATTATTTTCGGTACCTTGTAGGCGGTTAAACTCTCGCGGCAATAGGCAATTATTGCTGCTTCATCGAGTGAGGCATCCTTTTTCACGATAACTGCCTTGACGATCTCGCCACGGGCCGGGTCCGGCACACCGATGACACCGACTTCGAGCACTCCCTCGTGGCCCGCTATAACGCCTTCAATTTCATTCGGAAACACGTTGAACCCTGATACCAGGATCATATCCTTGAGGCGATCGACAATCCTGAAGAATCCAAGTTCATCCATTTGCGCGACATCGCCAGTTTTCAGCCAGCCATCGTCGGATAATACCCTGGCAGTTTCCTCGGGTCGCTTCCAGTATCCTTTCATCACCTGGGGCCCGCGCACGCACAGTTCCCCGGTTTCTCCCTGGGGCAACAGGTTACCCTTGTCATCCTGTACCGATACCTCGGTCGAGGGCACCGGCAAACCGATGCTGCCATTGTACTCCCGCAGGGTCAGCGGATTAATACATACTGCAGGAGAAGTTTCGGTCAATCCATAGGCTTCGAGAATCGGCAATTTGGTCAGTTTCTGCCAGCGCTCAGCTACCGGTTGTTGTACCGCCGCCCCGCCACCGAGCGTGAGTTTTAAACTGGAGAAATCGATTTTTTCGAAGCCGGGCGTGTTCAATAATCCGTTGAATAGTGTATTCACGCCGGTTATCGCGGTGAATTTCAGGCGCTGCAATTCTTTAACGAAACCGGGCATATCACGCGGGTTGGTAATCAGATAATTAAGACCGCCAACTTTCATGAAGGTCAGGCAGTTAGCGGTGAGTGAAAAGATGTGATAAAGCGGTAGCGCGGTGACAATAATTTCCGCCCCCTCTACAATGTCATTCTCAAGCCACGCCGAAGCCTGTTGCATGTTTGCAACCATATTGCCATGGGTCAGCATGGCTCCCTTGGCGATCCCGGTGGTGCCGCCGGTATACTGTAAGAATGCGATATCGTCATGCTTGCAGGACACCGCGCTGTGCTGTTGATTTGCACCCAGCTGAAGCGCTCTTCTGAAGCTTACCCGGCCTGGCAACGAAAACTGCGGCACCATTCTTTTAATATACTTGACGACCAGGTTAACGATCAGAGATTTCGGGAAATGCAACATGTCACCAACTTGTGTAGTAACGACATGCTGTATCGAGGTCTTGTCGATGATTTCGGCTAGTGTATGGCAAAAATTCTCCATCACAATGATGGCCTTTGCACCCGAATCCGACAACTGATGTTCGAGTTCGCGCGGGGTATACAACGGATTGGTATTAACCACCGTGAATCCGGCACGCAAAGCCGCGAAAATTGAAATGGGATTCTGCAGCACGTTAGGCATCATGACCACGACACGATCCCCTTTTTCCATTGCGGGCAGGCTCTGCAAGTAACTGGCGAGTTGATCAATATACCGATCCATCTCGTTATAGGTCAGCGTCGTCCCCAGGTTGCTGAAACAGGGGTTCTTCCCATAACGCTCGACCGACTGTTGGAAAACATCATTGATCGACCGATAGGCATCGAGATCAATCTCTTGTGGAATCCCGGCGGGATAACTTTCTAACCAGACTTTCTCCATCTGCTCACCACCCATGCTGACAACGGTTTTAATAAGCTAACGCGGGTATGATTTCTATGCCGCCCCTCTGGCCCGCTATTTACTAGCTACAGATTTTTTTTAACTGCCTTTTTTAAAACTGCCTTTTTTAAAACTGCCTTCTTTTTAACTGCCCTTTTACTCAATCCAACCGGTTTCACAGCGCCGGATTTATTAGTCATCTGCTCAGGTGTAAAGTCGTCAACCATGACAACTCTCGCTGTCGCTGACCTCGCCTGCAGCAGTATATCAGCTTCTTCGGCAGATACCTGACCCGCCCCTAACAGACTGTCAACCCACTGCGGGTAATCTTCAAGTCCATGTCGGATAACTTGATCATGACGCAAACGACGCTCTATCGGCTCCGCCCTGATCACCTTGTGCAACGCATCTTCGAGGCAACCGGTAATATCATCAGGATCATCTGTCTGATAAATGCCGGCGGTCAGCCGATCTCGGGCCGCACCCGGTTTGAGCAATAACGACGCCACTCGATGACCAAGCGAATCGTTAGGCGGGCGTAAGCTGAGCCCGAGCGGGAACATCAAGTGCCGTACTATAACCCCCAACCATTTAACTGGAAAGTTGCGCAAAATTTCATCCAGCGCCATCTGTACCTGGTAGAGGCAATACTTTGTCGACCATTCGAGTAATGGCAAATCACTACGCGGCTGACCGTCGGCTTCAAATTTCTTCAGCGCCGCCGAAGCATAAAACATGTAACCCAGAGCGTCCGCAAATCTGCCGGAGAGTTTTTCCCTGCGCTTGAAACCCCCACCAAGAATCATCAGCACCAGGTCTGCGGTCACGGCGAAAGCCGCGCTCATCTGGCCTAGCCGCCGATAGTAGTTTCCAACCCGGCCCGAATAAGGTGCCGGGGCCAGGTGGCTACCGCTGACACCATAAATAAAGGCGCGACAAAAATTGGTGATGAAGTACTCAACGTGACCACGCAACGCCTGGTCGAAGGTTTCTTCCGCGGCTGACAGGTCTTCCATGGTGGCGGCTTCCATCTCGCGTACCAGGTAGGGATGGCAACGAATCGCACCCTGACCGAAAATTATCATACTTCGAGTTAGAATATTTGCACCCTCGACCGTGATTCCGACCGGGATAGACTGGTAAGCACGCGCCAGGTAATTCGACGGCCCCATGCAAATTCCCCGTCCACCGTGGATATCCATTGCATCGTTGATGATCTGGCGCATGTGCTCGGTATTGTAGCACTTGAGAATCGCGGTAATAATCGAGGGTTTTTCACCACTATCGAGTGCGCTCAGGGTTAGCAGTCGGCCCGCTTCCATCATGTAAGTCATGCCACCGATACGCGCCAGCGCTTCTTCAACCCCTTCAAATTTACCGATCGAGGTATTAAATTGCTTGCGTACATGGGCATAGGCACCGGTATGGCGGGCGCTGGCTTTTCCTGCCGCGACACCTACCGCCGGCAGAGAAATACCGCGTCCTACCGACAATGATTCGACCAGCATACGCCAGCCATTACCAATATTTTCCTGCCCTCCAATTATGTATTCCATCGGGATGAAAACATCCTTGCCGCTATTGGGACCATTTTGAAACGCGGCGTTTAAAGGGAAATGTCGATTACCGATGGTGATGCCAGGCGTGTTCGCCGGTATCAGGGCACAGGTAATGCCGAGGTCTTGCTGGTCGCCAAGTAAACCGTCTGGATCGAAAACCTTGAAGGCAAGACCCAGTACCGTGGCTACAGGGCCGAGGGTGATATATCGCTTGTTCCAGTTCAGGCGCAAACCCAGTACCTGTTTGCCCTGATGTTCTCCCATGCAAGCTACCCCGCGATCTGGAATCGCGCCAGCATCAGAACCGGCGGAAGGCCCGGTCAATGCAAAACAGGGGATTTCACGTCCGTCGGCGAGTCTCGGCAGGTAAAAATCTTTTTGCGCTTCGGTGCCGTAATGCATCAGCAGTTCAGCCGGACCAAGAGAATTTGGCACCATCACGGTCACTCCGACCGATATGCTGCGGGCAGCTATCTTTGTCACTACACAGGAATGAGCATAGGCTGAAAACTCTAGCCCGCCATAGCGCCTGGGGATAATCATGCCGAAAAACCGGTGCTGCTTGAGGAATTTCCAGATTTCCGGCGGCAGATCCATGCGTTTATGCGTGATATCCCAATCATCGATCATCGCGCAGAGTTCATCCACCGGACCATCGACAAAAGCCTGTTCTTGCGCGCTCAACACCGGCAGCCGGTAACCCTGCAGAATCTGCCAGTCCGGAGCGCCCCTGAACAGCTCGGCTTCCCACCACACGCTACCTGCCTCGATGGCATCACGCTCAGTTGCGGACATCGGCGGCAATATCTTGCGAATGCGCTGCAACAAGGGTCGTGATAATAACGATTGCCGCACCTGTGGAACACCCAACAGTATTGCCGGCACCAGCAACGCTGACCAGAAAAGTAGCCCCCAGAAGAAAGTGAAGCCACCTGCCAGGGTGAAGATTAGCAGGAACAACGCACTCGCCAGCGCCAGGTTGCGAAATGGAATTTGGTGCCGGGCAATTACATAAAACAATGCCAACAGGGCGCCTAACAGGATCAGTATATTCATCGGGACAACTCGAGCTTTATTGAGTCAAACAAGCAATGGTTAACAGTATAATAATTTGACATCGTCATCAACATAAAGTTTCAAATTGAAACTAATTATTGAATCCAGATTGCCCTGTTCAGAGGCGAAAAACCGGATATTCATCTTGTTGATAGTCGCCAGCCAGACAAAAAATTTAACATTTTGTCAGTGAAGCCGATAAAAGCACCAAGCAAACTGTACCCAGGCTCACGTTTAAATTGAACTGGCCTCTACGCGTGGATAGATAAAACAACATATGCCCGAAGCCAAGATTCTCATTGTCGATGACACCAGGGCCAACCTGGTCGCCTTACAGGTGTTACTTAAGCCAGTTGAGGCCGATATTTTGATCGCTGAATCTGGTCAGCAGGCACTACTATCGGCAGTCGAAAATAAAGAAAATATCGCCCTGATTCTACTCGATGTGCTAATGCCGGTGATGGATGGATTCGAAGTTGCCAGGCTGTTAAATCAAAATGAAAATACGCGCTCGATACCCATTATCTTTATTACCGCTGACCAGGATGACGCGCATATCGAAGAAGCTTATCTGTCCGGAGCGGTTGACTATATTCAGAAGCCGATTAGAAAAACAGCACTCATTTCCAAGGTTCGCGTGTTTCTCGATCTCTGGTTGCTGCGACATGGCCTGGAACTGGAAGTTGAACAACGTCGCGTCGTCGAACACCTGGCAACCCATGACCCGTTAACTAACCTGCCCAATCGACGCGGCCTTTATGAAGAGCTCAACGAGTTAATTTACCGGTCACGGCGCTACAAATTCTCCAGTGCTGTTATCTACGTCGACCTTGATGGCTTCAAACACGTGAATGATCACTTCGGCCACGAAGCCGGCGACCGGCTCTTGACCCAGGTCGCGACCAACTTCAAAGCTATCGTACGTCAGACCGATTCGGTAGCCCGCATTGGTGGTGATGAATTCATCGTCTTGATTACCGATATCAATGCAAAAGCGCATCGTCAGCGCGAACTGCAGGATAACTTACGCAAAGCATTACCCAATAACGAGTTCACCGTATTTTTCAACCCATAGTCGATGCCAGGTCAGGACAGGTAGTATCGGCGGAGGCCTTACTACGCTGGTATAGCGCAAATCTGGGCGAGGTCTTCCCAGACGAATTCATTCCCGCCGCGGAAAGCGCCGGACTGATACCGGAACTCGGCTGCTGGGTTTTGAAAGAGGCTATTGCAACCGGGGCGCACTGGCAGGAGCGCTTTGGCGCCGAATTACGCATTGCAGTTAACGCGTCGTCGATACAGTTTCGTAATAACCTTTTATTTGACACTATTAAAGAACAAGTCGACAACCATACCCTTGCCCAATCCTGAAGCTCCAATCCTGACCAAATTTACTCTGCCTGGCGCCGATATTACCGGGTTAACAGCTGGCTTGTGGCTTCTCCCCATGTGACAGGAAAAAATTGGCAAACCAGTGAGCAAGCAACCGCGTATCGGCGCTACTGCCCCCACTCATCGTCGCCTGCGCGCGTGCAGCCACTTCTGCAGGCACCACGCTACCGCCAAAGGTTTCGAGCAGGAAATTTTCAAAGTCAGCATCAAACTCGGGGTGGGCCTGCACACTGATAATCGAATCTCCGTAGCTGAGTCCCGCGAACGGGCAAAACTCCGAGCTTAAAAACACCTGCGCCGAAGCTGGGCATTTCACTACCTGATCCTGATGATAGGCGTAAATCGCTACCTGTTGCGGCCCGCTTTCCATCCATGCATGCGACTGCTCGATACGATATTGCTGCAAACCCACGCCCCAGCCCTTATCCGACTTGACAACCTCGCCACCAAACGCTTCGGCAATAATCTGATGCCCGAAACATACCCCGATCAGCGGCATCCGCGCGGCTGCCAGCTCGCGGATAAAGTCTTCTAACGGCGCCATCCACGCAAGTTTGTCGTAAACACCATGTCGTGAACCGGTAATCAACCAGCCATCGCAGGCATAGACCGATGGTGGCATTTCCCCGCCTATCACGCAAAACGTCTCGAATTTGAAATCATGCCCGCCGAGGCCAACAAAACGTTCAAACATAACTGGATAAGGATCAAAGCGACCGATCATGGCGTCACGCAACTGGCCGGTTTCGAGGATTCCGATTTTCATGATTTTTCCCTGGTGGCTGGCGCCAGCAATATACCACTAGCGGTTATTCGCCAACACTCTTCGCCAGATAAGCTGATTAATGTGATCATATTCTATCGACTTTACGAGATCCCTGGCAACAGTGCTATTGGTGATGCGATGGTATTTGTGATTAAATATTTCACTCCCGCCCGCGGAAGCCAGTTTATGAAATCAAGTGGTTCAGACACTTTACAGCTGTTAATGATAGAAAAATCGGATGACCTGAAAACCCACCAGTGGGTCTATCAACTACTCCGCAATAACCTGTTAAGTGGCCGTATCGAACCGGGTAAACCGCTGACCATTCGCGGGCTTGCCGAAATCCTGCATGTCAGTCCTATGCCGGTGCGCGAGGCGTTGCATCGATTGGCATGCGAGGGTGCGGTTGAGGTCAAGAACAACCGCAGGGTAATCGTACCGGCAATGACCGCAGAGAAATTTGGTGAACTTTGCGATCTTCGAATATTGCTCGAAACCCATGCCGCGGAGGGAGCATTACCCTATATAAAAGAACAGGATATCGAAATTCTGGAACAGCTCGACGCCAACATAGACGAAGCTATCGAAAGCAACGACGTCGATAATATCAGTCTCTACAATCAGCAGTTTCATCGCTATTTGTACTGTGCCAACCCATTCCAGATATCGCTTCCATTGATTGAAAGCCTGTGGCTACAACTCGGACCGTTTTCGCGAATTGCGATCAGCAAACTGGAAAAGGTCTACCTCGTCGACCGTCATGTCGAAGCCATCGAGGCGCTGAAACAGAGAAACCTGTTTGGTTTACGTCGCGCAATCGAAGCTGATATTCGTGATGGAATTGCCTCGATAAATACCGTTGCAGGCATTCATGATTATTTCAGGGGAGTCGCCTGATAGCTGATTTTCGATAACATTGTCGATCGCTTTCAGTTGACAGGAAATTTTGGCCAGAAACCGAAACCACGTCAACATCGGTTAATTCTGTGATCACAAAGCCTATTAATACTAACAGTTGAAATCTAATCCTATGACCCATAAAGACAGCAACCAGTTAAAACGCGAAATCAACAGGTTTTTGAAAGCCAACCCCGAGGTAAAGCAATTCGAGGTATTGGCCAGCGATATTTGTGGGCATTTTTTCGGTAAGCGATACCCGATTGGCAAGCTGGCGTCGTTTGCCCGGGAAGGGCTTGCCATGCCGGCTAGCATGTTTGTCCTGAGCACGCTCGGCGAACCGCTGGACGGCCTTTATTACGGCCTTGATGATGGCGACCCGGATGCGCATTTTTACCTGGTCCCGGGTAGTCTGTGCTTGAACAACTGGGGAAGCAAACCGCGCGCGCAGGTGCTGGTGACAACCTGTAGCGGCGCTGAACCGGCATATTTCGAGCCACGTCACGTGCTGCAAAAAGCGATCGATGCCTTCGCTGCCAGGAAATGGCGACCAATGGTTGCTTTCGAGCTCGAATTCTACCTGTTCGAAGCCAAACGTGATGCCAAAGACCTGCTACAGGTAGTGCGCAACCCTAAAACCGGTCGCCGGGATACCGCGACAGTATTGTCGAGCACCCGCATCGGAGACTTCGAAGCGGTGATAGATGACATCATTCACGCCTGTCAATCGCAGAACATCGATACCGGCGCAATTTCATCCGAACTGGGACCGGGTCAGTTCGAGATTAATTTCAACCATCACGACGACGTGCTCAGAGCGGCCGACGAAACCTGTTTGTTCAAGCGTACCGTTATCGAAGTCGCCAAACAGCATGGCATGGGCGCCAGTTTTATCGCCAAACCGATGCTGGAGCATGCCGGCAATGGATTACACATGCATATCAGCGTGGTCGATAACAAGGGAAACAACGTCCTTGCCAACGGCAACAAGGCACATACGCGATTGCATCATGCGATTGGCGGCCTGCTGGCGACGATGCCGGCGGCGATGTCCTTCTGGGCACCGAGTACCAATTCCTATCGCCGCTATCGCGGCGGCACCAGTTGCGCACCGGTAAGCCTGACCTGGGGTAACGAAAACCGCACCGTTGCGTTTCGCATTCCCCTCGCCAAGCAGGGCGCCTGGAGGGTCGAAAACAGGGTACCCGGCGCTGACGCCAATCCCTACCTGGCGATGGCCGCCACCCTGGCCGGCATGTTGCACGGCTTCGAAAACAAGCTTGATCCAGGTGATCCGACTACAGCTGCGGTGACCGGCCGTGATGAAAACCTGCCGCTTAACATGTCAAAAGCACTAGCGACCACGATTTCCAGTAAAGCCTTGATCAACACTATGGGTAGCGATTTTGTCGAGCTATACTGTCGCCACCGTAGCGCCGAAACAGCTGCTTTCGAAAACTATATAAGCTCTCGCGAATACGACTGGTATCTATAAATGAAAATCGGGAGCTTCACCAATAGCCATTCCATCTTTGCCAACATTTACAGCTACATGGGCAGACCGTTGACCCGCGACCCGGACGAGGCCGATGTGTTTGTCATCGGACTGCCTTACGATCTGGGTACCAGCGGTCGCTCCGGCACCCGCAGCGGTCCACGAGGAATTCGCGCCGCCAGCTCCAACCTGCGTTGGGAAGAAAAGCGCTGGCCCTGGGATTTCAATGTCTTCGAGCGACTTCGGATTGCCGATTACGGGGATCTGGAATTCCCCACCGGTAGTCACGACGCACTGTTTGCCGAGGTCGAATCCCATTACGGCAAATTACTCGCGGCGGGTAAAAAAGTGCTCAGCTTCGGGGGTGATCATTTTGTTACGCTGCCATTACTGCGCGCACATCATAAACAGTTCGGCAAACTCGCGATGATCCATTTCGACGCGCACACCGATACCTATAAGGAAGATGATGCGGTCTATAACCACGGTTGCATGTTTTACCACGCGCCGCGTGAAGGCCTTATTGATGCCGATAAAAGCATCCAGGTCGGGATTCGCACCGAGTACACCGAAAGCCGTCACCAGTTCGAGGTCATCAGCGCCGCGGTCGCCAATGATCTGAGCGCGGAAGCTATCGTCGAACGTATCCGTCAGCGCGTCGGAGACAGCCCCTGTTACCTGACCTTCGACATCGACTGCCTCGACCCGAGTTATGCTCCGGGCACCGGTACGCCGGTAGTAGGTGGACTGACTACGGATCGCGCGCTTAAAATCATTCGCGGGCTGCAGGGCATAAAACTAGTCGGCATGGACCTGGTCGAAGTTGCGCCTTCCTACGATCATGCCGAGATCACCTCACTGGCAGGCGCCACCCTGGGACTTGAAATGCTCTACATGCTGGCCGCGAGCCAGGCCGGCTAATCCAGCGCGGGCATTTCGCGCGCGAACAGCGGCGCGTAAATATCTTCATCCGATTCCAGCTGGCGCGCAGCGGCATGACCATCGTAAACTGCGGCCGCCACGGTACCCGGCGCGTTGCAATCACCGATCGCGCGCAGGGTCTTGAATCGATGTGCATGCGCCTGCAGCGACTGAAATAACCCGTCATCGGATTGCCGCGAGGTCACTATGATCAGGGTCTCGAAATCGAGCTGCTGTTGATGGTTGTCGCTATATAGATTCGTAATTGTTAGCTGGTTTGTACTAACCTGCTGGATTCGATGCGAAACGATTATTTCGATGTTCAGATCGAGCAGGCGTGATTGAATTTTTGCCTGTTCCAGCGTGTTTTCTGTCCAGCTAGAAACCTTCGACCCCGGGGTTACCAGGCAGACCTCATGACCCTGACTACGGCAGCGCTCGGCGATAGTGCTACCCATAAAATAGTGATCGTCATCGTAAATCAACACCCGTCCATTGATTTCAGCACCACCCAGCACATCATCGGGCGCCAATATGGCAACGCTGTCGAGACCGGTAATCGGAAACGCATGCTGGCGCCCGGTGCCGTCACGTCGCCAGTGCGAGCCAGTGGCAATCAACACATGCGGGATTTCCAGATCGACAACATCCTGGGGCTTGAGTTGATTACCCAGATAAATTTCAACGTTGGCCTTTTGCCTGATCTGGTGTTCACGATAGTCCCGTACGCGGGCATAACTCGACATGCCGGGTAATTCACTTTCACGTGAAACCCGACCGCCGAGTACTGCCGAGGCTTCGGCAAGAGTTACACTATAGCCTCGGTTGGCCAATTGCAGCGTGGCCTCGAGCCCGGCCGGACCGGCTCCGATCACCAGTACCGCTTCGTCACTCGCCGCCACATCTATTTTTTCCGGATGCCAGCCCTGCTTCCATTCTTCGCCCTGGGTCGGATTCTGCGTGCATCGAATCGGTGCCACCATCATGTCCTGGGCAACACATATATTACAGCCGATACACTCGCGGATATCGTCAATTCGCCCTTCTTCGATCTTGCGTGGCAGAAACGGATCGGCAATCGATGGGCGTGCCGCGCCAATCAGGTCGAGCACACCGCGGTTAATTTGCGAAACCATCGCGTCTGCCGACGTGAAACGACCAACCCCGACCACGGGCTTGCTGGTCAGCGTTTTGACGAAGGCGGTGTAAGGCTCCTGATAACCTTCGTTGGGCTCAAACCGCGCGGTCGCCGAGTCATTATCCCATGCGCTGATATTGACATCCCAGAGATCCGGGATTTCAGCCAGCAACCCGACAATATCACGTCCTTCGGATTCGTCCTGCAAACCATCTGAACCCATTAACTCGTCGGTCGCGAAACGAAACGCGACTGCACACTGGTCGCCGACGGCTTCCTTGACATCGATCAGAATCTCCTTGGTGAGTCTGACCCTGTTTTCCAGGCTACCGCCATACTCGTCGCTGCGCTGGTTGTACTGAGGTTTGAAGAAGTGCTGCAACAGGCTCAAATTGTGCCCGGCATAAACGTAGACGATATCGTAGCCCGCCTGCCTGGAGCGCAGCGCCGCCTCCACATGCCAACGCCGTACGTCGGCAATATCGCGTTTGCTCATGGCGCGGGCCTGCATCGGGTAAACGCCATGTACCACGGTCGCGCTCGCCGACATCGGTGCGATGCGGCTGTATAAATTCGGTACATGACTGCCGTTATAGACAAGTTCGATACCGGCGAGCGCACCATGTTCGTGCACCGCATCGGTCATCAAACGATGTTGTGGAATATCACGCCCATCCCAGATACGCCCCTCGATAGAAGGTGTAGTTTCAGCACTCGGGTGAATTTCCACTTCCTGGGTGCAGACCACTCCCCAGCCACCCTCGGCCTTGACCGCTCGATTGGCGGCCTCGGCACGCGGGCGCCCATGGCCCAGTGAATTGCAATGCGGTACCTGGTAAAATCGGTTCGGCGCGGTCACCGGGCCGATCTTCACCGGTTCGAACAAAATATCGTATTTTGGATCTCGACTCATTACATCACTACTCGATCACATTTAAAGTTATACACCCCGCCCCGGTTTGCGGGTCGGCTTATGTCCCACCACTGCTATGGCGCAGCTTGCCGAGTTCTTGTAGATGTCACGAAAATTACGACGAATTAGCTTACCGCGGCAACCCTGGCTTGCGCGCGCATGCGCTCATTGACCTGCTGCAAACTGCCCGCCTCGGGTTCCTGGTCCAGCGTCACCACCGGCAGAACTTCACGCAACTGGTTTTGAAACGAAGCGAGACCGAGCTCCAGATCGGACAGTATCACGCCATCGAAGGCGCTCGAACGCATGCCCGCTGCAGCCCATTCGATCAGCTTGATATCTTCGTCACCGACATCCATGTTGATATCACGATTCAACTCGCGTGCCCGCTGCATACCCTCGCGTTCGTCGGGCAATGCATAGGTAACACCTGCCATCACGCTACGCTGGTTTCCAGTCGGATAAATCTGGTAGATCTCGATCTGATCGGGGAACAGAGTCAGCACAAAACCGGGGAACAGGCCCCAGTAAATCCACAGGTGCTGATGCGACTCCGGCAGGTAGCTTTCCTCGGGTAATGCGGCGACATAGTCCCGGTTGCGCTGAAGCCGATGCTTTCGCTGATTGATAACGCCGGTAGCACGACTCAACCCGCCTGCAAGACGCTGATCGGTATAGCTTGCACCAACCAGGTCAAATAGCTCGGGGTGACCGACCGGCACGTGATAACCCTCGTTGTCTATATCCAGTACCGCTTTCCAATCGAGATCGAAATTATATTGCCAGGGTGCTTCGAGCGCTTGCATTTCCTCGATGCGGTAAAGCCCAATCTCGTCGGCTGCCTCGGCAAACAATTCCTCTACCGATGCACCATCGCCACCGAAGCGGATGAAGATCATCCCGTGCCAGACTTCGCAATCGAGTGTCTTGAGGCCAAACTTCTGCTTGTCAATGTCCGGGAAGCTGTCCGCTTTGGGTATATTCTTTAGCGAGCCATCCAGGTTATAGGACCAGCCGTGGAACGGGCAGATGAAGGCCTTGCCGCAATGCCCCTTGTCTTCACCAACAACTCGTGACGCACGATGCCGGCACACATTGTGAAACGCGCGAACCTGTCCATCCTGATCGCGCACGACCACGGCGCGCTCATCCGCCATTTCGAAGCACTGGTAGTCCCCACTATTGGGAATATCAGCAACATGACCGACAAACATCCAGTTGCGCAGAAACAGCTGCTCAATTTCGAGCTGGGTCAACTCGTCATTATTGTAAGTCCAGGCCGGTAACCCCTTGCGACTACCGGGCTCACGATAAATTTCTTGTGTAGATAAAAATTTCATTCCCATACCTCGATACATCAAACTAACCGTCATCCCCGCGAAAGCGGGGATCTTGAAATTGCCAGAAGGTACTCGTCAGAAGATACCCGCTTTCGCGGGTATGACATCAGAGACTTGATAATTCTTGATGTTTTTGCTAATTAAAAACCCCGGTTGTTCTCGCTTCAGGCCGCCGGTGATGGATGATGCTGGTCTGGCTGCGCCGGTGCGGATTCCAGAGACTCAATTTCCTCTATAGCCAATTCAATGCCTTTACGCAGAATAGAAACCATTTCATCGATTTGCTCTTTGGTGATGGTCAATGGTGGTGACATCACGCACATGTTGATGATGGGGCGTACAATCAGTCCCATCGCCTGGCAATGCTTGTCGATCAGGTTGCCGACTTCATAGTCCATGGCCAGGTCGCCACCGCCCTGCTTCAGTTCGCATTCGACACAGGCCATCAATCCCTCGCCGCGCACGTCGCTGACTATCGGCAGATCACGCAGGGTTTGCATTTTCTGCTGCATATACGGCCCCACTTCCCGGGCGTGTTCAAACAGGTTTTCACGCAGCATGATTTCCAGGTTCTTGATTCCGGCGACGGCCGCTACCGGATGCCCCGAGTAGGTAAAACCATTTGAGAACACCGCCGAATCGCCGCCTTTGGCTTTGATTTCCTGAACCAGGCGATCAGATACCAGGAATGCACCCATCGGGATATAGCCCGAGGTCAAACCCTTCGCGGTAGTAATAATGTCAGGAATAATTCCAAACACATCTTCAGATGCAAAGCAGTGACCGAGGCGACCGAATGCGGTGACGACCTCGTCCGACAGATACAACATATCGTTTTTACGACAGACTTCGAGGCAACGCTGATGATAGCCTTTCGGCGGCACAATTACGCCGCCCGATGCGAGAATCGGTTCGGCAACAAAAACCGCACAGTTATCCGCGCCTACCTCGGCAATCATGTTCTCGAGATTGGCCACGCAGGCATCGAGAAAGTCGGCATCAGACTGATCCACGGGTTTGTTCAGCGGATGCGGTGCTTCTATGTGATGCACCAGCCCTATTTCCATATCGAGATTGTTCTTGTCGCGCTCCTTGCCGGAAACGTTGCCTCCGAGATAGGTGCTGCCGTGGTAACCCCTCTTTTGCGCGATAATCTTTTTCTTGTTCGGCTTGCCGCGCACATTGTTGTAGAACTGCACAAAACGCAACGCCGAATCGACCGCGGTCGAGCCTCCGGTGGTAAAGAAAACATGATTCAGATCACCCGGTGACTGCTCGGCGAGCTGCGCGGCAAACCGTGCCGCGGGACCGGTGGTCATCGACCAGGGCGATACGTAGGTTAGTTCCATGATCTGGTCATACACCGCCTGCGCCATTTCTTCACGGCCATGGCCGATATTCACACACCACATGCCGGCCGGCGCATCGAGCAGGCGATTGCCCTCGCTATCGTAAACATAAACACCTTCGCCCCTGTTCAGCAAGGTACGCTGGTGCCCGCCGATTTTTGCAATGTCGTCCCAGGGATGAATGAATAAATTGTCGTCTTGCTTGAGATCTGCTGATGCGCTCATGTCGGCCTCCGTTTACATATGAACTCGTGAAAGGTTAAAAAATTATATTTATTTTTCATATTTTTGCAATACTTTTCAATAATATATGTATTTACATTGACCATTTGCTCAGTTTTTAGTAGGGTTCTCGACAGTCATTACAGGACCATAAAACTTGCCGACACCTGTTACCGAAAAAAATTTCTCCGGTCGCAACCGTAAAAGCCAGAGCGAATTCCGCAAGCGGCAGCTAATCGATGCGACCATGGACTGCATCGACAAGCTCGGACTCTCACAAACCACGCTAGCGCGCATTGCCGAGCGTGCAGGCCTGTCCCAGGGCAACGTCGTGTTCCATTTCCAGAGCAAGGAGGCTTTGCTCGATCAAACCCTGCGCGATCTCGACGAAGAGTACAAAACCAACTGGCAGAACGCGGTGGCAACATCCCCGCCAGATCCCTACTCCCAACTTCATGCGCTGATAAAATCGTCGTTTGCACCCCAGATCTGCAACCGTAAAAAAATCAGCGTCTGGTTTGCATTCTGGGGCGAATCTCGCTCGCGACCCAAATATATGCGCGTCTGCGGTGCCAACGACAAGGCATTTTCCGACAAACTGCTGTCGCTATGCACGGCTATCGAAGCAGTTCACGGCGCCCGTCTGCGCGCGGAAACCGCGGCACTCAGCATCGAGGGCATGATTAACGGACTGTGGCAAAACTTTTTAATCGGATCGACAGGGTTCAAGCGCCACCAGGCGATTCAGGCCGTATTCGAATTGCTCGACACGATTTACCCGGATTCGAGGGAGGGTTTATTTAACAGATAATGTGATCACAAAAATTGAATTATTATGTTAACATCCGCTCAAACTATTGATGTGACAGGCTATTCGTCATTATGATAAGGTCATCGCGTTGCGAGTAGGTTTAAATTCCAGTTACTATTACGCCGTTAAGCTCGGGTACAGTCTGGAAACACAATAATAAGTTTAGCATTCAAAACTAGTAGAAATTCCGAGGAGGAATTATGAACAAAGACACAGCTTTTAAATCAACGCTGGCCGGGCTAACCGCAGCTTCACTATTAACAGCTGCAACCGTTGTCTCGGCGGCCGGAACCCTGAACGTCACCAACTGGGCGGAATATATCGGCGAAGACACCATCGCCAATTTCGAGAAAGAGTTCGATATCAAGGTCACCTACGATAACTACGATTCACAGGAAGCGATCGAAGCCAAACTATTGGCCGGTAATTCAGGTTACGACGTGGTTTCGCACGCAGGTTCCGCGATCGCGCGGTTAATCCCGGCAGGCATACTGCATAAAATTGACAAAACCAAGCTGCCCAACCTCAAGCACATGAGTCCCGACATCATGGCCCAACTTGGCAACGATTGGGATCCAGGCCATAACTATATCGTACCCTACATGTGGGGAACTCACGGGGTAACCTACAACGAGCTACTAGTAAAAGAGACCTATCCAGCAGCGCCGATCGGTTCACTAGATTTGATTTTCGATCCCAGGCACATGAAGGAAATTTCTAAATGTGGAGTCGCATTTCTTGATTCACCGACCGATATTGTCCCAATGGCATTGGCTTACCTCGGACTGGATCCCTCATCAACAAATAAGGCGGATTATAAAAAAGCGGAAGAGATGCTGATAAAGGTTCGGCCTTATATCAAGACTTTCGATAACTATGCCTACCAGCGCATGCCGCAAAAAGAGTTTTGTGTCGCGGTTACCTGGGGTCCCGATGGCTTGCTCGCGATGTCTGGAGCCGAAGAGGCCAATACCGGCGTAGTGCTCGATTTTTTCATGCCGCCAAAACAAGGTGGGGCAACCCTATGGGTGGACGGTTGGGTGATTCCGGCCGATGCCAAGAATATTGAAAATGCGCACCTGTTCCTGAACTACATGATGCGTCCAGAAGTCGGCGCAGCGGACACCAATTTCGTTTGGTATGCAACCGCGAATAAATCAGCCATTCCTTTGATCGATGAAGCGGTAACCAGCAGCCCTGCGGCCTTTCCAACAGCTGCTCAAGTTGCAAAAATGTATACGTCTAAGGCGCTTCCGCCAAAAATCGAACGCGTTCGCACCCGCACCTGGACCAATTTTAAGGCCGCGAACTAGTACCAATAAGCCGGGGTGGATTCTTCACCCCGGCTAATCACCAGGCATATATCAGGGGGCATATGTCGCAACCAATCGATTATAACGACCGTCCCTGGATGGATCCTGATGCCGAGCCGTTCATCCGGGTGCAGAGCGTCAGCAAACATTTTGGTGACTTCACCGCGGTCGACAGTGTCGACCTGGAGATCTACAAGGGTGAGCTGTTCTCCCTGCTCGGCGGTTCGGGTTGCGGCAAGACTACGCTATTGCGCATGCTGGCCGGATTCGAAGATCCCTCTGCGGGCAACATCTTTATCGATGGTGTCAACATGAACGACGTGCCGCCGTACGAGCGCCCGGTCAATATGATGTTTCAATCCTACGCGCTGTTTCCACACATGACCGTGGAAAATAACGTCGCCTACGGCCTTAAGCGCGACGGTCTTCCCGCCAGCGACATCGCTCAAAAAGTCGAGGAAGTGCTGGCGATGGTCGAACTGACTCGCTTTCGCAAGCGTAAACCGCACCAGCTCTCCGGTGGCCAACGACAGCGCGTTGCGCTGGCGCGCGCGCTGGTCAAGCAACCCAAGGTATTATTGCTCGATGAACCCCTCGGCGCGCTCGACAAACGCCTGCGCGAACAGGCCCAGTTTGAATTGATGAACCTGCAGGATCAGCTCGGGGTTACTTTCGTTGTCGTGACCCACGACCAGGAAGAAGCGATGACGCTGTCGACACGTATCGCGATCATGGATAACGGTCGCTTCATGCAGATTGGCACGCCAACCGAGATCTACGAATTTCCGCAGTCGCGACTGGTCGCCAACTTTATCGGTAACGCCAACATGTTCGAAGGTCGTATCACCGAAAATGGTCCGGATCATGTCGTGGTTGAAAGCAAGGAGGTCGACTGCGAGTTTTATATCGATCACGGCCTGTCAATCCAGGAGGGTAGCAAGGTCTGGGTTGCGCTACGACCGGAGAAAATCAGTATCTCCAAGGGAACGCCCGCGAGCGGTCCCACCAATACCCTGAAAGGCATGGTGCACGGCATCGGCTACCTGGGCGGAACCTCGACCTATCGCGTACAGGTGGGGGATAGATTGATCGAAATTACTTCACCAAACCAGAATCGCCCCAAAGATGGAAATCCACCAATTGAATGGGATGAGGAGGTGTACCTGAGCTGGGAGGCTTCGAGTTCGGTTGTGCTGAGCAAATGAACGAAGCAGATAAAATTTCACATATTTCACTCGCGGATCGTCTGAACCACGTACTGCAGCATCACTGGAAACGGTTGATCGTATTCATTCCCTATTTCTGGCTGTTTGTTTTTTTCCTGGCACCTTTCTTCATCGTACTAAAAATAAGCCTCTCCGAGGCAATCATAGCCAGCCCACCCTTCAAGCCCATGCTCAACTGGGCCGAAGAAGGCATCATGCAAATCAGGGTGGTAGTCGATAATTACGCCTACCTGTGGGAAGACGATTTATACGTCAAAACCTACCTGAACTCTCTCAAAATATCGACTATATCGACCATTCTGTGCCTGTTGCTCGGCTACCCGATAGCCTACGCGATAGTGCGCTCCAGCCATACCACCAAACATATTCTGTTGATGCTAATCATCCTGCCCTTCTGGACTTCTTTTCTGCTGCGGGTATACGCGTGGATGGGGCTACTCGCCGATCAGGGAACCATCAACAATCTGTTGATCTCGCTGGGAGTCATCGATGACCCGATCCGCTTACTGTATTCTGAATTCGCCGTTTACGTCGGTATTGTCTACACCTATGTACCCTTCATGATCCTGCCGCTTTACGCAAACATGGAAAAACTCGACTGGACGCTGCTCGAAGCGGCCGCCGATCTCGGCGCCAAACCAATGACCACATTTTTCACCGTCACCCTGCCGATGACCACACCGGGCATAATCGCCGGGGCACTACTGGTGTTCATCCCTGCGACCGGTGAGTTCGTTATTCCGGACCTGCTCGGGGGCGGTAACGTATTAATGATAGGCCGACTTCTATACAACGAATTCAACGCCAATGTCGACTGGCCGGTCGCTTCCGCGGTCGCGATGGTACTTCTGGTGGTACTGGTATTGCCGATGATGCTCTACCAGCACATCCAGTCGAAGGAGACGGAAGGTTAATGAGCAACGGCAGGCAATCGCGCTTTCTATTTATCACCACCTGTTTCGGGATTGCGTTTCTGTATATCCCGATGATCATGCTGATTATCTATTCTTTCAATAAATCCAAGATCGTGCCGATCTGGGGCGGTTTTTCGACCAAGTGGTACGGGGTTTTATTTGCCAGCGAGGAAGTCTGGGAATCAGTCACGTTGAGTTTAAAGGTTGCAGTTGTCAATGCCTGCTTCGCAACGATTCTGGGCACACTTGCTGGTTTGGCATTAGTGCGATTTGGGCGCTTCAAGGGGCGTACATTATTTAGTGGGATGATCTCCGCACCGCTGGTTATGCCGGAAGTTATCACCGGGCTGTCGTTGTTATTGATGTTCATCACGCTCAAGGAGTTCATCGGCTGGCCCGACAAACGCGGTTTTACTACGATCACGATCGCTCACATCACCTTTTCGATGGCCTACGTCGCGGTCATTATCCAGTCACGTCTGGCCGGTATGGCGCAAGACCTGGAGGAAGCTGCACAGGACCTCGGCGCAAAGCCCTTACGGGTGCTTATCGACATCACCCTGCCTTTGCTGGCGCCAGGAATGGTCGCCGGCTGGTTACTGTCGTTTACTTTATCTCTGGATGACCTGATTATCGCGAGTTTCGTCTCGGGCCCCGGTGCGGTGACATTGCCGATGCTGATTTACTCGCGCGTGCGCTTAGGATTGCGCCCCGACATCAACGCGCTCGCGACAATCATCATTCTGGTGGTCGCTATCGGTGTATTGCTGGCGGCCTGGATTATGTTCCGACAACAGAAACAGCGTGAACTGGAATTGAGTATGAGCGAGGAAAACTAAAAGTTACGTCGCGCAGGTCCTGGTTGGAATCTTTATAACCACATCGCAATTGTAAGATCCCCGCTTGCGCGGGGATGGCTCAGAGTAAATGGGGATGAGATCAGCAGCGCATGGTGACTGATTAGCCCGGGTCGCGACGCAGCGCCTGGCACATGCAGTGCACACCACCACCGCCAGGGGTGATCATCGAAACATCCGGGTCGAACACTTCGAGACCGTGTGCTCGCACCTTCTCTTTGAGCACATGACTCTTCTCCGGTAACAGCACTCGATCGTTACCCAGCGCAACCACGTTACAGCCCAGATCCAGCGTATCCTGGAATGGCACTGAAATTATTTCGATCTGTTTTGACTTGAGCCAGTCGACCACATCCGGGTCGGTCGACTCGAGGCAAACAGCGGCTAGCTTGGGCGCCAACATCACCACCATCAAATCGATATGCACGTAAAACGGGTCGATATCGGCAAGCTTCACTTCCCAGCCTTCGGCCTCGAACCAGTCTTTTAACTGCACCGCCGACTGCTCCTGGCTACGCCCTTCGTCGCCTTCCCAACCGATTAGCACCGTACCCGGTTCGATCACGTTGAAATCACCGCCTTCAAACGTACCCGCGGTGACATAGTCATAAATCGGGATCCCGAGCCGTTCATAAGTCTCGATCGCGCGATAGTTTTCGCCGCGTCGCCACCAGTTCGCCATGCTGGTAATAATCGCGCCAAAGGGTGTCATTATCGATGAGTCACGCGCAAAAATTTGATAAGGCAATGCCGGGTCCGCCTCATGCAGGTGCACCTGGACATCAGCCGATTGATAAGCCGAAACCATTTCCGCGTGCTGGCGTTGCGCTACCCCGCTATCGAACTGGTAATTACGGCGGATGCTCTTCCGGGAAACCGAGCTGGTCTCGAGCCACTGGTAGTTATCGGCCGGGCCGAGCAATATATCGCGTAGCACGCCATACTCGCAATCAACGCCCCAGTTTTGCAGGGCTGCGGTACCGCCATCCGACTTGCGTGTGCGTAAACTAAATGCCTCTCCCATGTTGCCTCCAGCTGAATTTACATGATTGATCGTCACGCGCGTGAGGCTATATCTTCGCCAGGCCCAATGTCAACGCGGGCAGCGGGATATGCCGATAATTTAATTGAAACCGGTCATTTGACTTTACTTATTTTTGTGATCACAATTGCCGGGTTTGCGAATTTTAAACTATCCTTAATGACGCGATTTGGCTTTACAGAGCTATTTACGCGCCACGATTCAAACAAGGTTCAGGGAACCCTATGAAAGACTGGATTGATCAAAACAATATCACCGAGGTGGAGTGCATAGTTCCCGACCTCGCGGGCGCTGCGCGCGGTAAAATCATGCCAGCCGCCAAGTTCACCGACACCACTACCTTGCGCATGCCGCAGTCTATTTTTATGCAGTCGGTTACAGGTGATTACCCGGACCTGCAGGAGCAGATGAATCCGCTGGACATCGATATGGTACTGCAGCCCGATCCCTACACGATTCGCCTGCTGCCATGGGCGCGCGAACCATCGGCCCAGGTGATCCACGACTGTTTCGATATGCAGGGCAATCCGATCGAGTTTTCTCCACGCCAGGTGTTGCGCAGAGTCCTCGAACTTTATCGCGCCGAGGGCTGGAAACCGGTGGTTGCCCCCGAACTCGAATTTTACCTGTTACAGCCAAATCACGATCCGAAGAATCCCCTGTTGCCACCCATCGGCCGTACCGGCAGAGCCGAACGTGCCGGGCAATCTTTTAATATCGACGCGATCAATGATTTCGATCCGATGTTTGACGACATGTACGACTTTTGCGAGGGCCAGGGCCTCGAAATTGATACCCTTATTCATGAAGAAGGCATGGGGCAGATGGAGATTAACCTGCTCCACGGTGATCCGCTGGAACTGGCTGACCAGGCTTTCCTGTTCAAACGCACCGTGCGCGAAGCGGCACTGCGTCATGATTTATACGCCACCTTCATGGCCAAACCGATGGAAGCGCAACCCGGCAGTGCGATGCATATCCATCAAAGCGTCGAAGATCTGCAAACCGGTGAAAATATTTTCTCGACAGCGGAGGGCATGCCGAACGAACTATTACTCAGCCATATCGCCGGTCTGCAGCAGTTTCTGCCCGCGGCGATGTCGCTGATGACACCCTATGTCAATTCCTACCGTCGCATCGTCAAGGAAATGGCCGCACCGATCAATTTTCACTGGGGTTTCGACAATCGCACCACAGGATTTCGCGTACCCGACAATAACCCCAAAGCGATGCGTGTCGAAAACCGGATCGCATCCGCCGATGTTAATCCCTACCTGGCGATCGCTACCACCCTCGCCTGTGGTTACATCGGCATGAAACAGGGCCTGCAACCATCTGAACCGATGGCAGGCAGCGCCTACGATGAACCGATACAACTTTCGAGACACTGGTACGACTCCCTGAATCGACTAGCCGAATGCAAGGAGCTGCGCGCAATTCTTAGCGACTCCTTCGTCGATGTGTATGTCGCGGTCAAGGAAGTCGAGTTCGATAATTTTCTCAACGTGATCAGTCCCTGGGAACGAGAGCATTTACTGTTAAAAGTCTGAGGTGAACATTATGACCCAAGCAACCGCGATGGATATGAGCAATACCGAAAAGTGGCAAAGCCAGGATGGTTCCCACCACTTACACCCGTTTACCAACCCTAATGACCTGCTACAAAAGCCGCCGCGTATTATTGAATCGGCACAGGGCGTTTACCTGACCGATTCGGATGGCAACGAGCTGCTCGACATGATGGCGGGGCTGTGGTGCGTCAACATGGGCTATGGACAAAAGGACCTGATCGAGGCGGCTACCGCGCAAATCCAGCAATTGCCCTACTACAATGCTTTTTTTAAAACCTCAACTCCACCGGCGGCGGAGCTTTCAGCACTACTTGCGGAAGTAACGCCCGCACATATGCACCATGCTTTTTTTACCAGTTCCGGGTCCGAAGCCAACGATACCGTGTTACGC
>Ga0255039_10000090_pt1 | contig 29014 bp, 27 predicted proteins | sample BC1_12_1_MG_FD_181713 | JGI IMG/M metagenome (GOLD analysis project Ga0255039, IMG submission 181713) | Seawater microbial communities from Strait of Georgia, British Columbia, Canada - BC1_12_1 | ecosystem: Environmental > Aquatic > Marine > Strait | place: Canada: British Columbia | collected... | reverse complement strand
GGGTCGGCGAGAGCTGACGCGTAATTGCAGTATATCGATTACCAGTTCGCGTTCAGGCAGGGTCAGCACCGCATCGAAACAAGTATCGGGGCAGTCATAAGGCAAGGCGAGAACATGTAGAATCAAGTATCTGGATTCGTCAAATGCATTCACAAAACCATGCCCGAAACACAATTCATTGCGTAAAAACTCGCTACTGCCCCAACGAATGAAATCTCGAATCGTCGTCAGAACTTGCAGGGTTTCCGGGATGGCCACGTTGTGTTTACTACCAGTTGAAATATAATGCCGCGAATTTTACACGATAACGACCATGAATAAATCGAGTATCGCAATAGTCGCTTTGTTAGCCCTGATCGGAGGATTTTCGATTTCCTGGTTTCTCAGCAATAATAAGCCAGTCGAGCTCGAAGCCGGTACCTGGTTCGGCGATCAGGCGCGCGCCCTGCCTGCGTTCGAACTGCTGGATCACAACAATCAGCCGCTGACCCGATCGAGCCTGGAGGGTCAATGGAGCCTGGTGTTTTTCGGTTATACCCACTGCCCCGATATTTGTCCCGCCAGCCTGCAAACCATGAGCGATATGGTCGCTGCGATCGACGATCCTGATGTGCTGGACGCGGTGCAGGTTTACTTTGTTTCGGTGGATCCTGAACGCGATGGAACCGAAATTCTTGCTGCCTACGTCACCTATTTCAACGCGACCTTTATCGGTGCTACCGCAGCTCTGGAAAAATTAACCCCGTTGACCCGATCACTTGGTATTGCCCACGATATCCGTAACAAAAGTGAAGCCAGCACTGACTACGACGTCGATCACAGTTCGGCAATTGTGTTGATAAATCCGCAAGCCGAGTTCGCCGGCCTGTTCGGCGCTCCGCATGATGCGCTGGCGATGGCACGCGACCTGACCCGCATTGTCGAATACAACTAACCCTGGTCTTACCATATGTCCCGATTACTACTCATCCTGTTACTAATATTGCCAGGCAGTGCGTTCGCCGAACTCGATATCAGCGACGCGTGGATTAAAAATCTGCCGCCCACGATCCCGGTCCGCGCCGGTTATATGACCATTCACAATGCGCAAACCGATACCCTCAGCATCGTCGCGATACGCAGCGACGCTTTCGCCAGCGTTGAAATTCACCAGACCATCTCTGCGGATGGGATGATGCGAATGGAGCCGGTGCCGAGTTTAACAATCGAGCCTGATTCAAGCGTGCAACTGGCGCCGGGTGGACTACATTTAATGATGATGAATCCCATCGAACCGACCAAACCAGGCGATACGTTGATGATTGTCATCGAGCTGGATGACGGCTCCACGCAAAGCCTGAAGATGACTGTGAAAAAATAACCGTGGCCGAATTAACTAAAAAACAGAAGTTTCTCAAGGTACTGTTCTACATCATGCCGCACCATGCGGTGTCGCGCGTGGTATACCTGATCACGCGCCTGCGGGGCCCACATGTCAAGCCCCTGATCGAATGGTTCGTAAAGAAATACGGGGTCGATATGGCCGAAGCCGAGGAATCAGAAACTGGCTATTACCAGACCTTCAATGAATTCTTTACGCGCTCCCTCAAACCCGATCTTCGCCCCATAGCAGCGGGCGAAAATACACTTGCCTGCCCCTGCGACGGCACCGTATCGCAGGCCGGCCCAATTCGAGCGGGTGCCATCATACAGGCCAAGGGTCGAGGCTACAGCGCGCTTGAATTACTTGGCAGCGACAAGAGTATGGCCGCCGAATTTGCCGATGGCCGTTTCGCGACAATTTACCTGGCACCTTATAATTACCATCGCATGCATATGCCGCTCGCTGCCAATATGAAAAAAATGATTCACGTACCCGGCCGCCTTTTCAGCGTCGCAGCGTGGACGGTCGAGGAAATCCCCAGCCTGTTTGCGCGTAATGAACGACTGGTCTGCTACTTTGAGACCCAGGCGGGCCCCATGGTGATGGTGCTGGTAGGCGCGCTAAATGTTTCCGCGATCGAAACCGTGTGGAGTGGGCAGGTAGTGCCGCCAGGTGCCAAAAAAATCAGCGAATATGACTATAGCCATACCCGTAAAGAGATTGCCAAGGGTGCCGAAATGGGGCGTTTCAATATGGGTTCAACGGTGATTCTGCTAACCGGCAATAATGTCGAATGGCTACCGAATATCACGCCTGGAAAAACCGTTAAGATGGGTCAACTCATCGGCCACTTCCCCAGCTGAAACAGATACTGGTGCAATATGCAGGCTAATCCCGGAAGCTTAAAACCTGATCGATCGAGTCCAGGCCGAGTAACACCATCAATAGTCGATCGAGTCCGAGGGCAACCCCGGCGCAATCTTCCATTCCGGACTCAAGTGCCGCGAGTAGACACTCATCGATGGCATGTTGGGGTAAATTCCTTTCGCTACGGGTTTCGATATCCTGTTCAAAGCGCGAACGCTGCTGGTCGCAATCGGTAAGCTCGGAAAAGCCGTTAGCGAGCTCGACACCATCGAAAAATAATTCAAAGCGTTCAGCAACGCTACTGTCATCTTCATTGATCCGGGCCAGTGCGGCCTGTGATTTCGGATAATCGTAAACGAACTGGTAGCCCTGCATGGACGGCGCTATCACCACCGTTAACAGGAGATCCAGACACTGGTCGAATTCAAGTTCGGTAACGTTGGTGCCTGGCACCATTTGCAGGCAACGTCCGCGTAAACTTTCCAGTGTAAGCCTGTCGATATCAAGATCCAGTGACTGGCTGAACAAATCCTTGTAACTAATGCGGTTAAAGCTGCATTGATGCAAACTTAGCGTGGTAATCAGCAATTCCATTTCAGCCATGAGCTGATGATAGTCATAACCAACTTGATACCACTCGAGCAAACTGAATTCAGGGTTATGCAGTCGCCCGGATTCACCTTGCCGAAACGCATGACAAATCTGGAAGATCGAGCCGCTGCCCGCCGCCAGCAACCGCTTCATCGCAGATTCTGGCGAGGTCTGCAAGTAAAGAGACCGGGCAGGGTCAGCGACTACTATCGATTCGATGTTAGCGTCGGTGCTGGTAGCAGGCATCAATACAGGGGTATCGACCTCGAGGTAGCCGCGGTTATTAAAAAAAGCCCGAATTTGTCTATAAACCCGTGCTCTTTCGCGAATCACCTGCAACTTTGCGCGTGGTTGCCAACTCATAGGGTGGGTGCGGTATGCCTACTTCTTTACCCGTGACATATATTCACCCGAGCGAGTATCTATCCTGACCTGTTCACCGATTTCAAGAAATAACGGTACCTTGACAACGGCCCCTGATTCGAGCGTCGCCGGCTTGGTGCCGCCCTGGGCAGTGTCACCCTTCAGTCCTGGATCGGTATCGGTGATTTCGAGTTCGACGAAATTGGGCGGTGTTATCCCGATCGGGCTACCGTTGTATAGCGTAACTTCACAATGGTCCTGCGCCTTCAGCCACAGATGACTGTCGCCGACCGCACTGGCATCAGCCGCCTGTTGCTCGAAGGACTCTGGATCCATGAAATGCCAGAACTCGCCATCACTGTACAGATACTGCATATCGACATCGATAACATCCGCGGCATCGACCGATTCGCCTGACTTGAAAGTTTTGTCCAGTACCCGGCCCGTTTTCAGATTACGGATCTTGACCCGGTTAAAGGCCTGGCCCTTGCCTGGTTTGACAAATTCATTTTCGATTATGGCGCAGGGATCACCGTCGAGCATGATCTTCAGGCCTCCGCGAAATTCGTTAGTGCTGTAACTTGCCATTACTGTCCCGCTTAAAAAAAAGCCAATCATACCGGAATCTATGTTTGATTCGAAATATATCGTCTATTATCAATAGTTGGCACAACACGTTGTTACTACATGCTGAAGTATATGGAAAATGAAGAAAAACTGATTCGCCTGCTCATCGTTGATGAAGGTTTCCACAAGGCCGAACAAATAACCAGTTCATTGCGCGCAACCGGTATGCATGTGCGCGCTGAATTCGCTGAAGACAGCGAAGATATGTGTGAAGTTCTGGAAAATAAAACCATAGACCTGGTGTTGTTTTCAATCGACCTGACCGGATTCACCCTTGGCCAGGCAAAGCATCTAATCCGCGAGTGCGGTCACCACCTGGCCCTGGTCGCTACGGCAAAAAAGGTCGACACGGAAGTAATAGTTGCCGCCATAGACGAAGGCGCTGTGGATGTCGTGGCCAACGACAGCCTTGAGCATTTGATTCAGATCATCAGGCGAGAGTCGTTCAATATCAATACCTGGCGGCGCGCGATGCGACTCGAACAGGATTTCCAGGACAGCGAAAACCGATGCCAGAACCTGTTGTCAAACTCGAAAGATGCGGTTGCCTATGTGCATGAAGGCATGCACATTTTTGCCAACGAGGTTTACATGGAACTATTTGGCAGCGCCGATTTCGATGAACTCGAAGGCACGCCAATTATCGACATGGTGGACTCGTCGCAACAAGCCTTTTTAAAGACCTTTTTACGCGAACTCAGTAATAATGATAACGCTACCAACGAACTAGACCTGGAATTGATCCATAGCAGTGGTGAAAGAATAACTGCGACGCTTGAGTTTTCTCGCGCCAGCTACGAAGGTGAGCCCTGCACCCAGATCCTGATACGTTCCAGCGCCGATACTTCCGAGCTCGAAGAACAAATCAATTATCTGCACCAGCATGATCTGGTAACAGGATTGTATAACCGCCAGTTTTTCATGGGGGAACTAAAAAAGTCGATCTCAGAGGCGTTGACTGCTACCCATCAATCGGCAATTATCTACATCGCAATCGATAACTTCCAGTCTATACGCGATATGGTTGGCATATCCGGTTGCGATACATTGATAAGCGATATCGCCGGTATTCTGACCGGAAATGCAGCTGCTGAAGATATTGTTGCCCGTTTCGGAGCGTATTCCTATACCTGCCTGAGCAAGGTCAAGGACAAGCACCAGGCCGAAGCCTTTGCTGCGAAAATACCCGAACTCGTCGCTGATCATATTTCGGAAATTGGTGATCAATCAATCAGTGCAACCTGCAGCACCGTGGTGGTATTTATCGATGAAAACTCCCCCGATAATCCAAACGAAATAATTTCCCGTGCCGAAAAGGCCTGCGATGAAATCCAGGCCCAGGGTGGTAACAAATCTCTAACCTATATCCCAAAAGCAGGTGATATGACCCTGGAAGAAGAGGATGGCATTACCGCAAACCTGATTAAGAACGCACTTAACCAGAATCGTATCAAGGGCATGTATCAACCCATCATCGGGGTCAAGGCACAAGGCGGGGAACGCTACGAATCGAGTCTGCAGATTGCTTCCGAAAACGGTCAAACACTTTATGCGCAAGATTATCAGGCTGCCGCGGAACGGACCGGAACTGCAAAAATGCTTGATCGCTGGAAAATACTGCACGCCATCAAAAAGATTTCGGATACTAGTAAACAAGGCCGCAAGATTGAATTCTTCGTGCCTTTGAGTGCCGATTCAATCCAGGACCCCGGACTCGCGACCTGGGTATCGGAAAACCTGGCCAAGTCGGCGATCAATGGTGGGCAACTGGTGTTCATGATTGAAGAAGCGCAGGCAGTGAGCCAACTCAAATCAGCCAAAACACTGGCCAGGGACTTGCAGCAACTAGATTGTCAATTCGCAATTGACGAATTTGGTACCGGGCTGAATCCTTTTCAGCTGATTAAGCATGTCAACGCCGGCTATGTGCGTATCAACCAGGTCTACATGGATGGCCTCGCACAAAACTCTGAAAACCAGGATAGCATTCGCGAACTTACCGACCAGGCGAGTGGCATGGAAATCAATACGATTACCCCCGGGGTAACCGATGCAGCGGTACTCAGTGTACTGTGGACATTAAATGTCGATTTCGTACAGGGCGAATTTCTGCAAGCCCCGCAAAAGGAACTGAATTACGACTTCAGCTCGATGTAGGTTCAGACCGGGACTACTCCACAACTTCGATCGCGGTAACATTTTGATAACCGCGCGGTAGTTTACGCCCACGCTGGCCACGCTCGATGCGATACTCTTCGAGTTCTTTCAAATTCATGGTTTTATATTTCTTGCCACTATGAATTATCAGCTTCTGCTTACCGGTAAGACAGCCTATAAAAACAATTTCTTCTTCACCTGCCTTGACGCGTTTGGGCGGAATCCCCTGAATCTTGTTACCTTTGCCGCGGGCCAGTTGTGGCACCGACTTCACCTCGAGCAACGCGATATAGCCGTCACTGGTGATAGACACTACCTGTGTGTTGTCATAATCCGATACCGCCACCACCGGCATCAACTGGGCGCCTTTGGATAAACTGATCTGGGCCTTGCCATTTTTGCTGCGTGTCAACATGTCTTCGAATTTACAGACGTAACCGTAGCCATGCGATGACGAGACCAGGAATTGATCGTCGTCGTGCCCCATCAGGCAGCTCTTGAACTCGGCCCCGCTGGCTGGTTTGAAACGCCCGGTGAGCGGCTCTCCCTGCCCACGTGCCGACGGTAATGAGTGCGCGGGTAAAGCGTATGCCCGACCGAAGGAATCAACAAACACTACACTTTGATTACTCTTACCCTGCGCCATGTCCTGAAAGCCATCTCCGGACTTGTAGTTCAGCGCGCGCACATCGAGATCGTGACCCTTGCCGGCGCGCACCCAACCGCGGTTAGACAATATAACGGTAGTTGCTTCGGAAGGGAGCAGGTCTGTCTCATCGAGAGCACGCGCGGCTTCACGACTGACAATCGGCGAGCGCCGGTCATCGCCATAGGTTTCCGCGTCTTCCATGATTTCATTCTTGATCAGAGTTTTGATACGACGTTCCGATGCAAGCAGTACTTCCAGTTCTTTTTTCTCCGTGCTGAGTTCTTCCTGTTCTTCATGGATCTTCATTTCCTCGAGCTTGGCCAGGTGGCGCAACTTGGTCTCGAGAATCGCTTCCGCCTGAATATCGCTGATCTTGAAAGTCTTGATCAACATCGACTTGGGGTCATCCTCGTAGCGAACTATGCGAATCACTTCATCGAGATTCAAAAAAGCAACCAATAATCCTTCGAGGATATGCAGGCGTTTATCGACTTTATCCAAGCGCCACTGCAGGCGTCGGCGCACCGTGGTCACGCGAAACGCAATCCACTCCTGCAGGATCTGCTTCAGGTTTTTCACCTGTGGACGACCGTTGGTACCGATCATGTTCATATTGACACGATAGGTACGTTCGAGATCGGTGGTGGCGAACAAATGCCCCATCAAAACATCAACATCGACACGGTTGGAACGCGGCACTATGACGAGTCGAGTCGGATTTTCATGATCTGATTCATCACGCAAGTCATCGACCATGGGCAATTTTTTGGCCAGCATTTGCTGCGCGATCTGCTCCATTATGCGTGCCCCCGATACCTGGTGCGGCAACGCGGTAACGATAATATCGCCATCTTCGCGCTCGTATACCGCACGCATGCGAATCGACCCATGGCCAGTTTCATACAGACCGCGTAATTCTTCCACCGGCGAAATAATTTCAGCTTCGGTTGGGTAATCCGGTCCCTCGACATGCTTGAGTAATTCTTCCAGCGGAGTTCTGGCCTTGTCCAGCAACATGATGCTAGCTTTGGCAATTTCGCGCAGATTATGTGGCGGCAGATCGGTGGCCATGCCTACCGCGATACCGGTAGTGCCATTCAGCAAGATATGCGGCAAGCGCGCGGGCAACAGGCTGGGCTCCTGCATCGTACCATCGAAATTAGCGGTCCAGTCGACCGTGCCCTGCCCCAGTTCCTGTAACAGTATCCGCGCGAAATCAGACAGGCGCGATTCGGTATAACGCATGGCGGCAAACGATTTCGGATCATCGGGCGAACCGAAGTTACCCTGCCCATCGATCAGTGGGTATCGATAGGAAAATGGCTGCGCCATTAACACCATCGCCTCGTAGCAAGCGGTATCACCATGCGGATGGTACTTACCCAGCACATCACCGACCGTGCGTGCCGATTTCTTGTGCTTGGAGCTCGCCGATAATCCAAGTTCGGACATCGCATATATGATGCGTCGCTGAACTGGTTTCAGACCATCACCGATATGCGGGAGTGCACGGTCGAGAATGACGTACATCGAGTAATCGAGATACGCTTTCTCGGTAAAAACGCGTAGCGGCTGTTGCTCGACGCCTTCATAGTTTAGTTCCATATTCTCGTTCATACTTCGGCGAGATCTCCCTTGGTCTGTAGCCAGTCCTTGCGATCGGCAGCACGCTTCTTGGCCAGCATCATATCCATGATTTTGAAAGTCGAGTCCCCCGGGGTAATGGTCAATTGCGCCAGACGTCGGGTTTCGGGCGCGATTGCGCTTTCGCGTAACTGCATCGGATTCATTTCACCGAGCCCCTTGAAGCGGGTTACCGAAACCTTGCCCTTGCGTTTTTCCGCGCTGATGCGGTCGAGAATACCATCGCGTTCGGCTTCATCCAGCGCATAGTACTTATCCCTGGCGATGTCGATTCGATATAACGGCGGCTTGGCCACGTAAACATGACCCTGTTCGACCAGCGGTTGGAAATGGCGCAGAAACAACGCGCACAACAGGGTAGCGATATGCGCGCCATCAGAATCGGCATCGGCCAGAATACAGACTTTTCCATAACGCAGGTTGGCCAAATTGTCCGAGCCCGGTTCAACGCCGATGGCAACCGATATATCGTGCACTTCCTGTGAAGCCAGTACCTGGTCCGAGGGTACCTCCCAGGTGTTCAGTATTTTACCGCGCAACGGCATGATCGCCTGAAACGCTCGATCGCGGGCCTGTTTCGCAGAGCCACCGGCCGAGTCACCTTCTACCAGGAATATTTCGGTACGGCTAACGTCCTGGCTACTACAATCGGAAAGTTTGCCCGGCAAGGCAGGGCCAGAGGTCACTTTTTTGCGTACGACTTTCTTCGCGCTTTTTAATCGGCTTTGCGCGCTCGCTATCGACAATTGTGCCAGTTGGTCACCAATATCGGCATGCTGATTCAGCCACAGGCTGAACGAATCCTTGGCGACCCCGGACACAAAGGCGGCTGTTTCACGCGATGACAGGCGCTCCTTGGTTTGCCCGGAAAACTGGGGATCTTCCATCTTTACCGAGAGCACGAAACTGACCTTGTCCCAGACGTCGTCGGGGGCGATCTTGACGCCACGCGGCAGCAGGTTACGAAATTCACAAAACTCGCGGATTGCGTCGGTCATGCCGCTGCGTAAACCGTTGACGTGGGTGCCACCCTGCGAGGTCGGAATCAGGTTAACGTAGCTTTCGGTGATCGACTCACCACCCTGAGGTAGCCATAAAACCGCCCAGTCCACGGCTTCATGCTCCCCTTGCAGTGAACTGAAAAAGGGTTTTGGCGGCAAGAGCTCATAATCGGCCAGCGATTCCAGCAGATAGTCGGCGAGACCGTCTTCATACATCCACTCGATCGATTCCTTGGTCTTTTCAATATAAAATTTTACCCGCAACCCGGGACATAACACCGCCTTGGCACGCAGTATATGCTTGAGTCGCGTGACTGAAAATGTCGAACTATCGAAATACTTCGGGTTAGGCCAGAAACGCAAACTGGTGCCGGAGTTCTTTTTTCCCACCGTGCCGGTTTGCTTGAGTTCTTCTTTTTTGTCGCCGTCGCTGAAGCTGATCGTGTATTCCTTGCCATCACGGCGCACGCGCACATCGAGTTGTTTGGACAGGGCGTTGACCACCGATACCCCAACCCCATGAAGCCCGCCGGAAAACCGGTAGTTTTTATTGGAGAACTTACCCCCGGCGTGCAGCTTGGTAAGAATTACCTCGACCCCGGGAATTTTTTGCTGCGGATGGATATCAACCGGCATACCACGCCCGTTGTCGATCACGCTAAGCGATTGATCCGCGTGCAAAATCACGCCTATCTGCGTTGCAAAGCCCGCTATCGCTTCATCGACACTGTTGTCGACCACTTCCTGCGCGAGGTGGTTGGGTCGTGTAGTGTCCGTATACATGCCCGGTCGCTTCCTGACCGGTTCTAACCCCGTGAGGACTTCAATCGAGGCGGCGTCGTACTGGTTTTTCAAATCTGGTAATTCCTGAGTATAATGCGATCGCGCAGCATCGGTCCCTTGTAATTACGCCTTGTAATTTATGGCCTTCGTCCTGATATAATGCGCATCTTTTTTCAGGTTCTCTATTATGAGCGAGTCACCTTATATTCACAATGTAAGTATGCAGAATTTCCAGAACCTGGTGCTGGAAAAGTCGATTAATAAGCCTATTCTGGTCGATTTCTGGGCAGACTGGTGCCAACCCTGCCAAACCATAATGCCGATGCTTGCCAAACTCGCCGAGGAATATGCAGGCAAGTTCGAACTAGCCAAAGTGAACGCCGATGAAGAGCAGGAACTGGCGGCGCATTTTGGCATCAAAAGCCTGCCCACGATGAAGCTGTTTTTTAAAGGACAGATGGTTGATGAACGCATGGGGGCAGTTCCGGAATCCGATATTCGCGAAATGCTCGACAAACATATAGTATCCGAATCGGATCAGTTCATGCAGACTGCAATGATGGCTTACCAGCAAGGGCAGACCGAGCAGGCGCTTGAAATGCTGAATCATGCGCTGGCCAAGGATCCCGATAACGCGGAACTCAAGATCACGATTGCACAAATGGTTCAGGCACAAGGTGACAGCGACAGTGCGCTGGCGCTCCTTGACAGTCTTGACGACGAAGGCAGTAAACTGGACTCGGCAGTCAAACTACGCGCCGAAATCAACATGGCGGCACAGCTTGCCGATCTCCCCGAGCTAGCTGAAATTGAACAACGCCTGGCACAGAATCCCGGAGATCTCGAGGCGCTGTTACAGAAAAGCCGACATCTGATCGCCCAGGGCGACTACGACAACGCGATGGAATGCCTGTTGGCGGTGATGCGCAGCGACCGCAGCTTCGAAGACGATGCCGGCCGCACCGGTCTGCTTGAATTATTTGACATGCTCGGTGGTGAGCATCCCAGTGTGCAGAAATACCGACGTAAGCTCTTCACCCTGCTTCATTAGGCTTCGAGGGGGTCAGAGCACGGTTTTCGGTACTTTCCGAGCGTGGGTTGAAAGCTATGGCGAAAACGTGGTCTGACCCCGAGGGTTCAGGCCCGGGAAAGTCGGTTTCGAGGGGATTGGGCTCGGGAAAGTCGGGGGTCAGACCAATAATTTCGCCAACCATTTCCTTGTTGCCTCGTTAGTACCGAAATTTTTGCTCTGACCCCCCTCGAAGTCAACCCGGGACTAACCGCGGGGGTGGTGTTGGGCGTGGATCGATTGCAAGCGGGATTGAGCTATATGGGTGTAGATCTGGGTAGTCGACAGGCTGCTGTGACCCAGCAGCATTTGCACGGTGCGTAAATCCGCCCCGTGATTGAGCAAGTGCGTGGCGAAAGCGTGGCGTAACGAGTGCGGGGAGAAAACGGTTTTTACGCCGGCCTTGAGCAAATGCTTTTTGATGTTTTGCCAGAACGCCTGACGAGTTATCGCGCTGCCACGGCTCGATAAAAAAAGCGCATCGTTGATTGATTTTGCTGATTGCAACCCAGGCCGCGCCTGTTTCAAATACTGCGCCAGCCAGTGTAACGCTTCTTCACCGACCGGGATCACCCGCTCCTTGTTACCCTTGCCGACCAACCGCACCAGGCCAAGATTGGTATTGATTTGATTCAACTGTAATCCGACCAGTTCACTAACACGCAATCCGGAGCTATACATAAGTTCGAGCATACAGCGATCCCTCAATCCATAGTTGCTGTCGAGATCCGGGGCCTCTAACAACTTTTCGATATCCATTTCGCCCAGCGACTGCGGCAAGCTGCGATGGATTTTGGGTGCACTAATCAATGCCGTGGGGTTATCCTGGCGCTCTCCAACCCGGATTAAATGTCGATAGTACTGCTTCAGGGTTGATAACAGGCGGGCGTTTGAGCGAGCGGACGCTCCGTTGACAAAACGTTCTGCCAAAAATTGCTGGATGCTGTGCTGGTCCGCAGCAGAAAGTTTTTGGCGGCGCTTAGCCAGCCAGCGGGAAAACTGAAGCAAATCCTGTTGGTAGGCACTCAGGGTCAGCTCAGCAAGACCTTTTTGCGACCAGAGACTATCGAGGAAACGTTCGATCTCCGGTTCGTTACGACTAGCAGTCGCCTTTTTCATAAGCAAAAATTCATGAACAAATTTTCATGGATAATTATTCACAGGCAAAAAAAAAGGCACAGCAAGCTGTACCCTTTTATTAACTCTATCATCAGTGAGTTACTTTTTCTTCTTTCTAGGCTTTGCCGACCTGGCAACTCCGGCGTGAGCCTTGCGATCCCATCCACCAAGGAATTTTGCGATAGCCGCGCCTCGTCTGGCAGAAAGCTTACCCAGATTTTCGGCATGTCTACCGGCGCTTGCAACCTCGGCTTTTAATCCCTGAATCTGCTTTTTCAATGCATTGATGTTAGCTTGCAGTGCCTTGAGCCTGGTGTTAGCGGCGGAACTGGCCGGTGATTTCTTTTTAGCCGCCGGCCGTTTCCTGGCCGCGGGCTTTGCAGCCTTTTTCTTGACTACGGGACGGGTTGCTTTTTTCTTTACGGCTTTCTTTTTAACTGCCGGTTTCGATGCTTTCTTTTTTACCGCGGGTGCGGCTGCCTTTTTCTTTACGGCCACTTTTTTCTTTACGGCTGGTTTCTTAGCTTTAGGTTTCGACTTTACTACTTTATTTGCTTTCGCCATCTTCAAGTCTCCTCACGTTAACTTAGGGCTGTCATTATAAAAAGCATTTACAATAATACAATAGTAAGTCGGTATTTATTGCGAACGCTGAGAACTTATTTACGTTGTGTATTATAGTTGCGTGAACAAAAAATGTTGTACGAATATTTTAATTAATTGTTGAGTAAAAAAAATTTCAGCTTGAGTTTCCAAATCTATTTGTGAACGTTCCCATACATGTCTTCGACTCCTTACAGTAGCTGTCCAGCTGCGAGCCTGATCAAACAACTTGCGGCGATGCTGTACGACAGCTTATTAATTTTCGGCGTACTTTTTTTTGCCAGTGCGCTCGTCTTGTTATTCAACCAGGGTGAAGCCATCGAATCGAGCCCGTGGTTTAGTCTTTACCTGCTGCTAACACTGTTCACGTTCTATGCATGGTTCTGGAAAAAATCCGGTCAAACACTTGGCATGCGAGTGTGGAAGATTCGTATAGTTTCAGAGTCTGGTGGCAATCCGGATTGGGGCGTCTGTTATCTGCGACTGATATTCGCGTTACTTTCGCTACTATGCCTGGGCCTCGGGTACTGGTGGCGACTTTTTAAACCGTACACCTGGCATGACAGACTCAGTAAGACCCGCATTATAGATGTTTCAACTGTTAGCCCGGGCAAGCAGTAATCAACCACCGAAACCATGCGACTGTCGTCTTGCCAGCAGAAAAATTGCGACCGCCAGAAATATCAGACCTGGCAATAGTGCGATAAGTATCGCGTTGACTCCAAACTGAACCGCCAACTGAGTCACTAATCGATCTACCACCACAAAGGCCAGACCCAGAAGTATTCCAATCAACAGGCGCTGCCCGGTGTTGCCTTGACGCTGCACCCCAAGTACGAACGGCAAGGCGAGCAAGCACATAACAATAACCGCCAATGGGGAAAATATTTTTTGCCAGAAAACCAACTGTTCAGCCCCCGTGTCCAGTTTATTCTGATCCAGAAAATTCAGGTAAGCATACAAATCACCGCTGGACATCTGCTGCGGTTCGATCATTAAAACTCCGAGCACCTGAGGGGTTATCCGGCCTTCGTAAATCTGTCGATCATAGCTTTCAGTATCCAGCCCATTATCACCGATTATAGATTTTTCAATCTGCAGCAACTCCCACCCCTGTTCAATCGGGAGTGCACGTCCCACCCTGGTAATAGAGACCAGCCTACCTAGTGAATCGAGCTGGAAAATATCAATATTAAGTGCGATGCCATTAGGCAAAAGTTTATCGATATGTAAAACCCTGGATTCATCTTTGATCCACAATCCCTCCTTAACAAACAGGGCCGATGACTTGCTTTGTGCCTGGTTCTTGAGATTGTGCGCGGATACTTCGCTGGCAGGCACAACCCACTCCGTCAATAAAAAGCTTAGTATCGCCAAAATCACAGCCGCCTGGAAAGCCGAAGTTATCAATTTGACCATTGAAACCCCGGAAGCCTGCATCGCGACAATTTCACTATTACTGGCAAGCGAACCAAGACTCAGCATGCTGCCCAGCAACACTGCTACTGGCATAAACTCAACCACCTTTCCGGGGATACTCAAAGCCACAAACTTGAAAACCTGGGGTAAATCATAACTCCCTTCTCCCAGATCTTTCAGCTCACCTACAAACACAAAGAACATGCCCAGACCAACCAACGCCAGTAGCGTGGTAAAAGCTCCGAGATGAATGGTTCGCACAATGTAACGATTAATGATCATGTCGATGGTTTGGTTTTGCGAAACCAGCCACCCCCGTCGCGCCGGTATAGAAGTACGGCGGCAACCGCGATAAAAACCAGGTGTACCCACCAAAAATTGATCGCCATCGGCACCACTCCTGCTTCGAGTTGAGCTCGGGTCGTGACAATTAGATTGAGGTATACAAGAAAAACCACCAGGGCATAGCCCAGTTTACCAAATCGTCCCTGCCGCGGAGATATATGCGATAGTGGAACTGCAACAATTGCCAGTATGACTAACACCACCGGAATCGCTATCCGCCATTGCAATTCAACCCGATCGCTCATGCGACTCGAAGACCAAAGCGCTGCAATAGTCTTCTGGATGCTATGTATATGGGTATCGGCGGGTTTGTTTTGCTTTGAGATTAATATCCCATGTTGCTCATAGTCGAGAATTTTGAAATCCTTTTGACCGGCCACACCCTCGACACGCTGGCCGGGCCCGAGAACCAGAAATAAATCTCCAGTCGCATCATATATCTTCTGCCGACTAGATCTCGCTACCTCCATAATCGTCGTGTCTGGACGTGTTTGGCTGAGGATAATTTCCTGTAACTCGAGCTTGTCTTCACTGATTGACTCCATATAAAAAACCGTGTCACCACCCCTGGCCTGGTTAAACTGTCCAGGCTTAATCAAACTAAACTCGTGCTGATCTCCGACCTGATCAATGGCCGCAAGCGCATAGCCCCGTATTTGCGCATTCAATACAAGGCTGACATAACCGCTTAACAAAAGCATGGGTAGCAGGACAATTGCCACCGGTTTATAAAAATCACGGTAGCCCAGGCCACAGGCATTCATTACCACAATTTCGTGATCTTTATACATGCGTCCAAAAGTAAAAATAATGCTGAAGAAAACACCGATCGGAAACAGCATTGACAAAATGTTAAATGACTGGCTCAACATGACTATCCACAAAGCCTGTAAAGGCACATCGCCATCGGCAATATCCGCCAACACCCTGCCCAGCGCATTACTGATAAAAATTATATATAACACCAGCACCGTCGCGGCGCTGGTCTTGAAAATTTCCCGGGCCAGGTAGCCGGTTATGATGTTACTCATCGCTGAATTAGTGTCCGCATCATCTCGCCTGCCTCAGTCTGCCAGCCAGTTACTTAAACTGCGCTGAATATTCACAGGATTTTGTCACATACGACTGGTTTTTTTTGGTGCTTCACGTATCTTATCGCGTTATCAAAGTATCAACATCAGGAAAATCATGGATTTCAGCCTAAAACACAATACCCCCGAAAGCGCACGTGGCGCCTGTCAGATTATTACCGTTACGCAGGCGCGCAAACTATCCGGCAGCGGACTACGCGTTGACAAGGCCAGCAAAGGTTACCTCAGTTCGATCCTGAAACGTGGTGACATGGAAGGAAATACTGGACAAACCCTGCTGCTACCAGCAGTTCCGGGGCTTGCTGTGCAGCGCGTACTGCTAGTCGGCTGCGGCAAGGAGAGCGAGATGAATGAGCGCAATTTTGCACGCGTAATCAACTCCATCGCTAGCGCGCTCACTGCCTCGGGTGCGCGTGATGCCGAATTGTACCCAGCAGATATTTCACTCAAGGGCCGCGACCTGGCCTGGAAAATCCGCCAGGCCACGTTACTTTTGAATAACACTGATTACTGCTTCGAGCAGTTCAAAAGTAGCAAGGCAAAACCGCACAAAGGCTTGCGCAAGCTCAATTTTAATATTGCCAAAAAAGATGCGGCCACTGCCAAAAGGGCAATCAGCGAAGCCACGGCGATTAGCTCGGGTATGAGTATTGCCCGGGATCTCGGTAACCTGCCAGGTAACGTCTGTACTCCGAGCTATATTGCGAAACAGGCGATGGCTTTAGCGAAGGGAGAAAAAAGACTACAGGTTAAAGTGCTCGACGAAGCTGCCATGAAACGACTCAAAATGGGTTCACTGCTTTCGGTTAGTGCCGGAAGCCGACAACCGGCGAAGCTGATCTCGATCGAGTACAGGGGTGCAGCGGCCAGGCAGCAACCGATAGCACTGGTGGGTAAAGGCGTCACCTTCGATACCGGTGGAATCTCGTTGAAGCCGGGTGCTACGATGGATGAAATGAAATTCGATATGTGCGGCGCAGCTTCGGTAATCGGTACCATCAAGGCCGTCAACCAGATGCAGCTGCCGATTAATGTCGTCGGCATTATCCCGACTACCGAAAACATGCCCGATGGGCTTGCCACCAAACCGGGTGATATCGTCACCAGCATGTCGGGACAAACCATCGAAATCCTCAACACCGACGCCGAGGGCCGGCTGATTCTTTGTGACGCACTGACCTACGCCGGAAAATTCAAGCCCCGTTGCGTAATCGATATCGCTACCCTGACCGGGGCCTGCATCGTTGCGCTCGGTAAAATTCCCTCGGCAGTGCTGGGTAACAACCGTGCACTGATCAACGATTTGTTAAAATCCGGGCAACAAATCGAAGATAAAATCTGGGAACTGCCGTTGTGGGACGAGTACCAGGACCAGCTCAAAAGTAATTTCGCAGATATGGCTAATATCGGTGGGCGCGATGCCGGCACCATCACCGCCGCATGCTTCCTGGCTCGATTTACCAGGGACTATAAATGGGCGCATCTCGATATCGCCGGCACAGCCTGGAAATCAGGCGAGGACAAGGGCGCTACCGGTCGCCCCGTGCCTCTGCTCACCCAGTACATACTGAACCAGGTCGATAAATGACACGAATTGATTTTTACCAGCTGAATCCGCAGCGCCACCGCTACGACCAGGTGATTTGCCAGTTATGCCAGAAAGCCTATGACGGCAAACAATTCACGCTGCTGTTAACCCAGAACCAACAACAAAGTCAGCATCTCGACCATAAGCTATGGACTTTTTCCGACGATAGCTTTGTACCTCACGACAGCGAAGAATGCACAGATCCTGTTACCCCGATTCTGGTTCACGATAATCCCGACCCTAAAGGCAATCGGCAGTTGCTAATTAATTTATCCACCTCGATACCAACCTATTTCGCCCAGTTTGAGCGTGTCATCGAACTGGTTACCGAGGACAACAAGGCACAGGCACGCGAACACTACAGTTACTACAAGGAGCGTGGTTATCCGCTTAACCACGTTAACTTATGAGCGATCAAAGTAACATTCCGGTGCTCACCGACCTGATCGAAAAGGGTAGCGAAATAACGATGTCGGACCTCGGCCTGGATGACGATCCAGAGATCAAGGGCGACGATGCGTTTTTTAACAATCCTGTTATCGACGTAACTTCAACCGGGTTCGGAACCATCGACCCATTCAAGAATAACCCGGCGCTTGAGTATGCTATCCAGAGTATTCTGGATGAGCACATGGAAAGCGCCTGGCAGGAAATCAAACTCGCCATCCAGCGCGAGCTTAACAAACCCCGATCATAAACGTCGAAAACGTGCAAAAGCGCTAAGGGGCAAGGTATAATCGCGCCCTTTCGATTTAAGCTGCCTTGTTGATGGAAAAAACCTACGACCCCCATTCGATTGAAGAAACCTGGTATCAACGTTGGGAAGACGAAGGCTACTTCGCTGCCCACGGCGATGGTGATCCCTACTGTATAGTGATTCCGCCACCGAACGTGACCGGCAGTCTGCACATGGGTCACGCCTTCCAGGACACCATCATGGATACGCTGATTCGCTATCATCGTATGAAGGGTGATAACACGCTTTGGCAACCGGGTACCGACCACGCCGGCATTGCCACGCAAATGGTGGTTGAACGACAGTTGAGCCGCGAAGGAAAGACCCGTCATGACCTGGGTCGCGACGCGTTCACCGAACGTGTGTGGCAATGGAAAAGTGAATCCGGCGGCACCATTACTCGCCAGTTACGCCGTATGGGCACCTCCCCTGACTGGGCACGCGAACGGTTTACCATGGATGCAGGCCTGTCCGCCGCGGTACAGGAAGTGTTTATCAAGCTTTACGAAGAAGACCTGATTTATCGTGGCAAGCGACTGATCAACTGGGACCCGGTACTGCATACCGCGATTTCCGACCTCGAAGTCATCAACGAAGAAGAAAAGGGATATCTTTATCATGTTCGCTATCCCCTGGTCGGCGAGCCTGTCAACGGTGTTACCCATCTTGAAATTGCCACCACCAGGCCTGAGACAATTCTCGCCGATGGCGCCCTGGCGGTTAGTCCACAAGATGATCGATACCGTGATTTTGTCGGCCACCAGGTACAGGTACCACTGACCACCCGGGTGATTCCTGTTATCACCGACGACTATGTCGACCCCGAGTTTGGCACCGGCTGCGTCAAGATCACCCCGGCCCATGACTTCAACGATTACGAAGTCGGCCAACGCCATGAAATGGAAGTGATCAACCTGTTTACGCCGGACGCGGTGATGAATGAAAATGCACCGCCGGCCTACCAGGGTATGGATCGTTTCGCGGCACGGGATAAAATCGTCAAGGATCTCGACGCGGCGAAACTACTGGTCAAGGCTGAAGATCATATCTATAAACGGCCTTACGGCGATCGCTCCGGCGTGGTCATCGAGCCCTATCTCACCGATCAGTGGTTCGTACGCGCCGAACCACTGGCCAAACCTTCGATCGAAGCCGTCAAGGATGGCCGCATTCGTTTCATCCCGGAAAACTGGAGCAAGACTTATTTCAACTGGATGGAGGATATCCAGGACTGGTGTATATCGCGCCAAATCTGGTGGGGCCACCGCATTCCGGCCTGGTATGACAATTACGGTAATATCTTTGTTGCTACCAGCCTCGAGGCAGTACGCAGCAAGTATAACCTCGCCGAAGATATCGAACTAACCCAGGATGAAGATGTACTCGACACCTGGTTTTCATCCGCACTATGGCCCTTCAGTACCCTTGGCTGGCCTCGGCGCGATGATCCGGCGCTGAAAACTTTTTACCCGACCAGCGTGCTGGTAACCGGTTTCGACATTATATTCTTCTGGGTCGCGCGCATGATCATGTTCGGCCTGAAGTTCATGGATGAAGTGCCGTTCAAGGAAGTCTATATCCATGGCCTGGTGCGTGATGCCGAAGGCAACAAGATGTCCAAATCGAAGGGCAACGTACTCGACCCGCTGGATTTGATCGATGGTATTACTCTCGACGATCTCCTGCAAAAGCGCACCCTGGGACTGATGCAACCGGAGATGGCACCACGCATCGAGGCCGCCACCAGGAAGCACTTCCCGGATGGGATCCCGGCATACGGTACCGATGCGTTACGTTTCACCTTTACTGCCCTTGCCACTACCGGCCGTGATATTCGTTTTGACATGGGACGCATCGAGGGTTATCGAAATTTCTGCAACAAACTATGGAACGCGACGCGTTACGTACTGCAAAACACCGAAGGTGAGGACTGTACCGCGGGCAATCCTACGCTCGCCGATCGCTGGATCATCGCGCGCCTGCAACAGGTCAGCCAGGATATCGGTGTGCACATCGAAAACTATCGCTTCGACCTGGTAACACGCGATCTCTACGAGTTTGTCTGGAATGACTACTGTGACTGGTACATCGAGTTGTCCAAGCCGGTGCTGTACTCGGATGACTATCCTGAAGCGGCGAAAAAAGCTGCCCGCCACACGCTGGTTACGGTACTCGAAGCGATCCTGCGCCTGCTGCACCCGATAATGCCCTACATTACCGAGGAACTCTGGCAACGCGTCGCACCGCTGGCCTGGATCGAGGGTGATACCATCATGCGTCGCAGCTATCCACAGGCTGCCCCGAACCTGGTCGATGACGCGGTGCTGGATGAACTCGAATGGGTGAAAACTTTTATTATGGGAGTGCGTCAGATTCGCTCGGAAATGGATATCAAGCCAGGCAAAACCCTGCCGGTTATTTGCCAGAATGGCAGCGAGCAGGATCGACACCGCATCGAAGTTAATCGTTCGTTACTTGAATCGCTGGCAAAACTCGAATCCATTACCTGGCTTGAGACAGATACCCGGGCACCTGAATCCGCGACTTCGCTAGTCGGTGAAATGCAACTGTTAATACCGCTCGCCGGGCTTATCGACAAGCAGGCCGAACTGGCGCGGCTGCGAAAAAATATTCAGAAACTTGAACAGGATGCGCAACGCATCAAGGCCAAACTGGCGAACGAGAACTTTGTCTCCAGGGCACCGGCGGAAGTAGTCGATAAAGAGAAAGGCAAACTCGCGGACACCGAGTCCGCACTAGGCAGTCTGCGCGTCCAGGCAGAGCGTATCGCATCGATGTAAGTTCAAGGAGCCACTGATCGATTCATGAATCAGCGGCTGCTTAAATTTTTGTGAACTTTTTGTATAACCCCAGCTCAAAAGCAGCTACAAACACAAAAATTTATCTGGGGAGCCAACGCATGGAGTTAACAGCTAGATTAGACGCACCGACGCAGACGATAAGTAACACCTTAGCCAGGTTACAGTCACCCTACCTGCTATATATTCGGGTTTATGTCGCCTGGGTGTTTCTGAAATCAGGCCTGCACAAAATCGGCGACTGGGAAACCACGCTGGTCCTGTTCGAGTATGAGTACCAGGTTCCGTTCCTGAATTTCGAGCTTGCTGCCTATCTCGCCACTTTTGGCGAACTCGTACTCCCGGTGTTTCTAATCGCGGGCCTGGGTACGCGCTACATCGCTATCGCACTTAGCCTGGTCAACATCATTGCCGTGGTATCTTATTACGCGACACTGGCCAAGGGCGCCGGCCTGGTATGGCACTACCTGTGGGGTTCGATGCTGCTCACCAATATCATATTCGGTGGTGGATTTTTCTCGATAGATCAGTGGCTCAAGGCAAAACTCGGCAGAGAGTGATCTGCTTGCTGATATCAGGCAACTATTGGATAAGGACCTAAACGTCCGAGCACCGACGGATAGGCGGAATACCATTGTTGGTAGCGACGATTCCAGACCCGGGTTATTTTCTTGCGCGCGAGTATTCGGCTATAGCTTGCTAAAGGAATGAAGTGATTGTGACCAATACCATCGATCACGATCAGGCGAAACTCGTCGAAGCTCAATCGCTTAACCAGAATATTGGTTGGGTTCAAATCGTGGAACACGATCCATTGCTGGTAAAAATCCTGTTTCAGTTTTTCTATCTCATCAATTATCCAGGCATTGAATGAACTGTCATTCTGTGCAAGGTAATAGTCCAGTGATTTTGACACCCGTGCATCATCATCCAGCACCAGATCAAAGAGCGCTCCCTTACCGAGGTTAGTCTCTATCAGTCCATGAAATCTGGTGAGATGCTGAAAATCCGTGTCACGGCGACGCAGGCTCGAATAGTAATTTATTTCGCGCCAGAACCGTCCCGAGCGACGTTCGGGATGTAGTACCTTGATGCAGAGATTCGTTTCGCTCGGGTGTCGAAAGCACTTGCGGTCGGTGCCTTCGGCCACAAATTGTTGCGCGGACAGTGAAACCGTATCGCTCATTTTTAAAGCGCTAGCGGGGGGATGATGAAGCTGGTTCGTCCCTGAACCAGTGCCCTATGGCAAGAGGAATTGCCGTTTAGTCCGCCTGGCGACGCAGAAACGCAGGAATTTCGAGATAGTCCATACTCTCTTTGTCTGCGGACATTTCAACACTATCACCGACGACCTTTTGACGAATCGCAGTCGGTCGTTCCAGCTTCTTGTAATCAACCTCACCATTACTTTCGGGTTGAACCGTACTGGGCGGAATATCCGCAACACCTTTATCCGAACCAAGTCCCGTGGCTACCATGGTTACCCGCAGCTCGCCATCGGTCATGTTGGAATCGATTACGGTTCCCACCACCACGTTCGCATCAGGGGATGCTAATTCAGTGATCGCCGTGCCGACATCGTCAAGTTCTCCAATGGCGAGGTCCAGACCTGCGGTTACATTAACCAGGATTCCCTGGGCACCGGAAATGTTGATATCTTCAAGTAACGGAGACGAAATTGCCGCCATCGCTGCTTCCTTGGCGCGATTATCACCGGTGGCCGCTCCCGTTCCCATCATCGCCAAACCCATTTCAGACATGACCGTACGCACATCGGCGAAATCGACATTGATCAGGCCCGGGCAGGTTATCAGTTCGGCGATACCCTGCACCGCACCACGCAACACGTCGTTTGCTTTTTCGAATACCTCGAGCAACGAAGTCTGCTTGCCCAGTACCGGCATCAACTTGTCATTCGGAATGGTAATCAATGAATCGACCACGCTGGATAATTCCTTGATCCCTGCGTCCGCCTGCGACATGCGCTTGGTACGCTCAAAACCGAATGGCTTGGTTACCACCGCAACCGTAAGAATTCCCATTTCCTTGGCAATTTGCGCGATCACCGGCGCAGCACCGGTACCCGTGCCGCCACCCATGCCAGCGGTAACGAAGAGCATATTCGTGCCTTCGATCGCTTCCTGGATGCGCTCACGATCTTCCAGGGCTGCTTGTCTGCCAATACCGGGATCGGCTCCTGCCCCGAGTCCCTTGGTAATGCCAGCACCAATTTGCATGGTGGTCCGCAGCTCCATCTTCTTGAGCGCCTGTAGGTCAGTGTTAAGGCATATGTATTCGACGCCTTCGATACCAGACGAAACCATATGTTGAACGGCGTTGCCGCCGCCGCCACCGACACCAATGACCTTTATGACCGGATCTTTGGAGTGTGAATCCATCAGTTCAAACATTTTATTTTCCTCTTGCGTTATTTAAAAATTACCCTGAAACCAGCCTTTCATTCTTGCCAAAAGACCAGCCTCGTTTTTACCGTCCAGTTTGTAACCGGACAAGCCGGATTGCTGCCTGTTTCCAAACAACAGCAAACCAACACCTGTGGCATGTATCGGGTTACGTACAACGTCTACCAGTCCCGTTACATACTGTGGATAGCCCAACCGTACCGGCATGTGGAAAATCTCCTCCGCCAGTTCGATTGCACCTTCCATTTTCGAGCTGCCCCCGGTAAGCACTACACCGGCGGCGCATATTTCTTCGAACCCGCTGCGGCGTAGTTCCGCCTGCACCAGGCTCAATAATTCTTCGTATCGCGGTTCTACCACCTCGGCCAGCGTTTGGCGGGCCAGGCGCCTGGATTCACGATCACCCACACTGGGTACTTCGATGGTTTCATTATCAGTCGCCAGCTGGCGCAAGGCGCAGGCATACTTGATTTTTAAATCATCGGCATACTGGGTTGGGGTGCGTAATGCCACCGCGATATCATTGGTGACCTGGTCACCGGCGATCGGGATTACCGCGGTATGGCGAATTGCGCCATCCGAGAACACTGCTATATCGGTGGTGCCACCGCCAATATCGACCAGGCAAACACCCAGTTCCTTTTCGTCCTCGGTCAACACTGAACACGACGAAGCCAGCTGCTCGAGAATTACGTCATCGACTTCCAGGCCACAGCGACGCACGCATTTGATGATATTCTGTGCCGCGCTCAATGCGCCGGTGACCAGATGAACCTTCGCTTCGAGGCGCACCCCGGACATGCTGATAGGATCACGAATCCCTTCCGAGGCATCGATTACAAACTCCTGTGGCAGTACATGCAAAATGCGTTGGTCAGCCGGAATGGCTACCGCCTTGGCTGCCTCTATAACGCGTGCAACATCGGCGGGAGTGACTTCCTTCTCCTTGATCGCGACGATGCCGTGAGAATTGATGCTGCGAACGTGGCTACCGGCTATGCCCGCATAGACCGAACGAATCTGACAGCCCGCCATCAATTCAGCTTCCTCGACTGCCCGCTGAATCGACTGCACGGTAGATTCAATATTGACGACGACCCCTTTCTTCAAGCCCCTCGATGGCTGGGTGCCGATACCGATAATTTCAACATCGCCTTCGACGGTGATTTCACCGACGATAGCAACCACTTTCGAGGTCCCTATATCAAGCCCGACGATCAGGTTTCCTGATGCCTTTTTAGACATTACTGTTACTCCAGATTGATGCTTTGTCACTACCTTGCAGGACTTCTTTTTTCCAGGCCACGGCGAAACCATTGCTGTAACGTAAATCCAGACGCTGAATTTGTTCACGTCGCGGCAGAATTTGTTGCTGGTAAATGTTCACCAGGCGATCGATCTTGTGATCGATATTGCCTCTGCCCATTTTGATTTGCAGCCCATTGATCAATTCGACATCGAGTGCACCACGGCTATCTACATACAGTGCGAGCAAGCGTTCATCTACATTGTTGAATCGCGCCTCCAGGCGATAGAACTGCGCCAACACCCAGGCCGGCTTGTGATTGACGGCATGTACCACCGGCAGATGGGCGAATGGCCCCGTATCAGCCAGGTATACCCTGGCTGAATCACTCAGCAAATGTCGATCATCCCAGCGTGCAACCGGGTTCTTTTCTTTAATCATCACCTTCAGTTTGTCAGGCCAGACCCGGCGTACTGAAACTGAATCGGTCCACGCCCTGGCGTACAGGGTTTGTTGTAACTGGTAGATATCGAGCGAAAAGAACCCCTGGCCGATATACTGCTGCAGCATCGTTTCCACTTCCTGCTTATCCAGATTCTCGAATGTTCCAGACAATTGAATCTTGCGTATCGGTAATAACTGCTCCGCCTGTTCGAGGTAAACGCCAGCCAGCAATAACGGGGGCAATAGAAAAACCCAGTTGTACGACTTGCGCCACTGCATTGAGCGTGACGGCCTGGTCGGCAGCTGGCGTTTGGCTTGTCTGGCTCGCTTGCGAAACTTAAACATGGCAGTCGTCTCCTGCGAGCGTCGCCGCAAGTATCTTCAGCACCAGGTCCGGCATTTCCAGGCCAGCGGCCCGACCTGCCATCGGAATCAGGCTGTGATCGGTCATTCCGGGCACTGTATTAACCTCGATTACCCAGGGACGCTGCTCCTGATCCAGCATGAAATCTACCCTGCCCCAATCCTTAACGCCGGTAACCCGGATCGTCTCCAGAACGATCTCGTTGATCTCTGCGATACTGATTTCATCGAGCCCGCTGGGACATGTGTATACCGTATCGTCGGCCAGGTACTTGGCATCGTAGTCATAGAATTCGTGCGGAGTTTCGAGCTTGATCAGCGGTAAGATTTCGCCGCAGATGAACCCGGCCGTGTATTCGGCACCATCGATAAATTTTTCGGCAAACACCGCGCCGTAATGCTGCGCCGCTTTCCAGGCCGGAAACAACTCGCTGGCCTCATGTACCGGAGTCAGGCCTATGCTCGAACCTTCCGCCACCGGCTTCACGAATACTGGTAAATCAAATTCGTTCAGCAGTCGCTCGCAATCAGTTTCGCTGCACAATTCGAAAAAATCTGGCGTCGGAATTCCACTGCAGCGAATAACTTTCTTGGTTAATACCTTGTCCATGGTCAAGGCGGCGGCGCACACCCCGCTACCGGTGCTCGGAATATCGAGAAAATCGAGCACCGCTCGAATGGTGCCGTCTTCACCGCCGCGTCCATGCAGCAGATTAAATACGCGGTCAACCTCAAGTTCAGCGAGTTGATGAAAAGCACGCGCTCGCAAATCAACCTGGATCGCGTCGACACCGGCATCGAGCAAGGCCTGGTGTACGGCTTTACCGCTGTTTAGAGAAACCTCGCGTTCTGCCGAATCGCCACCCATCAAAACCGCAACCCGACCGCATTTTGCGGCTGCATCGGTAGCTGGTTTCTGTAACCGCATGCTCACAGAGCCTCCCCCACGATGCGCACTTCTGATTCAAGCCGGATGTCAAACTTTGCCGTTACGGTTGCACGGATATGTTCGATCAGGGCCTCGACATCGCTGGCGGTGGTTGCGCTGCTACTGATTATAAAATTGGCGTGCTTGTCCGAAACGCAGGCTGCACCAAGACAATAACCTTTGAGGCCAGCTGCTTCGATCAACTGTGCAGCATGCTTGCCCGGCGGGTTCTTGAATACCGAACCGCAGGATGGCTGGCCTATGGGTTGGGTTGCATTGCGTTGCTGTAACAGTTGCCTGATATTGGAGTCTTCACCCGCTACACGTTCATCGAAGCGGAATAATGCAGCGGCAAACCATTCTTGCTGCGGCAAACTGACCCGACGGTAACCAACCTCGAATTCAGTCGCACTGCGTTCGACCAGTCGGCCGTAGCGGTCGAGCATGATCAGCTGTTCCACGGCCGCCCAGGTCTCGCCACCGAATGCCCCCGCATTCATCGCCAGGGCACCACCGACGGTTCCCGGGATTCCGGCGAAGAAATCTGCGTCTGCGAGCCCCTGTTTACGGCAGAACTTTGCCAGCTTCGCGCAACTGACACCAGACTCGGCATACAGACTTCCATCCTCGTTGAGGTGGATTTCGTTGAGCGCATTAAGCGGTGCGATCACCTGGCCGCGGAAGCCGCCATCGCGCACCAGCATGTTACTGCCAAGACCCACCCACAGAATATCGAGGTCAGTAGAAAGCGCCGCCAGGTAGTTCTGCAGATCCTGCAAATCGCCGGGCACGTAGTAGCGGTCGGCAGGTCCACCCAGGCGCCAACTGGTATGTTTTGACATTGGTTCGTCAAACATCAGCTTACCTGTAATGGAGTGCTTGCTGGCCACGTTCATTTTCCCTGCCCTGCCGGCTGGTGCTGCGCCAGGAATTCAGCCGACCAGGCTCCTATGCTGCCGGCACCCAGGGTGACAAATATGTCGTCATCCTGTAACACGGTTTCAACCACTTCGTTCAAGTCTTGCAGATCTTCGACAAAAACCGGGTCGACCTTGCCGCGGCCGCGAATCGAACGCGCCAGGGCGCGTCCGTCGGCGTCCTTGATATGACTTTCACCGGCAGGATAGATGTCGAGCAAAATAAGCTGATCGACATCGGATAAAACCTGGGTAAAGTCTTCGAACAGGTCGCGGGTACGCGTATATCGATGTGGCTGGAACAAAACAGCGAGCCGTTTATCTGGCCAGGCGGCACGGATGCCGGCCAGGGTAGCCGCGATTTCATTGGGATGATGCGCATAATCATCGATATGCATAATGCTGCCATTGGCAACTGACAGGTTATCGCTGATCTGCCCGCGTCTACCAATACCCGAGAATTCGGACAATGCCTCACCAATTGCAGCAGGTGAAACACCCAGCTCCCAGGCGATACCAATCGCCGCGGTGGCGTTTAAAACATTGTGCTTGCCGTTTAGATTGAGCTCTATCTGCAGTGGCTCAGCCGCATCAGGTAACAATACGTTGAAACGGGTTTTGGCGCCCAGGGCAACAATATCGGTGATTCGAATATCAACATCCTCGGCCTCACCATAGGTCAGTAGCGGACGGGCAACCTGGCTCATGATTTCGCGCACCACAGGGTCATCGAGACACAGCACGGCAAGCCCATAAAAAGGCAAATGATGCATAAACTCGATGAATGTCTGCTTGAGTCGCTCGAAATCGCCTTCGTAGGTCGACAGGTGGTCTTTATCGATATTGGTCACGATAGCCATCATTGGCTGCAGGTAAAGAAACGAAGCGTCACTTTCATCAGCCTCGGCCACCAGATATTCTCCGTGCCCAAGCCGGGCATGTCTGCCTGAGCTGATAAGCTGGCCGCCAATCACGTAGGTAGGGTCGATATCACCCTTCGCCAGCACGCTGGCGATCAGACTGGTGGTGGTGGTTTTGCCATGGGTTCCGGCCACCGCGATTCCACGCTTGAAGCGCATCAGCTCCGCCAGCATTTCGGCACGCCTGACAACCGGAATCCGCAACTCCCTGGCGGCCTCGATCTCCGGGTTATCAACCTCGATTGCGGTCGACACCACTACCACATGTGCCGCGGCGACGTTTTCACTGCGGTGGCCGATGGCGATATCAATGCCGAGGTCGCGCAAGTGCCTGACCATCGCGCTTTCAGTAAGGTCAGAGCCGGTAATGTGGTAATTCAGATTATGGAATACCTCGGCGATGCCACTCATGCCGGCGCCGCCAATGCCGGTAAAATGAATGTTGCGAATACGCCGCATGAAGTGCTTTGGACTCACTGTCATGACAGCGCTCCGGCCATTATGCCTGCTGCCAGCTGCTCGGTCGCTGCCGGCTGGAACCTGGCGCGGGCATTGACTGCCATTTCTATCAGTGCTTCTCGATTCTGCTGAAAAAACTTCAGCTTCAGCGCCAGGCTCTCTGCGCTTAACTCCGCCTCTTCGAGTATCTGCGCCGCCTGGCTCTGCTCCAGGAAGCGTGCATTGTGGTACTGATGGTTATCCACCGCATAGGGAAATGGTACCAACAGTGATGCGAGTCCGACCGCGGTTAGTTCCGAGATCGTAAGTGCCCCGGCCCGGCACACCACCAGGTCGGCCCAGGCATAGGCCTGTCGCATATCATCGATAAAACTGACCACCTCGGCGTCGACGCCGGCGTCACGATAATTTTGCTGACAGACCTGTAAATTTTTCTCCCCGCATTGATGCCTGATGAGTGGACGCTGCTCATGATCGAGA
>Ga0255039_10000088_pt1 | contig 29104 bp, 21 predicted proteins | sample BC1_12_1_MG_FD_181713 | JGI IMG/M metagenome (GOLD analysis project Ga0255039, IMG submission 181713) | Seawater microbial communities from Strait of Georgia, British Columbia, Canada - BC1_12_1 | ecosystem: Environmental > Aquatic > Marine > Strait | place: Canada: British Columbia | collected... | reverse complement strand
CGAAATGCGAAACTCGGGTCGCGCGCCCGAGCGTCTCCTTACGAGAAAGCTGACGTTCGAACTTGATGAGTCAGCGGCGATTTCCGACTCAACTGAGACGCTCGGCTATCAATTAAAACCCAATTATTTTGATCTCTAACTAACCCAAACCATTTGATTTGTATCAACAGGACAAAAGTTCACTTGTAATATGCTTATCTTCTGGTGTGCCAAAACGCGTTATATAAGCGTGATTCACAGAGAGGTAATTAGATATGCGTTATGGATTTCTCAGCTTTATTCTATTAGTCATCATCTCCGCAACACCGTTAGCATATGCCCAAGAAGCAATATTCCTTATTCGCCATGCTGAACAAATGCTCGACGTCGAGGACCCACCGCTGACCGAAGATGGGTTTGCTAGGGCAAAGACCTGGGCTACCGTATTCCGGGACTCTGGCATCAAAATGATTTACACCAGTAAAAAAATGCGGACGAAACAGACTGGTGAAGTTATTGCACAGGAATTAAACATCCCATTACAAAAGGTATCACGGCGTGATATAGACGGCCTCGTGAATCAAGTCCGTGAAGAGCATGCTGACGATTTAGTATTAATCGTCACTCACTCAAAAATACTTCCCAAGTTATTGAAGGCATTCGCACCGTCCGGTGAGTATCCCACTATCAAACCGGATGATTATGACAACTTGTTTGTTATAGTGCCGAAGGGGAAAGCCGAGCCCACGGTTATGCGTCTTCGCTACTAGCTAAATCATAGCTTTGTACTGTTAATTTCCTGGACCTCGGCTATGCCTTAGAGTGCCTTCAGTGAGGACAAAGAAATGTTGGCAGTTGATTGGTCGAAGATTGCACTGTTAGCCCTGCTAACCCTGGTGGTCACGGGGACGGCCGGACAATCAGGCGCAACAGATATAGTTTATCGGATAGGTTTTATCGCCTTTGGATCGCGACCAATTGGTAGAGTGGTTAATTCACCTCTGACGGTATTCCGCCAAACTTTACGCGAACGTGGGTATTTAGAGGGAGAAAATCTGATACTCGATGAGCGCTGGGCAGAGGCGCGCTTAAATCGCCTTCCTGTTCTGGCCTCCGAACTGGTTCAACTAAAACCCGACATAATCGTTGCCTCTGGTGCTAGTGCGGTGCGGGCGGTCATGGCCGAGACTCAGGAAATTCCTATCGTATTCGCGGGCGCTGGCGATCCAGTGCCTGAGGGATTAGTGCCAAATATTCCTCATCCAGGAGGTAATGTAACAGGAATCTCCACCGCGCCCGGGCGTGAACTCGAGGGTAAAAGGCTACAAATTCTGCGACAGACTGTTCCCGGAATTATGCGTGTTGGGGTCATACTTGACTCGACTAGCAGGCACGATCCAGCACCGTTGGAGAATGCAGCCCGCGCATTGGGCATTACCCTGATCTTCTCTGGAGAGGTCGAAGATCCCGAGGAATTTCGATCCGCATTTTCGGAGATGCTCCGGGACCACGCCGATGCGCTCTATGCCCCCGAAACACCGATAAATGTCCGACATAGAAAACTCCTTGTTGAACTGGCCCTGGAGCATAAATTACACGCGATATACGGCTCGAGGGAGTACGTTGAGGCGGGTGGGCTGATGTCTTATGGCCCAAATTTTTCCGAGATCTTTGCTAGAGCGGCCAAATATGTGGACAGGATTCTAAAGGGTGCGGACCCGGGCGATCTTCCTGTAGAGCAACCCATGCACTTGGAGCTTGTACTCAATAAAAGGGTGGCCAAGCTCCTCGGCCTAAGTTTTCCCACGAGAATTCTCATGCAGGCGGATGAGGTAATTCAGTAGTGATAGATGGAGTAATTTGGGATCGACATGCAGGTGAAGGCAGCTATGACTAAGCTGGACGATTCAGCTGGTATACCTGGTCAGGACAACTCTCACCCAAGTAAAGCTCGTCTTGTTCGTCGAACCTTCATAATCGCCTTGATATTGCTAAGTAGCGGATTTATCGCAGGGAGTGCAATAGAGCTCGGATTCAGGTATCGGGAGAGCGTGAACAGCATCTGGCTGCTGCAGACGGAGATGGCTAACAGGGCGGCCTTCAAGATCCACCAGTTTATGCAGGGGATAGACAAGACGATGCGAACCGTCACGCAGACACAGCGGCTTGTCGAGAGTGGTCTGACAAAAGACTTTGAGTTTGCACTCATCAAGCTTCTGAAAACTGAGCCTGCCATTACTTCCGTTACGGCACTGAATTCAGGCGGGCGGGAACAATACAAGCTCTCTCGAGTCCAGTTGGCACTGCCGGGCGATTTAATATCTCGTAGTGACGACGAGGCTTTCTTGAGAGCTAAAGGAGGTGTGACATATTTCAGCTCCGTATACTTCGTGGGCGACTCCGAGCCCTATGCCACAATCGCGACACCTATCGAGCGATTTGCCGGAGAGATCGTGGGTGTCCTTATCGCCGAAGTAAATCTGAAGTACATTTGGGATGTGGTCGCAGATATTCGGGTGGGACAGGCTGGTTATGCTTATGTAGTTTCTGGAAATGGAGACCTTATTGCTCATCCTGATATTAGTCTTGTACTCGGAAGAAAAAATTTCACGAATCTCGCTCAGGTCCAAAATGCATTGGCTGGTGAAAAAGGTCCATCCACCACAACGAAAAACCTGGTAGGGCAGAAAGTTTTCACTTCGTATGCACCTATTCCGGACCTTAGATGGTTCGTGTTGGTGGAGCGCCCCGCTGCAGAAGCTTACACCGCCTTACACTCTTCACTATTCCGTAGCGGAGTTCTCCTGTTAGTCGGCTTGGGTATGGCGATTCTGGCAAGCCTAATGATCGGTTACCGAGTAGTACGACCGCTACAAACCTTGCGAGAGGGTGTAGCCCGAATAAGCGGAGGTGACCTAGAGCATCACATCGACGTTCAGACCGGGGATGAATTGCAAATGCTCGCCGACGAATTTAACGAAATGACGGCAAAACTGCGCGAATCTTACGCTGGCATCGAGAAGATTAGCCATCTCAAACGTTTTTTCTCCCCACAACTTGCCGAACTTATAGAACTTTCCGGGGAGTCAGACCTCATGGACGATCATCGACGTGAGATAACGGTGGTTTTTTGTGATCTTCGCAATTTTACCGAATTCTCCTCGATCGTTGAACCCGAAGAGGCTATGAAAGTACTGAGAGAATACTACCAGGCTATTGGAGTCTTGCTAAGGCACTACGAAGCCACGATTGAGCACTTTGCTGGCGATGGTCTGATGGCATATTTCAACGATCCGTTGCCATGCCCTGATCCGGAAATACGAGCAGTTCGGATGGCAATGGAGATGCAAAGAGATGTTGAAAAATTAATCGTGGGATGGCGTAAGCGCGGTATTAAGTTGGGTTTTGGAATTGGCATCTCGTCGGGGTACGCCACACTCGGACGTATAGGGTCCGAAGAGGAGTTCCACTATGCAGCTATTGGTACCGTTGCAAATCTCGCCTCCCGTCTATGCGATAAAGCAAAAAGCGGACAAGTCCTAATCGCTGAGTCGGTATATGCGAAAATTGAGGACTTGGCAGAGGTCAAACGAATTGGAGACGTTTCGCTTAAGGGATTTCTCAAACCTGTCCCTGTTTTAGAAGTGGTGGCCTTGATAGATGATTCTTCCACTACAACAAATCATTGATATAAAACCATCCAGTGGTTAATGATAGTTGACTAGGTTTGGTGAAAGAACGAGCGTCCGAAAGTGGCCGTTTCGAGAAGCCCAGCAAACTCGACTGAGCGTCAGCTTTGGAGAAAACTGAAGCTCATACTCGGTGAGTCAGCGGCGAGGATCGACCCGAAGCCGTCACTCAAATTTGAAACATCAGGGGCTGTTTGGTGTTCAGGGCGGAGGTATAGAAATCGAAAAATAAATCCCTAAGTTGCGCTAAACACCCGCCAATTTTGCGGAAAAACGGATTGTTAATCTGTTATCCTCCTAACGACTACTCCTATGGTGCCGGGTGTCTCATCATTTTTACGTCTATCACTAGATTTATACTGATCTTATCTCGCACCCTTGTGCGACCTACGTTCTTCATATTAATTATCTCTTCTATAGGCACCTCTAACTACCTGAAAGCTGCTGAAACCACACCTACTGGAAATCAAAATCCCGCTGCGCCTCAAATTTCTATACTTGAAGGGAAATCATTTTCAGGTGAGCTTGGGCTTCTTGGTAAACCCGCCTCTGCAACAGATTTATTACTATTTAACGATGGTATGTTCATATCAAAAGGATGCGAAGCAAGATGTGGTTATACTGCAGCAGAATATCAGATTCGCGCAAAAGGAGACCACTTCGAGGTGATATCAGAGACTCCGTGCCTTAAATCTGATGCCACTATTCTCTGGCAAGGCACAGTCAAAGGAGATGAGATAGAAGGGTCCTTCACCTGGGTAAATAAACGATGGTACTGGACGTTTGAAAAAGAATTTTGGTTCAAGGGTAAATTGATCGAATCAAAGGCAGCAGAAACCGAACAGCAATAGCAAAACAGGCCGAAACAACAGGATAACCGAGTCAGGTTATTAGCAGGGGAGAACTTGTCTAACAATCGATTAATTTTGATTTCAAAAATCTTCTTGTTCGTCTGCCTGATCATACTCGGCAATTACCTTTCGCAATGGGTTATCGAAGAACTCGATTTCGAAATCACACCTGTTACCGAGCCTACTGTACATCGCATCATTATTACTTCGATGATTGCGTACACCATATTGATGGCGATACCTTTTGTTCCTGGTGCAGAAATTGGGCTCGGCGTCATGATGATACTGGGGCCAAAGATAGTGCCCCTTGTTTACTTATGCACGCTGGTATCGCTATTTTTAAGTTTTATGGTTGGGAGATTGGCTCCCGATAAATCTCTCATCAATTTCTTGCATAGTCTCCATTTACGAAAAGCCAGTTTCTTATTGAGTGAGCTTGAAGGGCTTGACTCCCAGCAGCGATTTGACCTGTTGATAGAACGCTCTCCAAAGAAATTCGTTCCTTTCTTACTCAAATACCGTTACCTGGCTCTTCTCGTTGTCATTAATACACCCGGAAACATTGTGATTGGGGGTGGTGGAGGGATCGCGATGTCTGCAGGAATGAGCAGACTTTTTGCGCCACCATTATTCCTACTCACGATCGCCATTGCTGTATCACCGATTCCTTTGTTCCTGATAATATTTGGGGCTAATTTTGCTGACTGGCCCGTTTGATTCATGCTGTACAGGGTACCAATCGAAAGTCCGGAGTGTGCCGTAAGTAGTGGTTTATGGAATAAATTCTGAGCGTCTCTTGGTGGCCGAAGTTTGCCTCCTGGCCCTGCTTAATGAGCGTCCCCTTTAGAGAAAGCCGACCCTGAAATCAATTTCACCAGTAGCCGAGTTCGACCCAACTCAGGCACCTGTAGTGTTTGAACATTGAGGTCGGCCTCCCAAAAATCCCCGCCACATGCTCAGATAACTTTTGGTAAACTGGTACCCTGGAAGAATCGAGAGAACTAAGGATGCCGGATCATATCTCTGAGTGGTTGGAGCAGCTAGGTCTTGGTCAATATGCCTCGAACTTCATCGATAACGATATCGACGTCCAACTACTGGCCCAATTAACGGATGCAGACCTGAAGGAACTCGGGATTAGCTCACTTGGTCATCGGAAAAAGATTGTCGGTGCCATCGAGGCATTGGTTCAGTCAGGACCGCCAGCAACCGCCACTATTACCCCCAAAGATGAAGCTGAACGCCGGCAGCTCACTGTGATGTTTTGCGACCTGGTGGGCTCAACCGAGCTGTCCCAGCAGCTCGATCCTGAAGATCTTCGCGACGTGAATCGAGCCTACCAGGATGCTTGCAAGGCAGCGATAGAGCGGTATGAGGGGTATGTTGCTCGGTACATGGGTGACGGAGTGCTGGCTTACTTCGGATATCCCCAGGCACATGAGGACGACGCTGCAAGGGCGGTTCACGCGGGACTAGCGGTGGTCGAGTCGGTGGCGGATCTTCCTAATCCCGTGGGGGCTGAACGGGAGATTGAACTCGGTGTGCGCGTCGGGATTGCCACAGGACCTGTCGTAGTAGGCGACCTGATCGGGGAAGCGGCTTCACAGGAAAGCGCGGTGGTTGGAGAGACCCCGAACCTCGCCGCACGGTTACAGGCCCTGGCCTCGCGCAATGCGGTGGTGATTGCTCCCGGCACCCGGGCGCTGGTGATGGGTCGATTCGAATACGAGGACCTGGGTGAGCATGCGCTCAAGGGCATTGCCGAACGGGTACAGGTCTGGCGGGTGATTGCACCGGCGGTGACCGATAGCCGCTTTGCGGCAGCCCATCAAAGCGAGCTAATCCCGCTTGTCGGCCGCGGACACGAGATTGGATTGTTGCTCGAACGTTGGGAGCAGGCAAAGGAAGGTGATGGCCAGATGATGCTGCTATGCGGTGAAGCCGGGATCGGCAAGTCACGTATCATCGAGACGCTACGCGAACGTATAACCGAGGATGATCCGGTGAGCCTGCGTTATCAGTGTTCGCCCTACCACACCAACAGCGCGCTGTATCCGATCATCGAACAGCTCGAGCGTGCCGCGCAGTTTGATGATGAAGATTCTCACGAGGTAAAGCTCGAAAAGCTCGAATCACTGCTCGGACCAAACGAGGTGGCGTCGGTCGCCCCGCTCTTTGCGGGGTTATTGTCAATCCCAGTCGATGGTCGATATGCGGCGCTCGAGATGACTCCCGAGTGGCAAAAGCAAAAAACGCTCGAAGTACTGGTCGCGCGAGTGGAAGGATTGAGCCATCACCAGCCACTACTGATGATCTTCGAGGATGTGCATTGGGCGGACCCGAGCTCACTCGAACTGTTGGAGCTCACGATGGCAAGGGCACAGAGGATTCCGGTACTCGCCGTGATTACTTTCAGACCCGAGTTCAAACCACCTTGGAGCGAACATACCCACGTCACCACACTCACGCTAAACCGGTTTACGCGTAACCTCGCAATGATGATGGTGAGTAAGGTCACTCATGGTAAAACACTCCCCGAGGAGGTACAGCAGCAGATTATCGAGAAAACCGACGGCGTACCGCTTTTCGTTGAGGAACTCACCAAGACCATACTGGAGTCTGGCCTGCTCACCGAGGAATCCGGCCAATATACGCTATCTGGATCACTCGCAGACTTGCCTATTCCTACGACTTTGCGCGACTCGTTGATGGCACGGCTCGACCGTTTGGATAAAGGAAAGCCGGTTGCGCAGGCTGGCGCTGCCATCGGGCGCGAATTCTCTCAAAAGTTACTTGAATTAGTTTGCGAACTGCAACCGGCAGAACTTGACGCGGCATTAAATGAGCTGATTGATAGTGGTCTCGTATTCCGTCAGAGCAGCGGCCAGGGTGCAGGCTTTATATTCAAGCATGCGTTAGTCCAGGAAGCGGCGTATGAGAGCCTGTTACACAGTACCTGCCGAAGTCTGCATGGGGATATCGCCGATGCACTACTGAACCATTTCCCGGAGATCACGCAATCACAGCCCGAGTTGCTTGCACATCATTATACCGAGGCCGATAGCAAGAAGATCGCGATTAAATACTGGATGCAAGCGGGTCAGAGGGCAACAACAAACTCGGCTGACCAGGAAGCAGTCGTGCATCTCCTGAGAGGCCTTTCATTACTCGAAAGCCTTCCCGAATCGCCGAAGCGCGACCAAAGAGAACTCGCCTTCCACCTCGCCCTGTCTAGTCCCTATATAAACACCAAAGGTTGGGGATCGGTGGAAACCAGAGTGTCCTATGCCCGGGCGCACGAGTTGTGCGAATTGCTAGGAAATATTGAACAGTTGTTACCGATTCTACTTGGACAATGGCTTAGTGCTATCGGAGATAGCATTCTAGAAGCACGCGAAATTGCGACAGAGTTACTCCGTCTGAGTGAGCAGGTGGATAACGTCGTTGGTATCATGCAATCGAATCGTCTACTTGGATTTACTGCTTATTTTCACGGTGATTACGCACTAATTGAGCCTCATATCGAGAGGTCTCTGAGCCTATACGATGCACAAAAACATCAATCACTCGGACTCGATTGGGTCTACGACCCCTACGTTGGAGGGCTCGTAGGCAGGGCAATATATCAGTTTGCATCAGGGCAATTAGATCAGGCGCTCAAGACAGGCGAAAACTTTGTTACCTATGCTCGCGAGTTGGATCAACTCAGCACCCTGGTTTACGCGCTGTGGAATCAATGTATATTGCGGATTCAGGCTCGAGACGCTCGGACTGCAGAGAAGCTTTCTGATGAGGCATTGACGATAGCAAAAGAAAACGGTTTTCGTTATTACATTTCGGAAAGCCAGATGTTAAACGGCTGGTCGATTGCGAAGTGCGGCAGGCGCGAAGAGGGATTATCGAAGTTGTATGCCGAACTTCAGATTCGCCGTACTGGAGGTAATACATTCCTACTACCATATTATTTCACTTTGCTCGCGGAACTCCATATCGACAGCAGTGAGTTCCAGGAAGCATTGCAAGCGCTCGACGAGGCGAGACAATATGTCGAGCAAACCGGAGAACGAATGTGGGAAGCAGAAATATACCGCCTCATGGGCTATGCCCATAGCCTTCAAACCCCAGGAGACATTGAACAAGCACAGACCTGCTTAGAAAAAGCGATCAACCTAGCCAAGAAACAAGGCATAAAGCCACTTGAACTTCGCGCCACCATTGACTTCGTCCGGTTGCTAAATGAGCAAGGCGAGGTCGATTCTGCATGTTCTCTGCTTGAACCTATCTACGAATCTTTCACCGAAGGCTTTGACACTCTGGATTTGATTGCAGCCAAGGAGCTTCTTGAACAGTTGACTTGATACGCAGGTCAGTCGCACCGACTCACAGCTAATATCGTCGGAAGACCCGAATGACCGAAATTTGCGTGCGCCGTGATAAGGCGGCGTTTGCCGGTGAATGAGAGCCCACCCGGTGATCATCGCTCCAGCCGAAATTCACAGGTAACGTACTTATACTCAACGACTCCTATTGGCCGAACTGAGAAGCTCATGGTTTGTAACTGAGCGTCTGTTTTGGAGAAATATTTTGGATTTGGAGGGGAAAATTCCTAAATTTCGGATTTAGCAGAAATCATTGCCAATAATTTTTCCAGAGCAGACGCTCAGATTTCAGAGCTAGGAGTCTCTTGCCGACCCATAACCGACCCTCAAGATCCTGATGGGAACAGGAAATGGCAACCGTAAACCTGATATCTTGATCAACTCGATTATGGCTGGTCATCCAGATGTTTTGCTTTTTCGTAATCCAGTTCTAACCATTCATCAGGGTCGGAAGCGCCACCGATCCCCATGCCTTGTTTAGCATTGGAGATTCTTCACACTTTGCTCTAGGCAGATCATCATGGACCTGAAGTTAGAGCATCTGGCTTTCTACTCCACCATGCCAAGATTGAGCATAATCCTCCAGGTTATCCAGGCTGGCAATAGCGGTTATCATAAAATTTGTTGGCTCGGGCTTCAAATACTTCCAAACCAAGTGCCCGCCGCATTTTTCGCAGAATACTTTTTCGTAGTAAATCGGCATGCGGACGATTTCGCACTAATAACGGACGATTTCGCATCTGTTTGTACGAAATAGAACCGAGTTCGCACCATTGAGCACCACGGTTTCTCCAGTATGTAAATCCTGACTAACGCATGAGCAACTCGACGACCCCTGGGGGAAACTAATCATGAGTAAAATTCAAGAATTGTACGACGATATGATCAGCGCCATGAACGTAGAAGGTCTGAAAATTCCAATAGCTGGAGTAAAATTTTACCAACAAGGTGAACCGATTCCCAAAGCGGTAGCCGAGTGTGTGCCCGACGGGATAACGCTCACCAGTTGTCAAAGTGCCCGCCAGGCCGGGTTCGGAGATTCCGTACTCCTTACAGCAGAATCAATCGGATGTATTGCGGCCGCGATCACTTTCGGTTTGGTCGATGAACACCAGGATCACCCGATGGGTGATTCACTGGTCTACACCGATGTCATGAAAAATCAATCTGGATTAGGTGAAGAGTTTCAACCCCCAACACCAAATGACTTCACCACTGGGACCGTATATGCCTGCACAGCTGCTGGCCGTCCCGACTTTGCACTTTTTGGCAAGGATGACTCTGGGAGGTTCGAAAGCCCCGAGATTGCGAGAAAGGCAATCTCAGATATGATGGCAATTCAGCCGCCCACCACTCAGGCAGTCTTCATATACGCCCGTGAATTCGATGACGTCGATGTTGAACCGGATGTGGTTGTACTTGCAGTGCGTCCTGTAGAACTGACCCGTATCATTCAAGCGTATCAGTTCCAGACCGGCAAACGAGTCACCGCCAGTATGGGCGGGCTTCGTGTGGTCAATTCGGACCTGATGGTCCGACCCTATCTAACGCAAGATATGAATATCTCAACCTATTGTCTTGGAGCGCGTCTTATCGGTGGGTTTGAGGCTGACCGGTTAGGTATTGGAATGCCATTTAGTCAGTTCAAGGAGATGATTGAGGGAATGAAACTATCCAAGGGAGGCTTTCCCTTTCAACTGTATCCGGGCTCCTCCGATATGGCACAGGCTTAATACCCTTTTTTAAAAATCAACGAGGAACGATGTCATGTCTTTGAACTCGCTAGCGCTAACACGTGTTTACCATATGGCGAAATCGACCGATACCCAACTGACCGACCGGCATATGAATGTGCTTGAATATGCCTGGCATTACTATCGCAACAACAGTATTGGCCCGCTATACCAGAACATTTTTCGCAATACGGGCGTGAACAAAACCGAGTTAGCGGATATTTTTCCACATGGGCTTAATTCGGTGTTTTCCTGGATCGGTATCCCGATCCAGGGTAAGGACGACGGCTGCAAGGCAATGGTTTCACTCGAAGTGGAGAATTTGAAGGAGGTTTATTTAGATCATAATGCGACCACGCCGTTACGACCGGAGGTCTCAACCGCGATGATAGCCTTCCTGCAGGACCCAAGATCCTATGGCAACGCCAGTAGCGCGTACGACGTCGGTAGTATTGCCTACGACGTAATTGAGCAGGCCCGGCGTAAAGTGGCAGCTTGCTTGAGAACAATGCCGCAGGAAATATTTTTTGTTGGCAGCGGCAGCGAAGCCAACAACCTTGCTATCAAGGGCCTCGTCGATCAGCAACCGAAGGGAGGCGGGCATTTCGTCACTACTTGCGTAGAACACCCTTCGATGCTGCAGGTGGGTCAGTATCTCGAGACACAGGGTCATGACGTTACCTATCTACCGGTCCGGTTGGATGGAACGCTATCTGTGGATGAGGTGCGCAGTGCTATCCGTCCGGACACGATTGCGGTGTCAATCATGGCTGCTAACAACGAAATTGGTACCATTTTCCCGCTCAGGGAGATCGGCGAGATATGTCAGCAGCATTCAGTGCCTCTGGTTGTCGATGCAATCCAGGCGCTGGGCAAGATTCCCCTATCTCCGAAAGAATTGGGAATTTCCGTGATGACCATGTCGGGGCATAAAATCGGAGCTCCCAAGGGGGTAGGTGCGATGTTCGTAGACCAATCCCTGGAACTGGTGCCACAGATTCATGGAGGTAGCCAGGAATCGGGATTACGCGCGGGAACCGAAAATGTGCTTGGCATTCACGCGATGGGACTGGCTTCAGAGCTGGCGGTGAAAGAGGTTCAAAGCCTGTCGAGGCACCTGCTCGAACTGAGAGAGTATTTTCTTGGCAAGCTCGGAAAACTAGCACCCGATGCAATTGTCAACGGAGCAATGGAAAACAGACTGCCCAACAATCTTTCGATAGGTTTTCCGGGAATCGATAGTGGCTCCATACTACTCAGTCTGAACCAGATTGGGGTATTCGTTTCAGCCGGCTCTGCCTGTAGCGCGGGCAATGACAAACATTCTCACGTACTGGAAGCCATTGGTTTAGATGCCTCAAAGTATGGAACCGTCCGCTTTAGCTTCGGGATGAGTACTACCAGGGAGGATCTTGATTACCTGTTTGAGCATTTACCGGCGGTGTTGGATGGTCTCGATAATTGAGATTACGAAGATACAGCAGCGATCGTTTATCGAGTTTGATTCTTTGCAAACTTTTACACCAATTGAACCGATAAGCGAGGGTTAAAACCTTGTGCCGCGCACTTCTTTACCTTGGATCAAACATCCTCCTCGACGATCTGCTGTTCAAACCGGATAACTCTCTGGTCAGGCAGGTATATATGCCGAAAATGCTTAATTTGCTCAATCTGGCAGGCTTCGGAATGAAGGCATGGGATAAAAAATCAGAGTCGCCAGAAATGCCTTTCAGTTATTCTGCTGACTGGCTCCCCGTATTTGACAGAAATTTAAAAAGCCTGGCAGAAAAAGTGCGTGTCAATTGCCTGCTGGCACATGTACGAGGGGTTCCTAACAGTACCGATGCATTGGTCTCACAGAGCAACAATCACCCTTTCTGCTTTCCTGGTTGCAGGATCGCCTTGGCTCATAATGGAGATTTGAATCGCTTCCAGGAAATGAAAACGCTACTGGTTCCTCATATTGAGCAGAAATTCATTGCCCATATATCCGGAACGACTGACAGCGAATGGATTTACGCGTTGCTGCTATCGCAGCTAAAGGATCCGACAGATTTTATCCGCGTGAAGGAGCTGAAACCGTCGATAGAGGCAGTCTTTCGCATCATTCGGGAAGTCCGTATGCAGTGTGGAATCGATACCGCTTCTTCGGTCAATCTGTTTCTCAGCGATGGGCAAAGTATAATTGCGGTACGTTACTGCTTTGATTATGGCCGCTATCCGGTAGATAACCTGGAGGCTCTGAACATAAACCAGTTAGATTACTTAAGCCTTTGGTACACATTGGGGCGAGAGTACGGTAATTACGGTGGCGAATGGCAAACGATAGGTGGTAGCGATACAGCTGATACTGTCGTGATTGCTTCCGAACCACTGACTAATGATATCTCTACCTGGCTCGAAGTTCCGGAGTACAGTATGTTGTGCGCGAGTGCCTCTGACGATAGCCCTAGGGTTTCCCTGCATTATCTTGATGTTTAAAAATTGAACGAATACCCCGGGACAACTATTCAAGCCCGGGCATTGTTAATCTATGTTTACCGAATTCTGACTGGTCGCCCTGGCAACACGTTTGTTAATTTTACCCAGATCGACTATCAGGCTCTTGCACAGGGACAGTTGAAATTTCTGGGCTAAAGCTGGCTCAAGCATTAGTAATTCGTGCAGCGTGTCTGCCTTGATCTCGAAAACTGTGGCATCTTCGCGTACTCGCCCACATGCCACCCTTAGATTTCCAGAAATGATTTCGGTTGTTCCGAGAAAGGTGCCGGGACCCAATACGGCTAACGGAATATGCTCATTATTTTTGGCACAACATAATTCCAGTGCGCCTCGAATAACGAAGAAACACGAGTGTGGACGCTCCTCCTTCTCAAACAACAACGTACCTCGGGGTAAATCATAACAACGAACCATGGATTCGAAGCTGCTGATTTCCGCGGATTGGAAACTGGAGAAAAATTCCAGTTGTGGCAAATACGGTTGATAGGAAAAGGAGCATGCTGACGCCGCGTTACTGAAATCCAGAGCAAAAGCTGGAGTATTTCGACATGCCACCCATGAAGTACCTTCGAGTTCCATGGCAATGATATGTCTGTACTGCGTTATCAAACGATCACACATAATTAGTATGAGTTGATTCAATATCTTTGCAGCGGAGGAATTCGCCTGCGCGAGAGCGCCCTGGAAAAATTGGTGGTCCATGACAAACCCCGTCACCCTGGTTTCGGCTCTCACAGAGGCAGTACGGATACCTTTGGACACAAGACATGTCTCGCCGAGCATAGAACCAGGACTGCGCTTTGCCAGGTGTACTTCCCCGCCGCCAGGCAATGCGTTAAAAACATTCAGGGTCCCGCTATCTACGAAGTATGCGCTATCCGCATCCGTACCCTGCCGGCACAGGTGTTCGTTGATACCAAGGTTCCTGCAAATTAACCCCCTGGAGATCTGTTCGAGCTCCGCTTTGTCCAGCTCTGCGAACAACGGTATTGTTCGTGCCTGTGCCGGTGTTGGATGAACATTTTCCATACCGGAAAGGCCGGGTTCTGTTATGCGGGAGCTCAGTATTTTATGGGCACATGACATTGAATAGTTTTCCGTCATTAAGTTTAGCGATATCTACGGCCCGGTTACCTGCCCGCTAGTCGAGTAACAACAGCGGGCAGGTGCTGTTCTGGCAGGGGCCTGCTATACGGTCATCAATTTAGTGGCTTCGTCGGTAGTCCAGACAGCGTTAGCCATGTATCGAAAGTTGGTTAACGCGGCAAGATAGCCATCACCTTCAGGCAGTTTTGCAGCCGCGGTGGCATCTTTAACCACTGCCACTTCAAAGCCTTGCTCCAGTAGTTCGCGTAAATGTGATTCAACGCAGAGATTGGCGGACATCCCGGCCAGGATTAACTGATCTATCCTGTTTTTACGAAGCTGGAGAACCAGGTCGTTGGCTTCCGGGCCATAAACCTTATGAGGGGAAGTAATAATGGTTTTGCCGTCATGAATGAATTCATCGTACTCAGGCATGAAATCAGCCCCCGAATTGCTGAAGCCTTCCATGCTGTAGGGGCTGCTGCGATTGAACATCCCGATTTTGTGCATCAGCTTTTCCAGTGCGCCTTCAAACTTCCAGCCCTTGTCGGTCGGATAATAATAATGCGGCGAAATAGCGACAGTCATGTTGGCCTTTTTGGCCGCCTCAAAAAGTCGTCCGATATTAGACACCGTATTATGATGTTTGACGCTTTCGCCAACTACACCCCAGGTAACTCCGTCAGGACTCAGGAAGTCTATCTGGGGATCTACAATAACCAGGGCGGTGCGTTTGATATCGAGCGTCATGGTCGAAGGCGGTAGTGCTGGCTCGGCAGGATCTGCATACGGGTCAGTTACCGCGTTGGCCGATTTGCTTGCTGCAAGTACGCTTACGGCAGCAGCACCTGCCAGGCCGGTTTTCAGAAATTTACGTCGATTAGTCACTTTTTCGCCACCGTTGTCTTTCAACTCTTCGTGTTCACACATCGTCGACCTCCCGGTCCAGTTATGGATTTGTGCCAGGTTTCAGGATAACCCTGCGCGAGAGTCAATGGGTTCGAAACTAGTGCTGATTCGTCCGGGTTTCGTGTAATATGCCCTCTGGCAAGAAAGGCGCTGTGATATGTTAACGCTCGATAATTTGTGCGATAACCTCGAAATTACAGTTCATCCATTTGCCGTATGTAGCGTGCGGATGGATGAGCGGCTCATGCTCGGCCCACGCGAAGAGGCAACAGTACACTACGTGGTCTCCGGTAGCGGTACCTTGTCATTCCCCGAATTTTCCAATTTTAATCTGCGCCAGGGAACCGCGATTATTGCGCCCACCGGGTCTTTGCATGAAGTCGCGGGATCGGGTCAACCGGGGCAAATTTCGGACATCGTTCGAAGATGCGAACCTGCAGCGTTGGGCCTCGCAGCTGTGGGTGGAAGCCCAAAGGACACAGACAGCGGAATCGTAATGCTATGTGGAACTGTCGATGTGACCTATCGGTATCTCAACGATTTTTTTGATTATCTGCCCGCACCTATAATCATACAGGCGAGCAAGGATGACCCGATATCCAAGGCATTCGAGGATATCGTTACAGAAATGGCATCGCCCCGACCGGGTACGGGAGCCATGTTGAGCGCACTGTTTCAACAATGCTTTATTGAATTACTACGCAGGGAGACAAACAGCAGCGATAACATCGTAGAATGGCTGTCGGCCCTGGCGGATCCGCGGTTAAACAAGGTTATCGACGAAATCTTCGAGCGCCCGGGAGACCCCTACACGCTGGAATTGTTGGCGGATAAGTGTTTGATGAGTCGCACTACGTTCTCCGAACGGTTCCACAAGGCGTTTGGCAGATCGGCCATGGACTTTGTAAGAGAGGTGCGCTTGCGTGGGGCTGCTAAATTAATAAGGCAAAGCCAGGATCCGATAAAAACCATTGCCTCACGGATGGGATTCGCCAGCCGCAGTAATTTCAGTCACGCATTCAAGGAATTATATGGCGTGGCTCCGGCCGATTACCGTTCAGCACCTGATAGCGATCAGTAAGATATACTGGCCTTTAAGCAGGGAAACAAGGTTTATCGTCGATAAACGGCATCAAGTTTAAGCGAAATTTGAAATGCTGATGCCGTGATTATGATGGCGGCATCTTTTGGTGGCTTGGTATCTCGTCGGAGGTAATGTCCCAGTCCTCTCGCCTGCTGGCGTACAACACGGCCTGCGGGGAAAACCAGCTGTGATCATCGAGACAGCCCACCGGGATCGATATGGTCCCTGGTTTTTGACCGTTGTAGCCGTACATGCGAGCCCCACAGGTTGGACAAAAACACCGTACCATTTCATATCCACTATCCGACTCCATGCTGTGGCAAGTGGCATCGCCAAGGATGGTGACATCATCGGTAGAAAAATAGGCATTGGAAGTATGTCCAGTTCCAGTTGATTTCTGACAATCGAGACAATGGCATTGCAGCATTATTTGTGGTTTTCCCCGGATTACCAGAGAGATATTACCGCAGTTGCAACTTCCTGCTGCAAATGGTTTGTCATCTTTAGTTTCATTTATCATAGTTTGGTCAAACGAGTGCGATGTGAGTTCATTGTGACAGCTTTTAACGGTTGCGTCACACCGAGTACGGCGAATTTCAAGGGGTATGGTAACGGGATTCCTGCAATAGTCGTTGCAATATGACCGGCACGAAAGTAGCTACTTTTCCGCCAGCAGGATACGCGAACCCATGTCATTTTTCACAAGACGTTCTGTGTGAAATGCAATCAATGCGTCTTGCGGATAAGATCGCGAGATATCGCGGAAGGCGGCGACTGCATTTGAATCTCTATTTTGCATCAACTCGAAAGCCTTTAGATATTTGGAGACACTTCTGGACTTTTTGTCGCCTACTGGTTCAAAGGCATCTACCGATTCGGATTTACCTTTAAGCACTAATGTACCAATCGGGCGGAAGGAATGATCGAGGCACTGCTCGACAGTCGTTCCTGAAACGCAGATGTTTGTTCCAAAATGTCGATTAACGCTTTCAAGACGAGCTGCGGTATTAACCGTATCACCGTGTGCCGTGTAGTCAAAAAACGAGTCGCCACCAAAATTACCGACTACTGCGGAACCGGTATGAACACCGATGCGGGTACCGCCAAAGTCGATTTCCTGTGCCTCTGGCGAGTCCTTGAATTGCCTGGCATAGGTGTCCATCGAAATCGCACATTCCGTTGCCTTTTGCGCATGATCACCACTTTTCAGGGGGGCGCCAAAAAAAACGTGCAATGCGTCACCGACAATTTTGTCTATGGTGCCCTCGTGATCGCGCACAATTTTACACATCCCGTCCAGGTAATTGTTCAGTATCGGTAAAACCTTTGCCGGATCTTTCTTTTCGATCAATGATGTGAAGCCGGCCAGATCGGTAAATACACATGTGATCTCAAAACGTTCTCCACCTAACGACAAACGGGACGGGTCTTGAATTAGCTGATCCACAATCTCGGGCGAAATATAACGGGAAAAAGCTTGCCGGATAAATTTTTTCTGTTGACGGTCTTCGTCCTGTAGCTGTTTCTTTTCCAGACCTGACTTTATTCGAGCTCTAAGCAAAATGGGACTGATTGGTTTCGGTAGGTAATCATCAGCGCCAGCTTCAATGCAACGAATGACACTATCGGTATCGTCAAAAGCCGAAACCATAATTACCGGTAGTATTTTTAATTCTGGATCTTCTTTCATGTGACTTAATACCTGAAATCCATTTATCCCGGGCATCATCAGATCCAGCAACACCAGATCAAATTTTTCCTCAGACAACATCTTCAATGCTTGCCGACCACCCGAGGCCATGGCAACTCGATGTCCGTCTCTACGGAGTCTTCTGGATAGTAACTCCCTGTTTGTCTCAATATCATCAACGACCAGAATGTAACCGGTATCTTCCGGGGGCAGGGGGTTTGTTTGAACAGGTCGGATGTTCTTGACCAGTGCTACCATACTCGGATTGGCCTGGGCACCGCTATCTGTTTCCAGCTCGTCGTTTATTACTGTGCGATTAAAATTGACGATACGATCCAGATCGAGCAGGAGGGTGTTTACGCCTGATAGTAATCGGATAAAATCGGGTCGTAACGAGCTGGCGCCGATTTCATCCAAATCTTCAAGCAGTAGCTCGGCAAATCCCTTGATGCCATTTATTGGGGTACGCAGGTTATGACGCAATTCTCTTTGTACAGTCTCGATATCCTGGAAGTGTTCATGATTCGCGTCAGTATTCAACAGCATGTCTACCATACTAAACAATTGACGAGCGGCGACGAGCACACGGTTCAAATCGGGCAGCATCTCCGCTAGATTTTTCTCAGTCGCCTCGTCATAAAGTAACTCACTGTAACCGACAATAGCAGTTACCGGGGTAAGCAATCTTTGTCGGATATCTGACAGGGACGCCTGCTTGATGCGCTTTTGATCTGTGACCGAATCGGTCATGAAACAGTGTCTCGAGAATGTTGCGATGCGATTGAATTCTGCAGTTTGTTACTCAATTGGTTGAGTAATTCCTGGGTCGACTGTTCACCTTTCTGAAGGATGCCTTCTACATTACCTTCGAGGCGACTATGATCGTCTGCAGTTAATGTTTTTGCAGTAAGGATGATGACTGGAACTTCCTGCCATTTCCTGTTTTGTTTCAATTCGGCTAAAAAATCGAAACCATCCATTTCCGGCATCAGTAAATCCAGGATAATAACCTGTGGCCTGGCTTCAGCTATAATTTCCATACCCTGGCGGCCATTAGTAGCCTCGTAAGTTTTCCAGCCATCTCCCTCAAACGAACGGCGTATGACATTGCGAGTTGCGGCATCGTCTTCCACCACCAGTAGGTTACCGGGTTGGGGCCCGGACAGGTGTTTTGCTACGACCTGCCGAAGTTTCTTATGATCGACCGGTTTGGTCAGGAATTCAGACGCGCCCAATGAAAATCCCAGCTTCCTGTCATCCGTAATGCTCAGGATAATAACCGGTATTTTTCTGAGCTCAGGGTCGTGCTTAAGTTTGTTGAGTACAGCCCAACCATCAAAATGCGGCATTAGCAGGTCCAGGGTAATAACATCTGGGTGAAAGGATTTGATCTTGGCGAGCGCCAGTTCACCGTCGGCCGCAGTTTCTACTCGGTATCCATCACGATCCAGGTGGCGGGCGACAAGTTCTCTGACCGATGGATCATCGTCAACAACGAGAATACGAAAAGCGTCACTACCTGCCACGTGCTCGGTAGTTTTCGCGACAGGTTCAATATCAGGATTTTCTCCCAGTTCAATTGATTTGGCATTCGCTGGCAGGCTAACCACGAAAGTTGTACCCGCCCCCATCTCGCTCTGCACAGTGATGTCACCACCCAACATGTTGCAATAGTGCTGACTGATCGCCAAGCCTAACCCGGTTCCCCCGTACTCCCGGGTCGTCGAAACATCGGCCTGACTGAAGGGCTGGAAAAGTTTTTCAATCTGTTCAGTCGACATGCCGATACCCGTATCGGTTACCTTGAGGACAATTTGCTCTCCATCAGGGCCCTCGGTTCGTGATGCCGAAAGTGTGATGTTGCCATCGCTGGTAAATTTCGCAGCATTGCTGAGCAGGTTGAACAGTGTCTGGCGAACCTTGGTGATATCCGAGTACATAGAGCCCAGGCTGGCTTCCGCGGGCGGTATAAATTGATTGGCATTATTTTCAACTAGCGGAGTTATCGTATTTGTTACATCGGTAAGCATTTCCGCAAGATCAAAAGATTCAAAGTAGACATCCATTTTGCCCGCTTCGATCTTGGAAATATCGAGCACATCATTGATCAGGTTAAGAAGATGCTTACCGGCACCCTGGATTCTCTCGAGATCGGGTACAAACACATCACTGCCCTCTACCAGGTCGTCGGCTTCCTCGATGAGAATCTCGCTAAACCCGATAATCGCGTTAAGTGGAGTACGCAACTCGTGGCTCATGTTGGCCAGGAAGGTGCTTTTGGTCTCATTGGCCTGTTCCGCTTGCTGTTTGGCCGTACGAAGCTCCAGTTCAGCATTCTTGCGCTCGGTAATGTCGCCCAGTGATCCAGCCATGCGATACACTCGTCCCGATTTGTCACGCAACCCCAGGCCGCGGTGAAGTACCCAGCTGTAATCACCATTCTTATTTTTTACCCGGAATTCTTCAACGTAGAACTGGCGCTCTCCGCGCAGGTGTGCACGCATACCACGTCTGGAGAGCTCCAAATCATCTGGATGAATCCGACCTTGCCATTCCGCTACGCTGACCTCACTGTCGATATCGATGCCGAGAAATTCCTTCAGTCGAGGGGACAGGTAGATTTCATCTGACCTTATCACCCAGTCCCATATGCCCTCGTTAGCACCGTTCAGGGCTAGCATATGGCGTTCCTCGCTTTCATGCAGTTCCTGGGTTTTTTGCCAGCGATCTATGGCCAGGGCAAGATGAATCGAGATGGCGTGGGCCAGTTTGGTGTCTTCTTCGGTGAAGCTATCTTTGCTGACGGCGCCTAAAGTCAGTGTTCCTAAAACTTTGCCATAGGCAGTTAACGGTAGGCTCAGGATTGAATTGATGGAACCACATTCCAGACTATTGTCAACGGGCCGTGGCTTATCACTTACTGCAGTGTAGTCGCCACTGAGATACATGCGCCCGGATCGCATCACCAATCCAGATAGGCCATGATCGATTGACACCGATTCAAATTTTGTATCGGCTTCCCCCTTGCGGGTTTCCATCAATACACGGTAGTCATAGAAACGACCAGTTTTGTCTGATAGTGCGAACGTACAACGCTCAAAATCCATAATCCACTTGAGCTTGTTAATTGCGCCGCGTAACAGTTGGTCTATCTCCGGAGTTTTTGTGATAAGCAATACAATTTCGGATAGTAACGCCTGGCGTGCCGCTTGTGCCTGCCAGGCTTCAGGCCCGGGCGTTTGTTTTGTTAGCTCGTTGCCCACTTGTTATTACCCCTGTAGTGCAAGAGAAATTGCTTCATCGACATCCAGTTTGAGTGAATCGGCAATCGTGTCGAGATAATTACCCAGGGCCGCCAGCGAAATAATTTCAACGATTTCCTGATCGTTTATGCCCTGTTCACGCAGGCTCTGATAGTCATCACTCACCAGGCTTTGTGGATTCATGGCGCATTTTCTAGCAAAGGATACAATTGCCTGAACACGTTTGGGCGACAAGACCTCCAGGTTATCATCCAACGCGGAAAGTGTGTCTTCGTCGATACCAACGGTTCGGCAGGTGACCTTGTGGATTGACCCGCAGTAATTGCAATTGTTCGCCGAGGCGATGGCGTAGAGGATCATTGCCGCGAGAGAATTTGGCAGGCTGGTTTGCATAAACACATGGCTGAACACTGCCCAGTATCCCTTCAGCGCAGTTGGGGAATGTGCAAGAGACTTACCGATGTTTGGTACGAACGGGATTCCTAATTCGCGTTGAATCTCTTCGAAAATTACTCCAACTTCACCTGTTGATTCGATTTCCTGTATGGCCGCAAGTTCACTCATGATTGAATTCTCCAATGAATTGCTGGAAGGGTTTTCCAGGCATTATTGATTAAGTAGGCGATCTATTTTCCCCAATAGCCGTGGCAGTTCGACCGGCTTGGTATCGTAATCGTCACATCCGGCCGTTAACGCTTTCTCTCGATCTGTTGCCATCGCATGTGCGGTCAAGGCAATAATCGGAATACTGTGTGTTGCCACGGTTGCTTTTATTCTTCGTGTCGCCTCCCAGCCATCGATTACAGGAAGACTCATGTCCATTAAAATCAGGTCGGGAGTTTCAGATAATGCCAGTTCAATTCCCTTGTCGCCGGAGGTGGCGTTGACGATTTCATATCCTCGTTTTGTCAACCGCCGGGAAAGCATGATGCGGTTCATTTCGTTATCTTCCACCAGTAAAATCTTAGACATTTCGTTTCACCAATTCTTATCTTGTGAGAAATTCGGCCATTTTTCGTTTAAGTTCGAGCATGGTTTGACTGATACAAAACCATATTAAATCTGCAATATCCAGCGTAAACACTGGATATAATCATCATCTGAACGATTCCGCACAAACTCCATACGCATCAGCACAGCGCCCATCGGAATTTGAACCAGACGCGAATTTTTGATTAGTTGATATCGGGTAATTTTTTACGGTTAACGCGAATTTTTTAACCAGCGAAGAAACAACTCTGAATCTGCAGATAGCAGGTTACCCCCGGTTCGGACCACCTGCCGCTCCAGCGTTCGATTGTCAAAGGTTTGTTCTGAATTCCATCTCTGTCAGTCAACGATCTGCCCAGTATCTCCCCCTTGACGACCCTGTATTGACTGCCCAGCAAGCCATACCTTTGCCGCGGCGACGTGGTGCAGCTTCCTGAGTTGGGTGGCCGCTTTTGGCCGAAATACGAAGCCCACGATGTGTTCACGAGCGTCTCCTTACGAGAAAGCTGACGCCCAAACTTGATGAATCAGCGGCGATAGACGGCCCAAAACGGAAACCCGGCAACACAGTTGGTAAAGCAATTGTCACAGAGTTGTCGTTAAATTGTCAGTACCTTAGCAACCCAGCCGATTAGCGTATCTTGATGGCGAAAGAGATCGAATAGATGTGCGTTACCGTAAAATACTCACTAACTGCTTAGTTGAAGAGTACAGTGATTATAGTTTTCGCACTGCATCGCCTACGTTAACTATGCCGTCTTGTGTTACACGTGCGTAGATACCGCGCAGACGATGAATTTTGCCCTCACCGGTGTTAACGAACACGCAAGCATCGCGGCCGTAACGATCGATGAATTTCTGACAACCGTTGTGGCGCAGTTCTGTCACGACAAATTCTGCGCTGCCAATGGCAAAGCGGGTGCCGGGCGGCATATTCGCCGGTGTAAGATCCATATCGATGAAAAAATTGTCACCTGCGGGCGGCCAGTTTTCCTTATCGCCCGCAATAGCCTTTATGCAGCCCGACATCATCATACAGATCTGAGTATCCGGGTCACCGGTGCCATCTTCCAACGCATAGCCCGTGCCATTTATCCAATGGTCTCCCGGTAAGCCATCTGCCGCCCTAACCTCAAAACTTTCAGGAACTACCCGGGCATCCGGCTCAGGGCGCATGACTATTAAATCGAGGCGTCCCTTATCCTTTGGAGCGGCAGAAAACATATCTGGGAGTTGAGCAAGAAGCGCGTCGAGTGATTTAAAATCGGCGGGGCTAATAGCTGGCTCGGTCATAGACGGTACCTTGAATTAACAAGAAATATAAAAAGCATATTCTCTCTTCAATAGGAAGAGGATGCAAAGATCGGTAGCCGCCTGATAGCTGATTTAGTAAATTTTTGAATTTGCAACACACTTTCGCTTAGTCGCTGGGGGTCCGCTCCTGGCCGAAGGGGGAAGCCTGGCAAGCACATCCGGGCGTCTCCTTCGGTGCAATTTAACAAGCAGGGCCGTTAATCAATTTCCACGGATTCGTTGCAAAAAGGTGTATATCCTTTTTATACTGCAGGTCGTACAGGCCAGACCTCAATTAGCGGGTTCTCAAAGATCAAGCGACGAATTGACCGGCTTTGTCCCCTGCAGAGGCATTGGGAGTTAAAGTCGCTTCGGAAGACCGTTAGCACCAAAGTTGCTCGGCTCACAGGCGCGAGTGATTTTCAGGTCGGGCGCATTCTCAACCACGCGCGGGAGTCCGTGACTGGTGAGCACTATAATGCGTATGAGTATTATCGCGAAAAAAGAGCCATGCTGGACGCCTGGGCGGACTACCTGCGCACACTGATCGCTATTCGATAATCTCGCGGCAGTCGTGCGCCTCCTTTGGATCGACACCTTTGAGCGACTATCGCTGACTTCAAGAGAATTCAATGGCACCGAAATCCGCGAACCAGGTATTAAGCACCGCGATAGTGTGCGCAGCGATTATCGTCGCTTGGATCTTTGCAGGGTGGGACGGACGACTGCATTTGGATGAGCCTGGATACCTATACTCTGCCGCATATTTCGATTTGCATACGATCAACATCTTATCACCTGATAGTAATTATTGGCCTGAGAACACTAAAGCTCGCGGCGCTGGAACACCAGCAGGGTGCCTGCCAATGGCACGACCACCCACAACAGCATGGCGCTGACCAGTAAAGTTCCGCTCAGGCCGGCTTCACTGGCAACACCAGCAATGCCTGCGGCCTCGCTGACCCCTTCGAACGAACTCAGGTTGAGGACGCGGTAGGTGTCGGTTGGACTGACCAACATTAACATTGAGAACAGTTGCTGACCAATCAGCTGGTCTTTATCCATCGTCAATGCACCAAACAGCAGTAAATCGTACAGCACGACAAACACCAGCCACAGGCCGATGACTGCACCGACAGCTGTCGCCCTTTCCTTAACCAGCACACTGACCAGGTATCCCAGAGCGATAAATACCGCACCCAGCATCATCGAACTGGCCATCATTATCACATAGGCCTGCCAGCCCTCCGTGTCACTGCCGGTAACCAGAGTCATGGCGATGGCCGCACCACCGTAGCCCACGAGAATGGCAATAAACATTATCAATACGTGCCCCAGGAACTTGCCCATGATGACTTGCCAACGCGTCACCGGGTAGGTCAACAAAAGCATCATGGTGCCTCGTTCAAACTCTCCGACCATGGCATCAAAAGACAACATCAACGCAATCAATGGAATCAGATAGACACTTAAACTGGCCAGGCTGATAACGCTGACATCGAGTTCACTGACACTGACAGAGCCGGTTGGTGCCGAACCCAACACTGACAACACCAGCGCAAGAATACCCAGCACAATGATAGCCGCCGCAATCCAGCGGTTACGGAATCCATCGCGTAACTCTTTCATGGTCAGTATCCACAGCATCTTCACGACGACTCTCCGTTCATAAAGTGACTATAAACCTCATCCAGCCGCGGGGGCATAATCTGTAAATCCTCGACCACGTCGCCGAGATCGGAAATGCGGCGAATCAGCGGCATTTTATCGCCATTGAAACATGACAGATGCAGCGACTTACTACCGACCTCGGCAATATTTATATTGGACCCCAAGCGGTCGGCTACACTGGCAGCTTCGCCCGGGGCCACTGAAACTTCGAGACGAACCGGCAGTGCCGCCTGCAGATAAAGCTCATCGAGTGTGCCGCTGGCAATCATGACACCGGCTTTCATAATAATAAAACGATTGGCCCTGGCCTCCACTTCGTTAAGTGCGTGCGACGAGATTACCGATGTGGCACCTTTCTTATGCAAGGTATCAATCAGTTCATAAAATTGATGACGCAAACCGGGATCAAGACCGGTCGTGGGCTCATCGAGGAATAATAGTTGAGGATCTCCCAGCATGGCCTGCGCCAGCCCAAGACGTTGACGCATGCCTTTCGAATAGGTGCCGACACGCCGCTTTGCCGCATCGGCAAGCCCAACACTATCCAGTAGCTGCTCGTAGTGGCGATTCGCTACGCCTTTAAGACGGGCATAAAACGCCAGTACTTCACAACCCGTCATGGCTTCATAAAACGCCACGCTCTCGGGCAGGTAACCCAGAGTTTGATGTTGTTTTACCGCGGCCCCAGCTGCCGGATTTTTACCGAGCACGTTTACCCGACCGAAGGTGGGCCGGGTAAGCCCCAACATCAGTTTCATCAGCGTGGTTTTGCCCGCGCCATTGTGCCCGACCAGCACCACGCATTCGCCGGCCTGTATCTTGAAATCCACCTCGGAGACTACCGTTTCAATGCCGTAGCGCTTGCTCACAGCATCCAGTGAAATAACATCCTGCCTGGTTGTGATGGGGGTTGTCATCAGCATTAATCGCCTTGTTCCGCAACATACACCAGGCTGTTGCGATCGTTGCTTTGGGTTACCGGGGCCGGCGACATCAATGGTTTGCTGTCGGTTACCCCGCCTGGATGAAGTCCAGGAAATTCCGACTGCATCCATTTAAGCAATTGCACTGAAGGGCTATTCAAAAGTAATTTGGCGAGTGGGTGTCGCCACACAATCTGATCAACCAGGTCATTGGGTTTGTATACCTGGTCAGCGATGCCGTCATTATCGATATCGAAGGCCGCATTATCACTCCAGTAATTACCACGACCGTTTTTGGACCACTCTATATAGCGGGTGCCCACGTATTTCACCTGGGTACGATTGTCAATAAAGGCATTCGAATAAATTTCATTTTTTTCAGAGCCGGCGGTGAAATGAATGCCGATCTGACATGCTTCCAGAGAATTACTATTGATCTGGTTAAAGTTGGCATTATAAATAAATATGCATTTCTCGGCTCCGATTACACGGTTGCCCTCTATAACTGAATAATTAGTGGCATTAAAAAACAACCCGCGCTGCTCATCAGCCGATGAAATATTGTTTTTTGCGATTATGCGATCTGAAAACATGATCGCAAAACCGACGTGATTATTGTTTGAAATATTATTACTGACTTCACTATCGTGGGCGTACATGTAATGCACCGCAAAACGTAGTTCAGACATGTGGTTGCCGCTGAAAATGTTATCGCGGCTACCATTGACAAAGATACCGTCCCGTCCATAACGAATCACATTGTCCCTGATAATTGAACCGGGCGTGTTCCACAGGTAAACGCCATTACCACGATCGTTCATTCGGTGAAACTTGCTGCCAACAATCACATTATCGTGCACCACAACCGACTCGGGACCCTTTAGATAAACACCGATCAGGTTGTTTTCCAGATGATTGTTTTCGATACGCGTGCGATCACCTTTATCGGTGATAAAAATTCCACTGTTTTCGTCTTCCGCAACATCGCCTGAATGCTGGATTTTTAATCCACTAATGACTACTTCGGGTGCCGATACCATGATCACATGTGATGAGCCTTCACCATCGATAATGCTGTCGCCAGCATTACCGTTAACACCGTTACCTGACAAAATCAGACTGCGGTGAATATCTACCGAACCGGTATAGATTCCCGCAGCCAACAACAGGGTATCGCCGGATCGAGCCGTATCGATGGCGCTTTGCAACGTGCCAATACCCGGATTAACCCGCCATTCTTTCGCTATCGCCGGAAACGCCAAAAATAACAGACACAGCAAAATCCCGCCAACCAGCCCGCGACAAAATGCCGGGCTGGCTGACGAACGATCTTTAAGTTGCCGTGAACTCACTCGGGACCTAAGCAGGCTCAACCAGCATACGGCCACGCATTTCCATGTGTAGCGCATGGCAGAACCATTGGCAGTAGAACCAGTGAACTCCCGGACGATCAGCGGTAAAGGAGATCGATGACGTCTGTTGCGGACCTATTTCCATCGCCAGGCCATAATTAGCCATGGTGAAGCCATGGGTCAAATCATCAATCGCATCACTGTTACTGACGATGATAGTCACTTCATCACCCTGTTTTATAGTGAATTTCTCCATACTGAAGCTCGGCGCTATCGACCACATGTATACCCGCACTTTTTTACCATCGCGTATGATTTTGGAATCAGTACCCAGTTCGATACCATCTTGCTGCGCCTGCGCACTGGTTTCTTCCCAGAAAGAATCACCCTTGGTCCATAGTGAATCCGGGTTGACAACGTCGGCACGCACGATGATGCAGTCATGCGGTTCGGCATAGGTCGGTCCATCATGTACCAGCTTCATCTTGTCACCGGTAATATCGATCAACTGTTCATTCTCCGGTTTCAGCGGACCCACATTGATATAGCGGTCCTTGGAAAACTTGTTGAGCGACACCAGCCATTTGCCGTCAGCCTCCTTGGTTTCACCCATACTGGTGTGGTTATGTCCCGGCTGATAGTGCACATCGAGCTTGTCGAGAATGGGATTCACGCTCTTGCCGCTGTAGGCATCGATGGCTTTTTGAATGTTCCACTTCACCGCCTGACTATCAAGGAACAGCGTGGTGTAGGCATTGCCTTCTCCATCAAACGCTGTATGCAATGGGCCCAGACCCAGTTCAGGCTCGGCGACAACAGTATCACGAGGTTTGATCTTGTCATTGAACAGGTCAGGCAGTTTTCTGACATCGATTACCGTTACCGTGGGCGATAATTTCCCATTGAATACAATGTGCTTGCCATCGGGTGCGGTGTTACAGCCATGAGGGCTGTTAGGCACGGGAATGTAGCGTGTGTATTTAGATCCCTTGCGGCCATCGAGTACCGGCACGCCATTGATTTCCTTGAAGTCACCAGCCTTGACACCTGCTTCGATAGCCTTCAGGTCAAACACCACTGCCCAGTCACGTTCGCTGGCAATCATGCCTCCCAGGTTGGTAGCTTCCTCGCTGTTGTAACAGGTCGAGAAGGCATACAGGCCCTGGTAATCCGCATCACAGTTATCCAGATTGCCATCAACCATCACCTGCCACGCAACCTTCATTTCATCACCGTCGATAGCGGTAAAGATCGCGTGATATTTTTCCGGCTCATCCAGGATACTGCCGTCATTCGGAATAGGCACACGATGCTCTCCGTTTGCGAAAACATAACCGGTGCGCGGGAATTTTTGTGGGCGCAAACCATGTATGTCGGAGGCATTGGGAATTTCGATCATCTTGTCACACTTCATGACGTCACAACGCACACGCGCAACACGGGTGTTTGCCTTGTCGTTCATAAACAGGTAACGACCGTCATAAGTACCATCGGTGAATGACATGTGCGGGTGATGCAAATCACCATTGGTCCACACGCCGCCACGCCCGCCGGAATCCAGATACTTTTTGGTTTCAGGCAACATGCCGTCGCGCATGATCTTGCGGCTTTCGTTAGTCGATCCCCAGCCGGACGCACTACAGCGGTTGAATACCGGCACGCGCATCAATTCACGCATCGAAGGCATACCCAGAATGCGCATTTCACCGG
>Ga0255039_10000086_pt1 | contig 29306 bp, 26 predicted proteins | sample BC1_12_1_MG_FD_181713 | JGI IMG/M metagenome (GOLD analysis project Ga0255039, IMG submission 181713) | Seawater microbial communities from Strait of Georgia, British Columbia, Canada - BC1_12_1 | ecosystem: Environmental > Aquatic > Marine > Strait | place: Canada: British Columbia | collected... | reverse complement strand
GAATTACCACTCGACCCACCGCTTGTGCGACCTTTCTCATTTGTGCGCCAACGACAGAAGTTCAGGGTGACGGTTATGGAAAAACTGCTTGAATTTGCGCAGTCCTATTTTAAAAATAATGCTTGAGACAATACTTCGCCCTGTGGGCAGCTTAGCCAATCATGTTTGATATTCTGCAGCAGTGGTACCGCCAACATTTCACCGATCCGCAGACGGTGATATTTGCGTTTATCCTGATTATCGGCTCGTTGCTGATTTTCATTTTAAGTGCCCATTTAATGCCTATCCTGGTCGCCATTATCATTGCCTATCTGGCCGAAGGTATGGTGGCCTGGTTGCACCGTATCAATCTCGGACGTACCGTATCCGCCAGCATTGTTACCGCGCTTATGATTACCACGATTCTGCTGGCTTTTTTCGTATTCCTGCCGTTGTTATCCCGCCAGATCAGTGATCTGTTCAGAGAGATGCCAATCATGCTCGCCAAGGGGCAGCAGCTTTTACTGCATCTGCCCGAAGAATATCCGGGTTACGTTTCCGCTCAGCAAATCGAGGAGATATTGACCCTGGCGCGCACCGAGCTGACGTCGCTGGGACAGCGAGTGGTGAGCCTGTCGCTGTCCTCGGTGGTGGGTATTATTACCTTTCTGGTTTACATGATTCTGCTGCCGCTGATGGTATTTTTCTTTCTCAAGGACAAGGCGTTGATTCTTGGCTGGCTTGCCAATTTTCTACCGGAAGAGCGTCGCCTGCTGCGCACTGTATGGGCCGAGCTCGATATAAAGATTGCCAGCTATGTGCGCGGTAAGGTTGTCGAGGTGCTCATCATCTGGGTGGTGAGTTACATTGCTTTCGCCCTGATGGGGCTGAATTTCGCCATGCTGCTGAGTCTCGTGGTCGGCCTTTCGGTTATCATCCCCTACGTTGGTGCGACAGTGGTCACCATACCGGTCGCGTTGATTGCGTTCTTCCAGTGGGGGTTTACCTCCGAGTTTGGCTGGCTGATGGCAATCTACGGATTCATTCAGTTCCTCGACGGTAACCTGTTGGTACCCCTGCTGTTTTCGGAGGTGGTTAACCTGCACCCGGTGGCGATTATTGTTGCGGTAGTGTTTTTTGGCAGTCTGTGGGGAGTTTGGGGCGTATTCTTTGCGATTCCCCTGGCCACGCTGATACAGGCTATTCTCAAGGCCTGGCCGGCTGCCGTGGTTTCCCACGAGGCTGCGGCCGAGTAGCAGCGAATACGCTCCCGGGACGTCCGAAAATCGAAGCGGTCAGAGTTTAACGAGGTCGATAGATGGCGCCGCAGCGGTGTTTCTTCCCGAGCTGGAACGAGCATTCACCACGCTGGTCCAAAAGTGGATGTCTGTTGCGTTTACGGAAGATGCAGGCGAACACAGGAATCACTTCAAAACGAGTGGTTTTCTTTATAATATACGCCCCTTGATTAGCCATGGGCAGGCAGAGGTAAACCATGTTTAAAGGTAGTATCGTAGCGTTGGTAACTCCAATGCTCAGCAATGGGGACGTCGACTTTTCTCAACTTGAGGCATTAATCAATTTCCACGTCAATGAGGGTACTCAGGCGCTGGTGATTGCCGGCACTACCGGTGAGTCGGCCACCCTGAGCCCGGTTGAGCATTGCGACCTGTTGAATAAAAGCTACGAAATGATTAATCGGCGTTTGCCGATGATTGCGGGTACCGGTGCCAATTCAACATCGGAGGCTATCGAACTGACCCGTTGCGCAGGTGAATGTGGCGCCGAAGCGGCTTTGCTGGTGACACCTTATTACAACAAGCCCACGCAGCGTGGTCTTGTTTTACATCATCAGGCCATAGCCGAGGCGGTCGCAATTCCGCAGTTGCTATATAACGTACCTGGTCGTACCGCTTGCGATATGCAGGCCGATACCGTGGCCGAACTCGCGAAGGTTCCTAATATCGTCGGTATCAAGGAAGCGACCGGCAGTATGGAGCGGCTTGCCGATATCAAGCGACAGGTCGGCGCAGATTTTGCTCTGCTGACTGGCGACGATGCAACCACCTGTGAATTTATTCTGAATGGCGGCCACGGCGCGATATCAGTAACCGCCAATGTGGTGCCGGCGAAAATGGCGCTGATGTGCGAGTTGGCGCTTCAGGGCAAGGCTGACGAGGCTCGTGCTGCCGATGCTGAAATTGCCGAACTGCATCGCCTGCTGTTTATTGAATCAAATCCAATTCCAGTGAAATGGGCCGTTTCGCAAATGGGTTACGGTGACTTGAATATGCGACTGCCAATGACCGTGCTCGACGAGCAATTCCAGCAACCGTTGCGACAAGCTCTGCTGGCCTGCAGCGCATTGTGAGGTATTCTTTTTTGAGGCACTTTAGGTTTACACCTCTGCTGCTGGCCATATTTCTGGCGGCATGTGGAAGCTCCGGTAGCGATCGGCACTATCGCGATGTGACTCTGGGGAAGCCATTGGAAATGCCCCCTGATCTGTCCAAGTTTGAAGGTGAATCCAGTTTTGACCTGCCCGAGGGCATTACAGGTGATAGTGAGTCTGGGGCGGAGCAGGTGCCGGTGTTGGCCCGGGTGGAAAGTTTACAACTTCAGGGGAGCCCGGGTTTTTACTGGCTTAGTGTCGACGAACCGGTTGAGAATCTATACCAGCAGGTAAAGAATTTCTGGGCTTTTGAAGGTTTCGGGCTGACTGTTGACGAACCGGTCATCGGGATTATGGAAACCGAATGGGTGTACAAGGAAGAGGGTGCATTTCCCGAAAATGATTCGTGGTGGTATCGCCTTTTTGCAGAAGAAGACCTGTCTGCGAGCCAGGACCAGTTTCGAACGCGTATCGAGCGTGATCAAAGCGGGGGGAGCAATAATCGTATTTATATTACTCACCGCGGCACCGAATATGTGTACGAGTTTAAGGCTGGTGATCGGGATGATCTCAATTCTGCAGATGACGACTGGAGTTTTCGTCGGCCCGAGCCTCAACTTGAAATTGAAATGTTGTCTCGCCTGATGATCTATCTCGGCCTGAATAAGGAATCGGTCGCTGCTCAATTCGAACAACCCCGGCTATTCAAGCCACGGGCCAGTTTAGAGCTTGATGCTGAGGAAAAATCGCCTTACCTGCTCATGAGGGACCCGTATCAAATCGCCTGGAACCGCTTGAATCACGTGCTGCAGCGCTTGAATTTCGAGATTCTGTCCTCGGAATTCAAGAGTGGGCTCTCCGGAGAGGGCGTATTCCTCGTCAAATCCCGGGTCGTGGAAACCGTTAAAAGTGAAGGTTTTTTCGGTATCGGTGCTTCGGAAAAAACTATCTCACGACGTTTCATTCTTGTAGTGTCTGAGGAGAATCACGAAGTGACGCGTGTGATCATCGAGGATGAGAAGGGTAATTTTGATACTACGCCCGAAGCCTCCGAGTTCCTTGAGCTGTTGTTCGAGCAGATCAAATAAGCGCTATGCGCATTGCATCACTGGGCAGTGGCAGTAAAGGGAATGCAACTCTGGTTCAGCATGGTAATACCACGCTGCTGGTAGACAACGGGTTTTCGCTGCGAAAGTTTACCCAGCGGCTGGAGCGATTCGAAATCGAACCCGGCTCAATCGATGCCCTGTTACTGACTCACGAACACGGTGATCACAGCGGTGGTGTGGAGCGCCTTTGTGTCGCTCATTCGATTCCGCTTTGGACTGCCGTCGGTACCGCGCGTGCAGTACTCTCACCACAATTCGAGTATCGCCGACTGGTTGCGGGTCAGAGCATTACCATCGGCGACATCGAAGTATTGCCGGTTACCGTGCCGCATGATGCCAACGAACCGCTGCAGTTTATCTTTCATCAGATCGATATTGGCAAGCGTCTTGGAATTCTGACCGATACGGGTCACATAACGCGTCATATTGTTGATTCCTTCAGCTGCCTGGATGCGTTTCTGCTGGAGTTCAACTACGATCGCGAAATGCTGGAACGAGGTCCCTACCCGGAAATGCTCAAGCAGCGGGTAGGCGGCAACCACGGTCACCTGTCGAACGATCAGTCGCTGGATCTGTTGCGACGCATAGACACCAGTAGCCTGAACTGTTTGATTGCCGCGCATATTTCCGAGAAAAACAACAGCGCGGAAATAGTCGATGCGCTAATTCGGCAACTGGCCGCAGTGCCTACTCCGGTGTTGGCCAATCAGGAAGCTGGTTTCGACTGGATCTCGATATAAGCTTTTTCTCCACCACGGTGGCGGAGAAAAATTCTACAGACTTAAGCGCCCGGCTATTCTGCCGGTTTCCGTCAGGCGACGTCTTTGTCGAACTCGATCAGAGCGTAGGCCGAATGGTTATGAATCGATTCGAAATTTTCCGATTCCAGAGTGTATTGGCGAATGCGTTCATCCTTGTTGAGTTCGCCGGCGATGTCCCGCACCATGTCTTCAACGAACTTGGGATTGTCGTAGGCACGCTCGGTGACGTATTTTTCGTCCGGACGTTTGAGTAGTCCGTAAAGTTCGCAGGATGCCTGCTTCTCAACGATGTCGATGATTTCCTCAATCCAGATAAAGCCACTGGTGCGCGCGTTTACGGTTACGTGAGAACGCTGGTTATGTGCTCCGTAATCCGAGATTGACTTGGAGCAGGGGCAAAGGCTGGTTACCGGCACCTGTACCTTGATACGTATGCTGCTGACGCCGTCCTTGATTTCGCCGATCAGGGATACCTCGTAATCGAGTAAAGATTCCACCCCGGAGACCGGTGCTTTCTTATTCACGAAATAAGGAAAATGCATTTCGATATAACCTGAATCGGCTTCAAGCAGATCGGCCATTTGCAACAACATCTCGTTGAAGGAATGGTAGGAAATCTCTTTTTCATTATCGTTCAGGATCTTCACAAAACGAGACATGTGAGTTCCCTTGAACTGATGCGGCAGGAATACAAACAGGCTGCAGGTAGCGATGGTATGTTGCCGGCCATCCGAACGATCCTTGACGATAACCGGATGGCGGATATCCTTGATGCCGACCTTGTTAATGGCGAGTTTGCGCGTATCCGCGGCACCCTGGACATCGGGAATAGTCGAATCTGCGTTGCTGGCTGGTTCTCCGTTCATCATCTTATCCTGTTACACACCCTGGTAAATTGCAGCAAGCTGTCAATCGTGAGAAAAATCAAGTCGGTAAAGCTTCCTGATCAATAACCGACTAAAAAGGTAGGTTATTATACTGTGCGCGAATGCTTAGGCAACTACCGAAACCGATAAATTATCCCATTTACTTTGCGCGATAGCGATAGTCAGGCGGTGGCTGATGGTCGAATTGTCGCAAACAAACCGACTTTTGACGAATTTGATGATTCGCCGTTTTGCTGAACCGCCGAAAGCCGATTGTAGCCTGTTGATCCGTCCTGTTGTCGCCGGGTTAACGCTCTAGGGAGTCTGCGATAAATTCTGGGTCATTCATCTGCGTAGGGAAAATGCCGGAGCGCCGGACCGTCTAAATCAAGACGCCAATCGCTGGTAGGGTCCAAAGCAAGTGTTTTGGGTCTTGGCGACGCAGCGACGCAGCGTCGCAGCGATGCGGCGTTCCGAGTTGGCGCCTTTTAACAAGCAGGTGTTGATCCCTGAATTGATCAGAGGATCTTTAGATCAAGCGGGAGTGACGTCCTCGGCCTGTGGGCCCTTGGCGCCATCGGTAACCTTCATGGTCACAGCCTGTCCTTCCTGCAGGGTTTTATGGCCTTCGCCCTGAATCGCACTGAAATGAACGAATACGTCTTTTCCACCTTCTTGCGAAATAAAACCAAAGCCTTTGGCGTCGTTAAACCATTTAACGGTGCCCGTTACTGTTTCAGACATAACATTACTCTTTAGCTCGTTGATATGTGCCGAATTTCGTGTCCGACAAAAATCATTGTAAGGTAAAGGTTAGTCGTAAGCCAATAAATCAAGGTGGTGGGATGATGGAAACGCGCGCTAATTTTTTGAGATGGCGACATTTCCAGCGATGATTGAGCCCTGTCAATCAGCTCTGAATGAACTTCATGATCGAATTTCGTATCGAGGCAGGATCCAGACCGTACTCCTCCAGGACTTGTTCGCGACTTCCCTGCGACGGAAAACAATCGTCCAACCCGAGGCGCAAAAGGGCGCGATGAATACCTTGATCACTTAAGTATTCGAGCACAGCAGAACCGGCACCACCAATGATGCTGGCATCCTCCAGGGTAATCAGGAATTCATGCTCGTTCGCAAGCTCGGTGATCAGGGTTTCGTCGAGTGGCTTGATGAAGCGCATGTTGACCAGGCTCAAGTCGAATTCTTCGGCAATTGGTTCGGCGAGGTTGTAGAAACTGCCAAATACCAATAGCGCTGCACGTTTTCCCTTCCGGGTTTGCAGCGCTCGACCGATCTCAACGCAGTCGTCGGTATTAATCGCTGCAGGTTGGGCGACGCTATCACGCGGATATCGCACCATGGCGGGTCCGGGATACTGATAGGCGGTATTGAGCAGGCTGAACATTTCCTCGCCATTGGCTGGTGCCATCAAGATGACCTCGGGAATGCAGCGGCTGAAGGCTATATCGAAATTACCCGTATGCGTAGCGCCATCGGCACCAACGATGCCGGCGCGATCTATGGCAAAGGTGACATCGAGGCCCTGCACCGCGACGTCATGAACAAATTGATCGTAGGCGCGTTGCAGGAAAGTCGAATAAATTGCGACCACCGGTTTCAAGCCTTCGCAGGCCATTCCGGCCGCCAGGGTTACCGAGTGTTGCTCGGCAATGCCGACGTCATGGTAGCGCTCCGGAAGTTGTTGCGAAAATTCAACCAGCCCGGAACCTTCGCGCATCGCCGGTGTGATGGCGTGCAATCTGCTGTCCTGATGGCCTTTGGCTACCAACCAGTCGGAAAATATATTGGTATATGACTGCAACCCGGGTTTACTGGATGACTTGACGATACCGGTGTCGGGATCAAAAGGTCCGATGCCATGAAACTTGCAGGCGTCGTCTTCGGCCGGCGGATAACCCTTGCCCTTGCGCGTCACGATGTGCAGCATCCGCGGGCCGGATATCTGCTGCAAATTACGGATCAGCGAGAGCAGATCGTCGAGATTGTGTCCATCGATGGGCCCGAAATAGGAGAATCCAAGTTCTTCAAATAACGTGCCCGGTGTCACCATGCCCTTCACGTGTTCCTCGGCGCGTCTGGCCAGTTCCCAGGCGCTTGGAATTCGTTTCAGGACCTTCTTGCTGCCGGAGCGCAGGCTCGTATAGATCTTGCCCGACCAGATACTTGACAGGTACTTCGACATGGCGCCGACATTTGGAGAAATCGACATTTCATTGTCGTTGAGGATGACCAGCAGGTCGGTATCGATTGCTCCGCCGTGGTTAAGTGCCTCGTAGGCCATGCCAGCTGTCATGCCACCATCGCCAATGATAGCGACGGCCTTGTTGTCCAGGCCCTGTGATTTGGCGGCGATGGCCATGCCGAGCGCGGCACTGATTGAAGTGCTCGAATGTCCCGCACCAAAATGATCGTATTCAGATTCAGTGATTTTGGGGAATCCCGACAGTCCGTGCTGTTGGCGCAACCCCGCCATCTGTTCACGCCTTCCAGTCAAAATCTTGTGCGGGTAACACTGGTGACCGACATCCCAGATGAGGCGATCCTCAGGAGTATTGAAGAGATAGTGCAACGCGATGGTGATTTCGATGGATCCGAGCCCGGAGGCCAGGTGACCGCCAGTCTTCGACAGGCTTTCAAGCAGGAAGGCGCGCAGCTCGCTGGCGAGTTCGGGCAGCTCTGCTTCATCGAGCTGGCGCAGATCGTCAGGACTTTCGATACGCGTCAAAATCGGGAATGATGATTCGGGATTATTCAATGAGTCACTATACGGCATATCGCCCTAATTAATGTGTGCGCTGCACAAACCAGGCAGAAATATACCTTAAAATGTCGGCTTCCTCAGCAAATATCGAAAGTGATTGTAGTGCTTGTTGATGCAGTTCAATAGCTTTCTCCTGCGATGCCTGGAGTCCGATGATCGATGGAAAGGTCGGTTTGTTGCGCGCGCTGTCTGCACCTTGCGTCTTGCCAAGCGTAGCGGTATCACCAGTAACGTCGAGGATATCATCCTGTACCTGGAATGACAGGCCGATGCATTTTGCGTAAGAATCGAGCGCTTTGAACTCGGATTCTCCGAGCTTTTCCGAACTTAACGCCGCCAGTTGAATGCAGGTGCGAATCAAGGCCCCCGTTTTATGGATATGCATGGTTTCGAGTTCGGCGATGTTAAGCGTCTTGCCTACTGATGCCAGGTCAATCGCCTGGCCGCCAGCCATGCCACGCGATCCGGAAAACAATGCCAGGTTTTCCATCATCCTGAGACGCGACTTTGCGTTTTGTGTCATCTCCGGATCGTGACTGATGATATAAAATGCCAATGCCTGCAGCGCATCCCCTGCGAGAATGGCCGTGGCTTCGTCAAATTCTCGATGACAGGTTGGTCGCCCGCGGCGTAAATCATCATCGTCCATTGCCGGAAGGTCATCGTGAATTAACGAGTAGGCATGGATGATCTCGACTGCGCAGGCGGCTCCATCCACCTTTTCCAGATCAATCCCGAGCGCGCTCGCAGTGGCATACACCAGGATCGGGCGTACGCGTTTACCGGGTGCCAGCACCGCGTAACGCATGGCCTGATGCAGGCGGACCGGGTGGCATGAGCTCGGCGGCAGCCAGTGATCGAGGGCGGTATCTACTCTCTGTTGAAACTGGGCAACAAGAGATTCGAATACCTGTTCACTAATCTTCATCAAGGTCTTCGAAAGGAACGGTTTGCTGCAGACCGTTTTTTTCGATCAGCTGTTCGACGCGCAGCTCGGCATTGGCCAGGGTATCCTGGCAGGTTCTGGCGAGTTTGATGCCGTTTTCAAATTGCGCCAGAGATTCTTCGAGTCCCAGCTCGCCGGATTCCATATGGCTGACAATTTTTTCCAGGCTCTGCAGTGATTTTTCGAAATCCTTCAGGTTATCTTTGTTGTCGGACATATTGCTACTCTTAATCGGAATCGCGTTATTGTAATGCATCGAGAGTATCAGCTAAATGGCCGACTGGAATTAACTCCATATCTTTATATTTTGCTGATTTAGGCATATTGGCGCGAGGGATGATGGCGCTTTCGAATCCATGCTTGCTGGCTTCTCGCAGGCGTTCTTCACCGTTGGGCACCGGCCTGATTTCACCCGAGAGTCCGACTTCGCCGAAAACCAGCTGGCGCGGGTTGAGCGGGCGATCGCGATAACTGGACAGGATGGCGAGAATGATGGCGAGATCGGCACCGGTTTCGGCGATCCGTACTCCGCCGACCGCGTTGATGAAAACGTCCTGCTCGTAGAGCGGTATGCTGCCGTGACGCTGTAAAATCGCGATCAACATTGCCAGGCGATTTGATTCCAGACCAACACTGATACGGCGTGGATGTCCGCCGTAAGATTCACTTACCAGGGCCTGAACCTCGACCAGAAAGGGCCGCGTACCCTCGCGCGATACCATCACCACGCTGCCGGGAACCGGTTTGTCGTGTTGCGCGAGGAAAATCGCCGAGGGATTACTAACCGGTTTCAGCCCCTGGTCAGTCATCGCGAAAATCCCCAGCTCGTTGACGGCGCCAAAACGATTCTTGACCGCGCGAATCACTCGATAACGGGTGGATGAATCGCCTTCGAAATACAGCACGGTGTCGACCATATGCTCCAGCACTCGCGGCCCCGCCAGCTGACCTTCCTTGGTGACATGGCCAACCAGGAAGATGGCAATGTTGCTATGTTTGGCGAAGCGCACCAGCAATGCGGTACTTTCGCGAACCTGACTCACCGAGCCAGGCGCGGATTGCAGGCTGTCGCTGAAGATAGTCTGGATCGAATCGATGACCATTACCGCAGGGCGCAGGCTGCTCGCATGGGCGATAATCTCTTCTACGCAGGTGGTGCTCAACAGTTTCAGATTATCTGCCGGAAGTTTGAGGCGTTGCGCGCGCAGGCTGACTTGCTGTGGTGATTCCTCGCCGGTGACATACAGAGCTTCGCGTTGCTGGCTGATGAGGGCCAGGCATTGCAGCAGAATGGTGGATTTGCCGATTCCCGGGTCGCCTCCCAGCAGTACCACCGACCCTTCGACCAGGCCGCCACCCAGCACCCGGTCGAGTTCGTCAATCTGGCTTTCAAAGCGCGGAGTCTCGCTGGTGGGAACGCGGTCCAGGGTGATCACTTCGCTTTTGCCTTTACCGTGCCAGTTGCTGCGTGCACCGGGAGCTGTCGGCATGGCTGGAATCTCATCGATGCTGTTCCAGCCCTTGCAATCCGGGCATTGGCCAGCCCACTTCGACAACAGTGTTGCGCATTCCCGGCACTGGAACCTGGGGCTTTGTTTAGCCATCCTTGTTGCCATCGAATAACTGAATTGTCGGATCGCCGACCGGTGACGGCGCAATCCGTGCTGTTTTCACCATATTGTTTTTGACTTGCATGATTTCGATCGGGTAGCCGTTGATTTTCATGCTGGTACCAGCCTCGGGAATGAATTCCATATGTTCCAGTATCAAACCATTGAGGGTACGTGGTCCCTTAGTTGGCAGCTCGATGTCGAGATTGCGGTTGATATCGCGAATATGAGTTGAGCCATCGATCAGGAAACTGCCATCGGCATCCTGGAAAAAATCCTGGTGCAGGGCTGTCGGATCGGTGGTGAATTCGCCGACGATTTCTTCGAGAATGTCTTCAATGGTGACCAGTCCCTGTATGTCACCGTATTCATCGACCACAAACGCGATACGCCGCTTGTTCTTGCGAAAGTTGATCAATTGTGTGGTGAGTGGTGTTCCCTCGGGTATGAAGTAGCCTTCCCGGGTTAAATCGACCAGGCTGTCGGCGTCGAACTGGTCTTTTAGTAACAGTGGCAGGATCCGACGCAGCATGGCGGTACCCACCAGGTTATCGATATTACCGGAAAATATCGGAATGCGGGTATAGGACAGGTTGGTGATCAGCTGCAGTGTGTCGTGCCAGTCGTCGTCGAGATCTATGCCGATGATCTCACTGCGTGGCACCATGATGTCATCAACGGAGACCTTTTCCAGGTCAAGAATACTGAGCAACATGTCGCGGTGCGAATCGGGAATCAGGCCGCTGGTCTCGTTGACAGCAACGCGCAGTTCGGCCGAATTGAGTGCATCGTTACCGCTGCTTTGGCCTGACAGCAGAAATATCTTTAATATGAGCTTGGCAAGCCAGTCGATGATTACCACCAGCGGAAATAGCAGTTTTGACAAGGGTTTGTAAACATAGGCTGCAGGGAAGGCGATTTTTTCCGGATTCGCAGCGGCCAGGGTTTTTGGAGTGACTTCGGCAAACAGCAGCAATACCAGGGTCAGGAAGCCGGCAGCTATGGCGATTCCGGCGTCACCATAGAGTCGATAGCCGAGGTAGGTGGCCAGCTGGGTAATCAAAATATTGATGAAATTATTGCCCAGCAGAATCAGCGTAATCAATTTGTCAGGGCGTTGCAGAAGTTCAACCGCCCGCAGCGCGCCGCCGTGATTCTTGGCGGCCAGATGTTTGAGACGATAGCGATTCAAGCTCATTAACCCGGTTTCTGAACTGGAGAAAAAGCCGGATAGCAGAATGAGCGCGACGAAAGCGATCCACAGCCAGAGTAAGGGGATTTCGTTCAACTAGGTTTTAGCGTCCATCTTAAAGGAGAAACTCGAGCACCAGTTTACTGCCAAAAAATGCCAACATCAGGAAGGCGAACGAAGACAGGGTCCAGCGAATTGCTGTCCTGCCACGCCAGCCGAACTTGAGCCGACCAAACAGCAGTACACCTAGAATCATCCAGCCGCCACTGGAGAGGGCGGTTTTGTGCACCAGGTGTTGGGCGAATATGTCTTCAAGATAGAGGAAGCCAGTCAGCAATGATGCACTCAGGCACAGGAAGCCGAAGCCTAGAAATTGAAACAGCAGGGTTTCCATGTCGTGTAATGGCGGTAGGAAGCGAATAAATCCGCCCGGGTGATGTCGCTTTATCGATCGATCCTGATAGGCGAGCAGTCCAGCCTGAAAGGCACCCAGTGTGATCAGGCTGTAAGCGATTACTGACACCATGATATGTCCCTGCACGGCCTGGTTGCTGGTCGTGATCAGGTGGTCGGCAAAGTGCTGGTCGGCAACCAGGCCGGACAAGCCGCTGATCGGAAACACAACGATCCCAAGGCTTTCAATGCGGCGGTACAAACTGCTGAGCAGGACCTGAATCGAGATCAACCATGCAATCAGCGAAAACGATGCAAAGAATCCAAGATTGAGTCCGTTGGGCTGGATAATCAGGATATTCAGCGCGACTGCCTGCAGCATCACGGCGAGTAGCGCAGGCGTGAGGGCTATCCAGCGTTGGTGCTGGGCGCTGCCGAGTTGTTTAAAAATTAAAAGGGCAGACAGGCAGTAGAACAGGGCCGCGAGCGCGCTTGCGATGGTGGGGAACATGGTTTTCGATCAGTGGCTCAGGCGGATAAGTGTAACTGAAAATTCGTGTTGTCGCACTAGTGTGACGTGCTTGTTAATTGCCTGTTCGTGGAGTTAAATGGGGCCGACTCCGTCTCGAGTTAATTCCTCATCGGGTTTGGATTAGCGATCAGGCGCGATCGCAGAGCGATTCACGTGAGTCGTGAGCATTTCCAGCAGGTTAAATAATTACACCAATCTCGTTGTGGTTTGCTATAAAATCTCGTCGGGGTCTGACTCCTTTCACATTAGACATACAGATAATCAATTCAAAATATGCAAATTAAGATACTCGGATGGGCGGGCGGTATCGGGGCGAATCTGCGGACAACCTCCTTTCTGGTCGATGACGATCTATTGATTGACGCGGGCACCGGACTGGGCGATCTGCCGCTCAACGAGATGACCGGTATTCGTCATATTTTTCTGACTCATTCTCATATGGATCACATCGTCGGCTTGCCTTTGCTCGCCGATAGCATGTTCGGTGTGCACGATGAACCGATCATGGTGCATGCCCAGGAAGCAACGATTGATGCCATCAAGAAGCATATTTTCAACTGGGTCATCTGGCCCGATTTCTCGGAATTGCCTACCAGGGACAAGCCGTCGATTCACTTTAAGGTAATGAATCCCGGTGATAAGGTCAGTATCCGTTCGCGCGAAATCGAAATGATTCCGGTCAACCACACCGTTCCGGGGGTTGGTTATTGTCTGTCATCGCGTCGTGCTACCGTTGCCTTCAGCGGTGACACCACTACCAACGACAGTCTTTGGGAAGTGCTTAATCGTTACGACAACATCGATCTGTTGTTCGTCGAATCAGCTTTTTCCAACAATGACGCTGAGATCAGTATCATATCAAAGCATTACTGCCCGAGTTTGCTGGGTGACGATATAGTGAAAACCCATCATCGTCCGGATGTCTGGTTGACCCATTTCAAGCCTGGCGAAGAAGAGCTGATCTACCAGGAATGCGTTGCTGCCATGCCCGATTTCAAAGTGCATCAGCTCAAGGGCGGCGAAATTTTCAAGTTCTGAGTTGCAGGAATTTAAATAACCCACTTCTCCACTGACGCCACGCTGTTATAATGCCGCCTTTGCGAATTAACGAGTCCCTTCGATGTTTGAAAGCCTGACCGACCGCTTATCCCGAACCCTGAAAACCCTGCGTGGCCAGGGACGTCTCACCGAAGACAATATCAGCGACAGCCTGCGCGAAGTGCGTATGGCGCTGCTTGAGGCCGACGTTGCGCTGCCGGTAGTCAAGGATTTCATCGAGGCGGTGCGCGTCAAGGCGCTCGGACAGGAAGTCATCACCAGTCTGTCGCCGGGCCAGGCGTTGATCAAAGTGGTCAACGATGAACTGGTTGCGATCATGGGTGAGTCCCAGGCGACGGTCGACCTCGAACGCAAACCACCGGTGATCATTTTGATGGCGGGATTACAGGGGGCGGGCAAGACGACCACCGTGGCCAAGCTGGCGCGGCGCTTGCGCGAGGTCGAGAAGAAATCGGTGATGGTGACCAGTGCCGACGTCTATCGTCCGGCAGCAATCGAGCAGCTGCGAACCCTGGCGCAGGAAGTCGGTGTCGATTTTCACAGTAGTACCAGTGATCAAAAGCCTGTAGCGATTGTCGGTGACGCCGTTGCCGCGGCTAAACGCGCGGGCGCCGAGGTGCTGATCGTGGATACCGCCGGTCGACTCGCCATCGATCAGCAGATGATGGCAGAGATTCGCGCCATTCACGATGCTATCGATCCGGCTGAGACCTTGTTTGTCGTCGATAGCATGACCGGTCAGGACGCCGCCAACACCGCCAAGGCGTTTGACGATGCTTTGCCTTTGACCGGTGTAGTGCTCACTAAAACCGATGGTGATGCGCGCGGCGGTGCGGCCCTTTCGGTTCGCCATATAACCGGCAAGCCGATCAAGTTCATTGGTTCCGGTGAGAAAACCGATGCGCTCGAGGCTTTCCATCCCGATCGCATGGCGTCGCGCATTCTCGGTATGGGCGATATTCTGTCGCTGGTCGAGCAGGCGCAGGGGAAGGTCGATCATGAGAAAGCCGAGCGACTGGCGCGCAAGGTCAAGAAAGGCAAGGGATTCGATCTCGAAGATTTGCGCGATCAGTTCACCCAGATGGAAAATATGGGTGGGCTGGGCAGCCTCGTCGACAAGTTGCCGGGTATGGGTTCCGGCGTTTCTCAGGCGATGCAGAATCCGGCTCATACGAAACAGATGAAACGGATGGTTGCTATTATCGATTCGATGACGCCACTGGAGCGCCGCCGCCCCGAAGTGATAAACGGTTCACGCAAGCGTCGTGTTGCGCAGGGATCCGGAACCCAGATTCAGGACGTGAATCGCTTGCTCAAGCAGCATAAACAGATGCAGCGAATGATGAAGAAAATGGGGAGTAAGGGTGGCATGGCGAACATGATGCGTGGTCTTAAAGGCAAGTTACCACCTGGGATGTCATTCTGATCGGCATCAATCTGCGCCAGTGCGCTGGCTGCTTATCGCGACCCGCAGAGGCTGCATTGGTGATATTTCTGGTAAATCCTCCAAACAAAGCGGGATTTCTCCGAATATCCCCTTAAAATTCAGTCTTGCGGACTTCACAGGCGATTTTATTTAGGTACAATACGCGGTCTTCTGACCCCCTGGTCAGCGCTAGACTATTGCCTGATGGCTGAAAATCGATATTGAGTCGATTTGAAGGGTCTATATTTTTTGGAGAGTTTTTATGGTTTCAATTCGACTGGCACGCGGTGGCTCCAAGAAGCGCCCGTTTTATCACGTAGTGGTAAGCGATAGCCGTAGCCCGAGAGATGGCCGCTACATTGAGCGCATCGGTTTCTACAATCCCCAGGCCCGTGGCCAGGAGCAGGAATTGCGCATTGATGACGCCCGTATCGATTACTGGGTATCAAAGGGTGCGCAACCAAGCGATCGGGTAGCTAGCTTGATCAAGGGAGCACGCAAAGCTGCGGCTTAAAACGGTATGGACCAACACCTGGATGATTTGGTCTGTGTTGGACATATCCTCGGAGCGCAGGGGATCAAAGGCTGGGTAAGGATATTTTCCAACACCAGCCCGCGTGACAATATTGTAAAGTACAGTCCCTGGATTATTGAGCAGGGAGATGAACTCAAAGCGGTGAGCGTAAGCGGACGCTCACAGGGCAAGAATGTCGTTGCCCGGCTTGAGGGCTGCGAAGATCGCAGCGAAGCAGAAGCCCTGACCGGTTGCCGGATTTTGATCAACCCTGCGCAATTACCGGATCTGCAGGCTGGAGAATATTACTGGTCTGATCTGATCGGCCTGCAGGTAGAGTCGTTACAGGGCGAGCCACTTGGAGTGGTAGCCTCGATACTAGAGACCGGCGCAGATGATGTGCTGGTGTTAAGCGGCGAGCGGGAACGACTGATACCGTTTGTAATCGGTGACATCGTGCACGAAGTAGACCTTGAGCGGCAACGCCTGGTGGTTGACTGGTTGCCCGATTACTGAAATGCGGATTGATGTCATCACATTGTTTCCGCCGCTGGTAGAGCAGGTGATCAGCTGCGGTGTAGTAGGACGCGCCGCCGAGCAGGGTTTGCTCGAGTTACATTGCTGGAATCCGCGCGATTACACCGTGGATAAGCATCGCACCGTCGATGATCGACCGTATGGCGGCGGACCGGGGATGTTGATGAAGGTCCAGCCGTTGCAGGACACGATTCGCGCGGTGCGTGAGCAAAACCCGCAAGCGCGACTGGTGTACCTGAGTCCGCAGGGGACGCTGCTAAAGCAGCGTAAGCTGGCGAGCCAGGTGGCGTTAGGATCGGTGATTTTGTTATGCGGTCGCTATGAAGGTATAGACGAACGCCTGATCCAGCAGGAAGTGGATGAAGAATGGTCGCTGGGTGACTATGTTATCAGCGGCGGTGAGTTGGCGGCGATGGTGTGTATCGATGCGATGACACGGTTGCTACCGGGGGCTCTGGGTGATGATGACTCGGCGCAGCAGGATTCGTTTAGTGAGGGCTTGCTGGATTACCCGCACTACACCCGGCCCGAGGATTACCAGGGAGATCGGGTGCCGTCTGTGTTGATGAACGGTAACCATCGAGACATCGTAGCCTGGCGGGAACAGCAGGCGCTGGGACGCACCTGGCAGCGGCGTCCTGAATTGCTGGACGCGATCACTCTGGATGAGCGGCAGCAGGGATTGCTGGATGAATTTATTGCCGAGTTCGAACGAACCCGGACGCGATGAAGCGCATCGCAGTGAACATGATTTTTTGAGGATTTGACATGAATAACATAATTGCACAACTTGATGCGGAGAATATGAAAACTGATATTCCCGCTTTTTCTCCCGGGGATACCGTGGTCGTGCAGGTGCGCGTCCGTGAGGGTGCACGCGAACGTTTGCAGGCCTACGAAGGCGTTGTTATCGCCAAGCGTAATCGGGGTATTAACTCGGCCTTTACAGTGCGTAAAATTTCTCATGGTGAAGGCGTCGAGCGCGTTTTCCAGACCCATAGCCCGCTGATCGCTGAAATCAATGTGAAGCGTCGTGGTCGGGTTCGCCAGGCCAAGCTTTACTACCTGCGCGGACGTACCGGTAAAGCGGCGCGTATCCGGGAAAAGCTTTAAGCCCTTTCCTGTGGGCGATTCTGCGGGTGACTCCTTCATGGTTTCTCCCGTGCGATTACAAGGCGAAGTTGAGTTGCGTAAGCAGCCAGGCGAAAAGCGTGTCAGCAACTGCTGCGCGCTTTTTTTTTGGAGCCTCTGATGAATTCTGAGTCATTCAGCTGCGCAGAGTTGGCGCATTTTAACAAGCAGATGCTGGTTCATTAATTGATCAGGTGCCCCTTAGCTAATGATTGAGCCATGGGTATGTCGGCAAACAAGGTGAAACTGGTCGTTATGCTGGTCGCGGGCCTGGCTTTGTCCAACCCGTTACTGACGGGATCACTGCGCGCCGATGAACGTCTCGATCTGCTAAAAAATATCTCCTCGGCCGGTGCGCCGTTATTGACGTTGAAGATGCTCGATCAGGCCCAACCTGGGATCGATCAGGCTCTGTATGAATGGATTCTGTGGGAGCAGGAGCGTCTGGCTATCCTGGCCGAATGGAAGCAGTGGGATCAGTTGCTGATTCGAATCGAGGGCCTGCCGGCCGACATCCCTGATCAATTTTCACAGCAGGCAACTACCTATAAGGCCCGTGCATTTCTCGAGCTGGGTCAGACCTCAAGTGCTCGCGAGGTCTTACGCGAACGTCTTTGGCTCGGCTTATCACAGGATTCGGCTAATGATGAAACCTGGCGCCGACTTATCATTGAATCCTACGTCGATGACGGGCGCACCGAAGATGCACGTGTCGCTATGTTGCGTTTCGATCAGGATTTCAACAGCACGGATCTGAGCTGGCTGCTGCTGCGCGCACGCGTTTTAATCGAATCGGAACGATATGATCAGGCGATTCGCCTGTTGCGGGGGCGCGATGAGTGGCAGGCCAGGTTGACCAGCACGCTGGCCACTTTTCGGCAACAGCGGATCGATAAAGCAGAGCTTTGGCGCCAGGTAAAAAAACGCAGTGAAGATGCTGACATTGGCGAGGCCGAGCACAGTAGCCTGTGGGCTCTTGGCTATTTTGCGGCGCTTGAAATGTCACCTTCAGATCGGGTAGTGGCGCTTGAATCACTGTTTCGCAGCGAGCAGGGGTCACCTCTCAAGTTGTTCCAGATATCGGTTGATCAGCTGTGGGAAGCCTATGTCGAATACGCCGAACTGGTTGGTAACCGTTCTGAACTGTTACTCGGCGCCGATGAAAAATGGCTTGAGCTGGCCAGCGCCGGCAGCAGCGCTACGCCGGTCAAGTCGCGTGCGCTGTTCGCGATGCTTATGCTGCGCTCGCAAGATCATGAAGTCAGTAATCGCGCTGCTGCCGGATACATGCAAACCTTTGAAGAAGTGGATGAAGCGGAGCGCCGGTTGCTGGAGAATCTGTTCAATCACAGTCAGACATTTTCCAATGCGCGCAATATTCCTGCAGGAATTCGTTTTCAACTGGTGGATCTGGCGCTCAAGTCTGCTGATATCGAGGAGGCGACCAGGTTGATGTCAGGACTGGACACAGTGCCACCGGGAACCAGTCGTTTCGACTGGCAATTGCGTCGATCGAGGGTGTTGATTCTGGGTGGCCGTTACGATGAAGGTAACCTGGTGTTGCAGGAACTGATAGCCGAGTATCTCGAGCCGCAACCGGCGGCGACCGATCGCATTCTACAGGTACTGTTTGATATACAAACTGTTGGCCTGCATGCACAGGCGATTGATCATTTCGAACACTTGTTGCGACTCGATATCGAACTCAAGCGACGTCGTGAAATTCTCTACTGGATCGGTGACTCCTATCGTGGCCTGGAAAAGTATGAACAGTCCGCGCTGCTTTACTTGCAGTCGGCGATGATGCCGGGGCCGGATTCGATGGATCCCTGGGCGCAGACAGCAAGATTTAATGCCGCCGAAAGTCTGCAGCTCGCGGGCCTGGTGGACGATGCGCGGAGAATTTACCAGGCCCTGCTGCGAGTTACCGAAGATCAGGCACGACGGTCTGTTTTAAGCCACAAGATCCAGCAGCTGTGGCTGAACCAGGGACTTAAAAAGGCTACGCAGTAGGTCGTCGAGAGTGGGCTTTACCTATTCAGCCGGTCAGTCTTGAAAAGTCGGGCCGAAATCCTCATATAGAACCGCAAAATCAACTTTGTCCGTGGAGAGAACAAGAGATGACGACTGCCAGTAACACAGAGACACGTGGCTTCGAAACCGAAGTCAATCAATTACTCGATTTAATGATTCACTCGCTTTACTCGAACAAGGATATTTTCCTGCGCGAGTTGATTTCAAATGCCTCAGATGCCTGTGATCGCCTGCGTTTCAATGCGATCTCAAATGCCGATCTTTACGAGCAGGACATCGAGCTCAAGATCAAGGTCGCTTACGACGCAGAGTCGCGCACTGTTACCATAAGCGACAATGGTATCGGTATGACGAGAGATGAAGTCATCGATCACATTGGTACCATCGCCAAATCAGGAACCCGCTCGTTCCTCGATTCAATGACCGGCGACGAGAAAAATGACGCCCGCCTCATCGGTCAGTTCGGTGTTGGCTTCTATTCATCGTTTATCGTTGCCGACGAAGTGACATTGCGTACGCGCAAGGCGGGCGAAGCCACCGATCAGGGCGTCGAATGGATATCGAAGGGTAAGGGCGACTACAGCATCGCATCCATAGACAAGCCGACGCGAGGTACCGAGATCACCCTGCAGTTGCGCGAGGCTGAAGACGAGTACCTGAATGACTGGAAACTGCGCTCCATCATCACCGAATATTCCGACCACATCGGCTTTCCGGTACTGATGGACAAGAAGGTAGAAACCGAATCCGACGAGGGCGAGACCGAGACCGAGACCGTCATCGAGGAAGAAACAGTGAACCAGGCTTCGGCCTTGTGGACGCGCGAGCGTTCCGAGCTCAAGGACGAAGATTACACCGAATTCTACAAGCACGTTGCCCGTGATTTCGAAGATCCTCTCGACTGGAGTCATAATCGTGTCGAAGGGACCAATGAATATACCTCGTTACTCTACATTCCCTCGCGGGCGCCCTACGATTTGTACGACCGGGAGTCGAGCCAGGGCATAAAGCTTTACGTACAGCGCGTATTCATTATGGAAGACGCGGAAAAGCTGATGCCGCGTTACCTGCGTTTTGTCCGTGGCCTGATCGATTCGAACGATTTGCCGTTGAACGTATCGCGTGAAATTCTGCAGGGTAGCAAGGTCATCGACAGCATTCGCAGCGGTTCGACCAAGAAAGTACTCGGCATGCTGGAGAAGATGGCAAAGAACGATCCGGAAAAATATCAGAAATTCTGGACTGAATTCGGCCGTGTTTTGAAGGAAGGCCCCGCAGAAGATTTTGCCAACCGTGACAAGATCGGAAAATTGCTGCGTTTTGCTACTAGCCACACTGACGTCGCCGAACAGACGGTATCGCTCGACGATTACATCGGTCGTATGCAGGAAGGGCAGGACAAAATCTATTACATCGCCGCCGACACGCACGCCGCTGCCAAGAGTAGCCCGCATCTCGAGATTTTCCGCAAGAAAGGGATCGAGGTTCTGTTACTGTCGGATCGTGTTGATGAATGGTTGACATCACACCTGATGGAATTCGACGGCAAGAAGTTACAGTCGGTCGCCAAGGGGCAACTCGATCTGGGTGATGATGAAGCTTCCGAGAAGGCGCTGGAAGAGAAAGCCAAGTCGGCTGAGAAATTGTTGAAACGTATGAAGAAATCGCTCGACGAGAAGGTCGAAGATGTACGTGTCACCAACCGCCTGACCGATTCGCCGGCCTGTATCGTTTTGAATGAGCAGGACATGGCGATGCACATGCAACGCATACTCAAGGAAGCGGGGCATGAGATGCCGGTTACCAAACCCATACTTGAAATCAACCCGGATCACCCGATCGTGAAGCAACTCGACGGCGAGAAGTCGAAGAAGAAGTTTGACGACTGGTCTGCTATATTATTTGACCAAGCGCTGCTGGCTGAAGGCGGTCAACTGGATGATCCGGCAGGTTTTGTTGCAAAACTCAACAAGATGTTGGTGGCCATTGCCCGATAACACGACGATACGAAAATTCATCCGCCACCCGGTGGATGTGCCGATACAGGTTACCAAAAGCTGGGTGGATGATGATGACGAGGAACTCGATCAGACAATCACTAACGTCGGCCTCGGTGGCCTCGCCTTTGTATCACCAAAACCGCTCGAAGTCCTCGATCGGGTGCGCGTCTGCATCCCGATCCTGAAGCGTGACAATACCTTGATCGGTAACGTCGTGTGGTGTGAAAAATGCGCTAACGGTGTCGAGTTCGAAATCGGTATTGAGTTCGAAAAATCGAGTGACGCGTTCCGCCTGCGTATGATCGAACAGGTTTGTCACATCGAGCACTATCGTAGGGAAGTCATGCTGCGCGAAGGCCGCGAACTCAGTGCTCAGGACGCGGCCAGGGAGTGGATTTCGAAATACGCTGACGATTTCCCCGCCCTCTAACGAATCATGTCAAACAAGCCTTCAGTCGCCATAATCGGTGCCGGGCTGGCCGGTCTTACCTGCGGTGCCGCGTTGCAGGGGATGGTCGATAATGTGCGTATTTTTGAAAAAAATGTTTTCCCCGGCGGTCGTATCAGTCGTTTTCGCGCCGGTGATTATGAATTCAATCATGGCGCGCAATATTTTACCGTCAATAACCCCCTGTTCTGGAACATCGTCTCGGCCTGGCAGAGCGAAGGTATCGTTCGCCCCTGGGACGGCTGGATAGTCGAACTACAAAGAGGGCATATCACCAATAGCGATATGTCGACACAGAGGTTTGTCGGTGCACCGCGCATGTCGAAAATCGTGGAAAATCTTGCACGCCACTGTGACCTGGTGACGTCAACAAACATTGTAGAACTGGAGCAACAGGAATCCGGTGGTTGGCGTCTGTTCAATGAACGGGGTGATTACCAGGGTTTGTTCGATGTTGTGATCGTAGCCACCGCGGCGAACGAGGCAGGCGAACTGTGCCGCTCGGTTGCGGACATCCGCCGGGCTGCCGACAATGTCGACATGACAGTTTGCTGGACTGGCATGTTCGCTTTTGAGCGCCCTCTTAATCTGCCCTACGATGCTGCCTTTGTGCTCGATTCACCGCTGTCCTGGATCTCGCGTTACCACTATGGCGAGCAGCAACCTGACGCCGATTGCTGGGTCTTGCATGCCACACCGGAGTGGTCGCAACAATACGTCGCCAGTTTTCGCGGACGCGTGATGAATGCCCTGCTGGATGCCTTCTGGGAAGCGACTGATCTGGCAGTTCATAAACCGGCATCTGCTTCGGTGCATTGCTGGAAACATGCATTACCGATTAATCCAATCAGTGAAGACTCCTTGTTCGATGAGTCGAAGGGAATCGGTGCCTGTGGTGACTGGTGTACCGCCCCGCGGATTGAAGGCGCCGTATTGAGCGGCTTTTCGATGGCCGATCGGGTGATGAAATACGTTCGAAAACAACATGCCTGAACGCGTGCTGCTGGTTTTTCCTCCGTGTCGGTAGAAAATACCCGACTCGACAAGTGGTTGTGGGCTGCACGCTTCTTCAAGACCCGGGCGCTTGCCACCGCCGCGGTGAACGGTGGCAAAGTTCATGCGCGTGGCCAGCCGGTGAAGCCCTCGCGTGCTGTCAAGATTGACGATTGTTTTGAGGTTCGGCGAGGTTACGAAATTTTTGAAATTGTCGTTACTGGCATTAACGGGCGCAGGGGTTCGGCAAGCGCAGCGCAGTTGATGTATCGCGAGACCGAGAGCAGTGTCGTGCGGCGCCAGGCCGAGGCGGAAAAACGCAAGCTTGCTATGATGCAACGTCCGCAGACTGCAGGGCGGCCCGATAAAAAGCAGCGTCGCCAGATACGCCAGTTTATCGAGAAACCATGAATTCGAAGATGAACCGATCACTGCATCGAGTATTCGTCTACGGAACTCTGAAACGTGGGCAGCGGAATTTTCATTACCTGCAGGATGCTGAGTTTGTCGGGCAGTTCAGCACTGAGTCGATTTACTCGATGTTTGTTTTCGAAGACTATCCGGCGGTATGCGTGGACGGTCAACACGCCATTCACGGTGAAATTTATCATGTCAACGATGCCCAGTTCCGCTTGCTTGACGAACTCGAATGGTATCCGGATTTTTACCAACGAATTGAAATCCTGACCCACCACGGGGAGGCCTGGATGTATATTGTCGAGGCTGAATTATGTGAGGGCAAGCATCAGCTTCGCGGTATGTGGCCCTGATTAATAGTGAGGCGTGTTCTTGACGATAGACAGAATACTGCTGCGAACTTCGGTGCTCAGCAGGTTTCGCAAATCGAGACTGATGTAGTCGAATCCCGGAGCGAACTGGAGTTGTTGCTGATCGTCGCGCAGCAGATACTCGCTGTCGACCATGGTATCGATGAAGTCGCGAAATAACAGGCGGTCGAAAAAGTCAGGCGAGTTAATGCCGTAGATCATCGAAATCTTTTGAGCCAGCAGGTGACAGCGATACTCAAGCCGACTTTCGTCCATTGGTGCCGGGGAAGTTTGCCACAGCAAAATGAAAGTCATGTAGTAGCGTTCCAGAATCGGTTGCACAATATGTGCGAGTCGCAGGAGCTGAATGAAGGCAAGGTGACTGCGCCGCGGGCGCCTTAGATTTTTTCCCAGTGGTTCCAGCACGGCTTCTTTGATCAGGCAATCAATGAATTCATCGACGATCGTCTCGAGATTCTCGGCGCGCCACTCCAGCTGCAATTCGGACTTGAGGAACGGGTAGAGCAGGGCAATTTTGCGGTGTACGCTGGCACGGGAAACTCGACGCATATTGATAAAGCAGCAGGCAATCAAAGCTGGAATCACCAGGCTGTGCAGGCTGTTGTTGCGGTAATAGCTAAGCAATACCGAATCTTCCGGTTTGAGGTACACGATATCGCCAAGTTCATGCTGGTGCAGGTGAACGATTTTCTGACTGGCAATGCTCTCGATCTGCGCCTGATCAATGCTGCCCTCGATGTGAATTGAGCCAAGGCAGTCCGCCCCACGAATCAAACGGTGAAGAAATTCTGCCTGGTTGATCAATTCTTCGATCTCAATGCTCTGGCGGGGAGTGGCAAGCAGAACCGTGGCGATGGTATTGACCGGATTAACCACGCAGGCACGTCCGATGCCCTGCATGATTTCCGCGCCAAGGCATTGCAGGCTGTCCAGATACCAATCCGGTTTTTGAGTGATCTCGGCTGCCCGGCTTTCCCAGTCGGGGCAGTGCCGACGCAGAAGGTCGGCAGCGATAATGGGCTCGCCGAAACTCGTGGTTACCTTGCCAAAATTGCCCTTCAGCCGCAAGATCGCGCTGAGTGCGCCAACGGTAGATTCCTTTTTCTTCTTTCCACCATAGAGCTCGCCGAGGTAAGCGCTACCTTCGAGCAGTTTTTCATAGCCGATATAAACCGGGACGAAAGCCAACGGTCGGATCTGGCTGTTGATATACGCCTCGAGCGTCATACTGAGCATGCCGAAGCGGGGCTTGAGCATTCTTCCAGTGCGGCTGCGTCCGCCTTCGACAAAGTACTCCAGCGGCACCCCCAGCTTCACCAGCTGTAAAACATAGGCGCGCATAATAGCGCCGTAAAGCCGGTTGTCACGAAAACTGCGGCGCATGAAAAATGCGCCACCTCCACGCAAGATACGCCCGATGAAGGGGATGTTGAGATTGTCGCCGGCGGCGATATAGGGTATCGCGAGGTTTTCATTGTAGATGACATAGGACAGCAGCAGATAGTCGACATGGCTGCGATGGCAGGGTACATAGACAAGTTGATGGCTCAATGCTATCTCGCGCACAGCTTCAGCGTTGTGCACCTGGATGCCGCGGTAAAATCGATTCCAGAAGTTGCGCAACAGGCGCAGCATGATTTCGATGGTCAGTTGAGTGGAGTCCGCGAAGATCTCCCGGCAATACTTCAGTGCCCGTTGTTGTGCCCGCGTGTCGCTATCCGTCTCCGCAGCCAATTGTTGCTGCACCAGTTCATCTGCGATAACTTCTTGTGCAAGTCGCTTGTGGCTGGTGATTTGTGGGCCAAAGGTTGCCTCGCGCTGTTGTTGGAGCAGACTTGTCAGCTGCTCCTGCACACGCTGTTCGTCAAAATTACTTTGTTCGAGCAGATCGCGAAAATCGATTGGTTGTGAAAAAATTAAGCGGGTGTTGCGCCCGTGAACCATGATGGTAAAGAACCGGCGGGTGCGACTGGCCATTGCCCAGGTGTCGGCGAACAGGACCTGTAGCCAGTGTTTGTAGCGGGCCAGGGGTCGACCCCAGAATACCGAAACCGGAACGACTTGCAGTTGCAGCTCGGGGTTTTCGGCAAAGGCGCTAATGAAATCGCTTAGCATCGGCGAGCGTTTACGCCGACGTTTGATCCAGTCGGTGAGCGGGTTGCGCGATGCCACGCTGTAAACCAGGCGATAGCGTCGTAACGCGGTCATCGGTGCCCGGGCCAGCGGGTCGGGCATGCTGTTCTTGCTGGTCAGTTCGTTTAACACCAGCAGGTCGCTCAGTCCACGGTCGGCGAGCACGTAGAGGACGGGTTGCAGTGGATCGATACCATTGGCTGGATCCGGTTGTGGGAAAACGTCGACTCTGACCCACAGAAACAGGATCCAGCGCATAACTCGGTTAAACTGTTTTTTCAATGTGAACCTGTGGTGACAACCCGGGTCACAGAATGATACCTCCCCGGAGCATCAATAATGAAAAAAATTAAGTTTGAATTCAACAACGCAAATGGTGAGCCGCTGGCCGGCCTGCTGGAAATGCCTGAACAGGATTCCGGAATCACGGGTTTCGGGTTGTTCGCGCACTGTTTTACCTGCGGTAAGGATATCGCCGCAGCGTCCCGCATCTCGCGCGCCCTGGCGGCACGCGGCATCGCAGTGTTGCGTTTCGATTTTACCGGCCTCGGTAATAGCGATGGAGATTTTTCCAACAGCAACTTTTCTTCCAATATCGAGGATCTGGTGCAGGCAGCACAGGCCCTGCAGATCCAGTACCAGGCGCCACAGATTCTGATCGGTCACAGTCTCGGTGGTGCTGCGGTGCTCGCGGCAGCATCGCAGCTGGACTCGATAAAGGCCGTGGTCACTATAGGCGCACCGGCGACTGCGCAACACGTCAAACACCTGTTCAAGGAACAGTCTGCGGCGATCGAACGCGAGGGCGAAGCCGCGGTGACATTGGGTGTGCGTGAGTTCTCGATCCGTCGGCAGTTTCTCGATGATATTGACAACTATTCGAGTACCGATGAAATTCGCCAGCTCGATGCCGCGCTGCTGGTCATGCATTCACCCATCGACCAGGTGGTCTCGATCGATGAAGCATCACGAATTTACCAGGCTGCAAAGCACCCCAGAAGCTTTATTTCGCTGGATGGCGCCGATCATTTGTTGAGTAAGGCAGCAGACGCTGAGTATGCAGCCGGCATGATCGCATCCTGGGCGAGTCGATACCTTGAACCCGAAGCGGCGAAAGAGGCGCAACCGCAAGCCGACCTGCTCGATGGCGAAGTGCTGATAACCGAGCAGAATCATCGTTTTCTGCGCGGCATGTACAGCAACCAGCATTTTTTGCGTGCGGATGAACCACTGAAGTACGGAGGCACCGATCTCGGGCCGTCGCCTTACGACCTGCTGTTAATGTCGCTGGGTGCCTGCACCTCGATGACTTTGCGCATGTATGCCAATCTTAAAAAATTGCCGCTTGACGACATCGAAGTCCGCCTGCTGCACGAGCGCGTTCATGCGGAGGATTGCGTTGATTGCGATCATCGAATCGAACGCATAACCCGGCGCATATCGCTGCATGGAGAACTTGATGCGGCTCAGCGTCAGCGCTTGCTGGAAATTGCCGACCGTTGCCCCGTGCATCGCACCCTGGAAAACGACCCGCAGATTTTAACCGAATTGATCGACGGTAGCGGTTAGTAGGAGCGGCTCAGTCGCATGCCGAAACTGATGTCGGGCGCCGTGCCGACGAGGATGTCCTCAGAAAAAAACAGGTCAAGTCGTTGTTCGCCGATCAAGCGCAGGAAGCCGAGGCCAAGTTGCACCTGCATTGAATTACCAAATGCATCTAACTCGCTGTCTTCGATGCTTTCCGAGTGCAGGTCGAACTGCAGCGTGCCCACGATGGTGGGCTTAAAGCGATAGTCCAGACCCAGCTGGGCGACCCAGATCTGATCGACGATCAGCCCCTCGAGGTTGCCATCATCACCAGGAAAGCTGACACCAAGCAGGCCAAAGGTGCCCATCTTCGCATTGACCCTGTTCTGGTAGGTAAGCCACAGCGCGGTATCGATTGCTTCGTTACCGGTGTAGTCGTCAGCGTTCCCGGTCGGCAGCTCGATACCGACAAACCAGGCAACTTTTGTGTTTGCCTGGTATCCGATGGCGAGTGCGATATCGCCAACTCCGCTGCTGGAACTGTCCTGGTCGTACTCCAGCGCGCCATCACGAGCGTATTTCAGGTCTATCTGGTCCTGTGGAAAATCGTCACGATCGCCTTCCGGCAGACCGAAGAACTGGTGCCAGTTATCGATCGAACTATCAAGCTCGCCTCCCGAATTTCTGATGTAGGGCAGGTCGATGCGCGCCAGCCACTGATCCTGGCGGTACCTCAAGCCCAGTTCATAGCGATAGTTTTCAACGTCGATCAACAGGCTTTCGTTGCCTTTCGACTCTTCCTGCAAGGTATTGGTAATGTAAAAACTGTGGTCTATTTTCCAGCCATTATCCGGATTGAAAGTGGCGAGTGTGGGAAGATAGATGGGTTGTAACAGCGGGTTGAGGTCCCGGGTAGCGAATCCGCCGTCGGCGGCCACCTGAGAACTACCGATAAAGGGAAGGAGTAGAATTCCGAAAAAGGCGATCGCGGCAACCTTAACCGGATTCATAATCACCATGCTCGCGAGTGGCGAGAAATTCGATATCAGGCCAGCGTTCCTGTGTCATGGTCAGGTTTACCCGGGATGGCGCTACATAGGCAAGGTCACCGGCGTGGTCGAGGGCCAGATTGGTACGCTGCTTGACTTGAAACTCTTCCAGTTTCCTGCTGTCCTTGCTGGTTACCCAGCGTGCAGTGTTAACGTTGACCGCCTCGAACAGACAATCAACGCCATATTCATCCATCAGTCGATGTGCGACCACATCGAACTGCAGGACACCGACAGCACCGAGGATCAGATCGTTATTGGCGAGCGGTCTGAACAGTTGGGTTGCACCTTCCTCACAGAGTTGCGTCAGGCCTTTTAACAGGGCCTTCATTTTAAGCGGGTCTTTAAGACGGGCGCGACGAAACAGCTCGGGTGCAAAATTCGGCACACCGGTGAACGCGAGATGCTCACCCTGACTGAAGCTGTCACCGATGCGAATGGTGCCGTGATTGTGGATGCCGATAATATCTCCGGTGTAGGCTTCTTCAACATGGTCACGGTCGGCGGCGAAGAAAGTCAGGGCTTCGGGAATTTTCATGTCCTTGCCGATGCGCACGTGAAAGACCTTCATGCCACGCTGGTACTTGCCGGAACAGATGCGCATGAACGCAATACGGTCGCGGTGATGTTTGTCCATGTTGGCCTGGATCTTGAATACAAAGCCGGTCAGTTTGTCCTCATCCGGCTCGACCATGCGGCTTCTGCTGGGGCGTGCCGTTGGTGCCGGCGCATAGTCATTGAACGCATCCAGCAACTCGGCCATGCCGAAGTTATTGATGGCTGAACCAAAGAAGACAGGACTAAGTTCGCCAGCGAGGTAGCTATCGAGGTCGAACTCTTCGGATGCGCCTCTGACCAGCTCGATTTCCTCGCGAAATTCATCGGCCAGAGGGCCCAGTAATTCGTCCAGCCTGGGGTTGTCCAGACCCTGGATAACGTCACCGGAACTGATCTTGTCGGCCCCACTGGCCGAGAACAGATGTACCGAATCATTCAGCAGATGGAACACGCCCTTCAGGCTTTTCCCCATGCCAATTGGCCAGGTAATGGGTGCGCAGCGAATTTTGAGCACCGATTCGACCTCGTCGAGCAGATCGATGGG
>Ga0255039_10000085_pt1 | contig 29328 bp, 24 predicted proteins | sample BC1_12_1_MG_FD_181713 | JGI IMG/M metagenome (GOLD analysis project Ga0255039, IMG submission 181713) | Seawater microbial communities from Strait of Georgia, British Columbia, Canada - BC1_12_1 | ecosystem: Environmental > Aquatic > Marine > Strait | place: Canada: British Columbia | collected... | reverse complement strand
ATGGTGGTGATTTTCCTGTTCCTGGGCTCCTTCCGTTCCACCCTGATCCCGCTGGTAACCATTCCGCTGTCTATAATCGGGGTGTTGTTTTACATGCAGATCATGGGTTACTCGATCAACCTGCTGACGTTGCTGGCGATGGTAATGGCGATCGGCTTACTGGTGGATGACGCCATCCTGGTGGTGGAAAATATTTACCGGCATATCGGCGAAGGTCTACGCCCGATGACAGCCGCGCTGCAAGGCGCCCGCGAAATAGCCAAACCGGTGATAGCGACCACCATCGTGCTCTGCGTGGTCTACGCGCCGATCGGTCTGCTTGGTGGACTTACCGGGGTATTGTTCAAGGAATTCGCCTTCACGCTGGTCGGCACGATCATCATTTCGACAATTATCGCACTAACTCTGTCACCGATGATGTGTTCGCGCGTGTTAAAGCCGACGATCGCCAACAACGCTTACGCCCGCTATATCAACGACCGCTTCGAAAGATTGCACCGCGGTTATGAAAACATGCTCGCCAGTTCACTGAAAACACGCTCGGTCACGGTGCTATTCGTGATAGGCGTGGTAGCAATGCTGGTGGTAATGTTCCAGTTCATCCAGAACGAACTCGCCCCCGAAGAGGACCAGGGAGTTATCTTCACCTTTTCACAGGCACCGGATCACAGTAGCCTCGACTACCTGAACAAGTATACCGCCCCCTACATCGATATTTTTCGCCAGTACGAAGATGAGTATGAGTCTTCTTTCATGGCGAATGGCTTTGCCGGGCCAACGGTTTCCTTTGCCGGCATGCTGCTCAAACCCTGGGATGAGCGCAGCCTGTCATCGATGCAGATGATTCCACAAATTCAGATGGCACTCAATCAGCAACCCGGGTTGCAGAGCTTTGCCTTCAATCCACCATCGCTGCCCGGAGCCAGCGGTAATACCCCGGTAGAGTTTATTCTCAAAACCCAACAGAGTTACGACAAGCTTTACGGGGTAGTGCAACAGGTTTTGAAGAAGGCCCGTGAAAGCGGCAAATTCCGCTTTATCAAGAGCGATTTCAATTTCAGCAAACCTGAAATCCGGGTCACCATCGATCGCGAGCGCGCCGAGTATATGGGTATCTCGATGAGTGAGATCGGTCAGACGCTGGGGGTGATTCTCGCCGAGGGTTATGTCAGTCGTTTCAACCTCGCGGGACGCAGTTACAAGATCATTCCGCAGGCACGTAGCGAAGAACGCCAGAATGCCGAAATCGTTGGTCAGTACTATGTCTATACCGAAGCCGGCGAGCAAATCAGCCTTTCATCGCTGGTCGATATCGAATATACCTCGGTACCACGCGAACTGGTGCAGTTTCAGCAACAAAACGCGGCCAAAATCGATGCGGTTCCGGGCATACCATTGGGCCAGGCCTTACAGTTGCTGCGTGAGATAACCGAGCAAGTCGCTCCCGCGGGTTATACCTTCGACTACCAGGGGCAATCCCGCCAGCTAATCCAGGAGGGTTCGGTATTGGCCCTGACCTTTGGTTTTGCGATCATCGTGGTTTTCCTGGTTTTGGCCGCGCAATACGAAAGCCTGCGTGATCCGTTTATCATTCTGACCACGGTACCGCTGGCCATGTTTGGCGCGCTGATCCCGATGTTCCTGGGGCAGGTATCGATGAATATCTATAGCCAGGTTGGTTTGATTACGCTGATTGGCCTGGTCAGTAAACATGGAATTCTGATCGTCGAATTTGCCAATGAAATGCAGAAAAACGATAACCTGTCACCGGTCGACGCCGTCATCAAAGCCGCTTCCATCCGCCTGCGCCCGATCCTGATGACTTCGTTTTCGACCATTATCGGTATCATGCCGCTGGTTATCGCCAGTGGCGCCGGCGCTGCCAGCCGACAGTCGATTGGCATCACCATCGTGACCGGATTCGCAATCGGCACGCTGTTCACACTATTCGTGCTACCGGTGGTTTACACTTTCTTTGCCGCCGACCACCGTCCTGAAGTTGCAGACGAAAGCCTGCTCGCCGAACAATTAGTCTGAATATGGCCTGAGGGCTAGTCTGGCGTCTCGCGCAAAAAGGCTGACTCGGCAAGTAACCACTCGCGAAACGCGGCTACTTTTGCAATGCGCGCCTTGTGTGGTGATGTGACCAGGTGATAATTCATTTTCACCGGCAGGCGCGCAGAAAATGGCTGCACCAGGTTACCAGCCGCGATCTCCGGGTCGGCCATGACACTGGCCACAAGGGCAACACCCTGCCCGTCCATGGCCGCCTGGAACAGCACGTCTGACTGGTTGAAATAAATTCCGTGGGTGGAATCGACATCCTCCGCATCGACCACTTTCAACCACATCGCCCAATCCGGCCAGCCTGAATCAAGTTCGTCGTAATTACTATGCAACAGGGTAAAATTTTTCAGATCAGATACCCGTTTTAACCCGTTACCGTGACGCATTAGTTCGGGGCTGCATACTGGAATAAGGTCGAATGAAAACAAAAACACCGTGTCCAGTTCGGGATACACTCCGTTACCAAATCGGATACCGACATCGATGTCTTCATGCATGAAATCGACGAGTCGATCGGAAGTATCGATACGCACATCGATTTGCGGATGCAATGCTTTGAATCTGGATAATCTGGGGATTAACCATTTCGATACAAATGAGGCCGCCGAAGTAATCGTCAGGGGTCCATCGCTGCGCGTCCGCTGCAGCAAACCGACCGCCTCACTGAACTGCTCAAAGCCAGCGCTGATCATTGGCAGAAACAGTTGCCCGCTATCAGTCAATACGATGACCCGGTTCATGCGCTTGAAAAGTTTTGTTTCAAGAAACTCTTCCAACAGGCGAATTTGCTGACTAATCGCCCCTGGAGTGACGTTCAGCTCCTGCGCGGCCCCGGTAAAACTCAAATGTCGGCCTGCGGACTCAAAAGCCTGCAGGGATTTCAGAGGCGGCAATCTACTCATGTTAGTTTTTCTATAATGAAATCGATAATATATCGTTTGTTTATGCCCAGATCAATCACTATATTATGCAAACACTCAATGTACATATTAACTTTTCAGATGAGGATTACTAAAATGAAATTACTTCAATTCGCAGTTGCATCGATAGTAGATGCGAACACAGGATACGAGCTGTCATACAACGGCGGCAAAATCGACCATGCAGCAGCGGCACAGCATGGACGAGCTATTCGATCAAAATCGATTATCGCCCTGTACAAGCAGATCAAAAACCAACTTGGAAGCGCAATTTCGAGCTACCGGGAGCGTGCAAGGCAACGCCGTCAGATTACGACCCTGGTACAGCTGGATGACCATTTGCTGAAAGACATCGGACTATCGCGAGGTGATGTATATGCCGTGGAACTGGGGCAGGTGACCCTGCAACAGCTCGATGCACAACGTCGCAACAGTAACCGGGATGGAATCCTGGATCTGACTACAAACCTTCGAATTGGCCAGCAAGGCCTGCAACTCGACGCTGTCAACGAAGCGCTTTACAACGAGTCAAGATGCGCATGAAGAAAATAACCAGGAATCGGAGTCAAATCCAGACTCCGATTCCTCAATCCGGTAACACTTCTTTAACCCAGCTTTCCACCAGGTAACGCGCGATCGAGTCGCGTCGCGGCAAACAGAACTGGCCGTTGTCATCACCCCACTCGCCAAACTCCTTTAACTGCTCAGCATCGAACCAGTAGGCTTCTTCTATCTCGAACCCGTCGACTACGATATCCCGGGTCAGGGCTTTGGCCCTGAAGCCGAGCATGATCGACGAAGGAAAGGGCCAGGGTTGCGAAGCCTGGTACTCGACCTCTCCCACTCTGATACCACACTCCTCGAACACTTCACGCACCACGGTTTCTTCCAGGCTCTCCAGTGGATCTACAAAACCCGCCAGAGTTGACATCATACGACTGGGGAAGCGTGAATTGCGTGCTAACAGGCAACGCGGTTTGGCCGGCTCCGAAAGATCTTCAACCAGCATAATTACTGCGGGATCGGTACGTGGAAAATGCATCCGTGCACAACTGCTGTCGCTACAAAGGCGCATGTGGCCACCATTTTCACTCAGGGTGGGACTAGCGCAGGTACCGCAAAAACGGTGATGTCGATTCCAGAAAAGCAAACCGCGCGCGTAGGCAAGTTGGGCAGCCTGCTGAGCTTCGAGTAACCAGCCGACATCGCGTAAATCGACAAACTCGTTATCGCCGATACAGGTTTCGAGCAGCTCGTCGCGATGGGTGGAAACATCCAGCGCAAACAATGGTCCATTATGGTCCAGTCCGAGAAAAACCAGCTGTTCTGACTCACCGGCCAGGTTCGTGATTTCGGCTTGCGGGATATGCACAACCTGTGGCGTTTCGGTTTCCCGATTACGCCAGTACATCAGGCTTTTGTCGTTTTTCAAAACAAAGACACGGCATTGCTGTTGCGTCCATTGTTGTTGCAGCCATTGTCGATCCTTGCGTGATTCGCTGGCTCGATCAAGCTTCAATTCACGGTAATAAATCACCGCGGCAGCATAGCATGAATCAGCGGTCGCCTCTGTGTAAGCATCAGTGGAACTATTTACGTCTCAGGACGGGTTTTGCTTGCGGTAGTCGGTAATCGCCGCTTCCAGATCATCGTATTCTTCGCAGCCGAAAAAACATTCCTTGTCCAACACCTGGAGCTGTTCCTCCGCCTTCTGCAGCTGCCCGATTTGCAGGTAAAGCTCACCCAGGTATTCGTTGGCGCCTCTATGCCCAGGGTCTATCAGCAACGCCTTCTGATAGCATTCCAGTGCAATATCATAATGCTTCAGCTGACGTTGACTGTAAGCCATCAGGTTCAGTAAATCCGCATTATCAGGCTCGTCTTTCAAGGCTTTATCCAGTTCGGTGATCGCCTGCTGATATTTGCCACCATCAATCAGTTCCTGAAAAGGCGCTAACGGCGAGCCGCTTCCGGCGTCACCACCGTCGGCATGGACTGGTGCCAGATAAATAATGGCGAGCGCTAACACGATGAGTAAGCGGTTTAATTTTTGCATCATTTCTTAATTCTCCTCCAATTTATGAACCAGCCATGCAAGATTAAGTTCCCCGTTAATACTGCCTATACAATCACTGCGGCAGATCTGAGTGCATCCATCTGCTGCGCATCCAGGCCGAGCAGCCCTTCAAGCACTTCACTATTGCTCTGTCCCAGCTCGCCACCCGGCCAACGCGTACTTCCCGGAGTGCGTGAAAGTTTAGGCACGATCGCCGGGATTTTTAACGGTTGACCATCAATTTCGACCGTTTCGAACAACCCGCGTGCGTTGAAATGCTCATCCTTGAGCATGTCTTCTACATTATAAATCGGTCCGGCCGGCACACGCGCCTGATCGAGTTGCTCAAGCAGGTAAGCCGAGTCATGCGCAGCGCACCATTGCGTCAACACCGCATCGATTTCAGCTTCATGCTCCACCCGCCCCGGATTCGATGCCAGTCGCGGGTCCTCGGCCATCGCAGGATATCCGGCTGCGACCATCAGTCGTTGGAAAATCGAGTCTCCATTACCGCCAATCACAATGTATTTACCATCGTTACAGCGGTAAGTATTGGTCGGCACGATTCCAGTAACGGTACTGCCCGATGGTTCGCGAACCACCCCATTTCCATCGAATTCGGGAATCACTGCCTCCATCAGGTTAAACATTGATTCCACCAGCGCTACATCGACTACCTGCCCATTACCACTGGTTTGCTTCTCGAGTAGCGCCAGCGCAATTCCGAGTGCTGCGTGGATGCCCGAAATGGTATCACCAATACTGAGATTGGGCCGTACCGGCGCTTCCCCCGGATGGCCGTTGACATAACGAAAACCACTCATGCCTTCGCATACCGAGGCAAACCCCGGTTTACTTGCATATGGACCGTCCTGACCATAGCCGGATATACGTGCGTAAACCAGCCCTGGATTACTGTCACTGAAATCATTCGGGCCGAGGCCCCACTTTTCGACCATGCCGGGACGGAAGTTTTCAATCACGACATCCGCTTTATCGATCAATTGGCGTACCAGATCAATACCCTGCGCGGTCTTCAGATCAATCGTTACCGATTTCTTGTTGCGCGCCAGCGAACGCCACCATAACGAGGTGTCGCCACGCATCTCGCGCCACCGCCGAATCGGGTCGCCACCATTCGGTGGTTCGATCTTGATAACTTCGGCACCGAAATAACCCAGCATGCATCCGGCAAAAGGGCCTGCCAATAGCTGCCCCAGCTCAATGACACGGTAGCCGGCAAGCGGACCTGATGGATTCATAGATACCCCCAAGCTTGAATTTCTGACTGGCGAAATACTACGCAGGAATGGTGATCGTGGCCAGTCGAAACCAAAGATCTGGACTTATCCTGTGTTTTGCGATTCCGGTATACTGCAGCCTTTTTCGCCTATCGCCAAAGGAATTGTAATGCAGACATCCGAAATACCCGAACAGCCTGACAGCAGGGTTTCGGTGCGTGAAGTTTTTGCTATCGACAGTAACTTGCAGGTACCGGCCTTTGCCGAACGCAGCGACATGGTGCCGGATGTCGATCAGGGCTACCATTTTAATGCCGAAGCGACGCTCGCGATTCTGGCCGGCTTCACCCATAACCGCCGAGTTATGCTGCAAGGCTTGCACGGTACCGGTAAATCGACTCATATAGAGCAGGTAGCCGCGCGTCTGAACTGGCCCTGTATACGCGTGAATCTCGATGGTCATATCAGTCGACTCGACCTGGTTGGCAAGGATACGATTGTGATTCGAGAAGATCGCCAGGTAACCGAATTCCAGGAAGGTATCGTACCCTGGTCGTTGCAACGTCCAATTGCGCTGATCTTCGACGAATACGACGCAGGTCGCCCCGACGTCATGTTTGTTATCCAGCGTCTGCTGGAACGTGACGGTAAATTCACCCTGATCGATCAGAATCGGGTGTTAACACCTCATCCTTACTTCCGTCTGTTTGCCACCGCGAACACGGTTGGGTTGGGCAACACCAACGGCCTGTATCATGGCACCCAGCTGCTCAATCACGGTCAGATCGACCGCTGGAATATAGTCGCGACTCTTAACTACCTTTCCAGCGAAGAAGAAATGACTATCGTGCAGACACGCGTACCCGAGTTTAACAGCGCGCAACAACAACGCCTGCTGCGCTCGATGGTGGCGATGGCGGCCATGACCCGCGAGGGTTTCGTAGTCGGTGACCTGTCTACCCTGATGTCGCCGCGAACGGTTATTTCCTGGGCTGAAAATACCCTCATATTCGATGATCACGTGCTCGCCTTTAAACTATCCTTTCTGAATAAATGCGAAGAGGACGAACACCCCATTATCGCCGAGTACTTCCAACGCTGTTTCGACGACGAACTCGATGATTCTTACCTGCACATGGTGGAGCGTGGAAACGAGTAACCCCCCCAGTCAGAAACAGCAGCAACAGGTTGCCGAACTCTGTGGCGCGTCGATTCGCGCACTAACCGGATTGCGCGAACTGCGCCACCGCGGGCGCTCATTGTTTCTCGCTGGCCAACGCGTGCATAGCGGTGCACCGCATAGCACGCCCGATCCGTTGCGCGACGGTTTCGAAGCGCATCGCGGAGCCGCTGATGGGGTTGCCATGCGCTTACTGCATAGCGATGCGAAGCTGCATCGACAACTGGCGCCCGAATCACCATTGCAGCGCCTGATCTTCGACCTGCTGGAGCAGTTACGCGTCGAAACCCTGGTCGATGCCACGCACCCCGGTATTCGCAGCAACCTGTATCGGCGTTTTCGCGACTGGTCGCTGCGGTTTTATCAGGATGGCCACGCCGAAAGCGATCTTGGCTTGCTGATTTACACCATCGCTCAAATCTCCTGGTCGCGCCTGAGCGGCTACCCGACCCTCGAACAAACTGATGACCTGATCGAAGTAACTCGGGGACGCATTGTCGGGGAAATCGGTGCAGAACTCGCCGGCTTGCGCCGCGATCGCGAAAACCAGGCTAGCTATGCCGAGCACGCGTTGACGATCGCAAAGATCATCGATGAATCCCTGGCCTTGCCGCAACAAGCGGGCAAGCCGTCGACCACTGTTGATAATGAGAAGGCATTGTCCCGGATAACCCTTGCGCTTGATTTTTCGGATGACGCAGAAGATTCGAACATTGCCACTATTGTCACCGGCAGCAGCAAGGTGCTGGCGGAACAAAACCAGGTTTACCAGGTGTATAACCAGGAATTTGACCGCGAAATCTGGGCCGCATCCAGGATTCGCGGCACCGAGTTACGAGAGTTTCGCGAGCAGCTCGATGCGCAGATATTTCACCAGGGAATCAATGTGTCGCGACTTGCCCGGCAAATCTCGCAACTGCTCGCTACGCCACGGCGCGATGGCTGGTTATTTGGTGAAGAGGAAGGCTTGATCGATGGTCGTCGGCTGACCCAGGTTATCGCCACGCCACGTGAGCGGCGATTGTTTCGCAAGGACCAGTATCGCTTTAAAAACGACTGCATGGTTTCGTTTCTGATCGATTGTTCGGGTTCGATGAAGCAATCAATCGAGTATGTCGCGATGCTGGTCGATATTTTTGCACGCGCCCTCGACCAGGCAGAAATCGCGAGTGAAATTCTTGGCTTTACTACTGGCGACTGGAATGGCGGCAAAGTCTACCAGCAATGGCAAGCGCAGGGTCGCCCCGCCAATCCGGGACGTTTGAACGAACGCAGCCACCTGCTATTCAAAACCGCAACCGACAGCTGGCGCAAATCACGACGTAGCATCGCTGCCCTGTTGAAAACCCCGTATTTCCGCGAAGGCTTCGACGGTGAGGCCGTAGAGTGGGCCTGCACCCGAATGGTGCAGCGAGACGCGGCTCGGCGAATCTTGTTCGTCATATCAGACGGTAGCCCGATGGACAGCGCAACCAATCTTGCCAACGACGAGTTTTATCTCGATAACCACCTGAAGAGTACGGTGGGGAAATTTGACCGCCATAACAGCATTGAAATTTATGGTATCGGCGTTGGCCTGAGCCTGACACCATACTATCGACATTGCCTCGCAATCGACCTGAGTGAATCACTGAGTAACACTGTATTCACGCAAATCCTGCAGATGGTTAATCACGCACAACGGCGTTAAATTTTTTGACACAAATCATGTGCATGTTGAATGCGATTGAATTACCATTAATCGTCACCTTAGAGTTTGTTATATGTCACCCGTAGTAATCGCCGATTCCGGCAATGCAGCAAAAATATTTGTGCTCGATACCAACGTCCTGATGCACGATCCTTCGGCTCTTTTCAGGTTCCAGGAACATCATGTCTATCTGCCGATGACAGTGCTCGAAGAACTGGATAACGCCAAGCTCGGAGTCTCCGAGGTTGCGCGCAATGTACGTCAGACCAATCGCTTCATCGACGAATTGCTGACCGCGCAAAAAGAAGTCGTCATCGAAGAGGGTTTGCAATTAAACAAATTCAGTGCGGCAGAAGAACCCTTCAAGTGCAATGGACGCCTGTTTTTCCAGACCGAGGCACACACTTCCAATATACCGGAATCGCTACCCGGCAATAAGAACGACAATTCGATTCTGAATACGATCATCGCGCTCAAGGACCAGGTCAAAGATCACGAAATCATCCTCATATCCAAAGACATTAACCTGCGTATCAAGGCGACCATCCTCGGCATCAAAACCGAAGACTATGCCAATGATCGGGTAGTCGATGACCTCGACCTGCTGTTCAGCGGTTCCTGCCAGCTCGCCGCAGACTTCTGGGAAGCCCATGGCAAGCAGATCGAAAGCTGGCAGGAGGAAGGCAAGGCTTACTATGAAGTCGGAAGTCTCAACGACGAAGAATGGTATCCAAATCAGTTCGTTTATATCAACGCTGAATTCGAAGCTATAGTCCGCAAGAAGAATGAAACCGGTTTCCTGATTGAAGTTTGTCAGAATTATTACGGTCAACGGCATTCGGTGTGGGGAATTACCGCGCGTAATCGTGAACAGAATTTTGCCTTGAACCTGTTAATGGACCCGGAAATCGATTTCGTTACGTTGTCGGGCAGCGCCGGCACCGGCAAGACCCTGCTAGCATTGGCGGCAGGTTTGACGCAGACGCTGGATCAGGGGCTATACAAAGAAATCATCATGACCCGCGTGACTATCCCGATCGGTGAAGACATCGGGTTTCTGCCCGGCACCGAGGAAGAAAAGATGACTCCGTGGATGGGTGCGCTGATGGATAACATGGAAGTACTCACCGGCAGCGATCAGAAAGATTCCTGGGAACAGGCCGCGACTAATGATTTACTGCGCAATCGTATCAAGATCCGCTCACTCAATTTCATGCGTGGGCGTACTTTTCAAAACAAGTACATCATTATCGACGAAGCGCAAAACCTGACCTCGAAGCAAATGAAAACCCTGGTTACCCGCAGCGGCACCGGCACCAAGATCGTATGTCTCGGCAACCTCAAGCAAATAGACACCCCTTACCTGACCGAGACCACCTCGGGTATGACTTACGTAGTTGATCGATTCAAACACTGGGAGCACAGCGGGCATGTCACCTTGATGAATGTCGAACGCTCGCGCCTCGCAGATTACGCTTCCGAAATGCTCTAGAATAATTTCGAAGGTTCAGGCTTGCGAAACTCGGGGGTCAGACCAAAAATTTCGCCAACCATTTACCTGTTACCGCGGTAGTTCCGGAATTTTTGCTCTGACCCCCTCGAAGCCACCCGGTAATCAATCGGCCATGGTGATGCCGGAAGTATCAGGCGGTGGTGGTTCAGGGTCTTTTTTGGTGGCCCCAATATCGCTACCAACCGGCGCGATATCCAGACCGGCTATGTCGATCTGGGGTTCTTCGGGTTCTGCGTGAACATCCTGCAACTCGCTACCAACCGGTGCGATGGATACCGCGAGGTCTTCGATTTGATCACCGCTAATTCCAAGCGGATCGGTTTGCGGGGGTGGTTCAACTTCACCGTTAAAAGCCGTCTCGTATTGCGTTGACGATGGCGTGGTAGCAGCGTTAGATTCAGCCGGCGCAGCAACAGGAGCCGCGGCGGCAGGCGATACCCCGTCCAGTGGATTTACTTCGCATTCGGCTCCAGCGCGATTAAGTGCGGTCTCGTACTTGGCCGCGGTGGCCTGATCAATGTTTTTCTTGATTACGATGCGTTTGCCGGAAAACAGTTGCGCCAGCTTGGCATCATCGGCCTTGAACATTTCACCGACCCTGACTTTAACTTCGTCCAGGTTCGCGCCGTCACTGATTTGGCCGGAAAATGCGACTTCGAATAATTGGTCACTCATGTCATGATTCTCCTTGCTGCTGCACTATACTATAGAACAAATTCCAATTTCTTGAATGATGCCTGAAAAAACCGAAATCACTCGCCTTACGCCGCACGGCAAGATGGACATCCTGTCGCAGCTCGAAGTAAGTCAACTCAAGCAGGGTAACCAGGACGATGGCCTCTATGAAACCTTCCGCCGTTGCTCACTCGCGGTGTTAAATGTAGACAGCACTACTGACGATGCACGCGAAGTACTGGCTCAATATCGGGATTTCGAAATTCGCGTGATACAGCAGGAACGAGGGGTCAAACTCGAAATCGAAAATGCACCTGAAAGCGCATTTGTCGACGGAAAGGTCATGACCGGCATCCAGGAGCAGTTGTTCGCGGTACTGCGTGACATCTCGTATGTAAAAAACAAGATAGCGTCCAACCAGATTTTCGATACCAACAGCAGTGAAGGTATTACCAACGTGGTGTTTCACATCCTGCGCAACGCACGGGTGCTGGTTGCGGAAACCGAGCCCAACCTGGTGGTTTGCTGGGGCGGGCACTCGATTGGCCGGGTTGAATACGATTACTGCAAGGATGTGGGCTACCAACTCGGACTGCGTAAGCTGGACATCTGTACCGGTTGCGGTCCCGGCGCAATGAAGGCCCCGATGAAAGGAGCTGCAATCGGGCACAACAAGCAGCGCATCGACCGCGGCCGCTACGTCGGCCTGACCGAGCCCGGCATCATCGCCGCTGAATCCCCCAACCCGATTGTCAACGAACTGGTGATCCTGCCCGATATCGAAAAACGCCTCGAAGCTTTCGTGCGTAGCGGTCACGGTATCATCGTGTTTCCCGGTGGTGTCGGCACCACCGAAGAAATCCTGTTTATCCTCGGCATCCTGTTGAATCCGGAAAATCGGCATATCCCGTTCCCGTTGATTCTGACGGGCCCGGCCGGCTCGAGTGATTATTTCCGGCAAATCGATGAGTTCATCAAACTGACTCTCGGCAAGGAAGCGCAGGAGCACTACACCATCATTATCGACAATCCAGTCAAGGTAGCACGTGAAATGGCCGCCGGGCTGGAATCGGTACGTAATTTCAGACGCGAACACGCCGATGCCTACTACTTCAACTGGATTTTGAACATCGATCACCAGTTTCAACAACCATTCGATCCGGACCATGAAAGTGTCGCCGCACTCAATATCATCCGCGACCAACCATTACATTTACTGGCTGCTGATTTGCGACGCGCTTTTTCGGCAATTGTCGCCGGAAACGTCAAGGCCGAGGGTATTCAGAGAATCGAACAGCATGGCCCTTTTAAAATCACCGGAGAACAGAACATCATGCAGTCGATGGATGAATTACTGCATTCATTCGTCGATCAGCAACGCATGAAAGTGCCGGGGAAAACCTACACCCCCTGTTATTGCCTGCAAAAGCAGGGAGTATTCTGAGCGATCCTGTCGGGGCAAATATACGTATCGGCAGTCAGCTCGAGTTTGACTGAAGTCGCAGCATCCGCCTTTCGCTGCGGATACCGTTAACACAATAGGCAACCACGCTGACCAGCACCACCGCGCTGCCCACCAGGGTTAGCCAGCTGGGTTTTTCACCAACTCCGATCCAGACCCAGATCGGCCCGAGAATCGATTCCGTCAGTGAAAACAATGCGACTTCAGAAGCCATGATGTAACGCGAGGCGACGGTAAAACACCAGAAGCCGATACCAAACTGCAGGCAGCCCATGAGGATTGCGATCACCAGGTCGTGATTGGAAATGACGAAAGACTTGAGGAATAATGCCGCTACTCCAGCCATGACAATACCGCTGAGACATGTCGCCGGCAGCATATCGGTGCTACGTTTACCACGAACAATCAACAGAAAGACTACAAAGGATGCGACCACGCCGAGTGCTGCAACATTGCCTGCCCAACGCCCTTCAAGCAGACCATCGGCGAACATGAGACCGATCCCGGTGAGTGATACCAGCATCGCGATAATACCGAATCGAGAAGTTCTCTCGCCTAACACCAGCCAGGCCACGAACGCAGTCGCCAGCGGAGCCGCGCCAATGATAAACACTGCGTTTGCGACCGTGGTCAGCAGGATGGCGAAGATATAGCAGATCGAACCGAGCCCAAGCACCAATGCCGCCCACAGACCGGGTTTACCGATTGCCCTGAAAGCGGTAACGATACCGGTGCGATAACGCAGCAGTAGCAGCAAAAACAGGGTCAGGGAAAAGGTTAAGCCACGGTAAAACAGGATCTGCCAGCCGCTGGCGGTCTCGATGTTGCGTATCAGAATGCCCGAAGTACTGAGAAATAAACCGCCTATGATGACCAGCGTTACGCCGTAGCCGTATCTACGTTCCATGTTTAGACTGGATAAAGATAAAAGGGGACAGATTTGAGCTTAAGATAGATCTGAGCTTTTTTAATCCGGTAGCTTAACAACTGCCCTGCCCCTGATTTTCCCATCCAGTATATCTATCGCAGCTTGCGGTAAATCGGTGAAGCCAAGATCAAAGGACAAGTCGTCGAGCAGCGTCAGGTCAAGATCGGCAGCCAGCCGTTCCCAGGCGATTTTGCGTTTCGCGATCGACGCATTAACCGAATCGATACCATACATCGAGATACCACGCAAAATAAACGGAGCAACGGTAGTCGGCAGGCTCATCGATTCAGCCAGACCGCATATTGCCGCAGCGCCACCATACTTTAGCTGACTTAGCACATTAGCCAGCGTGTTACCGCCGGCAACGTCGATCGCGCCGCTCCACAGTTCCTTGCCGAGCGGACGGGCCTTTTCGGCGAAGCCGGCACGATCAACTACTTCCGCAGCTCCGAGGCCCAGCAAAAATTCTTTTTCGTTCATGCGCCCGGTAGTCGCCACCACGCGATATCCCAGCTTGCTTAGTATTGCAAGCGCTACACTACCAACCCCACCCGAGGCCCCGGTGACCAAAATATTACCGCCATCGGGTTCGATACCATGATTTTCCAGCGCCATCACGCTCAACATGGCGGTATAACCCGCGGTACCGATTGCCATGGCATGGCGTGTATCCAGACCCTCCGGTACAGGCACCAGCCAGTCGCCGCTGACGCGCGCCTTTTGCGCAAAGCCGCCCGAATGTCCTTCGCCAACACCGAAGCCATTCAATATGACCCGGTCGCCCTGGTTAAAATCGGCGTGCTCGGAGGCGATCACAGTGCCGCTGAAGTCGATTCCGGGAGTGAGCGGGAATTTACGAACGATGGGTGACCTGCCGGTCATCGCCAGGCCGTCCTTGTAGTTTAGGGTGGTGTACTCGACACGGATGGTGACATCCCCCTCCATCAAATCACTATCGTCGAGTTGCGTCAGCTTGCAACGCTGCCCGTCATCGCTTTTGCCAATCTGGTAAGCCTGAAACTGTTCCGACATCTATCGACCCCATGAAGTGCTATTGGTAATAGAAACGATGTTAAAGTAATTGTTCAGCAAATGCATCAGCAAACCAGGAATCTATGCGCACGGACACATACTCCAGGGCAACATGAACGAACCTCACGATTACCGATTGGACAAGTTTACGCAGGTGGGGCGCTGGCAAGGTTCAGAACAGGGTCAGTCTGCCTGTATTCAGTAAAAAATAAACCGAGGCTCCGATCAACGCCAACACTAAAATCGACCCGAATTGGGCCAGGCGTTGGTCAACCTCTCGCTGCGCTTCAAATACCCTAAGCAAATCATTAATGCGATGCAGCGCACAGCTGGCAAGCTTGTGTTTCTTGTAGTCTTCGATGACTTGTGCAGATCTTGACGTGTCAGCAGACATAGAGCCTGTTTTTAGTGGGCAGGGCAACTTATAATGGACCCGATCCAGGGTTATTTCAAATGTAACTGTTTCACAGTAGAAACCGAGGCAACAAATTGATCCCGATTATTTTATCCGGTGGTTCCGGAACACGATTGTGGCCATTGTCACGCAAGATGTACCCCAAGCAGTTCCTGAGCCTGCTGCACGATGAAACCATGCTGCAAAAAACACTCTCCCGTCTTGACGGGCTGGAGCATGCTGCCCCGATCGTGGTATGTAACGATGAACATCGCTTTATCGTTGCCGAACAGGCGCGCCAGTCAGGCGTCGAGGACTTATCTATCATCCTCGAACCTTTCGGCAGGAATACTGCACCCGCGATCGCGGTAGCCGCGCTGCATGCCCTGCAGCACGCGCAAGACCCGTTATTGCTGGTGTTGAGCGCCGACCATGAAATAGCTGATGAAAAAGCATTTTGTGATGCAGTCCGAAAGGCCCAACCCCTGGCCGAAGCCGGAAAACTGGTTACTTTCGGTATCGTTCCCGATCACGCGGCTACCGGCTACGGTTATATCAAACGGGGAAAGCCACAGGACAAAGGTTACATCGTCGATGATTTTGTCGAGAAACCAGGCCATGCAACCGCCACAGAATACCTCGACTCCGGAGATTATTACTGGAACAGCGGTATGTTCATGTTCAAGGCACAGGCCTACCTCGACGAGCTCAAAAAATTTAACCTCGATATGGTCACCCATTGTGAGCAAGCAGCACGCAAGTTAACCGAAGATATTGGCTTTTTACGACTTGACGCCGATGCGTTCGCCAAATGCAAGTCCGATTCGATCGACTACGCGGTAATGGAAAAAACCGACCTTGCCTGCGTGGTGCCAATGGACGCCGGCTGGAGCGATATCGGCAGTTGGGCATCCTTATGGGATCACAGTAACAAAGACGATGCAGGCAACAGTACGCACGGTGATGTCATGACCAGCGAAACCGAAAATTCGTTTGTGCACGCGGAAAGCCGCCTAGTAGCCACGGTTGGTGTCAAAGATCTGGTCATAGTCGAAACCCAGGATGCGGTGCTGGTCGCAGACAAGAACAAGTCACAGGAAGTGAAACAGATTGTCGAAAGGCTCAAGCTGGAGCAACGTGAGGAAGAAAAATTTCATCGCATCGTTTACCGACCCTGGGGTAGCTTCGATTCAGTCGATGCTGGAGAAGGTTACAAGGTCAAGCGTATTTCGGTTAAACCCGGCGCCAGGTTATCTAAACAAATGCACCATCACCGCGCCGAACACTGGGTCGTGGTCCGGGGTACGGCGCGGGTATTTCGTGATGACGAAATTTTTGATCTGCATGAAAATGAGTCGGTTTTTATCCCACTCGGAGCCACCCACTACCTCGAAAATCCGGGCGACGGGCCACTCGATATCATCGAAGTACAGTCGGGTTCTTATCTCGGCGAAGACGATATCGTGCGCTTCGACGATATTTACGGACGTAGTGATAAATAATTATATTGCTTATTGTTAATTATCAATAGCTTACACAGTGAATCTCGAATTATTCTCAATTATGTCAACAAACGCATTTATGACGAGGGCATCGATTACCAGGGTTGGCGCCTGCAACAACGCGAAACCATCGAGTAATCCGCTATGAACCCCGAGACTGCAAGTCGTGAAACGCTGTCACAGGCCGTCATTGACACCTGCCTGGCGATGAACACCCAGGGCATAAACCAGGGTAGCGCCGGTAATATCAGCCAGCGCTTCGAGGATGGTTTCCTGATTACCCCATCGGGCATGTCTTATGACCGCCTACAAGCTGAAAATATCGTTTACCTTGATATGGATGGCGGTTCCCGGGATTCACTGGAACCATCGAGCGAATGGCGTATGCACCGTGATATCTACGCGAACCATCCCTCGGCGGGTGCCGTGCTACACGCACATTCGACCTTTGCCACTGCACTGTCCTGCCTGCGCCTCGATATCCCCGCGTTTCATTACATGGTCGCGGTCGCCGGCGGAGTTGACATTCGCTGTGCCGATTACGCTTTATTCGGCACCCAGGCCTTATCCGACAATATGCTCGCCGCACTCACTGACCGACACGCCTGCCTGCTTGGCACGCATGGCATGATTTGTTTCCACGACAACCTCGATAAAGCACTATGGCTGGGTGTCGAAGTGGAAACCCTGGCACGACAATACTGGCATGCACGCCAGGCCGGTAAGCCGGTAATACTCTCCGCCGCACAAATGACCGAAGTGCTGCAGAAGTTCAAAACCTACGGCAAGCAATCAGGGCGCGAGGAATAATTATGCAAGTCGATGGCGTATCCTGTCGCAGCATCTGGGTTAACACCGACGGATGGTCGATTGACGTAATCGATCAGACACGTCTGCCACACAGTTTCGAAATACTAAACCTCAACAGCTTGCATGACGCCTGCGTCGCAATCCGCGATATGGTGGTACGCGGTGCGCCTTTGATCGGAGCGACTGCGGCCTATGGTTATTACCTCGCGATGCGCGAAGACTCATCCGACGCGGGCATGGACAAAGCTCAAAGGCTACTTGCACAAACCCGACCAACCGCGGTCAATCTGCGCTGCGCGCTGGAGCGTCTGCGTACCGGTCTTGCGCGACTGGAACCGGGTGCGCGGATCGATTGGGCATTTGCCGAAGCCGCTAAAATCTCGGCAGAGGATATCGCAACCAATCAGGCCATTGGTCAACATGGCCTCGAAATAATCAGTAAAATGGCTGCCTCCAAAGCCGCAGGTGAAGCGGTAAACATCCTCACCCACTGCAATGCCGGCTGGCTTGCAACCGTCGACTGGGGCACTGCGACCGCACCGATATACATGGCACACAACGCCGGCATTCCAATCCACGTATGGGTCGACGAAACCCGACCACGTAACCAGGGTGCAAGCCTGACAGCCTGGGAGTTGGGGCATCACGGCGTCCCTCACAGTCTGATCGTCGATAATCTCGGCGGGCACCTGATGCAGCACGGCATGGTCGACCTGTGCCTGGTCGGCAGCGATCGCACTACCCGCAGCGGAGATGTCTGCAACAAGATCGGCACCTACCTGAAAGCGCTCGCGGCCAGGGATAACGACGTTCCGTTTTACGTGTGCCTTCCCAGTACCACCATCGACTGGGAAATTAGCAATGGCATCAGGGACATTCCAATAGAACAACGTGATAGCAGAGAAGTCACCCACCTGGTCGGCAAACAAGCCGATACCAGCATCACAGAAGTCATGATTACTACCGCCGACACCCATGCAATTAACTATGCCTTCGACGTTACCCCGGCGAGATTCATTACCGCTTTAATCACCGAGTGCGGAGTCGTTGCTGCCGATGAAGAATCACTTGCAGAAATTTTTTCGAAGCAAGGGGATGGGAAATAGGTCGGTCCTCAATGGCACTTACTTAAGCTCGCAACTATCGTTATACCAAATCAGCAATGGTCGGATAATCGGTAAAGTTTTCGCGAATGCCTCGGCGGCAGCGCCGCCTGCGGTTTACTTCGCGAAAACTTTCACCGATTATCCAGCCATAAGATTTATCTGGCATTTATATTTTGGATTTGTTCCGATAAACCATATTTTCTAACTTAAGTAAGTGCCATTGAGGTTGGCCCTTGTTTAAATAGAATATATTTTCATTATATATTGTTTATATTCAATATGTTACAATATTTACTTAATGTGAATTCTTTAAATTACAATCAACAAATCCTCTACTATCCTTCAACAATTCTTGCGCATTACGGTAAGACCATCGCCAATCGGTATCAGGGACAAGTCATAGCGACCCGGCGCCTGTTCATGTATCCATAGGTTGAGCTTACGCAAGGCGACGGTGTCTTCGCTGGTATCTTCAGGGTCGACTACCGCCCCACCCCAAAGCACATTATCGAGTGTAATCAGACCACCGGGACGCACCAGCACCAGGCAGGCCTCGACATAGGCCCGGTAACCACTCTTGTCGGCATCGATATAGGCGAAATCGTAAGCACCTGCAAAGCCTTCATCGATTAAACCGTCCAACGTCTGCTGTGCCGGCGCCAGCTGTAAATAAATCCGTTCTTCGACCTCCGCTTGTTGCCAATGTTGTCGAGCGATACTGGTAAACTCTTCGCTGACATCACAACAGGTCATCTTCAACCCGGGCATGCCCAGGGTCAGGCGCAGGCTGGTATATCCGGTGAAGGTGCCAATTTCGAGACCGTTTTTAGCACCGAGCATCTTGCACAACAGCAACAACAGTTGTACCTGTTCGGGTGAACTGATCATGTTGGCATCGGGCCTGGTCAGCGTGAGTTCGCGCAATACCCGGCAAGCTTCGGGTTCGTGTAACGAGACCTCCAGCAGGTATTCCTGCAAGGTTTCATCGAGACCTATTGATGATGTTGACATGATGCTGCTCCCTGGGTTGTTTACGCACTACAAAGCCCTTATATTTCCCGGGGTTGAGTTTCTATTTTCTAACCCATACCTAGGTTTGATAAGGATTTCATTCTGACTTAACCCGGGAGACAACACAATGTCGCTACAACTGATCAGCTTTAAAACCTGCCCGTTTGTACAACGCGCGGTTATAACCTTGAAACACAAGAACATTGATTTCGATATCACTTATATCGATCTCGCCGAGCCACCCGACTGGTTCCTGGAATTATCACCGCTGGCAAAAGTACCGGTGCTGAAGGTTGATGATGAAGTCCTGTTTGAATCGGCGGTGATAAACGAGTATCTCGACGAAATTACCGGTGGAGAATTACAGCCCAGCGAGCCGTTGGCACGCGCCAAAAATCGTGCCTGGATCGAATTTGCTTCGAACATGCTCGGCAACCTCTACATGATGAAAATGAGCAAGGACGAGGACCGGTTTAACAAGTATCGCGATTTGCTCGTCAGCCAGTTCCGCCGCGTTGAAAAACACCTCGGTGATGGACCATGGTTTAATGGTGACGAATTTTCGCTCGCAGATACCGCCTTTGCACCGCTGTTTCGACAAAATTCAGTGGCTGACAACAAGCTATCGGTGCTTGATCCTGAAAGCATGCCGCGGGTCGCAGCCTGGGCACAGCGTTTGCTGGCATTACCCGAAGTCCGCGATTCGGTAGTCGATGAGTTTGAAGACCTTTATCTCAGTGCGATGCAAAAGAATGGCTCCTACAGTTTTAATCGGCTGGCGGCTTGACGCATCGGAATGACGCTAGAATTTTCGAAAATAGCGAGGAAAAAATATGGCTAACTGGCTTGACGGCAAAGTCGTCGAAAATCGGCGCCTGAACCGGTATCTGACTTCGCTGGTTATCGATGTAGCACTCGATAGCTATGAAGCGGGGCAATTTGTACGCATCGGCCTGCAGGATAATGATACAGTCATCGCACGCCCGTATTCACTGGTCAGTACCCCGCAGGAATCCCATCTCGAAGTTTATTTCAACATTGTCGAAGATGGCCCCTTGTCGCCGCGACTATTCGACCTCAAGGTCGGGGACGATGTACTGATTTCCGATAACCCCTCGGGGTTTCTGACGGTCAGCGAAATTCCGCAATGTAATCACTTATGGATGATCGCAACCGGTACCGGCATCGGTCCGTTTCTGTCAATCCTTAAAAGCGAAGCCGCATGGCAGAAATTTGACAAGATCATACTCTGCTACTCGGTCAGCTATGCCGAAGAACTCGCATACCAGGATGTGATCGAACAGGTCACCAGTAACCACGGGGAGCAATTCTGTTACGTACCGATTGTCACGCGGGAAAGTTTTGCGCAGGGCCTGGGCAAACGGGTACCAACACTCATGCAGGATGCCAGCCTCGAACAACATACCGACACCGATATTAATGCCGTAAACTCACACGTAATGATGTGCGGCAGTTCCAGTATGATCACCGATGTCAGCGCTGAACTAGTCTCGAGAGGGATGAAAAAACACCGTCGCCGCGATCCCGGCCATTTCACCACCGAGAAGTATCACTAGCCTGCAAAATTTCGATCAGGGACAGCGTCATACGCGCGGTCGCGCCCCATAACATTTCACCGTCGTATAGATCGTAATACACGATCGGCCAGGGTCGACTTGATTCCGGGTGCTGACGTTCTTCGGTACGGTAATTGGAAGTTTGTGCAAGCCAGTCCAGCGGTATCGTAAATGCACGCGCCACTTCGATTTCATCGAGCTTCAGCTGGTACGGCCATGGCATCACGCCAACATAGGGGCGCACCTGAAATTCGCTGATAGTGTGATGGTGGTTTATATAGCCAAGCACATCGACATCGCTGGCGGCGATACCAACCTCCTCCTCGGCCTCGCGCAATGCGGTTGCCAGCAGGTTATCATCTACATCGTCGCGTTTACCGCCGGCGAAGGCAACCTGCCCACTGTGGCGATCACCTGCATAATTGGCACGCCGGATGTAAAGAATATGCCAGGCGTCCTCGATACGCAGGAAAGGTACCAGCACAGCGGCTTCGCGGGCATCATCGCTCAACATTTCCGGAGGTACATCATAGGTGGTATCGGCTTGCGCATGCAGGCGTTGACGAATTTCCTCGATGCTAAGCTGATCAAAATCAGGCATGCTTCGCCTTACGCTCGCGTCTACCGGTTGCCAGCTCGAGAATCTCCTGTCGCTGCGTATTGCTGGCACCAGCCCAGGCGCAGATTTCATCGATGTTGCGAAAACAGCCGACACAGACATCATCGCGATCGAGAGTGCATTTACGTATGCACGGCGATGCGACGCCGGGGATCTGATCAGTAGTCGAAGTTGCCATGATCAAATTCAGGGTGATTGTTAAAATAGGCTATCGATGTGTCAATCTGAGCCAACAGGCGATGCTTGTCCTTGCCGAGAACACCCTTCAGCACCATATGATTGGAGACATGATCGCTACGGAAAATTGTATTCTCAAGCTCGGTAGCATCGATTAGTATCTTCATTTCTTCGCACAGCCCAACCGTATCCAGCTCATCGAAATGATTATCGAAACCGGCTTCAAATTTTTGCCGACCTTTATAAAATGTCAGCACCAGTGTCGCCAGGTAATCCGGCTGGGTATCGTTGGCCAGTCGTGCCGACGCCAAGGCGTGCTGCCGACTGAGGCCCTTGCCGCCGATGCCGTTCAGTATCATCACCGAGGTCCTGATACCCGCCGCACTAGCACGAATCAACGCGTCGGCGGTGGTTGCATAGGTTTCCCCCTTATCGATTTTCTGCAACACATCGTCGTCACCACTCTCAGCGCCGACATAAATAATTTTCAGACCCAGTTCAACCAGTTCCAGCAAGTCTTCATCAGATTTATTCTTCAGGTTTGCCGGCAGGCAATACGACGACACTCGGCTAACCGACGGCAACGAGGATTTTATTTCACCGAGAATCGTGCGCAGGCGACGCATCGAAAGTACCAACGCATCTCCATCGGCGAGAAAAACCCGCCGTGGTTCGAGACCCTGCTGCGCACAGGCACGAATTTCAGCCAGTACTTCGGTTTCAGCCCGCGGTCTGAATTTCTTCTGCGTATCGGTGTACATTTCACAATAGGTACAGCGATTCCAGCTGCAGCCATTGGTCACCTGGAAGATCAGCGAGCGGGCTTCGCTTGGCGGGCGAAACAATGGTTCGATATATTGCACGGGTAACTGCCTGAACATAGTCAATAAAGATTAAGTGATAAGTGAAGCATGGCACAAGTATTACGCGCTTGCATCGTTGCAAAAAACCTGTATTTTTGAGCCGATGTCAGAACAGATTATCAATACCGGACTTTACCCGGTGGATCAACTGTCAACGCCAGATGCGCAGGACTGGATAGCGCAGCTACGTACTCGACTCGAGCAGGATGGTTCCTGTACTCTGCCGAATTTTGTGACCTCCCGGGTACTTGCCGAAATGACTCAACAGGCACAGTCCATAGCCCACCTCGCCTATCCCGGTCCGACCGAAGTAAGCCCGTATTTCTTCAACTATCGACTTGGCGAGGGCGAAGAGCTACCTTCATCTCACCCACTCAAACGTAAAGGCAAGCGCAATCTCGCACAGGTTGCCGCCGACCTGATCCCGACAGACTTTTTACTGAGTCAGCTCTACCACGGCAAACTGATGCTCGATTTCCTGGCTGCGGTTACCGAAAAAACAATTTATCGCAACCAGGATCCTTACCAGTCGCTAAACATCTCGGTGATGGATCAGGACGGCTGTCAACAGTGGCATTTCGACAGTGGTCACATGGTAACCACGTTGTTGTTACAGGAACCGGAAGCCGGTGGAGTATTTGAATATGTGCCAGGTATCCGTTCCGAAACCGGGGAAAACTTCGACGCGGTCGAGGCGGTGCTTGAAGGTAACAGCGAACGAGTCCTCAGCAACCACTTGCAAGCGGGCACCCTGTCATTATTTCGCGGCCATTATTCATTGCACCGGGTAACCCCGGTCGAAGGCAAGCGCCAGCGGATTCAGGCCATTCTCGGCTACTCCACTAAACCGAACCTGTTCGGCAGCAAGGAATCAAGTATTCTGCATTATGGTCCGCGGGTAGCTGAAATCGAGACAATCAACCCGCACTATCCTGAACAGGTCGTGACCTGATAAAAATCGGGCCAGGCAACTACAACTCGATTGTCAGACAAATCAAAAAGTAATAGCATTGCTGCGCTTTGGCAACGCCAGGTCTTGCTGCATAACCCGACTGGATTCCTCGATTGACTGATAAAATATTAAGCATTTCCCGCCGTACGCGCGCAACACCGTTTACCCGCCGCGTGGAAGCTGCTGGTGTCAAAGGTTATACCGTTTACAATCACATGCTTTTACCTACTTTTTTCACCAGCAATGAAGCGGACTACTGGAGCCTGTGCCAGGACGTGCAGGTCTGGGACGTATCCTGCGAGCGCCAGATCGAAGTTTCCGGTTCCGATAGCGAACGCCTGATACAGTTGATGACCCCGCGCGATATTTCACGCGCTGTTATCGGGCAGGGTTTATACGCCCCGCTGTGCGACGAAAATGGTGCCGTGATTAACGATCCAGTACTGATCAAGTTCGCCAGTGACCACTGGTGGGTATCCATCGCCGATAGCGACGTAGACTTGTGGGCGCGTGGGCTCGCCCATGGATTTGGCCTCGACGTCAAGGTTCGCGAGGCGGAAATCTGGCCACTCGCGGTACAGGGTCCGAAGGCCGAAACACTGGTTAGTCGGGTATTTGGCGACGAGGTTCCCGCAATTCGCTTCTTTCGCTCGAAGATGCTCAAATTTCACGGCCGGAAAATGATGGTGATGCGCTCGGGTTACAGTAAACAGGGCGGATTCGAGATATACCTCAATGACGCCGATCTCGCTGAGCCTTTGTGGGATGAGTTGTTTGCCCAGGGCGAGGATTTGAATGTCCGCGCCGGTGGCCCGAATTCGATCGAACGCATCGAAAGCGGCCTGCTGTCTTTCGGCAACGATATGAGCAGCAGGCACAATCCGTTTGAGTGCGGTCTCGATGCTTTCATCGATCTGGATGCGGATATCGAGTCGATGAGCCTGCCGGCATTGCGCCAGCTAAAGGATACCTCGGAGCATCTGCTGGTAGGCCTGGTGTTCGATGAAATGGTGAATTTCGATGATTTCAACATTACTGTGGATGATCACGTCGTGGGTGATGTGCGCTCACAGGTATGGTCTCCACGCTATCAAAAGTACCTGGCCTTGGTGATGATGAAACGGGATTTTCTAAACGCAAACTCGAGCATATCCATAAACGGTAAAATTGGTAACATTGTCGATCTGCCTTTCGATTTTAACGCGATTCGCTAACCCCGGGAGACCAGCATGAGTCGATCTTCGTATTTAAAACCTGACACGGTGGCACTGCACGCCGGCTATGTACCGGAAAGCGATCATGGATCGCGTGCGGTTCCGATTTACCAAACTACTTCTTACGTATTCGAAAGCGTCAGTGAAGGTGCGTCGTTGTTTAACGTCGAACAGGGCGGACACATTTATAGTCGCATAACCAATCCCACGGTCGCGGTGCTCGAACAGCGTATCGCCGCACTCGAAGGTGGCAGTGGCGCAATTTGTACCGCTTCGGGCATGAGTGCGCTGTTTACGATTTTTATCACGCTGTGCTCGGCCGGCGATCATATGATTTCGGCAACCCAGATTTATGGTTCGACCGCAACCCTGCTCAAGCACACGATAAAGCGACTCGGCATCGACTGCAGCTTTGTCCCGATAAACGACGATCAGGCGCTGCGCGACGCGATCAGGCCCAATACCAAGATGGTTTTTTGCGAATCTATCGGTAACCCGGGGCTGGAAATCGCCAATATACCCGGCATCAGTGCGATAGCCCACGAGGCCGGCATACCGCTGGTCGTCGATGCCACCTTCGCCACCCCTAGCCTGTGTCGCCCGATCGATCATGGCGCCGATATAGTGGTGCATTCGGTGACCAAGTGGATGGGCGGTCACGGTGTCGCAATTGGCGGAGTGGTCGTCGATGGCGGCCAGTTCGACTGGCAGCAAAGTGGTCGCTTCCCTGAATTGACCGAGCCCTATGCTCCATTCCATGGCATCCGATTCTGGGAAGAATTTGGACCCTCGGCGCTGGCGATGAAAATGCGTGCTGAATCGATGCGCGACGTCGGTGCCACTATGAGCCCGCACAATGCTTTTCTGATCCTGCAGGGCGTCGAAACCCTGACCCTGCGTATGAAGCAGCATGTCGCTAATGCGCGCGAGCTGCTCACATGGTTGCAGCAACAGGAAGGGGTCAGCTGGACTAATTACCCCGATATGGAATCGAATCCGAGCCATTACCTCGCCGCAACCCTGTTTCCCGATGGCGCCGGCTCGATGTTGTGTTTCGGAGTTAGCGGTGGTCGTGCTGGCGGTGCCGCCTTCATCGACTCACTGCAACTGGCTTCCAACCTGGCTAACGTCGGCGACGCACGTACCCTGGTGTTGCATCCGGCAAGTACTACCCATTCGCGTTTGACCGGGGAAGATATGCAAGCTGCGGGAATCAGCGAAGACATGATCAGGGTTTCGGTTGGCATCGAAGATATCGTCGATATCAAGGCTGACTTCACGCGTGGCTTCAAGGCGGCAAAACGTGTAGCGGGGGCAGCATAATGTATCTCGATGTTCGCGGTCAGAAAGCCTATGCAGCTACCGGAGGCAAGGAATTTGATCCCAGCCTGCCCGGTGTCATGTTCGTGCATGGCAGCGGACTTGACCATCGCAGCTGGGCTCTGCAAACCCGTTGGTTTGCCTATAACGGCTACGCGGTGCTGGCGCCCGATCTACCCGGGCACAGCCTGTCGACGGGTGAGCCGCTCAAGAGCATCGAAGAAATGGGTGCCTGGCTGGCGGATTTCATACGCGCCGTAGGGGTTACCAAATTACATGCAGTGGGGCATTCACAGGGTTTCCTCGAGGTGTTGGAACTCGCCCGCCAATTTCCAGAATTACTGAAGTCTATCACCGGAATTGGTACCGCGGGCGCTATCCCGGTCAACCCGGCATTGATCGAAGCCGCTAAAAACAGGGCCGGTGACGCTGCAGAAATGTTGCTGATGTGGGGTTTTGGACCCGATGCGCAATATGGAATCAGTGCGGTTCCGGGAATGCAGCCGATCGCAATCGGGCGCCAGATCATGGCGCGTAATCCGCTTTACCAGGACCTGGTCGCCTGCGCTGACTATACCAACGGTAGCGAGGCCGCCAAATCTATCGAGGTGCCCGCGCAGATGATTCTGGCGCGTAATGACCGGCTCACTCCGGTCAAGGCGGGAATGGCCTTTGCCGGGGAGTTAAACGCCAAAGTCAGCGTAATCGAACGTTACGGCCATATGCTGCCAATAGAAGCTCCACGCCAGACCCTGCAAAAGTTACGCGAAATGATTGCCGCACTCGAACATGCCGCCTAGAGGTTATTAATGAATATACAGAAAGTCGCGGTGATTGGTGCCGGCACCATGGGTTCCGGGATCGCCGGCCAGGTTGCCAATGCTGGCATCGAAGTCTGGCTACTGGACCTGCCCACGGATGGCAATCCCAATGCGCTGGCACAACGTGGGTTTGAGCGATTACTCGACCCCAATCAACCCGGACTAGTCAGCAAAGAAGCCGAATCATTGATTCACCTCGGTAACACGGATGACGATTTCGATCAGCTTGCTGATTGCGACTGGATTGCCGAAGCTGTGGTTGAACGACTTGATATCAAGAAAGACCTGTACCAGCGTCTACAGGTGGTTTGCCACGACAGTGCGATTATCACCTCGAACACATCGACCATTCCGATCCACCTGCTGGTCGAGGATATGCCGCCGTCGTTTCGCCAGCGTTTTGCGATTACGCACTTTTTCAACCCGGTGCGTTTCATGCGCCTGCTCGAACTGGTACGCGGCGAAGATACCGATGCTGCCGTGATCGACCTGCTCGCTGATTTTTGTGAGCAACAGCTTGGCAAGGGCGTCGTAGCCTGTCGCGATACACCCGGGTTTCTCGGCAACCGGGTTGGCGTATTCGCCATTCAATGCGCATTGCAGGCCGCGTTCGAACTGGGTCTGACTCCGTTAGAAGCCGATGCGATTTTCGGTCGACCGATGGGATTCCCGAAAACCGGTGTTTTTGGACTCTACGATTTGATTGGTATCGACCTGATGTCGGATGTCGTTCAGAGCCTCGTCAGTATCTTGCCGGAAAGCGATCCGTTTCACGCGGAAGCCGGCAGCATTGCGTTGATGATACAGATGATCGCTAACGGGCAAACCGGTAACAAGCAGGGCCAGGGATTCTATCGCGACGTGAAGACTGGACGCGAGGTTTTGAATCTCGTTTCAGCAACCTACGAAACTGCGTCACGCCTGAATTTGCCACTCGCCGAAAAAGCCGAACAACAAGGTATCAGCCTCCTGCTCGATGACGACGGTCGGTACGGACGCTATGCCTGGCGAGTTCTGTCTCGTACGCTCAGCTACGCCGCTTCGCTAATCCCCGAAGTCAGCGACAACCCGGTCGGCATCGATGATGCCATGAAGCTTGGCTATAACTGGATCAAGGGCCCATTTGAATTGATCGATGAAATCGGGGTCGACCGGTTTATCGCGCGCCTCGAAGCTGATCAGCTACCGATTCCCGAATTTCTCACTGAGGCCGCTGGCTCAAGTTTTTACCGAATCAACAACACTAGCTTGCAGGCACGACAGCGTGGTGACAGCTGGCAAACCATAAGACGTCCGCACGGAGTAATCCGCTTCAGCGAAAAGCGCCAGACGATGATGCCGGTTATCAGCAATTCAAAAGCCAGCTGCTTTGATCTGGATGGCATCGCACTGGTCGAATTTCATAGTAAGGCAAACGCCCTCGATGCTGACTCGATGGCTGTGCTCGATGTCGCGTTAAGCCGAGTCGAAGCCGATGGCATGCGTGGTCTGATTATACATAACGATGCCCAGCACTTTTCCTGTGGAGTCAATTTGCAAACAGTTCGCGACTTCTTTCGCCGCGACGACATGGATGGTCTCGATCAATTCCTCAAGGCTTTCCAGGATACGGTGCATCGCATGCAAAGAGTGGCTTTTCCGGTAGTGGCAGCCCCGGTCGGATTATCGATAGGTGGCGGTTTTGAAGTGGTGCTACATGCGAAGCAGGTAATCTGCCATGCAAACTCGGTTACCGGTCTGGTCGAGTCACTGGTCGGCGTCGTGCCCGGGGGTGGGGGTTGCAAGGAAACCCTGTATCGATGGATCGAGTTATTGCAATGCGGCGATGATATTACACCGGCCTGCTGGAAGGCATTCATGAACCTCGGTTATGGCAACACCGCGACTTCTCCGTTAATTGCCAAACGGCAGGCAATGCTGCGTCCACACGACCGTTTCGTAATCAATCGTGACCGCATCCTCGGCGAAGCCATCAAAGCGATCGACGACCCCGCGGGTCAAGTTGCTTTCGCCCGCACTGCCCTGGCCATGCCCGGTAGACCTGTGTTCGACGAAATGGTCAAATGGCTCGAGGAATCTCGCAATCAAGGCCTGTTCATGCCGCATGATGTCAAGGTTGCCAGCGAACTGGCCAGAATCGTCACCGGTGGTGACATCGCCCCCGGTACGATATGGAGTGAACAGGATTTATATGATGC
>Ga0255039_10000083_pt1 | contig 29376 bp, 42 predicted proteins | sample BC1_12_1_MG_FD_181713 | JGI IMG/M metagenome (GOLD analysis project Ga0255039, IMG submission 181713) | Seawater microbial communities from Strait of Georgia, British Columbia, Canada - BC1_12_1 | ecosystem: Environmental > Aquatic > Marine > Strait | place: Canada: British Columbia | collected... | reverse complement strand
TCCCTTTCGTATGTGGCTGTTTCCAGGCCAAAGAAAGCAGGAATCCGCATTTGATTAAACCAATCTAAAGAAGCATAATCCTTTAGCATAGTAAAATCATTGGCATCTCCAATTATACCGTTCTGAATGTAGGATAATCTAACTGTACCATCGGCTCTCTCTGCTGAGTAAATCTTTAAACACCATTCGTTAGAGTAATTGCTAATATCTGAGCCTGTTATTGGAGTTTCAACTGTTCTAATCCTGTAGCTGCCACTACCAAAGGCATTTAAAACCGATTGCCAATCTAATTTATAGCCTATATAATTCTTATAAATTGTACCATCAGCATTTAATGATTGATAAAATTGCCATGCGTAATTAGTGCCATAAGTGTCATTCGTTAATGGAGCAACCTCTGACCATGTACCGCTAACATATTTATCTAAAAATAAATCAATATTAGTGATGTTCTCCTCCCTGCATACTAAAAATGAGGATTGATCGTTCTCTGCATCTATTGTACCGGCTAATGTTGCCAATACAGGCAAAGAAAAACAGCAATCTGTAACTGTTGAATTAGGTAAATTTAATACATCAACAGGCTCAACAGGAGCAGAGGCAATTACATTGAATACTTGTGTACATACATCTCCTCCTGCCATTTCTTATTTCTTTTTATCTTGCGGCACTTTATCTAATTCAGCTAATAATTCAACTTTTAAATTGATTAGAGCAATTAACTCCTGCTCATTACCTGGATTAGCGTTTACCATCTGCATTCTTGCAAGTGCAAAAACCTTTTCAATATTCTTTTTTAAATTTTCCATCTTTTTTTTTGGTTAAGTTAATTATATTTTTACCATACGTTTGAATCCTCATTAACAGGAGCAACCCCTTTATAATCTTGATGATTGACAAACCAATCAATAAAAGCATCTTTGCACTCCTCCTCTGTACTTTCAGGAGTTAATTCTAAATCAACCTCTGTAGGAGTAGTACATTCATAATAATCGCCATCTAATCGGCCACTAAATTTATGAAATTGATAAACCTCATCTGTTAATCGTAAAAGGCAATTACCTCCATCAACTAATTCTGTTGCTTGTTCTGCTGTTAAATGTGACATTTTCTTTTTATTTTTATGATACTGCTGTTACTAATCCATCAACTACTGTGATATTTGTTACTGCTCCGCTAAAATTTGCTCCAGCTAATCCGCCAACTTTGTATCTTGTTGCGTCTACTGTTCCTACTACTTGTAATTTATCTGTTGGAGTAGTTGTGCCTATTCCTAAATTTCCGCTTGTATTAAATCTTGCATATTCTGTAAAAGCCGCTTCATTCCCCTTTCCAAAGGTTATATTACCCGTATTAGTCGGTGTGTATATTTCTGTCGCCAATCTTCCAAGACTTACACCTAAACCGAAAACTCCAAACGCTCCATTATCCCAAGCAACAAACTTTTCTCCTGTTGCGTTAGTGTGTGGTTTAACAACTCCATTAAAACCTATCGTTCCATCAACGTCTAAAGCAAAGCCTACTGTTGTTGGGTTTTTGCCAATTCCTACTTGGTTAGTAGTTCCATTTATCATAAACATAAATGGCTCTGCTGTTGTTGAGAAAGCAAAGTTGTTAGTTGTTAGTGCTGCTGTTGTATTTGTGAGAACAGAACCCGAACCGCCATAGATACCACCGCCTGATAATAAATCTACATTTGTTGCACCATCTCTAAAATATAACTCCGTACCATTAAACCATAAATCCCCATCAACAGGAACAGTTGGATCAACTCCTGATGGAATGTTTAACGAGGCATATCCTGTTGCTGATGCTGCTGCTATAACTTGACCGCTAACAAAAGATAATGAATCAGTTAATGTTGCTGTTCGGCCTGTTCCAATAGTGCCATTATTGTTGTAAATATTGTTAAAAGTTAAATCAATTTGAATCTCTTTTAATATATCCTCCCATTTAATAGCGTTAGTAGCGTATGCACTTACTCCATCGTATTTCGATAAATCAAATAAATCCTCATCAATTAAAGATGTTGTTGTTGGGTAATCTGTAATTTTTCCTGCCATGTCTACAAAGGTATTAAATTTTAAGGATCAAGTTGCTTGAATGTTCCATCTTGCATTAGTTTCTGAGTACCATCCTCCATTAACTTGCCTGATGGTGCTGCTGTTCGTTTGTCGTATATCCTGGCAGATACCCTAAATTGTGTTCCTGCCGGTATTAATGTATAATCGATTAATGCCTCTGCTTTGAATACTCCTCCCGTTTCTGAGAGTACCAATTTATTACTCAAATCTGTTGATTTAAACCAACTAAACTGCAACCAATCATATACAGAGGATATAAATCTAATATCGGTTATGCTGCCTTGCTCATAAACCTCAATCCGCATAACCCATACAACCTCTGTAGCATTATCAGGCTTTGCTCCTGCTCCTGCCCATTCTTTAGAGGCGATGATTTTAGTATCTTCAAAGCCTTGTATAAACTCTGTTCCTCCGCTAATCAATGGAGAGCCTGTTAATGTAAATGATGAAATATCCTCATTAATCCAATCTGTACTTTCTAAATAAGTAAAAGAATCGATAATTTTATCCTGAGAATAGGTTAATTGGCTGTTGATATTAGTAACATTATCAAGTTGGTTTAATATTACTTGGTTTCTGTAGTAAATATCCCAATCAGCAAATGTAGAATACCTATTCCATAGCTGATTTAATCCATTTTGAGGTAAAGAGGCATCAAAAAAGTTAGTATTTGCCGTTAATAAAGCAATCCAATCCTCCCACCTCATCATAAAAGGATAGTACATCTCATAATATCTAAAATCTGTAGTATCTAAATCACTCCTCCTGGTAACTTTTATCTGCTTTCTTTCATCATTTGTAGGCATTTTAAACACCCTATCCTGTACAAAGTTTATAAATTGAGTAGTATATTGCCCTGATGGCGTTCCATCGTTTACAAGAGTAGTATTATTCCAATTTTGAAAGAATTGCTCAAGTATAAATTCATCTCCTGTAACACTATTCTTTGCAATTAAAAACTGCCTTGTTTGTTGGATGTTAATTGTATTATCCTCTCGGCCTCCTCTATCGATATAAAATTGATCATATCTCAATATATCATCCTCAATCCTCCCGTTGATAGTATCAGCACCCTCAGTAATTGGATCAGTTTCGTAATGCTTTAAAAATACAGGATTTGCCCATGTTAATAACCCTGCATCTGTAGTATCTTGATAAAATACCTCAACATCTGCCAATAATGCAACCTTATCTGCATCTGCTGTTGCTAATAAATGATTTTGTGTAGTTATCCAAATGGCAAATGCTTTGCGACCTCTTGCCTCAATGTCTGTAATCATTGCAGGAGATAAACTTACTAACAATTCAACCTCAATCTCTGAGGTACTTGTAAATGTTGCCTCTATCGTTTCAAATACTTGCTCATCTGTACCGAAATTATCTCCTGCTATTGCAGCACTACCAACAGTTTGCAGCCCTCTATCAAAGTAAAAGTTTTCAATTACTGTTTTGCCATTCTGTTGATACTCCGTTTGAAACTCAGGTAAATAAGCAAAATTAGCAGTAAAATCAGTATTATTATTAAGAAAGGGAGAGCTAATAGTATTCTCAATAACAATCTTAACCCTTGTTTTATCAGCAGATAATTGGATTCCAGGTACTGTAGCAGTCGATATATCATCCTCATAGCTGATTGATTTAACTGAATAATCTGTAAATCCGCTATCGAAATTTTCATTAAACCATCCGGAGTTACCAATTACATCCAATGTTTCTGTAAATTGGAATGAATTAGGATTGCTCAAATCCTCTCCTGCCTCAATTCTAAAAATAAATTTTAAGCTATTGCCTAAATTCTGAAAATAACTCGGAGCAATACCATTCTGCAAATCTGTATATTGAGCCGATAAAAAGAAAGGAGTAATAAAAAATTCATGTATTATTCTGAATTGCTGTTGGCCTGTTACTGTTCCTGTCGCTAATCTCGTTATTGTAGCACTCCCGATTTGATAGGATAAATCCCCAAAGAAATTCATTGCTGTTACAGGAGTAGAGCCTATTGGATAATTATTAACAGTTAATTCTTGATTTGTTCCATCAATTTTAGAGTTAAATGTTGGATTTTCGCTGTTGCCGATCAGATTCCAATTATATCTAATTGCCTCCATTGGAGTTATTAGCGTAATAGAATCATTAGTAGAATCAATTATCGCATTATTTAGATTAGAATCAACTCTGATTATTGATGCAGATATTTTTTCAATAATTGTATATGAGCCTGAGTTACCACCGCCTGAGAAAGTATCATCTATTGCAATCTCATCTCCTAAATTAAAATCCTGGAATCCTGCAAAGCCTATTGATTGAACATAATCTGCTGTTGGATTGCCTGGAGGATTGCATAATATTGTTGTAGTTGATCCATTAGGAATAGCATCAGCCCTTACTGTAAAGTCTATTGTAGCTGTAATCTTTTCGCCAATATTAGCAAGTAACCAAGTTGTATCTGTTGGCTCAAATTCATTACTAAAATTAATCGAATCAAGTATTATTCCCATGCTCCCTCATTTTAGCCTTAAAATCTTTTATTTTCTCTTGAATATCCTCAGGAACATCTCCTTTAAAATCTGCCATCCTCTGATCAATCAAAGTTCTCGCCATCTCTAAAGATTCATTAACTTTATTTGTAAACTCTTTTACTTGCTGCTGAATATTATCTACCGATTGGCTCATTGTAATTTATTTCTAAGTTGTTTGTCCATAATTCATTGATGCGAAATGATATTTTAGCTGTTTGATTGTAAACATCCCATTCTAAAGATTCAATTCTGCCAACTTTATCAGCAAAGATAATATTATTATTACTTTTTACCTTGAGATAATCTTCCATGCAAAAAGGAACATTCTCAAATTCGTATAATTTCCATTGATTATGCAACTGAGGAGTTAATGGATTATCATCAGTATCGGCAACATCTGTCGGTACAAATGAATTAATGTAATGGAATTTTTTAAATAAATTTTTTGCACCTATCTCAAAACTGTGATTTTCAACTAATTTATTTACTAAGAAATCTCCTGCTGTTGATTGGCTGCTAAAATATGGAGTTAAATCAACTAATTGACCATTAGCAGGAAAATTCGCCAAATCAAAAGTTAATGGAGATGTAACAACTGCATCTGCTGATTCTGTTAAAATTACATTGTGAGGTATGTTCAAAAAATCATTCTCAACTTGCATTACTCCTGTTCTATCTCCTCCTAATGCAGGAGGTAAAGGAATAAAAGGCATTGAATCCAAACTACCGACGATATTAGTATCAATTGGAGTAATTGTCAATCCTGAGCCAGGAAGATTGTTTAGAAAATTAATAATATCATTTAAAGTATTAATAATTCCAACAGCACCAAACCAAATATCTAACATCGTTTCATTCCATCCAAATACTAAATCCCCAACAATAGTATCGATCGTATCAAGTAATGGAGTTATAACAGTTTCTACTGTCGTTAATGTATTTTTTCTTGAGCCTTTTGCCAATCCGATAGATTTACTTTCTAACCCTGTCATTAATACTAAACCTTTATCATCAAAATTATTTACTGATGCTGTAGCTTGAAAGATAGTGCCTCCATAATCTAAATATCCGGCTTTATTTGCAGAATCTAATTGATATTCTATTAAATAATTAGCCTTAAATTCATCAGCATTTAAAGTAAATTTATCATTGTTATCTATTGCAGGAATCTCATAAAGTGCTGATGAAGCGGCAATATAATCCTCTCTCTCAAATCTAAGTAAAGGTAATCCTCCTGTTGTACTATCCTCAATAATAACTTTTGCATTGTATTTTATTTTTAGCAACCTTATAACATCTCCAAAAGTGCCGTTAAAATAACCTTGTTGATTAGTATGATTTGATCCTGATGTAATTGAATTAATCATTTGATTAACCTCTGTAAATCCTGTTATTAATTCATCATCAGGATTGGCAGGTAAATTCCACTTTTCGGGAATAATTACAGCATTAGGAAATTGATCCTCCAGGATAGATGAGGTAAATTCATAACCTAAATACTCAGCACCTACTTGCATTAATCTCAACTCAGTCATTCCTGCATGATACTTTATTGGCTGAATTATTAATTTAATGATGTTGTTAATTGCTTGAGATACTGCTGTCATTAAAAATAAGCAGTAAATTTGATGAATGATTGCCTTTAATAAATCAGCCCATGAGAATACAATTAACGCCTGTATATGTTTTACTAATGTTGCAATAGCCTGTACTAATTCAATGATTAATATTGTTAACTGAATTATTGATATAACTAACTCTAATGCTAAATTTTGAACAGGTAACTTGGCATAAGGTACATAAGTATAATCTGATGGAGTTAACCGGCCTAATGATAATAGATATTCATAAGTAAATGAATCTACCTTGCTATTAAGATCGTCAATTTGCTTATTTTCTCTTGATGGTGCAGTTACTTTATCGCATTCAAAAATAGCATTACTTAAATCTAAATAACCATTAAATATTATTTGCCTCTCATTGTCATCTGTTAATTCCCATTGGAAAGGAATGCCAACTAAAACACCAAATCCTCCCGTTAAACCATCCTTTTGATAATTGGAAAGGAATTTAGCTGTTTTACTGATCCATTCCCATTCTGTAGTAGATACAACTCCCTTACTTTTGGCAATTACTGAATCCTTATCAAAGGATAAATTAACAAACGCATTCTGCCAATTTAAAGGTACAACCAATTCTCCATCAATAGTATCTGAGCCGCTAATTCTAAATGTAGATGTTAATTCCATTAGATTACTCCAGGTTTATTTATGTATTTAACAGTGTTCTTAATCCCGTTCCTGTAAGTTGACTGCATGACATTACCCATATTGTCGAGATTCGTTTGGCTTGTCGGCCTGTTTTTAATGGCTTTCTCAATGCTCTCAATTTTTTGTGCCAATATTCCAAAACTATCATAATTTTTTTCACTACTCAATGGAGATAACATCATATTATTTGCAAACCATGAGCCAACCTCTCCATTATTCATTGCTGTAACTAACCCTTGATTATCCTTTGTGCCTTTAGCTGTTACAACAGATTCCCCATGTGAGAATCTAATGAGATTGCTATCACTCGTTCCTGTTCCTTTGCCCTGAAAATCCTCAACCCCCTCTGCAAATGCTCCTGCAACTGTTTCTGATAATGCTTTGGCTAATATAACATCTGTTAATGCTTTCGCTGCTGCTGTATCAGGATCATCTTTTGAACGGGCTGCAAATGCATTTAAAAAGGCCTGAGCCAATGCCAATGCCTCCTCTTGTTTGGCTCGTTTCTCTGCTGTCCTGGCTCTCTCTAATTCGGCCTTTGCTAATTGCTCCTTTTCAAAGGCTAAAGTATTCTCTAATCCTTGTTCTGCTCTGCTTTGTTGTAATGCAACAGATTCCTCTCTCCTTTTAATTGCCTCCTCCTGCTCTTTCTCCTCTTTCTCAACTCCCTCCTCAAATGCATCAGATGTTAAATCAATTAATTTTTCAGCACTTGCAAGACCTTTCTCAAATCTTTCATTTTGTGCTGCAATAGTAATATCAGTAATCTCATCCTGTGCCTCTTTCTCAAGTCTAATTATATCATTATTCTTTTTTGATTCAATCTCTTTTAATTTAGCTGCCAACTCCTCCGAATCATTAATTGTTAATACAGCCTGTTCTTTGTCAAATTTTGCCTGATCCTCTAATGCCTCTTTTTCATTATCATAAATCTCATTAACAATCCTTTTTCTTTCTCTTAATTTTAACTCATCATTTTCTAATTCTCTTTCTAATAATTCAGTTTTAAGATCAGATGTATCTTGTTCTGTTGCTTGTTCTGATTCTGCTATTGCCTGAGTAGATTCAAGCCTTGCGTTATTTAAGTCTGTTTCTGCCTCGTTTAAATCCTCAACAACAATTCTCCTTTCTCTTATTATCTCCAATAATCTGCCCTCAATTATTTCTGATAATCCTAATGCTCTAATTTTATTATTTAAAGCAACTGCATCAGATTCGTTTAATAAGTCGTTAGAATCAATCTGAGCATCTGTAAACTGTTGAATGGTTTCAACTTGCTTGGCAAAAGTTTCATCTCCTAATTTTGCAGTTTCTGTTAATAACTTTCCTCTCTCATCAAAAGTTTTCTTTTCATTAGCAATTATCCGCTCGTTAATTGTTTTCTGATTATCAAAACCATCAATTAATATATCTAAATCCTTTTCGAGCCTGTCTTGTTTTAATTCTGCTATTGTTTTATTGGCATCGGCTGTTGCAACCTCAATCAATCCCTCTGCCGATGCTAAGTTATTTGTTGCTGTTGTGAGTTTCTCAAGGTTTTCTAATCCAATTATATCGGCTAATTCTTTATCCTCCAGGAATTTTAATGATTTTATTGCTCCTTGTTCCTCTAATGCTTGAAATTTCTCTAATTGTCCTCTCCTAATGAAATCATTTTTTATACCTAATCTTGCAACCTCAAACTCTCGCTCTGCCAACTGCAACTCTAACGCTCCTCTCTCTGCCTGAGTATCAATTACATCTCTTATAGCTTGTTCTCTTTCTGCAAATGATTTAGTTGAATCATCTGCTATGCTTTGCAATAATTCCTCTTGAGTAGTTAGATTATTTATTTTTAATGATAATTTAGCAGTCGTATCAATCAATCTATCCTCCAACTCTAATTGCTCTCCTAAAGTAGAGTTAGATTCATTAACTCTATCAATTAAACCATCAAAAGGATTCTGAGCCTCATCTATTAATTTAGAATACTTTTCAATGTTTTCATTATTTTCTGATTGAGTTTTGTTTAATGTATCAATCTCTCCTGTTAATGATGCAATTTTTTCGGCAATCTTATCTGTTCTAAATTGCTCGGGAACAAACTCCAATAATTCTTTTTGTGTTTCTTTAATTTTAGTTTGTAAATTAATAAATAGATTTTGAGTTTTATTAATAAATAATCCTATTGCCGGTAAAGCAATTTTTGTAGCAAATTGAATTACTGCTATTGATATTGTAGCAACTGAATTACCTACCTTTTCAAGAGTTTCTCCGTATGTTCGAGCCTCATCTCTTGATTTTTGTAATGATGCTGTAAACACCCCTAATAAAAAGCCTGATAATGATCCAATTCCTCTTTTTGCATTCTCTGTTACCTTTGGATAGTTTCCTACATTCCTCTGAAATTGACCAACCTCAGCATCAACATCCTTTAATGCGTCATCAAGTTCCCTAATCTCATCTAATAACTCCTTAGCACCATCAGCACTCTTGCCCTGAGTTAATACTAAATCTTTGTAATCTCCTCTTAACTCGTTTAATCTTTTGGATTGCTTTTTATATTCACTATTTAATGCCTTAGCTGCTTTCTCCTCTTTTGCTGCTATCTTTGCCTGTCTTTCTTTCTCTTTGGTAAGTAAAATATTAGTTTTAATATTCTGCTGTTTTACTTTCTCCTCCTCAGCAATATTTTTAATATTCTGCTGCTCAACTTTTGCTTGTTGCTGCTCTATCTGCAATAATGCTTTCTCTACTTTTAATCTTTCCTGTTCTGTTTTTGTAAATCCTTGATATGCTGCATCAAGTTTAGTAACACTTTCTGATGCCTCTTTTATCTGTTGGAAAGTTTTAATTTCTCCTTTTGGTAAATCATCTTTAATTGACTTACCTAATTTAGAGAATCCGGATATTAAGGTTTTTAATTCCTCGTTTAATTGCTCTGCTCCCTCTTTTGTTGTGGCAAATACATCCCCTTGAAATATGTCACTACTTTTAATCTTTTTTGCCATCGATCAACTTAATATATGAATAATACTCCATTACTGTTGTAACATAAGGATCAATCCTGAATCCCATCTGTTTCTCTAATATTGCTTTAACCTCGTGAAATCCCATACCATTAACTCCTCTAACTAATGCAGTTAATTCCAACTCAGCAACCTCAATCAATGTAATATTCGCTGCCTCTCCCAACATGAAATCCGCTTTTAACTTTGCAATATCAATCTGCTTCTCTAAAACTAATAATAAATGCTCATTAATACCAAATTCAGCAGTAAATTCATCCATTAATTTAGAATATAAACCCTCTAATTGGAGCAATTTACCAACAGATACATTATCAGAATATTTTTTAAGAAAGTATTTTACATCTTTCGTTTCATTAAATCTCCACCAATTTATTAAAGGTAACTCCTGGATTGTATTATAACAATCGGAGTTGTTCTTTAACTCGGAGTACAACAGTTTCCTTAAAAAAGTCGATAAGTATCTGTAAATTTTCATCATTTAACCCTAAAATATCCTCTCCAAAATCATCAAATAGATTATCGCCCTCTCTAATTGGATTGGCATCTATCTCAAAAAAATCCTTTCCAGGAATTATTACAAAGGTACTATAAAATTCCCCCGTATCGAATAGGGTAATATGGAAATCACTTGGAACAGGAACACCCCTCTCCTGTTTACTGTTAATTGTAGATGGAGCATAAACACCTAATGCCCTATTTTTAGAATCAACTCCTTTGTTAAATAGCTGATCCACTCGGTTAAGGTCTAAAATAAATTTTTGTACAATAGGCAACTCAACAAATCGATTAAGGATAATCCCCTCATCTAATTTAGAAACCCGATCTGTTAATTGTCTGATAGCCTCAAAGGCCATTAATCCTCTTTATTGGATTTTCTTTTGCCTCTTTTTTGCTGAGATTTAGCAACTTTTGGCTGATGCTTTTTTACCTCTTTCCATGCCTCGTTTATATCGGTAGTTAATAAACCTCGAAACATGGATTTAAACTCTTGTTCACTCATGGTAACAACAGCCGCTAAACTAACGACTGTTGTTCCAAAAGTTATTGATTTTTGATTACTCAATTTATGGTAGAGTAATAGTATTTGTTACAACTGCACTAAAATTATATCCGTTTTTAGTTGGAGTTAATCTTAACACCTCTGTAGTATCCTGAGGAGCATAAGTAATTGTATAAGTACCTCCTGCTGTAGATTCTGTTGATGATGCAACTGCAACAGCTAAAGAATCATCAATGTTAAATAGAGCAAAATCAGTATCAATTAATCCCTTAACAAGTTGTGGCCCAAGTGGAGTTCCATAACCCGTTACTGTTAACGTTACATCAAATTGATTTAAAGCAATGTTAGCATAAGCAGATGTTATATCTAATAATCCTTTGATTCCTGCAACTCCATCAGTCATCTCATCAGCAGTTACCATTGTCATATTCTCATCTTTCTCATCAAGTGACCAAGTGAAAGCAATGTTTACTCCGCTAACTGTAGCACTCGCATCATTCTTTACATAAGTCGCTGTAATAGTATCATCCTCTAAGCATATCGGGTGCAAAAACCCTGCTTCAATTTGCTTACCGATTAGATTACCATCTTTATCAATAACATACATTGCAATCTCTGAACATCTTGCGTCATTGATTTGACCTACTAAATGAGGAGCCTGTCCTGGTAAGAATCCAACTACTGTTCTCGCTCCCTCAGCTATAAATGCTGTTGAGCCATCATTAAATGATTGAACAATGTTATCCGCTTTCTCATCAGCAACATTCTGTACTCTTGGTAATGGGTACCATCTCTCCTCAGCAACTGCATTTACTTGAGATGCCCAAAAAGCAGCATCCAATGTTGAGGTTAAATCTAATTTGTTTAAAGTACCATCCGCTTTAAATTTCGGAGTTAATACGTATTGTCGAGCAACTGCCTGTAATGGAGTACACGCTGTTCCTGTATTCGACAATCCTACGTCACATTTACAAGCCATAGCTAAAATATTTTTTTGTTTTTAATAATTAATTTGTACAAAGGTATTAAAAATTAACATACACAATCATCGCAGTTTTCAATTTTCATTATATCTAAGGTAATTTTAACCTCTATTCCTGATAAATAAGCATCTAAAACCTTTGATGTTGAGCCTTTATTAGTAGTATAAACACCGAATTTACTCCAATTTATAGTCTTATATTCATCTAAATCATTATAATTACCATCCTTTTCAACCTCTTTTATAAACTCATCAACCATTGACTGCATAGGTCTTATAATGTCTGTATAGATATCAGAGGTTAAATCATCCTCAGGATCGTATTCATCCAGGAAAAACAACCTCAAATCACTTGAATAATCTAAAGGATTCTCCTCATTTTGGAATACTGTTTGCGTTAATATCTCTAAAAGCCAAACTAATGGCAACTGCTGATCGTTATCAACATGAAATAACTCATTATTAGTAGCCATTGGAGTACCATGCTTATAAAAGGGAGGAGTTATTGTAAATGTAGCTGCTGTTGGCAGGATATCCCCTTTAATAGTTAATGATTCATTTTGTACAAAGGATTGAATTTTATAATCAACAGAATCTATTGTAATAGTTTTACAAGGCCTGAGCCAATAAGTGCAACAAGTATCTAATCTGTAGATACTATCTCCTAAATCTGTAATCAAATCTATTGTTACAGTTCTCGTTAATTTACCTATTGTTGCCTCAACTTTTTTAGTAATATCTCTCATGTTTACAAAAGTACAAATTTAACAATTAGATACAACCTCTCCTTTATACTGCATAAGTAACTCTGCAATAGAACATCCCTAAAGGCTTAACCTATAATTGACAATTCCCTCTGCGACCATTTCTTATTTATTCAGAGTTTCCTCTTTGGCTATTTGGTTTAGTATTAATTAACTCTTTCGAGTATGCAGTACCTGTTGTTGGAGTAGAACAGAGCAGGATTTAATACCATTCAATATAAGTCATAAGTTGTTTTTATGGATCAACTCAATACATCCTATTTTAACTATTTAATAAATTCGTCATTCATAATTATTCTTTTATATAAAAAAAGCCCTTAACAGTTCTCGGCTATTAAGGGCTTTAATTTATTTGGTTAAAATACCAAATCTTAAAATCTTATACAATTACCGAGAATAATTTTTACAAAAATAGAATTAATTTTCTGATTTCTCAAAGGATTTCCAAATAAATCTAACAAATAAACCTCCTAAACCTCCAACAAAGCCCAATAAAAAGGCTCTGAGTAAATCCTCAGTAAATATTAGCACTCCTGTTGAGAATGCTTGGCCTTGAATCCATGCAAATACACAACCTATTTTATCCTGATGATTCATTTTTAATACACTTTATATAATACAAAATTAGCGGAATAAATATCATCCCCACTATTTAAAACATTCCATTCAACAGTAATATCTAAAGTGTTACTTACTGTTGTATCTATTGCTTGAACATCTTGAAAAATGTAACCGAATACTTGCCTATTGTTATCCTTTGTGTAGGCGAAATTACCATTAGTGCAAATAGTTCCCGCTGCTCCTATTACTGCAATAGTAAAATCCAATTCAACCTCCCAACCTTGATTAGTAGCATTATCTAAATCAAATACTCCTGTACTTGCTAAAATAGTTGTCCCCGTTTTTACTTTTATAGTTATTTCAGACCTACCACCGCCTCCTGTTGCATTAATTAAACCTCCCATCTTTCCATGAAAGGAATCTCCAACTGCAAAAATATTAGCAGGAATAGAAAGAGAGCCAACTCCTGTACCTACAATAGACTGCTCTCCTGTTGTGTTTATTGTAGCACTATTTGCAGTTTGAGCATAATTACCTATTGATACTGTTCCGCCTGTTCCGTTACTTGCTGCTGTAATTCTACCATTAGCATCAACAGTTAAATCAGTATTTGTATAGCTGCCTGGAGTAACAGCAGTATTAATTAAATCAATCTTACTATCCTCATCTCCTCCATCATTCAAAGTAGTGATAGATATATTTGAAGCAGTACCTACAATCTTATCCTCTAAATAACCTGCTGTTGTATCATTTGCTGATACTTTTACTTGCTCATCTGTATTACCTCCACTTGCTGAAATCTGCAAAGTTTCAACCCCTCCATCATTCAACTCTGTAACAGTTATGTTTGTTCCTGCTACAACTTTCTCAGCTAAATAGCCATTAGATAAATCATTGCCTGATACCTTAACTCTGATGTCCTCAGAGGTAACATTTATTGTAGCACAACCAATATCTAAATTATAACAAGTCATCTAAGGGAATGTTTTATATGATAATGTTACGCTAATTGTTCCTGCTGTATTATCAACAGGCTCAACTCTAATTCTAAACCAATTAGCTTTAAAATCTTTTTTCTCAATAGTGATTACTGTATCATCCAAAGTAAAATAATCAGTATCAGAGCAAGTATTACAGATAGGCCTCCAATCTCCTACCGGAGTTTCATTTTTACTTGGCGAATTATTGTCCTCAATATACAACTGAGGTCTGCCATTTAATCCTGTAGTATTAATGTAAACTTTCCATTCTGTTCGCTGATCCATGTTAATCTCAGCACTTATCTGCTGAACATCAGCAGCTACATTATTGAATAGAGTTACATTCCTCATCAGATACCATTTGTAAAATATAAATTAATACCATTATAATCATCATCCAGGATAGCTGAATCAATAGGATTGTCGCAAATGTACCATTGAATTATTTGATAATTGCTAATGCCTTGATTGTAGGCTGCAATATCATTAAATGAAAGAGCCTTAACACTATTCTCAGCATTAACATTGACTGTTCCGGATTGAGTATTCTTGTGGCCTTGTTCCCTTGTATAATGAAAGTAAATTAGCTGTACTAACATCTGTTTAATGCCCTCAGAAATATAAAGGCAATCATTTGTATCAATCTCAAAAGGAGTAAATATCTCAATGAATGGAGATGTTTGAGGTACTTGCGGAGTAGTAGCAGTTAAATCTGCCTCGAATAAAGCCTTTAAGTCTGCTCCTAAGAGCCTAACTAAGTAATAAGGCTCATACTTATCAATGTATAATTGTAACGCATCAAAACAACTGCTATTAACTCTGTACTCTCCAATAAAATCTGATGTTTGAGTTATTGTTGCCATTAGTCAAATTTAGCCTTTCCCTCTTTAACTAATAATCGAGCCTTTGCCTCACTCATCTTGATCCTTGCTCCTCCCATAGAAACAAATCCATTGTAAGGTACTTTCTTTGTTTCCTGGATAACTTTCTCTGCTTTGTTCTCAGGAGTTTCCTTAAATGCCTTTTTTGTAGTTTTTTTCTTAGCCATAATTAAATGATTTGCTACAAAGGTAAAAAAAAAGAGGGTACAAATATGCACCCTCTTTAATTATGAATTATAGTTACTCTTATGGAGTTTCTAATGCTGCTTTATCAGTAGTGAAATCTCCTGCAATGAAAGCAGTACGATCGTTAGTCTTAACAACTGTTGCACCTCTCCACTCTGCTCTCACTGTACGTAAGTTCTTTGTAAAGTCATCGCCATCTAAACCTACCTCAATAGATACTGAGCCTTTGTCATAAACAGTAGCCAAATCAAATGCACCTACTAAGTAATCATCTTGTGATACTAAAGTACTTTCGATAATTGGAACACCATCAAGAGAAAGCATACCGGCAACCAACTGTAATTGATCAATGTATCTATCATCTGTTGAGCCAACTTTGATAAGTTTCAAAGATGTAATATCAGATGGATTCATCAAGATATAGTTAGGCATTGCTTGATCAGCCAATTTAACCTGATTCATTGCAACTCTTAACACATCAACTATGTTAGCATTGTCAACTGTTCCTGCGAATGATCCTGCTGCAAACGCTGTAGCAACTGTTCTAATACCATTCATGTTAGGAGCAACTCCGTTCCCTTGATATACTTGGTTTTCAACATCTTTTAACAACTCTCTCATCAACTCATTGTTGATTTCAGAAGCCATGAAAGAAATATCATCAACCATCTCATCAGATACTTTGATAAATGCTGTTCTCTTAACAACTGTTTCAGACGCTACAACTAAATCAAAATCAATTTGATTCTTAACAGCACCCTCAGCAGTACCACCGGCAGCACCATCTTTGTTAGCTTGAGAAACCCAAGAAATAACATTAGATTCTGCTGTACCTCTTGAAACTATATCAAGCAATCTAACCTGACGTGATGCAATAGCATTCATTCCTGGTATTCTTTGCTCAACAGGAACATTACCACCGCTTACGTTAGTAGAGATAAGCATATCTGCAGCCGCTTTAAAAGAAACCGATTTAGCGTTCCCCTCTTTGATAGCAATTAAAGATTCTCTATTGTTCTCTAATGATTTAAAGATCGATACCTCTCCTGCTTTCGCAACTTTCTCCTCTGTAGATAGTTTTTTGATAGCAACTCCATACTCTTTTAAAGTAGAATTCAATGCTTTCATTTGCTCTGCTTGGTTATCTTTTAAAGACTTTTCAATTGCTTGAATATCCTCTTTTGATGCCTTAGCACTAATGGCCTCAGTCAAATCTGATTGAGCCTTTTCATTGTACTCGTTGTACAATCCTGCCATTTCCTCAGCAGTTTTTTTATTGAATTCCTCTTGGCTTATGTTTTTAACCTCAAGGAATGATTGAAATTTTGTCATCTTATTATATTTAGATGTTCGTAAAAAATGATTTTCGCTTATCCTCAGCGATCTCAACTTGATTCGGCTTATCATTACCGAGTGCTGAGGTTTCATCCTTTTGCGGCTCTAAATTTATAAGTGAATTATATTCTTTTTGTATTACTCTCAACTGATTCTCAATCGTGAATAATCTATCATCTGTACCCTTGCCGTTCTTTAAAGCAGTAATACAAGATTCCATTTTCTTATTTAAGCTATCCAAATGCTTGATTAGCATATCAGGAGAGTAAGCATCTTTGCCTGATACATTAAATACAGGAGTTTCAGAGTTAGCACCAAAGGTTACAGCACTCCCCTCCATTAAAAACACCTCATTTAACTCTCTCAATCCATCCTCTCTAACTTGAATCTTATCCGGCATCATCATAAATCCAATGGAATGCTCAGTAATAATTCCATCTTGATAATCTAAAAAGGCATCATTGCCCTTTGTTGATCGGCCCAACTCTCCAATGCCTAATAAATAATCTGCTGATTCCTCCAATGATTTCCATACTCCTATCTCATGTTCAAAATCGTGGTAACGTAAAAACTTAATCTTTCTGTTGGATTGTGATTCATGTCCTCGCTCCTGGATTGATTTGCTAAATGCTCCTCTTGTAATCACATCTCCATCACTATCAACATTGCCAAATTTAGATAATGCAACTTGCACTCTCCTCCCGGCTGTATCAATGTCCTTAATTTCTAATGATATATTTTTTGTTTGAAACATATTTTACAAAATTAGTTATTATTTTCTTTAGTTAGAGAATTTATAAACTCCTCAGATAATTCCGGATAAGTTTCATTCAATAATATACCTTTAGCCTCATTGCTTATTGGCATTGCAATTATCACATTAACACCATCTAAAACTATTTTATCTTTCTCTGCCTCTGTTTTTTTATCGGCCTGTAATGCCTCAACATTGCTAAAATCCTGCCTCATCCTCACATTACCATTAGGATAATGATTCTGAGCAATGTATTGCGTATGTGCCATTGCTATTTTCTCTGATAAAGGAATAACAGCATTAGTGTATAAGGCTTTCTCTGCCTCCTTTCTATTGTTAAATGTCTTATTGGCAGGATCATTAAACAGGCTGCTATCTAATCCAAATACATTACACATAGCCCTGAGAGTAATTACATCAGATTCTACTAACTGCAAATCTGTTGCACTCATAGCCATTTGGATATAGTTTAAATCCTTATTTGTTACCTTAATCTTTCCGGAGTTATGCGTTCCCTGTATATCTCTATTCCAGGCCTGTTGCACTTGAGCCGCCTCCTCCGGTAGCATTGGCCTATTGGATTTATCTGTTATCATTCCAACTGCTCCTCTATTTTGTAATAGATTAGCATGAGCATCCCATCTTGAATTGCCTACCATTACCGCCTCCCTTGCAACTTGGATAATACTTAGGCCTAATAATGAATCATCGACTGAGGTATATCCAGGATTAAAAAACTTTATATGCTCTATCTCATCCCTTTGATACGTTCTTTTATTAGTGCCTAACTCAAATAGATACTTAATATCCGGCATAAAAAAGTTATTGTTTGATGATGGAGCAACAAAAGGAGATGGTAATATATCAACCTCAGCAATCATATTATTGTTAAATGATGATTCAGATATCATATAAGAGTTACCTGATGCCAATAGATAAACGAGCATCATCTCCTCAATATCATTCCAGGTATAGCCTTTTGTTGGATTAGGATTTGCCATTAATTCATGGATAGTGCTATCATTTAACTCCTCCCATCCCTCAGATGTACGCTCCTCAACTATCCATTTAACAGCCTTAGATGTATCAACAATCTTTTTTATAACAGAGTAAACATCAACATTCTTTTCATAACCCTCCTCAATGAATTTATCATCTGATAACCCTATTTTATTGGCATTAAATGAGCCAAATAGTCTAAAAATTGATTGTCTATCTTGGGCTGTTAGTCCTAATTTGCCCTGTACCCAACTTTGTAATCCCATATTAATAGATATATCCTACAAAAGTATTAAAAATAATTAAGCAAAATAAAATTGATTATCCTGCATAAGTTCAATAAATGCATATCTAACCGCATCGATTAGATGGTTATAATTATCATTAGGAATATTTGCCCTCTTATTGCTCCAGGAATAATTATTTAACTCCTTAATTAAGTTTTGCCCATCAACAACCATCTTAACTCCTGATAGATTAGCAATTCCGTTCTTAATACTATCCTTTCCTTTTTGACATGGAATAATATTAAATCCTTTATCCTGCAACTCTGCTATCAATCTCGGCTCTGCATTATCAGCCACTATCAAATCATGTTTCTCAACTGTTCTATTTAAGAATGATGCAATAGAGTTAGTATCCATTCCCTGCCTGTATAATTCCTCTTTTAAATACAAAACATCTCCATCCTTAGCAACTTTAATTAATGTTGTTGGATCAGTAATATAGCCAAAATCCATTCCATAAACATAAGGCAGAGATTCATTAAATGTACCCTCTTGCCAATTCTCAAAGATAACTCCCTCAGCCTTTTCAAGCCATCCTCCTAATACTAAATGCTTATACTTTCCTGGATTGTTTTGTTTAATTAAATCTAATCTCTTTAAATAACTATCGGATAAATGCTCTCTATTATTTAGGTATGTTGTATGAATGTGGCAAATATCCGGATGATTAGATACAGGAATTTGCTCTCCATCTACATCAATATATTTTACATGGCCATTAAAAAAACGTTTCCAAATCCAATGCTCTTTAGTTGTTGGATTCATTACTAATATTATTCTGTTTTGGATTCCTTTTTTTCTTATTGATAAATCAATAGTATCAAAAATATTCTCATCAATTAACTCCTCAGCCTCATCTAATACCCATGCTGTAACACCTTGCAATGATTTTAAGTTAGCTGTTTGATTACCGGATGAGGTTTTAATACCTCTGAATAAAATATCTGATCCTGTTTCTGTATTTGTTATCTCTGATTTGTTAATGTCAAAATGATGAGCAACCTCCATCAATTCAATTTTCTCCATAAACTCAGGTATAATTGATATTCCTGCGGATGCCATTGTATAACGAGTAAATAATATCCTATGTTTTGGCTCGTATGTTAGTAATGATAAGAATGTACCTACCTCAAATGATTTACCTGAGCCTCTGCCTCCTGTTATTAGGATATACCTCTTATCGGTATTGTATAATGCTTGGTAATCTCTACTTTTTTGAATCATTCCAGGATGTTATTGGAATGTTTACACCTCCTGAATGTTCAATCCTTTCTTTAGGTTTGCCATATCTGTACTCAAATAATAATTTAAGATGAGGAAAGGAATCTTTTGCTTGTTTGCTTAATGATTGCCATGCTTCCTCCTCTGATCCAAATACCTCAACCATTGCATTGAGAGCAAAGTTTTTTATTTTAACCTCATCCTCTTTTGGCTTTCTCCCTGCTCCCTCTCTGCGGCCTCCTTTAGCTGTTTTGTTATCCTCCATTGAATTTAGCTTATTAATCAATACGCTACAAAGTTACAAAAGTTATATAAAACAAAAGGCAGAGCAATTAAAACCACTCCGCCTCTCGCCTAACTTTAACCAAAAAATTATGAATTGTTGCAAAGTTAAAAATTATGTTTATAATTATACCTCTCAACATTCATTTTATAGTGTTCAAATGCTCTAAACCCTGTAATATGGCTATCTGTAGGAATAAAATATTTCCAACCTTTAGATGCACCTCTGTTAATATAGTAAAATAAAAAAGCTGCTAATTTACCGGTATTTTTCTGCATTATTACTGTTGCTGTATGGTCTGATGTTGGTATAATTTCGCTAATTTTAAATAATTCTTTGTTATAATTACCCTCCCTATCTGTCCTGGAGTACCTATTGCATACCTCATTAGCGTAATTATGTAACTCTTTTACAATTTCTTTATTCATTATTTAAAATATTATGCTGATTAATAGCGAAATAATTGCTAAAATCATTGATATTACTGCCAATTTATAGGCATTCTTTGCTGTTTTACTCGGCCTCATTTAAGCTATTTATTAGTTTGTTCATCTGCTCAATCCTTTCTTTTAAAGCAGCATTCTCTTTTAACAGGTTTAATCCATCAATCTCAGATTGTGAGGTTAGCATCATGCTCTCTTTTAAAGCCTCATTCTGCTCTCTCATCTCCATCAGCGTTCTATTAAGGATATTAATATAATCTTTGGCCTTGTCGCTGTTATGCCTATTTAACTCAGCAATCATCTGCTCTATTTCTAACTGTATAATCATTTCTTTTTTTGTGTTTCTCTCCGCCATACAATCTCAATCTCTGCATTGCTTAATTTGTGTAAACTATCAGGATAATGTTTGTAATGGTATTCTATCCTGGATTCAATAATTAGCTTATCCCACCATTTGATTGCCTTTGCTCTATCCTCTTTGCTCCTGCTCATAATTCTATATTTTATAACTAATTTTAAACCACATTAAAACGTGTTCTACTATTGCGTTAGCATTAATTAAAACTACGCTTCGCTAATGCTAACACGTAATATAAAATATACTCTCACTACCAGCAGTCTTCAAACCATTCCCTTGTTAAACTACAAATACCACTCAAAGCACCTACAGGCATTATTATAACCGTTAGTATTAACATACTCGGTCTTCTAATCCACCATCTTTGTACTTTGTCTAAAGGTGCTTTTAAATCTTCTCTTAATGTGTTCATATCGTTCGTTTTACTTTTCATATTACCATTCGTTATAATTCAACAATCTCAATATTTCCTATCTCTTGCATCTCATTGAAATACTCAACAGAGCAAGATTTACCCTCTCCTGTTTCAATATTTGTAAAATCTAACGTATCATCAGGCAACCACCTATTGACTATCTTGTAATTTCCTTTGTTGGTTCTGAATATTAGTCCGGGAATCGGATTAAAAAGGCATTTCATCATGTTCATCTTTTTTGGTTAATGTAAAGTTATTATTAAATTCAATATTTGATGTTTTTTCTGCTTGTATTTTGTTATTTAAAGGATTAACACCACTGCAGACAAAGCCCAATCCATTATTATATTCCATCATTACCGGCTGATCATTAAATGATATCCTCCCTCCTGTTTCCGTATCTTTTACCTTTCGAGTAAAAATCTGAGTATATTTCCATAATATCGGATGGTCTGTAAATCTATGTAATGTAATAAAATCATCACATCTATTTGCAAATGGCTGCCCTCCCTCTGATTGCTGCTTTCCTGGAGGCATTCTATATCCTGAATGCTCATGCCTATCTCCAAAAGTCATATTAGCACCCGGAGTATTTGGATGAGTATTTAAGTATAATGTTTTGCCTGTTCTATTGCAAAAATCTCTTGATTCATTTAAAAAATCGTAATTATCAGCATGAGTATAACCTCTATTTAATCCCGTATAAGGATCAATTAAGCATCCATGAGCCTCAGAATCTGCAAATATTTTGAATAAGTCTTTAGATTTATAAATGTTAGAGTTATCAATAAAGGTAAACCATTGGCCGATTAGCTGCATATAATGATAGATTTTATCCTCTCTCATATCAGCAACCTTTTCTCCTGTATAAAATTCTATTAATTGCCTCACTAATTGCCCTGCTTTATTTTCTCCTGACCAAATCTGCCACCTTAGATTGTGTTTGTTTGATAGGCATAGAAAATACCATAACATCCAGGCAGTTTTACCCACATTATCAATCCCGTTTATAATATTAAATTGCCCTTGTTTGTATCTTATAATCTCATCTAATTCTATGCAGCCAACATCTAAGCCCTTTTTAATCCTGCCATTTTTATAATCCTCTAAATATTGTTGTATCTGTTTATCCATTTTTTAGAGAGTTTTTAAAGTATGTAACTCTCTCTGATTCGTTCATTGTATCCCATCTCTCCTGCGTCATTTTTTTAGGTATTGGAGGATTAAACTCATCATTGAATTTCTTATCAGCTAAATATGTTCGAGCCTTAACTATGTATTTTGGATCGTTTACAGAATCAATGTATGCTTTGATATTGCATTTAGCTTTCTCCTTTTCCGTTTCTGTTAATTTATCCCAATGCTTAATAGATGGCTGTAAATCAGATTTGAGTTTATTAGATATTGAATGATATAAATCCCAAAACTCATTAATACTTTCTTTAACGTATTGTTCTTTCTCTTTCTCTTTCTCTTTCTCTTGTATCGAACCCCCTTGCCTACCCCCTTGCCTACCCCCTTTGATAGCGTGTGTTAATTTAGTCTTTGTTTTGTTCTCGAATCCCTCAACCTGAGCATCTATATTATGTTTTTGACTGATATAGGCAAACTTAACCATCCCTTTTAAATCTGTTGGCTCTACTCCATAAAATTGCCTATTTAATAAAGCATCTATGAATATCAATTTATCTTTATCTGATAATTCCTGATAAACATCAAAATAACTGAGGTAAAAATTAAAGGCTTTTCTGCTGTTGTTTTTCATTTCCAAGTTTTTATATCAAGTTATTAAAAAAAAGTGTGCAGGAACTTGATAACCTCGTTGAACATAAGCCGCTAAGCGAATGGCACACTCCAAAGATACTAAATTAACTCTAATGTTTTTGTTCTTAGTTGATGTACTGAATCCTCAATTACCTCAGTTACCTCATCCAAATCATCATCAAAACTTTCTCTTTCGATTAATTTAACAAGTCTATATCCCTCTTTGATCCATCTTTTAAAGATTAGTTTTGCTTCTCTTTTAGTTTGGCCTGTGAGCATATTAGTTTGCTCATTTGTTGCTCTAAATAGTGCTATCAATATATTCCATTCACGTATTACCTCTTGCTCTTTCATAATTCTTTTTAATTTTTTTGGTTAATTCATTTTCAATATCAATATCATAATGTTGAGCAAAATTTAAACATACTAAAATAACATCGGCCAACTCCTCATTAATTTCGGCTTTTGTTCCGGTTAGTAGTGCTGTTTCAAACTCTTTACACTCCTCATATAGTTTTTCTAAAAACTCTCTCGGCTTAGTATTGGGGGATATTAACCCCCTTTTAACTATACTATTATAATTTTCTCTAATTATCTTTTGTAGTGCCATTAGAATAATGTTAATGTGCTATTCTTTTCAACTATACAATCTCTATGATTTTTTTTATTGATGGCAAAATAACTCTCTTTTAACTCAATAGAGATACTTTTTCTATTCATTTTCATTGCCTGGAATCCCTCTGATCCAACTCCTCCAAATGGAGATAATACAGTTTCTCCCTCATTAGAATATAAATGTATTATCCTTTCAATAGTATCTAATTGCAAAGGGCATATATGTTTCTCATCATTACCATCTCTACCGCTTCTATATTGTAAAGTTCTACGATAATCAATATCCATCCATACAGGGGATGCATATTTTTGCCATAAATCAACAGGTAAATAATTCGGCTTATTTTCGTTAGTATCTTGATGTGTTATTGGAGTTTCGTTACCATCTCCATTTCTAAAAAATAAAACATAATCAGGAATGCCAACTCTACTCATGCAGCTATCTTTTTTTATTGTTTTATGCAATAATCCTAATGCTTTAGTTCTTTGCATTTCAGTTACAGGATTTTTCCATATTGTAGTTTTGGCATGATAAATAAATCCCTCTTTTGTAAACCAATCTATTAACATTCCGCTAAAATCTCTTAATCCAATAAAGCCCTCCTTTCCTTTTTGTATTGGCAAATCCATACAATGAACAGCACAAATCCGGCCTTTTTTTAATGTTCTTTTTAGTTCCGGTATTAAATATTGAAAATGCTGCTCAAATTGCTTATAATTAGATACATTTCCCATGTCCTCTGACTTGTCTGAATATACATACAACTCAGCAAAAGGAGGACTAAATACTATTAAATCCGCACAATCTGCATTTAATCTTTTCGTTTCCTGTACACAATCTCCATTAATAATATGGTAGTCATCTGTTTTAATCTCTTTTTTGGTTATCATTACATTTGATTTATTTAATTTATAATCTGTTATTGCAGAGTAATTACTCATCTCTCTGATCATTGTTTTATGTTTTTTTTCTTTTTCTAATATTGTTTTTCTAACATTAACCTGGCTCTCAGGCACTAATAAATGTACCTTAACTTTGTTTTTTTGACCGAATCTATAACACCTCCTAACAGCTTGATAAAATGCCTCAAATTTAAAATCATAAGATGTAAATATCATGTTATTGCATTGTTGATAATTCATACCAAATGATGCGATTGATGTTTTAGTGATTAAGTTTCTAAATTTATTTTTTGCAAATCCATTTAAATTATCTGCCTTTACTTGAGGTTTATCTGATCCCTGCACATTAATAGAATCATCCAAAACTTTATTTAATTCAGTAGCTTCATCATTTTTTAAAGTCCATATTATCCATTGATCATTGGAATTATTAACCAATTGAATAGTTTTTTTAATCCTTTTATCAAAACTCCTTTTTAAATCCTTATGCAAATCTGTAGCACTAACTGCAACATCTCCAAATAATGTTAGAGTATTGTTTTCAACAGGAATAATATGCTCGATATATTCTATTTCCGGCAATTCATATCCATCAGAGTTAAATCCTAATGTTTTAGGATTATCCAATGATATGCTCCATGTACATACATATTTCCAAAAATCATCCTGAGCGTGTTTTCTGAGCCTCCATTTAGACGTTTCTCCTCCATCATGAACAAAATACATTGCTAACATTTCTAAATAGGTACTCGCTCCTAAAAACTCAGAATGCTGCCCTAATTCCATGTGATCATTTGGAGATGGAGTAGCAGTACATGCCAACTTATAAGGAGTTGATTTAAAGCTATCTATTATTAATCTGCTTAATTTACCATCCCTGCCTTTTAAAATACTGCTCTCATCTAATACAACTCCTGAATATAAACTACAATCAATATTTTTTAATTGATCATAATTAGTAATATCAAAACAATCAGGATCAATATTAAACTTTATTGCTTCATCTTTAGTTTGCTCAACTACAGCTAATGGAGCAAGTATCAAAACTTTCTGCTTTGTTTTTTTATATACTTGAGTGGCCCAACTCAACTGCTGTATTGTTTTGCCTAATCCACAATCCTCAAATATTGCAAATCTGCCCTTTTTTAATGCTATTTTAATGATATGTTTTTGAAAGTCGAATAAATTATCATTCAAATCACTTTCATTAATTTCAAAGCCACTATTAATATGTGTTTTTGTTTTTGTTTCTAAAAATTGTTTATAATCCATAGTTATTTAATTTTTGGTTAAAATTCGCCTCCACCAAATTAGCCACGTGGAACGGCATCATCTGATAAAGGCTTTTAATAAAATTGTTAGTAATTTCCACGTTACTTATATTTACAAATATACAAATAATTAACTGTTATCAGTCCGTAATTTTTTAATTAAACATAATTGGATTCAATCATTTGATTTTTCATTTCTTGATTAAATCCTGCTGCATCGGCCCACTTATGAAAGTATCTCAATTTTTGTTTATTGGATAGTTTTAAAAGTTCCCAATTTCTATTTTTTGCAAATGCTCCGGCCTTGCCTCTCCATGAGTTAAATGCCCTGCAATAAAGTTTCTCTAATCTCATCTGTTATTAGTCCGTAATTTTTTTACGATGTTATAATTTTAAAATCAATAAATTCATTTCCCTTTTTTACAATCTCCTTTTCAACTGTTGCCTTAAATATATCTCGATCATCGAAATTATACCTCTTTTGTAATATATCCTGGAAAGGTTTAACAGGATTATCCCAATCAGCCAACTTACTACTGAATCCAAATTTTAGGATTAAATGATAAGGAGGAGGAGGTAATTTTATCAATGGCAACCTCAACAACAACTCCTTTTCATAACTTTTATACTTATTAGTTTTGAATCTACGGCCTTGAAAACACTCATTAACAGATAATGGTTTAATTGATATTCTCATTAATTTAAGCAATAAGCATCAAAGCCCTCTATTCCCTGATAGTAAACTGTTGACACTTGGTTATCAAGTAATATTACTGCCTCATAATTTATCCTATCATAGTATTTTGACACTAATCTAAAGGATAAAATCTGAATATTAAACTCAATCATTTCTCTAAACATACTCATTTTTTCCACTTAATGTTTAGTGCATTGCCTTTTACCTTGCATAATTGATTAAATATCTCCTCCTCAGTCATTGTAGCAAATAGAGTAGAATTATCATCCTCTTTGTTCATCCACTCCAGGCAGGTAACCGGATATAATTGCCGATAATAATAGCTGTAAAGGTCTGTAATTCTCTTAAAATCTGATTCATGCATCCCCTCAAATCCCTTTCTCTTTTTAGCAATTAGATAAGTTTCATTGTTTTCCCAATACCTCCGGCAGAGGTTTCTTTTTTGGATATCTGTTAATCTCATTTGTAAACAATTAAGGCAATTAATACTCCAACTCCGATTACAAGAGAGGCAATAAAAACACCCCTCCACATAGCACGATCCAAACTTTTAACATAATCCTCCCATTCCTGGTCATCATCAACCTCTATTTTTCTCATTTTAGGAGTTGCCATTTCATCCATAAACTGTTTTTCGAGTAGTTCTCTTTCTTTTTTGTTCATAACTTTTCTAATTCATCTTTAACATCTTGCCAATATTTAGGCTTTATCTTAAATGCTTTGTAAATTGGATCATTAAATATCTCCTCAACTGCTATTAACGCACATTGTTTGGCGTGATTATGTATCTCCTGTTCTGTTGTTTGTATGTCGCAGGTTAAATTCAATGCAGTTACATCATCGTATTTATCAAACAACTCTTTTGCTTTCTCCTTTGCTTTCATTTTTGCTGAGTTTTTAATACAAATGCTACTGATATTTTTTGCATATCTAAGCCGATAGCGTGACTGCACTCTGATCCATTAGGGAATCCAAAACTCCCCTCTGCCCTGAGAGAGATACATTTGTTGCCCTCTCCTAATTCTGTATAATTTACCAATTCAATATTTTCGCTGTTTCTGTAGCTATTCAGCAACTCTGCTAATTCCTTTCTGCTCATCTTAATTGATTTTTAAGTTCCTCGCCTGTTAAAGCAAAATATAAGTTTTGTAATTGATGTACGTATTTTGTTTTTCTATTATTTACAAGATTGGAATTAATCCAAATATCAATCCTCCCGTTTTTAAACTTTTTGGCTTTAAAATGATAGTTTCCATCAATCCATCCATACCCTGTTTCATCAATCCACTTAACCCCAAACTTAGCCAACCATTCCTCTGTTAATGGTATTGCGTTAATTTCATCTAAAAATAGAGCATCTTTATAGTTTCTATTTAGATTATCTACATAAACCCTATGCTCTCTTTTTTTATCATTAAACTCAATTGAGTAAACAAATACAATTTCATCGGTTTTAAATAAATTCCCTATCCTTAATTCGTTTGCTTTCATCTTAGTTAATTTTAAGGTTAAGATTCTCAACTATTGAACATCCAGGAACATCTTTACCGGCCTTAATAGCATCTTTTATTGCCTTTTTATCTGCTGCCTCTGTTACTTTTACAGTTTTATATTCTGTTGGTAGTGAATTAACATCCTCAACAGCTACAGATGATGATTTACGAGTACCAAATTTGTTAAAACCTATCTCAAACGCTCCAAATAGATTAACTGCCTCTAATAAACGATTTTTGAGATTATCTACTAAGCCCTTGTTTCTCTTTTTAAGTGCCTGTAATCGCTTTATTTCAATATCTATTGCAGAGTTTAAATCCTCTTTTGTTGCAATTACTTGCATATAAGCTACTGATTTACTCTCTAACTGCTCTTTATTGATCGTTAATTGCTCCTCAATCTCAGGAGTTAATTCGCCATCTAAAGATTCAATCTCTGATATTAAGGTTAAATACTCCTGTTCGATATTGTATAATGTTGTTTTCATAATTATTTATTTATTTGGTTAAATTTTTGTTTTTTAATTGCCTCGCTTAGATGGTTGCTATTGCAGAGCCACCGAAGCTAAAGGTCTTACGTTTCTTTAGAATGGCAAATCTGCAACTCCATTCTCATCTACTGTTGGAGGCTCAGAGATAGCCAAATCATTTACATTTTCATCGGTTAATTTTACCATCCAGGCATCAAGATTATGGTAGTATTTACCATTAAATTCTCGGCTTGATACATTGAAAGATACATTAACAACATCTCCAACCTTATTATATTTGGTTAATGCCTCACATTTATCTACTCCGAATACTTGAAAGCAAATGATATTATTAAACTTTTCGCCCGTATCGATTACAAAGTTTTGTTTTTGCCAATCTTTACCGGCTTTACTTGTTCCCTTTTCAACATCTAATATTGACGTTATTTTACCGCTTACTTTTAAATCACTCATAATTGTTTATTTAGATATTAATATTTTTTTGATTGTTTCTGTTAATGTGTATTTTTTTTGCACCTCTGTAATCTTGCCATCTTTAGCCATGTATGCAGCAACCTTTTCAAATGCCTCTGTTCCCATCTCTAATTTAGGTTTGATTGGCTGAGGTTTAGGCTTTGCACTATTGGCATCATCATCCTCTGCCTGGATTGCTAAAATACTGCTGCAAGAATACCTCCTAAAGTAACTTATCTGAGAGCCTAACTTTTGAGGATCATTCTCATCGGTTAAAGGTATTGATGATTCAATCATCTGCTCTGTATCAATATCAATTATCTGAGTTACTACATTGCCATTGATTATCGGCTGTA
>Ga0255039_10000081_pt1 | contig 30064 bp, 24 predicted proteins | sample BC1_12_1_MG_FD_181713 | JGI IMG/M metagenome (GOLD analysis project Ga0255039, IMG submission 181713) | Seawater microbial communities from Strait of Georgia, British Columbia, Canada - BC1_12_1 | ecosystem: Environmental > Aquatic > Marine > Strait | place: Canada: British Columbia | collected... | reverse complement strand
AAAAAAGTAGCTAAGAAAAAAGTAGCTAAGAAAAAAGTAGCAAAGAAAAAAGTAGCAAAGAAAAAAGTAGCAAAGAAAAAAGTAGCTAAGAAAAAAGTAGCTAAGAAAAAAGTAGCAAAGAAAAAAGTAGCAAAGAAAAAAGTAGCTAAGAAAAAAGTAGCTAAGAAAAAGGTCGCCAAGAAAAAAGTTGCTAAAAAGAAAAAGAGATAGCAATTTGTGACTTTTAAGTCATAACTGAACAAATTAGTGTCCAACACTAAATATAATGGAAGATCCTCACTGTGTCACGGCGGGATCTTCCATTTTTTTTTGGCTAAACGCCTATTCCCGAGTATAATCTCTCCTTAGAATCAATGCCTAAAATGAGTGGCATGATAAAACTATTTTTTTGTTAATAAATTGCATAACCTACTGGTAAATAGATAATTATGAGAATTATATCCATAGCTAATCAAAAAGGTGGCGTTGGTAAAACAACAACCACAGTAAATCTTGTAGGTGCATTGGCCAAATGTGGTCAAAAGGTTATTGTTATAGATTTAGATCCTCAGGCCCATCTTACCACCTGTTTCGGATTAGATCCAAGGGACCTTGAAACAACAGCTTATGAAGTGTTGTGTAAAGGTACTAAACTATCTGATGCGTTACTAGATATCGGAGATAATATCAAACTATTGAGTTCTGGTATGGATTTGGCCGCTGTCGAACAAGAGTTATCAACTGTAATTGGGCGTGAAACAGTATTGCACGATGCCCTAAAGGCGTATGAAGGTGCGGTTGACTTTATATTTATAGATTGTCCCCCTTCATTAGGTATGTTGACTTTAAATGCTTTTTCTGCATCAAATGAAATATTTATCCCACTTCAAGCTCATTTTCTGTCATTACAGGGTTTGAGCCAGCTTTTAGAAATGTTATTACTGGTTAACAAGCGTATTAATCCAAATCTACGCGTTTCCGGGTTGATGTTTTGCATGTTTGATGCGAGAACATCTCTTTCAGCAGAAATATTAAATGATATCACAGCCTTTTTTGAAGAACAGCGTGATCAATCAACCCCATGGCAACATATCAAGCTTTTTGACACCAAAATTCGTCGAAATATTAAATTAGCCGAGGCACCTAGTTATGGATTGTGTATCTTTGATTACGCATTAGAGTCTAATGGCGCTAAAGATTATTTGAGTCTAGCAAATGAGGTGATTGCTATGGATCAGGCAGATGCAATGGAGATTACTTTTGCGTCATTACAGTCTGTGGGGCAATCAGATACCAAAGTAAACGAAGTCACGGTTGATGAAGTTCAAGGCGATACATCTCTAACAAACAAAACAGTCGAAAACAAAACAGTTGCACCTATTGAAATCGTTTCAAGTGTGGACAATCTTGTTTCAACAACAAAAAACGTCATTTCAACTTCTCAAAATGATCAATAAACGTAACATGTTTAAAAGTATAATATTACGTTGGAACAGTTTAGATAAATGTTAGTGGTACTCACTATAATTGATCAAATCTACAAGCGACGATGCCCCAAAATTTTAATTCGAAACAATATATGAGTCTTAGATCAAACATCACTGATAATACAACAATGTCTACATTGGTTTCTGATATTTATTGGCAATGTCAAAATCAGTGGCACGCTAAATTATTCCATTCACGAACGATTCATTGGACAGACTTATCTAAGGAACCCACCGCTGAATTAGTAAAGGAAAATAATAAACGAAAAGTGTATCGACTTGTTTTAGGTGATGCAACGTTGTACGTAAAAGTATATGTTGTCGATACAGTTATTGAGCGACTAAAAAATTTATTTCGTGACATGCCTGCAAAAGAGGAGTTTACGAAACTTTTCATTGCTCATCAAAGGAATGTTTCGGTCTCTGTACCAATAGCTTGGGGGAAAAATAATATTGGTTCGCGTGGCTACTTGGTTTCATTGGCAGTAGAATCATCAGTCACCTTGCAAGATATTTTGCTTGATAAAACGAATCGCGCATTCATGGATCAAGCTTTGCTTTTAACAGCTAAGTTAGTTGCAGCGTCACATTGTGGCGGTGTTATACACAAAGATCTTCATTCTGGTAATGTTTTGATTTCCGTAGAAACTGATACCGCTGTTTTAATTGATATTCGTGGTGCATCGGTAACCCATAGAAGTGGTCATGCTTCAGCTGATCCTTATGCTGATAACCGCATTACTAATATGGGTTTTTTGATTGCTGATATTCGACATAATATTTCTAATGCGCAGTTACGCTCGTTTACGCAAAACTATTTGGATTCGCTTAATTTGATCAATCCGCTCAATGTTATAGATAAAGAAAACTATTTCAATTCAGTTTCAATATTTGCAGATAAGCGTGATCACTTTCTATGGAAAAAGCGTGCAAAGCGCGCAAAGCGAAATTCAGATTTTGCAAGACATTTTAAATTACATGGACAGTGGAATTGCAGTGCTACATTGAAAAGTAGTTTTGTTAATCATAATTATACCGCTACTGGTCATACGTTTACTAATAATGATTTTAAGCGAGCGTTCGTTCAACCAGAAACGATTTGTGATGAAGGTGAAACATTATATGAGAATGATCATATACATGAAGTTCTAAAGCAGATAAAGATCAACGATGTGCTACTTGATCTTTCCATAACAAAGTATAAGCCTTCTGTTGGGTTTAAGCGTTTATTTCAATTATTTCGTAAATCTGCTGCTAAGAAAATATGGTTATCTGCTACAAATTTGCACCGTAGAAGAATTCCTACATCTTGGCCAATTTGTGCAATAGAAAAACGTTCATTTGTTTTTGTCAAAGAAAGTATAATGATCAGTGAACGAATAAAAAGTAGTAAAACAGTCTCAGCATTTTTATCTAATCCATTATGTTTTGATCGATCTCACCAGCGCCATCAATTTTTTCGACAGCTTGGTACGATGTTAGGTACATTTCGGTATAGAAAAATGGTTCATCACGATTGTAACGCTTGCAATATTATGGTGCATGCAGATAACAGTGGTGAATACCATTTTGTATTTCAAGATTTACGATCAGTTATTTCAATGAGTTATTTTAACTCAAAATACCGTCATAAAGCTTTGGTTGGTTTAATGACATCTTTTTTGTCTTACGGAGAGACAATTTCTTCAACTGATATTTTTAGATTTATAAAAGCATATCTTGTCGCATCGGGCGATTTTAAATGCAATGAAGGTGTAACTGTAAAGGCATTTGTTGTTGATCTACGACAGCAAATTCCGGCATTTGCAAAACAACTGCATATGGCCACACAACATCGCTTGCAATTTTCAACAAACAGCAATAATGATTCACTTGCTGGCTTTAAAAACATATTAATTATCAAACCAAGTGCCTTGGGTGATGTTGTAAGATGTATCCCTTTATTAAATGCGTTAAAAAACCGTTATCCTGATGCAAAAATTAGTTGGCTTGTACGAACAGATTGCGCAACCATTTTACGAGGTCTTACAAATCTAGATGAAATTATAGAATTTGATCGAAAATTATTTTCAAGACTTGGGCGAAATTTTGTTGCAACAAAAAGGTTCTTTTCTTTCGTAAAACGGCTAAGAAAAAATCAATATGATTTAGTCTTAGATTTTCAGGGTTTGTTCCGTAGTGGTTTTTTTAGCTGGGTGACAGGGGCGCCAATCAAAGTCGGTTTTAATAATGCACGAGAATTTGCAACTTGTTTTTATACACATAAAGTTGTCGAACATGATAACGAGCACATTGTAGATACGATGTGGCGTTTTGGTTATTTGTTAAACTTTGTATCATATAAAAAAGATTTTTCTATTGAATTTACAACTGAAAGCATACTGCAAGCAGAAAAATGTTTAGAGGATAATGAATTAAAACCTAATCAATATATCGTCTTACTTATAGGTGGAACGGCAGCTGCTAAGCGTTGGCCAGTAGAAATGTTTGCAACGTTGGCACGGCGGCTATCAGATGAAGTAAATACGCCTATCGTGTTGATTGGTGCAGGTGATACTGAGGTTGCATTGGCAACAACATTTATGTCGCGTGTTAAAGGGGCATTATCAACCAATCGTTTTGTTAATTTAGTAAATCAAACATCCATACCCCAGGCGGCGTTAATCATGAAGCAAAGTTTATTGGTATGTGGAAATGACTCGGGTCCGCTACACATAGCAGATAGTTTTGATGTGCCTTTGGTTTCAATCTATGGTCCAACGAATCCCGATGTTGTTGGTCCATATCGACATATGAATATGGTCGTTGTTGCGGGACAAAATATAGCTCGTGAACAACGATATAGTTTAGACGAAGTACATAAAATAGTTAATATTACCGTAGATGATGTATATAATGGTATCATGAATCAATTGGGCAAATTACCTGAAAAAACCGATGATTGAAATGATATGTAACTGTAAAGAAAGACAACATTGATGCTTCCGATTAAGGCCATTATTACAAAATTAAATCATATATTTACCCATAAAATATTACATGTCGATGATACGCCCAAACGCCTAGCGCTTGGAATCTCATTAGGTGTTTTTGTGGCCTGGACCCCTACGATGGGGTTTCATATGTTTCTGGCAATATTGATAGCTAGAATGATTGGCGCAAATGCGGCAATAACGATGCCTGTGGTATGGATAACAAATCCGATAACCTTTATCCCTATTTATTATGGTAATTACCGTGTAGGTGAAATGGTGCTTGCGTTGTTTGGAGATAGACCCACTGTAAATAATGAATTAATATTAAAAAAATTATCAGTGCTTCAAGGTGGACAAGAGGGGTTGTCTGATTTAGGATTAATTGAAAGAACGCATTATATTATTAGTCAGATGGCTACTAAAAGTTATTGGCATGGTGTCATTGACTTGTTTTGGGCTGTGGGGCTGGATTTATGGGTTGGCAGTTTAATAATGGGTATTACGCTTGCTGTGATATCCTATTTTTCAAGTTATCATGTGATTGTATGGTATCGCCATCATACCCCAAGAGGGCGTTTACATATGTTGCATTTGCTTCGTAGAAAAAAGCATAAGGCACGTGAAAGGCGTCGTCTTTCAAAAGCGCATGCAGTAACGAATCATAAAGAATAAAAATTGTTTTATATGTGTATATGGTTTACTAATTATAATTGTTGGATATAAAAATATGAATAACCGAACTAAATGGTATATAGCATTTTTGATGCTGACGTCTCTTTTAACCTATGTTAATTTTACTAGTTGGATTAACAGTTCATCATCTACTGGCAATATAAATAATGTTGTCAATTTAATTAATCAAAAGTTTGTAAGAGAAATAGATAATAATGAATTAGTTGACAATGCACTTATAGGCATGGTTGAAAATCTTGATAAACATTCAGCCTATATTCCGCCAAGTGATGTTAAAGCTTATGATAAAATGACACATGGCGAATACGAAGGTATCGGCATTATTATTGGGCAATCAGACCATTTTATTTCTGTTATCAATCCGATAGAAGATTCACCAGCATTTATGGCAGGGATGAAGCCAGGTGATTTAATTATAGAAGTTGAGGGGGAAAGCACACATGGCTGGTCTTCTGAAAAAGCCGTTTCTGAACTTTCGGGGAAATCTGGTTCAGATGTCAACTTAAAGGTGCTACATTATGATGATACAGAAGAAGAGTTTGTCATTACCCGTGGTCAAATTCAACTGCAAATTGTCAAAGGGTGGCGTCGCAATAGTATTGATGGACGGTGGGATTATATGCTTGACGGCGAGAATACCATCGGTTTTATTCGCCTGACTCAATTTACAGATAATGCTATTGGCGCATTTGACATTGCAATTAAAGAAATTTTGGATATGGGTGCAAAGGCATTGATATTAGATTTGCGTAATAATCCAGGTGGCTTATTAACCGCTGCGATTGGTTTTGTCGATCGCTTTATTGATGAAGGTGTAATTGTTTCAATGCATGGCGCACATTCTGATGAAGAGAAAGTATTTGCTACATCAAAGTCAACAACGATGCCTAATATTCGCCTTGTGATATTAATGAATCAATTTTCCGCATCAGCTTCTGAAATCGTTGCAGGCGCTTTACAAGATCACCATCGCGCAATTGTTATTGGTAAGCGATCTTACGGTAAAGGGTCTGTGCAACGTACTTTCGAAATACCGAGTAGTGGGGCTATTTTAAAATTAACAACTGATTATTACTATTTACCAAATGGACGTTGTGTGCATAGAATAGAAGATAATGATCAATGGGGCGTTGAACCAGATTTTATTCTTGAGGTAAAACCGCTGTCGCTTAATACACTCAATGATGATGAGTATCGAGCTGCATTTAGTTCTGCTGTTGATCAAATGACAACGGAAGTGTTAAAAAAGTTACCAAAAAAAAAGGATAGGAATGTTACAGGTGATTTATTACAGCAGCGAAAGAATCGTGACGCAGCGTTAAAAGAAAAGTTATTAACAAATTATTTAGCGCTTGATGCTCAAATGAATCAAGCCGTTGAATTTTGCCTAGAGGCTTTGCATGAGTAGTCATTATATATTGGGTATAGAAAGCAGTTGTGATGAAACAGCTGCGTCGATCGTTAAAGATGGCACAGTGGTGATGTCGAGTACTATTGCATCTCAAATAGATTTGCATTCGAAATATGGTGGTGTTGTACCCGAGATAGCTGCACGAGCTCACATTGAAAATATTATACCTGTATTGCAAGAGACATTTACTAAAGCTGGAATTGATAAAAAAGATATTTCCGCTATTGCCGTTGCAAACTGTCCAGGTTTAAAACCAGCGTTACATATAGGCGTAGCTGCAGCAAAAACATTATCATTTTGTTGGGGCGTACCACTTATTGCAGTGAATCATGTACATTGTCATATACAGGCAGTATTGCTCGAAGATGAAAAAAAAGCTTATCCTGCTGTGGCTTTAGTCGTTTCAGGTGGACATACCAGTCTGTATAAATGTACGACGCCTCTTGATCTTGAGCTCATCGGGCAAACGATTGATGATGCTGCAGGTGAAGCATTTGATAAGGTTGCACAAATATTGCAATTGCCATATCCTGGTGGTCCGCATATAGAACGTGTTGCAAAAGAAGGTAATCCTAAAGCAATTTCGTTTCCTAGATCCATGCTCGATAAAGACAATTTTGATTTTTCATTTAGTGGTTTAAAAACGTCTGTTTTATACCATTGTCATGGTAAAAATATGGCAGGGGAAAACCGAGTATCACGAATGTCTAAACAAGAAGTTGCTGATATTGCGGCAAGTTTTCAAGCGGCAGTTATAGATGTGCTTTGTAAAAAAACAGTTAAGGCTGCAAAAAAAAGTCGTAGTCGTACCGTGTTGTTAGGTGGTGGTGTCGCATGTAATAATACATTACGTGCATCGTTGCAAATTGCTTGTGATGAGGCAAATCTTCAATTACTTGTTTCTCCAAAAAAATATTGTACAGATAATGCTGCAATGATAGCAGGGCTTGGCTGGCATAAATTTAAGGCGGGATTGTTTGCTACTCTGGCTTTACAGCCAAATGCTGGTCATGATCAATAAACGTTATATTAGGATTCTCAATAATGAATAGTGATACACTAAAAAAAATATTGCAGCAATTAGCCGCACATGAGGTGTCTATTGAAGATGTTTATAATCAACTTAGGCAAGTTTCAATTGAAGATCTTGAATATGCAAAATTAGATCATCACCGACATTTGCGTTGTGGTATGCCTGAAGTTATTTTTTGTCCCAATAAAACGACTAAACAAATTACTGAAATTTTTGCCCGTTTGGCAGCTAAGGGCGAAAATGTGTTGGCAACCAGAACGACAGAGGCTGTTTATGCCGCAGTTGTCAAAGTAGTCCCAGATTGTCTATTTGATCATGACGCTAAAGCGATATTTTTAAAACAAAGTGATGTTGATGTTAAACAGCGCGATGACCATTATGTCGCGGTTGTAACTGCTGGTACTTCAGATATTCCAATTGCCAAGGAGGCGGTGTTGACCATTGCGATGATGGATCAGCCGGTAGTGGAGATTTATGATGTCGGTGTTGCAGGTATTGAACGCTTACTTAAAAAAGTTGATGTTTTACAACACGCATCAGCTATTGTCGCTATCGCCGGTATGGAAGGCGCTTTACCCTCTGTTTTAGGTGGTTTGGTTTCAGTGCCGGTTATAGCTGTGCCTACCTCTGTAGGGTATGGGGCTAATTTTGAAGGGGTAGCGCCATTATTAACAATGTTAAACAGTTGCGCTGCAGGTGTTTCTGTGGTAAATATAGATAATGGTTTTTCAGCGGGCTATATCGCGGCAACCATTGCGCGCCAAAGTTTTCACGGCAAGTAATACCAACAATTTTATTCCGTAAGATGTTTTAATATACTATTTATATGACCGTTGTAATTATGACTATGACACAACATATAACCAAAATACCAAAATTAATGAAGCGATCTAAAGCAGCCCATAAAGGTGACTTTGGTTCAATTTTAGTTATTGGTGGCTCACTTAATATGATTGGTGCACCTACACTTTGTGCACAAGGCGCACTTAGAAGTGGTGCTGGCTTGGTTACTATTGCAGTGCCAGATGTCATTCAGCAATCAGTTGCAACTGTTGTACCATGCGCAACTACTTTTGGCTTGCCTTCAGATGATACTGGTTTAATCGCTAAAGAAGCGATATCGGATATTTTGAATCTTATTGCACGACACGATGTCATTGTTATTGGTTGTGGCATGGGGCAATCATCATCATTAAATGCAGTTATTGAAACTATTATACGCCATGCGGACAAACCAATGGTCATTGATGCTGATGCCCTTAATGCATTAGCAAATCTAGGGGTACCATATGGTGTCCTTGCAGATAACTGTGTTATTACACCGCACCCTGGTGAATTTGGGCGGTTATTTTATCGATGGTTTAGAAAAAATACCATATTAGATAATCGCGTTGAAGAATCAACTTTGTTGGCACGTCACTGTGGCGGTATTGTTGTACTCAAAGGGAGCGGAACGATCGTTACTGACGGTGATTATTTTTTTAAAAATGATTCAGGTAATCCTGGTATGGCAACTGGCGGCGCCGGTGACACATTAGCAGGGTGCATTGGCGCGTTACTCGTACAACCGGGTTTATCTCCTATTGAAGCAACGATACTGGGCGTATACATTCATGGAAAAGCTGGTGATATGGCAGCTGCTAAATATGGGGAACTAAGTGTAAACGCCACTGATATTGTAGAATTACTACCAACAGCATTTCTAACACATAGCTAGTGATACATTGAAAGAACGCGTGCAAAATCATACAAACGCAAGTGAGATTATGACAAAGTTATGGTGTCATAATACCATTGGATGTATTTTTTCTCAAAGTATCATCTAGTATTGTAATTCTCGCGTTGGTCTTGATTGATTTCAAGCGCGTAGCGATTTCGGCGTTGAGTCTCTTTTGGTGGATGATATCTTTGATTTCAGTTTTTACAGATGCGATTGCAATATCTTTTTGAGCGATGGTTGAAATACGTTTTATGATTGCCCAATAAGGAATGTGTTTGTCGTCATAATATTGAAATGGCGCGCTTGTCTCATTATCCTTTTGTAGCATAAATGCCTGCTCACGAATATGTTGGGGCACATCTTCGGTATATAATGTAAATGGTCCCATTTCAGAATTATTTGTGAGCGATATTTGATCTTGTGAATAAGCTTTGGCTATTTCATAAAAATCACCACCAAGCTTGATAAAATTATGACATGCGTCAATTTCACGTTGCGTTGCGGTAGTCAAAATTTTAATGGTAACTTGATTACCATACAATTCAACATATTGCGCGCGTATAGTATCGTTATTTATTTCTTGAGGTTCCCACTCCATTAAAACAATTTGTTTTAATAGAGCAGTTGTTTCTAACACCATTTTGAGTTCACCTAGGCTGATACTTCTTCTTTTGAGGATATATTTTAGAAGTCCATATCTTTGCGTTTGATTTTGGTTTGGTGCCATCTTCAATAAAAGTTTATTAAGTTCTAAGTCAGCAATAGTATCATCTAAGGGAATGCCAACCGACTGCGCATGCGTTCTTACCAAAAGAAGTTCAGTATATTTGTCTAGTACCTGTTTCCCGTAACCGGCCATGAGTATCGGCATAATATCATTTTGAATTATTTTTTTGCCATTTACGAGCGCTATTGGCGGGTTGTCAATTTTAACTTGTGATGTTATACGATCTCGTCGTTCTGTTTCATCTTTTAAGGATGATAACATTGAGCTATTACATCCAATTGAGAATATTGTGACGATCATTATCGTTGCAATGAATATATACAATTTCATTAGTTTACCTTCAGCGTGGTTCATAAATTAATGGATTGTTTATCTAAATGTAAATGGATCACGATCTTTATTGCTGACAATGAAAGTGACTTTATTACATAGTGGTTTTAGTTTTTTGACTAGTTTGGGTAGAATCATACGTTCAGAGTTGGTGTGACTAACACATATGGTTGTCACCCCTGCTTCTTGAAGTGCTAAGGCAAAATGATGTTTGAGTTCACCTGTTAAATAAAAATCACATTGAGCAGCAATGACTTTGTTGAGTACAGATCCACATGATCCAGCGCAGACAGCGGCTTTAGTTACTTTACCTTTTTGTGGGCCAATAACGCCGACAATGTTTAGTTTAAGGTCTTTTTTTATTTTATTGATTAAAGCATCAATAGTTGAACCTTTGGGTAAGTTACCGAGTCGGCCTAGGCCGGTAACCACTTGCCCAGATAGTATTGGCAATACATCGTAGGCGACCTCTTCATAACTGTGTGTTTTAATCATTGCAGCCAAGACGTCACTGAGTTTTTTTGTGTAAGTAATTGTTTCCAATCGAAATTCGGAGACACTTTCTTTTTTGCCACGTTTACCAACTGTCGGCTGTGTACCAGCGCCACCTTTGAATGTACCAGTTCCTTCGCAACGAAAACTACATTCTGAATAGTTGCCAATGGTACCAGCGCCAGCAGTAAACATTGCTTGGGAGACATGTTCAATATCTTCTTTGGGAAGATAGACTACAATTTTGCAAAGATCACCTGTAGTCGCTGTCGGTTGTACTAGCGGTTTAGGATCTTCAATATTAATAATATTTGCAAGGATATCATTAACACCTCCATGGGCAGAGTCGAGAGCTGTGTGTGTAGAATAAATAGCAATATTGTTTTTAATTGCTTCATAGAGAAGTGGCGACACCCCTTGATTTGCGACCACGCGCTTAATAGGTTCAAAAACGGGCGGATGATATGCAAGAATACAATCAACCTTTTTTGCTTTGGCTTCATCAAGTACTGCCCGAGTCATGTCAATAGTGAGCATTACTTTTTTTATATTCTGATTAGGATCGCCCACAAGCAATCCGACATTATCCCACTCCTCCGCTAGTGCCAAAGGTGCGACAATTTCAAATTGTTTCATTACATTACTTAATTTCATGTTATACCTTTATATTTGTTAAATGTCCCCGATACAAATTACTCACTTGGCGGTTAGTTTCTTTATTTCTATAATAAATAAATTGTGTAATTGCCTAAACACTTCACCAGGGGTGCCATTACCAACTTGATGTGCTTCGATTTTGGTAACAGGCATTAATTCCATAATTGAATTTGTAATAAAGACCTCTTCGGCAGCGAGTAAATCATGAATTACAATTTCCTTTTCAATAAGTTTCATCTTATATTGATCTGCCAGTCGGATAACTTGTTGTCGAATGATGCCAGGTAATACTGGGGTATCTACTGGCGGCGTGTAAATAACTTTGTCTTTAACGATAAAAACATTGCTAATGGATCCTTCGGCAAGTCGATTGGTTGTCGTAAACCACAAAGCTTCAGTTGCCTTTAACGCCTTGGCTTGTTGTAAAGCAATTAATCGCTTGAAAAAATTTATTGTTTTATGGCCAGCTGTTGGATCTTCTTTGTTTTCTTTGTATGGTGAAATAACGACACTAATACCATCTTTATAATATGTTTCAGGATAAGCAATAAGCGGTGAGCCTGTAATAATTAAAGTACTCACAGATACTTCTTCATTTATAAGTTGATTTAGCGCACCAGGTGTTACGGTAAGTCGGAGGCGACCTTCAGTCAAATTATTTGCCTTAATCACTTCGTTAAGACCAATTATTATGTCGTTAACCTCTTGGGTGATATGAATATCAAGTGCTTGTGCTGAATTAAATAAACGGTTGATATGATCATCAAGGTATGGGATTTTTCCATTATAGCAACGCATGGTTTCAAATAAACCAACACCATGCATTATACCTGTGTCGTGAATCGAAAGATGGGCATCTTCACCTTTGGTAAGCTGGTCGTTGAGATATACGTATTCATTCATATTATTGCTTTTTATCATAGATTTAGATTGTTACATTTGTTTAAGATTAATTATTGTACTTGCCAAGGCATCGGCCTTGATGATAGTTTCATTGTACTCTGATTCAGCACGGCTGTCATCGACTATTGCGCCACCTGATTGAAAGTATGCCTTATTATTGGCTAATAATATCGTTCTGATAGCAATATTTAAGTCCATGTCGCCATTGACGCCTATCCAGCCTATTGCACCTGTATATATATTGCGGGCAGTGGTTTCGAGCGAATCAATTATTTCCATGGCTCGAATCTTAGGAGCGCCGGTAATGGAGCCGCCTGGGAATGTTGCGGCCAATATATCTGCAAACGTAATATCATTTTTAAGTATTCCCTGTATTGTCGCAACGGCATGAAACAATGTAGGGTGTGTTTCAATCTCTCTTTTATTTGGTACAGATATAGAACCGAGTTGGCATATTCGACCGAGATCGTTGCGTAATAGATCAATGATCATATTCAGTTCAGCTTGATCTTTGGTTGAATGATACAGCTTCTCTGATTGTGCTTGATCTTCAGGAATCGTCTTTCCGCGTGGCATCGTCCCTTTGATTGGTTTAGATTCAATATGTGCGCCTCGTTTTTTTAAAAACAATTCAGGTGATGCAGAAACAATTGAAATATTTTCATTGAGCAACAATGCACTATATGCAGCAGGATTGCGTTCTACCAATGATTCAAATAACGTATTTGCAGGTAAAGCGAATGTTGTTTGGAATCGGTGGGATAAATTTACTTCATATATATCGCCTGATGCGATAAATGCTTTGGCTTGATTAATTTGTTTTATGTAATCGGTATGAGTCGTTTCACTGGTAATTAATGTTTGCCAGTTTGAATCAATATTTTGTTTTGATGCGGGGATTGGGGCAGGTGCGTTTATAGTGTCATCATAGATATGTTTTAATGTATCTAGCCGTTCTTTAGTTTTACATAATTGGCCATCATAGGTTAAGGTTATGAGGTAGCCAATTTGTTGTTGATGATCCCAGGCAATGATCGCATCATAAAAGGCAAAGTGAATCAACGGTACATGTAAGTCGTTGGTAACGGTATTGGGTAGTCGTTCAATACCGCCTGCGATATCATAACTTATATATCCAGCCCAACCCCCAATGAATGGGACAGGTAAAGTGTCGTTACAATTTAGGCTATATTTAGTAACAGTATGGTTAAATCTTTCTAAGATATCATGATCTATTTCAGTAATAGAAAACACTTCGTTTGGTTGTGAAAGAAAATAACTATATTTTGTTTCGCTGCTTTCTGCAAAATCACCAAGGATAATTGTTTTATCTTTACACTTAGCATGTTTAAGTAATCGTGATAATGATGGCCTGATCTTAACGGTGGTATAATTTACCGAAACGGCGATCGAATGTTTTGTACTCATATTATGTTCCTTTGGTATTACCCCAAAGGTTAACGTGAAGGCGTGTTGCAAAACGGAAGCCTGTTAATTTGCATAATTCAGCGACCAAGGGAGCAGTGATAGATAACTGTGATTGGTCTATGCCTTGAGGCATTAATAAAACTTTATCGCCAGAATAATTATCGAGTTGATTTAATATGTCATGAATTTCCTCAAGATCATTTTCATGTTCAACTACAAATTTTAGTTGATAGTCATAATGCGTAATTAAAGTGTTAATAACATCAATGTTTATACGATGCTTTTCATGCTGTTGTGCGTATTTAAGCAGTGATCCCTTTGTGGGTGTTGAGTTTGATAATTTTGGACTTATGCTCATAAAGCTTGCTGAAACAGGTTGAAGCAATGTGCCAGATGTTTCAATGGTAATATGAACATTTTCATTTTTCAAGGCTTCTGCTAAAGCGACAATTTCTTTATGCATCATTGGCTCGCCCCCAGTAATAACAACATGGTTGCAATTAAAATGTAATACTGCTGATATGATGGTGCCAATGTCCATTGTTTCGCCTTGTGAAATATTCAGGGCGTATGGCGTATCACACCACGTGCATTTGAGATGACACCCAGCAAGGCGGACAAAAACTGATGGCATGCCAGCAAGGCATCCTTCACCTTGTAAAGAATAGAAAATTTCACTAACAGGTAATTTCATTCGTTTAAGATGGATCCCTAACCTTTATTGTTTATATATTTAACGGGATCAGTTAGGCCTGCATCAGCAAATCCCTTGAGACGTAATTGACAAGAATCACATGATCCACAAGCACTATTATCAGGTGTGGGATCATAACAACTATGGGTAATTGCATAATCTATGCCAAGGTCGATGCCTTTGCGAATAATATCATCCTTGGTTAAATCAACTAAGGGTGCATGGAGTGTAAAATGTCCAACACCAGTGACAGACGCCTTGGTAGCTAGATTAGCCATTTTTTCAAAACTATCCAAGAAGTCAGGGCGACAGTCTGGGTAACCAGAATAATCGACGGCATTTGCGCCAATAAAAATATCAAAAGCACCTAATGCCTCAGCCCATCCAAGCGCGAGTGACAAAAATATGGTATTTCTAGCGGGCACATATGTTGAAGGGATATCGTTATTGGATTTATTTTGCTTTTTATGTTTAGGCACTTCAATTGTATCGGTAAGTGCAGAGCCACCAATCCAAGTCATATCGAGTTCTGCAACGCGATGTGCTGCCAGGTTAAGATAATCAGCAACGCCTTTGGCGCAATCCAACTCGATACGATGTCTTTGGCCATAATTAATTGTTAGGCCATAGCAGGAAAATCCAGCTTCTTTTGCGATTGCCGCAGCGGTAAATGAATCTAGCCCTCCGCTAAGTAAAACGACGGCTTTTTTGCCGTTGCCATTATTTTTTAAATTAGACATAATCCTTCATTCTGAATCAAGGTTTGATTGGGTGTAAACGTCAACGTTTTGTCATTGGCGTCTTTTGTTGGGTTCGTTACAATGTGACCTATATTTTAGTGTCACGCGTTTAAACAATCAGTATAACAACCCATTAGTCGAGAAACAATAAAGATGTCAGATACACCCCCATTAGAAACATTCGTAAACCCTTGTCCAAAAAGAGATTATGAAATTAAAACAGTTTGTCCAGAATTTACCTCTGTTTGTCCAATGACGGGGCAACCTGATTTTGGATGCTTGACACTCACTTATGTGCCTGACGAAACGTGTTTAGAGTTAAAGGCATTAAAGTATTATCTGCAATCATATCGTAATAAAGGTATATTTTATGAAGCAGTTACCAACCAAATACTTGATGATTTTGTCGCAGCTTGTAGCCCAAAATTTATGACACTCGAAGGTAGTTTCTCGGCTCGAGGTGGCATTTCTACAGTAGTGACCGCAAAGTACGATAAAAAAGCATAACTTGATATTAGTTAAGTATTTAAGCTACATATATAGATAAAAAAAAGCGAGAGGAAAAGAAGTGTGTGCGCTTCTTTACTCTCTCTCTCGCTTAAAGGAGGAAAATGTTTCATTTAATGTTTTCTAATAAAACTTACTACATTACAAGTATACAGCTTACATTAATAAAATCAAGAAAATTCTAAATTAAACGTTGTAATTTTACTCAATCTACCTCAAGTATCGGAATTTAGCATCATTTTCATGAACATAAATTACTACAAATAAGTTATTTAAGGAGATGTTTAGCTTTATTTGCCAATACAAAATTTCCCAAAAATTATACCCAAAATATCATCAGCTACAACTTTTCCAGATACTTCACCCAGATGTTCGAGTGCTTCTCTTAGATCTAGGGCAAGAAATTCATGTTCGCAGTTGGCAGGGTCCTTAATAAGGGCTGCACCATTTTCTAAGGACGTCGTAGCTGCAGACAATGCATTTCGTTGTCGGCTAGATAGTGCAATATTGTCTTGAGAAGTTGACAACGTTACTAAAGATAGTTTATTAGAAATATAAGACTTCATTTCAGTTAAATCATCTTTGATACCACTTACAGAAATGTGCGCTGCAGAAAAGGTACGCCCAATTGAAGCGCATTTCTGCGCGATATCGCCTGTAAAGAGATCACATTTATTAATAATTAAGATTGATTCAACAGTAGTAGAAATGGCTTGATAATGTTCAAGACTATTTCTTAGTTGTGCTGAGGTGCCAGTAATGTCCACTACATAAAGTAGTAAATCACAATTCGATAAAGCAGTATTTGACATTGTTTGTGTTTGCATAGCAAGTGGGTCTAAAACATCACCAAAACCGGCAGTATCGATCAATAAACATTCTCCGTGATTGAGCTTCAGCGGTGTTGACAAAATATCGCGGGTAGTACCAGCAATGTCACTGCAAATAGCACGATCCATTTTGGTTAGATTGTTGACCAACGTGCTTTTGCCACCATTTGCAAGGCCAGCTAGTATAACCCGAGGCATATGATTGATTTTATCCCAACTGGTAGATTGAGCGATTAATACTCTTAATGTTGATATAATAGGATTGAGAATATTTTCCAATTGTCCAAGCGATGCAAAAGGAATATCTTCTTCGCTGAAATCTATATCGGCTTCTACCAATGCAAGTAACTCCGATACGGTAGTTGCGATTTGATCTGTCTTGGTAAATAGATCACCTGCCATGAGTTTTTCTGCAGCGCGTAGTTGTTGATCACTTTGTGCATGTATTAATTGCGCAACTGCTTCGGCCTGCGTTAAATCTATTCTGCCATTGAAAAATGCTCTAGCAGTAAATTCGCCACGGTGTGCCATGCGGCAACCCGCTGCTAATAACGTTTCAATTATCCACTGTGCCAATAATGGACTTCCGGGGATATTGATTTCAACCATGTTTTCTGTGGTGTAACTTTTAGGGGCACTAAAGCAAAAGCAAATACAAGGAATTTGAATATTATTATCAAGTTGCCAAAGACCAGAAATAGGTTCCCACTGCTTTGAAAAGGCTGCAAAAGATTTATGATTGGTGGGGGTGAATTGTTTGGCGGTGATTGTAAAAGATTCGACGCCGCTGATTCGAATGATGCCACGTAAACCACCAGAAGCACTTGGTGAACTCTGAGCAACAATGGTTTCATCTGGTGTATACACAATTTTCCAAAGTTATATAAGGTATTATTTCTTTTTACGTTTTGGTCGATCAACTACAGTCGGATTATTCTTTTCTCTTTCTTCCTGCTCTTTGATATGTTTGCGAATAACTTTTTGTTCAATGACACCACCAAAAGTAGATGCCATAATGTATAAATTAATGCCAGAAGGGGCGATATATAAAAAGAGTAACATCATGATGGGCATCATGATTTTCATCATTTTTTGTTGTTGTTCCATTTGTGAACTGACTGTAGAAGTCGTGGCAGGCGTCATTAGTTTTTGTTGTAAATACATGCCAATGGCCAGTAAAAATGGTAAAAGATTGAATGCGTCAATATTACCAAGTAGTGGTAAGTCAAAAGGTGTTATACCGATAGCAGAAAAAGGAATTAATCTGTCAGGAGCTGATAAATCATTGATCCAATTAAAAGTGCCAGGAAAAAATCCAGTGGGAAATAATCCTTCATGGCGAATAGCAACATATGAGCCAACTGCTGTATAGAGACCGATCCAAATCGGCATTTGTAAAAGCATTGGTAAGCAACCCATCACAGGGTTAAAGCCTGCTTCACGATACATTTCCATCGTTTTTTGTTGCATCAGCTTTTGATCTTTACCATATTTCTTCTTGAGTTCTTCCATTTGAGGCGCAATTTTTTGCATACCCATCATTGAAATTTGACCTTTTTTCGTTAACGGGTGTAATATAATGCGCACCAATATAACCAAAATAATGATAGCAATACCGTAGTTATGAAAAAAGATACTATGAAGTGTGTCGAGCATCGTCATGAGCCCTGTTGTTAACCATCCAAATGCACAAAAGGTACAGCCGACAGCTGGCGCTAGGTTGTGATAATCACTATATAATAGGCCATTTTTTTCATCGTTAAATATTCGGTCATCTATGGCGCCTAAATAAATTTTAAAATTATAGTTGTTGACGCCTGAAGCTTGAATTGGCATTGATGTATTGAGTTTGAATTGCGAGCTTAATACATTTTGTGATGCGTCATCTGGGTTTTGGGCCTTAATAACGGCGTGTACCTTATCGTCTAAGATAAAATCTACATATGTTGCATTGGTTTGTGGTAAAGGCCTTATGACAGCAGCAAAGAATTTATTGGTACCACCGATCCAACTAAGATGCGTCCCTTTGGGTTTTTCTAATAAAACTGAATCATCAGTTGGCGAGGTACTATTACGTTCCTGTTCTGCTGAAATTCGGTTATCACTGTTAACAAAACCGACTGTAACAGATCTTTGATCCATTCGGGCATCTTCTTTAAGAAATCCGACAGCACCTTGAACATCGATTGATGCTACAGTAATAGGTTGATTCGTTTTGTTGACGACTGTTAATGCAAAGTCCAATTCATAATTATTTTTACTATACGTATATGTTTTTTGTATTTCCAACATAGGGACTTTATTAGTGTCCACAATAACTGCCGTACATGTGAGGTTTTGAATGCCATTGTTCGTTTGCAGAGAACCAATACGCCAAATGTCCCCAGAGAGATCAAACGTTTCCGTACGACCGTTAATGACCATAGTACCCAGTCTATATGAGTCCAAGGTTAAGCCATTTTTGAGTGTGACTTCCTTCAAGAGTGGATATCGAATAGATTCATCTTCACAGACTAATTTATGCTCACTTAAGGTACAGGCGTTAATAGCACTTGTTTTACTACTGATGATGATTTCTGCTTTATAGCCAGTTGATTTGTCTTTGGAACCGAGAGTAATGTTTTCGGTAGATGGTGCATTTAGAAAATGCCACCCTTTTGCATGTGCTTGGGTTGTATTACTTTTATTTGGTGAAGCCACTTGTGCGACAGCTAAGGCTTTAGGCTGAACAATAGGTACGCGTTGAGTGGTTTCTCCTTGTGGAGGCAAAGGGGGCATGAAAAATTGATTCCACGCCATCATAATGAGTATGCAAATTAAGAATGAGATTAAAAAGTTTTTATTAAATAGTTCACCCATAGGATATAATGTTGTCCGCTCTTAAAGTTGGTAAAAATTATTAGTAAATAGTTGTTAATATTAATATTAATATTAAGACTTCGCACTCATTCAGTGTGATAAGTAAAAGTGCCGTTAATTTCTAGGTGTGATGCTTTATTATTTTATTTGCCAACACGTAGTCTGTCTCCCTCAAAATTATCCAAATAGGGATTGTCATAAACGAGTTTAACTGTTTTTTCAATATCATATTCAACGCGGACAAATTCAACTTTTTCATCATCAACAATGACGTAACTGCTGCGTGGGTCTTTGTCTCGCGGTTGTCCAACACTTCCGACGTTTATGATCGCCTGTTCACTTTCATCGAACGTATAAACGTTATCGAGTTCTTCTGTTGAGTAAAAATCGGGATCTTCCAGAAAAACACCAGGTACGTGTGTATGACCGACAAAACAAAGGTGGTCAACGCGCTCAAAGATGGAATGTATTTTACTGGGATTGGTGTATATGTCATCTGGGAAAATATATTCAGTCACAGGGCGCCGAGGTGAAGCGTGAACCATTAAGGTGTTGCCTAATTGTAGACGAATAGATAGGCGACCTAAAAACTGCCATCTTTGGTTCCGTTTTTCTAAGTCTTTTTCTTCTTCCAATGCAACCCTACTCCAATAACTTGCTTTTTCTGCACCTGCGTTGAAGTTTGTGGGTTCATAAAAAACAGCCTGATCATGATTTCCCATGATACTGGCGATATTGTTTTCGATGATTAGATCAATACATTCTTTGGGATTAGGACCATAGCCCACAATATCACCGAGGCAAAAAATTTCAGAAATTTTTCTAGCTTTGATGTCAGCCAAAACTGCTTCAAAGGCAGCTAGGTTTGAATGTATATCAGAGACAATCGCATGCATAGCGTTGTGCTATCCTTATAGTTTAAAGCGTCTATTGTATCCCCATTGAGATATAGAAATTTCCATACATCAAAAGTCGCTAATATAACGTTTCTATTTAATTATGACTTAAAGACGGTGATTTAAGTAAGCATGTCTTATGTCATAACTGTAATTAATCCCATATTTTATAAAAATTGCATTGAAAGTCAATCAATAGGTATAAATAACGTATGTAATGTATATTTAAAGTTTCGCTTAAAATAAATATTTATATACGGTTAATAGATGGCAGGGCGCCGTTGACTGCGGTGAATAAAAACACCATTTGTGCATTCCAAAAGGAAGGCATCATACCATATTGCAGGCGATCAAAAAGTTATCCACAATTTCAAAACCACCATAACTAACTACATATAAGATGTTTATGAAGATTGTGCACTTGAAAAGTGTTGCTTTTAATCTTAGTTCTGTATGCTTTCTCATTGACTCATTTTAAATCGATGATAAACTATTGTTCATATATTGTAATGATTCGATTACGCAAATTTACATTTGGTAGTAGGTCGACCATCTCAATTATTTAACTTAATCATGCAAATGATTGCAATTGTGGTGAGCAATCATCCACTTTCAAAATAAGGATACATATAGGATTATGGCAGATGTACTTGCCGATATTTGGGATAATATTCTTCGCCATTTAAAGAAATTTCATAGCGAACAATGGCGTAATTGGTTTGAATTTATTGAGCCGATTAGTTTTGAGAACGGCGTTTTGCGTATAGGCGCGATAGAAAATAGTCATGTTCAATATCTGATGCATGATTGTTACCATGTTTTACAGGAAGCGGTCCAACGTGTTACGGGGTATTTATGTACGGTGACAATCTTATTAACAGAAGGTAAAAATCTCAATGAGCTCGTTGAAGATGATGCAGCCGTTGCTAAGATTGAGATGTTATATCTTAGTCCAGATTATACATTTAATAATTTTGTCGTAGGACCTTGCAATCGATTATCTCATGCTGCTTCAACTGCGGTTTCCGAAGCGCCTGGTCAAACCTACAATCCTTTGTTCATCCATGGCGACGTAGGATTAGGCAAAACACATTTATTGCAAGCGGCTTGTCACGCGATCACCAAACGTGACGGAGATGCCAAAATATTATATATGTCATGCGAAACATTTGTAAATCATTTCATTCAAGCGGTAGAAGAGGGTAATTTATACGATTTTAGATATAAATATCGTCACGTTGATATGTTGGTGATTGATGATATTCAATTTTTAGCAGATCGAGAACGATCTCAAGAAGAATTTTTCCACACATTTAATACCCTTTATCAAAGCCAAAAGCAAATTATCATTTCTGCAGATTGTTCACCGTCAGAGATTCCAAACTTAGAAGATCGTTTGGTAAGTCGGTTTAGTCAAGGGTTGGTAACACGAGTTGACAAGCCTTGCTTTGAGACACGTATGGCAATCTTACACAAAAAAGCACAATTAAGAAGCATCAGTGTGCCTGAAGAAATTGTAAGTTTTATTGCGCGAAAAATTGAAAATAATACACGGGAACTAGAAGGTGCACTAACTAAAATTTATGGCATGGCAATGCTCAATGATGGCGAAATAACCCTCGATCTTGCTCGCCAAGTTTTCGGTGATGATCAATCTACTGTAACGAGAATTGTAACGATTACACAGATTATCGATGTTGTTACAGATTATTTTGATGTAAGGCTCAATGATTTGCAAAGTAAAAGACGTAGTCGTAGTATTGTATTCCCTAGGCAAATATGCATGTATTTGGCTCGTGACTTAACAAGCTTAAGTCTTGAAGAAATAGGTGGGTATTTTGGCGGACGTGATCATACCACGGTGTTACATGGTTATCGTAATATTGACCGTTTAGTGGATCACGATCAAGATGTCCGTGGCGTTGTAGATGGTCTTGTAACGACTTTAACCAAGGCAAGTTAGTGCTTTATATTTGATTATTAAATAAAATGAAATACAACTATCGGTGACATAAAAAAATCCACAAATGATGGTTAGATCATAGGTGGATTTTTGATACTGAGGGTATTTGTTAAATTACTGTTGTTGTTGCGTTTCTTCAGGGGATTTTATTTCTTCAAGTTGGTCTGAAAAATCTACTTTCATGCCTTGTTCACCTAGTTTTCTACTTAAGCCTGGGAAAATAGGGTCAATGACAAATGCATCTTTATAACATTGTAGGCCTGCTTCATTTTGACCAATGCTGAAATAATAATCACCTAATGCAACTGTACCGGCAGCAGAATTTGGATTGATATTGTGCGCTTGTTTATACGCGATTAAAGCTTGTTCGTGTAATTTTTGTTCTGCAAATGTATTGCCTATTTCAATGAGGCTGTCAACTGAATCGGTTTTAAATTCTAAAAAGTTTTTTGCTTGAACAGTTGATGCGACCGGTTGACCATCTTCGCTGAGTGTTTTAATTAGTGCCATTTGTGCCGGCAGGAACGATGGTCGAAACTTGACAGCTAGTCGATATTCATAAATCGCTTTTTCATAACGACCTTGTTGTTTAAAACATTGCCCAAGATAAAGATGCGTTTGGGGATTTTCAAAATTAAGATTTAAACTTTGTTGCAATAACGATTCTGCTTCAGACACTTCGTTGACTTCTAAGTGCGCAACAGCGTCATTATTGAGCGAAATGGATGTCGGTCCACAACCAGTAAAGAGTATGGCAGAGACAACCGTTATCATTATGAATAATTGATTTGTACATCGTTTCATCTTGCGTTCCTTAGCATGCGTTTTAGCTCGATTCTTAAAATCTAAGCTACAGTAAATAATTAACGTATTTTTATCAGAAAACCATTATTTTGCAAGGGTAAATTACGAATAGATGGTATGCACGATACAATCATAAGGCGTAGGGGCAATATGTACACCACGCATGTCATTGTCGCTTATAAGCCATGTTTCACTGCCGCCATCTAGTTGACTTGTCCAGTTGGCTTGGCATGCGCTGTTTTCCAAATTAGATGAATGAGGCGCAACGGTTAAAATGGTATCGAATTGAGGTGTGATACTATCTTGCTGGTGTGACGACATGAGTAACTTGTCGTTGTGCGCATCTGGCGGGGAGATGCCTAGTGGCAAAAATTGAATATATTCCAATTGGGTTGCAATTAAATAATTTGATAGTGGTTGTGAAGATGCAAGCCATGAACAGGCGCCAGGTTCTTCGTTTGCAAAAAATATTTCTGTTGCTAGACGTTGATTTTTATCACATTCAGCGATAAGTACACGTTGTTTATTTTGTGCCAGTGCAATCGCTAGTGATGTGATAAATCGCGGCGCAATAGATTCATCGGTAAGTGAAACCAAATGTATAATTGCAGGCGTTGGCGTTGTTTTAAGTCTGTTGATCCGTTTAACCAGTGGCAACAACGCATCGAATTCGCCTGATGGTGCATTGACATTATAAATTATAGGTTCATCCGCTTGTTGACGCTCTAACAGAGGCGCGTGTTGTTTGGGTGAATATTGTGACGTTGTTGCATTTTTAGGTGTGGTTGTAGTATATGTGATTGGTTTTGATGTCGTGTTTAGTAATAAGAACAAGGTGCTGCCGAAGAATGCTGCAATAATACAGCTCCATGAAATAAAGTGTTGATTGGTTGGGTATTTAACGATAGATGTGGCATTTAATTCAGAACTGATATCGTTAGAAAATATAGGCTTGGGTAAAATAAGGGGTGTGATAGTATGGCTTTTATTTTGAAACAGATTTACTTCGCGCGCCGCTTGATAACGCTTGCGAAGCGCGTAGAGCCTGTTTCTATTTTTCGATTGTGCCTTTTCTAAATTTGAGAGTAATGATATTGTTTGCGCAGATTCAAATCTAAGGTGATCTTGATATTGTGCCCAACGTAAAGGTATCTCTCGGTGTATCAATATTTCAGTGAGCTCTTTGACCCATTTGCGAAGTGCTTCTTGTGACGTTTCTGCATGGTTTTGTCTACCAGAAAAACTGATAAGCGCAGAGGGTTTGTTTTTAAATGTTATGTTTGATTCAATTGCGACCAATGAATCAATAATGGTCTTTTTTTCTAAGGGTGTGAGCTCAGCGATAGCAATCTCTGGTACATAAGGGAGTGAAAACATCACGTCGTTTTTGAGATACTGCCGATAAACGAGATTGCGGTTCATATCTTGAATTGATAGTTGTTGTGTCAATTGAGAAAGTTTTTTGGTTGCATCGCGATGTTTCGTTTCTAGAACCATTTCACTTGCCTTGGCTTTACTTAACGCCTCTTGCGTCTCAATTTCTTTGCGAAACGCTTTTAAATCATTGTCAATGGGTGCGTATGACGGATTGCTTTTGGGGTCGATGTTTTGTTGCGATGTGTGATCTGTATTGTTATTTGACTGTTGATGAATATATGTCTTGACCCATTGGTTAAATAGTTGGCGACGCTTGGGGTTACCGTCATAGCTGTATGTCGCTGTGATGGTGTACAGCTTTTGATTGATGTCTAATTTTATTTCATTGGCAAGTGAATGATACCCTTGGTCAATGATTTTTTTCATTGAATCTTTTTGTCGTTGTAATTCGGTGTCGATAGTATTGTTATGTTGTGTTTGGGCATTTTCAGTGGTAGATTGCGCATGAAAGAAATTAAATGTTTGACGCGCCTTGTAGGTGCCAGGGATCGTATACCATGCAGTAAGTGACAAGAGTGATGCAATAATGAGCAAAAATAACACATAATAGCTTAATGGTTTGGTCGCTATTTGATTGTTAGCGCGATTCATTGTTATTAATGACTTTCAATGTTTTAGATCAGTTTCACTTTGTATTGAGCACATTTCGATCTCAATTGTATACACTTCATATGACAATATGTTTATTTTAATCTTTGGATATTGTAATAGCCGTAAAAATCTGTTTATCTCGTATAGATCATTATCAAATGGTACCAATGTTTTGGTTATAGGGATTGATCATTTAAAAAAAACACCAAAATCAGTTTGATCTTGGTGCATAATAAAATTGCTTTCGTTATTTTTTTATGGCTTTATCTGCGATATCATTTCGCCAGTAACATTCAGGAAAGTTGATCTTGCTGATTGCATCATAAGCACGTTGTTGAGCCTCTTCAATGGTTTGGCCTAAGCTGGTAATACCGAGTACCCGACCTCCGCCGGTAACTACTTGTCCGTCAACAGTTTTAGTACCAGCGTGAAATACTTTTGTATCTGCCACTTTGTTAGCCTCTGCAATGCCAGATATGGGTAATCCGGTGATATAATCACCAGGGTAACCTCCTGAGCTCATAACGACACAAATGGCGGGTCGCTTATCCCAATCGATTGTAACTTGGTCTAGGGTGCCATTAATGACAGCAAGCATGATTTCAACGATATCGCCTTTCATGCGAGACAAAATCGGTTGGCATTCAGGATCACCAAAACGGCAGTTAAATTCCAGTACTTTAGGGCCTGCTGCAGTGAGCATGATCCCTGCGTATAAAATGCCTTTATAAGGTGTCCCCATGCGATTCATGCCATCAACAATTGGTACAAGTACTTCACGTTCAACCATGCTCATTATTTGTTTATCAACGATAGGGGCGGGTGTGTATGCGCCCATGCCACCAGTATTGGCCCCAGTATCGCCCTCACCAATTGGTTTATGGTCTTGCGCTGATTCCATGATATAAATTGTCTTGCCATCAACAAAAGCAAGGATAGATGCTTCTTGCCCTTCAAGTTTTTCTTCTACTAATATTTCATTTCCAGCATCACCAAATTGATTATCATTTAACATCTTTTCTGCAGCAATAATCGCATCTGATGGCTCGTCGCAGACGATAACCCCTTTTCCCTTTGCCAATCCAGTCGCTTTAACAACGACGCCACCCTCCTTTGCTGCGATATAGTGTTTGGCGGCTTCAAAGTCGACAAATGTTTTTCCCTCAGCAGTCGGTATTCGAACATCGGCCATCATTTTTTTAGAAAATGCTTTGTCGCCTTCAAGTTGTGCAGCAGCTTTGCTGGGACCAAATGTCTTGATACCTTTTGCTTCCATGGCATCAACGACCCCCAAACAAAGGGCATCTTCTGGACCAACAACAACGAGATCGATTTTCTTATCAACGGCATAGTTTACCAAGCCATCGACATCATTATCTGCAATAGCGACATTGGTGCCATGTTCAGCGGTACCGGGATTGCCTGGTGCAGTATATAAATGTTTACATAATTTAGACTTTTTAATTTTCCAGGCCAACGCATGTTCTCGTCCACCACTACCGATCAATAAAATTTTCATGCGTCTCTTTCTGTGCGCTAGCGCTATTACCATGCTATAATTTAAGTGTTTATGTAATATTAAAAGATGATAAGCTATTTTTTAGTCATAACATCTTCTTTTTGCAGATTTTACCATTAGAGCCATGGGGTTGCTACAATTGATTCTGATAATCGTATTTAGTTCCGTTTTGCATAGCTAAATAGTGCCTTTATTTTATCATTTTGTAAAAAGGGTGTGTAAATTGCTCATGTTGTGATATATTAAGTATAAATCATTAAGCGGCGTTGTTTTTTTTAAATAGCTTTAATTAACTATTTGCGGAAAAAATATATATTTTTTTAACAATTTTAAACGGGTGATGGTGATAAAATGGGTATTCAACGTAGGACATTTATCAAGGGTGCAGTTGGCATTGGTGCAGGGCTGATATTGCCAACGGATATGGTGGTGGGTGCCAATGAACGCGTTAATATTGCGGTTTGTGGTATCAGAGCTAAAGGAATTAGTCATATTAATGGATTTCAAAATTTACCTAATGTAAATGTGATTGCGCTTTGTGATCCAGATGAATCTTTTTTTGAAAGTCGTTCTAAAGGGCTACCTGGCGTTAAATGTTTTAAAGATTATCGCAAGTTATTAGAAATGAAGGATCTTGATGCATTGGTCATTGCAACGCCTAATCATTGGCATGCAGCGATGACGATTGCTGCTTGTCAAGCAGGTAAACATGTTTATGTTGAAAAGCCAGTGAGTCATTCCATTTGGGAAGGGCGTAAAATGTGTGAAGCCCAAGAAAAATATAAACGCGTCGTGCAAGCAGGGACGCAGCAGTTGTCATGTCCTGCGGTTGCAGCTTGTGGTAAAGATATTCGTGCTGGTAAATATGGCAAGGTTAAGTGGGTGCATTGTTTTAAACTACAAACACGAAAACCTATTGGTAAATTGTCACAACCTTTAGTAATCCCATCCCATATTGACTATAATTTATGGGCTGGGCCTGCACCGATGGATGACATTTATCGTCCTAGCTTTCATTACGATTGGCATTGGGATTTTAGATGGGGTGATGGCGAAATGGGCAACTGGTGTGTTCATTATACCAGTGATCTCTGTACGATGTTAGGGTGGGATACCATGCCAGATAGTGTGACGTCTGCAGGTGGTCGTTTTAATCGGAACGATGCCGCTGACACACCCAATATGTTATTTTCGATGATGAAATATAAAGATGTGCCACTTACGTTAGAAATACGTAATCTTACGATTGCCACAGGGAGTAAGCGGACACCGAACCATCTAAAGAAAAGAGATGGTAATATTATTATGTGTGAAGATGGTCTCATATTTATGAGTCGCGGCGGGGGCAAAGCATTTACGCCAGATGGCACGACAATGATTAAACAATATAAAGGTAATGGCGGTATTGGACATAGACAGAATTTTATTGATGCGATTAAAGCAAATGATCATTCGATACTAAATGCACCAGTTGAAGGGAGTCACATTGCTTCAGGCATATGTCACTTGAGTAATATTTCTTATCAACTTGGTGAAGAATCACCTGAAGCATTGGTTCGCGAACGTATGAATGAATATGAAGATATTAAGTCGACCGTTAATGAACAGCTCATTCAGATCAAAGCGAATGATGGTGATATGAATAAAATTATTTTAGGCCCTAAATTAACATTTGATCCCAAGGCGGAGCGCTTTACTGGTAACAATGCCGCTGCGGCCAATGACAAGTTAAGTTACAAAATGCGAAAAGAATTTGCCATACCAGCGCACGTGTAATATAACAGGTTCACAATCACCTTTTTGGGATAATTATAATTGTTTAAATGCATTGGCAGTTGGCACAGAAGTGGGTTGACCTGCCACCTAACGTTATCTGGGAAATACCTGTATTGCACTTTCTGCAAGGTAAACCGGTTTTGCCATATACATTAAGCATTTTTTGAAAAGCGCCAGGGTCTCCATAAGCATTCTTGTAATTCATAAACGTCGTACCACCAGATTGAATTGATTTGTTGAGCACCGCCTTGATGTGCCGGCATAATAATGAAGCGTGCTTGGCGTTAATCTCATTGGCGCACCGGGTGGGGTGAATTTTTGCACTGTAAAGTGCTTCATCAGCGTAAATATTACCAAGTCCTGCAATTTTTGTTTGATCAAGCAATAAGGTTTTTATTGCGCGTGACGATTTTGATAGTATGAATTTTAGTGATTGACCTGTGAGGAGAAATGGCTCAGGTCCAAGCGGTGTCATCCCGCCACGTATCATTGCATGATCCATGGTTTCATTGTCTTTGGGTGTTTCTATGACCCATATTTTACCAAAACGTCTGGGGTCAATATAACGCATTTCTAGAGGTGTTCTTTGCTTATTCACACCTTTTTGACTAGATGTAGAGATGACAAGATGGGTATGTTTAACCAACGGGTCAGTTGATTTATTTACTGAAAAATGACCAGTCATGCCCAAGCCAAATATAAAAGCGTACGGACCTGATGTATGAATGATTAAACGTTTGGCACGTCTTGTGATAGAGATAATTTCTGTATTGGATTCTACGGTTTCGTTAATAACACGATTGCATTGGTGCGCAAATGGACCGCGTACGATATCTTTACGAATAAAGGCAATGTCCTTGATCAATTTCCCAGAGAGAAATTGTTGTAAACCTGCAGATATGGTTTCGACTTCAGGAAGTTCAGGCATTAAACATCAATGGTAACTTCACCATCTTTAATTTCACATTGACATAGCAGTCTTTCGTTGTCGTCTAAGCCAAATTGTTCTTCAGATGGTGTTGGCGCATTCAAATTTGATGCACCGTTGGTTATAATGGTTAGACAGGTGCCACAAGTACCATTTTGGCAACCGAAACTGGCGCCAAGTAATTCTGCCGCATCAATGATTGATGTATTGTTTTCGACGGTCAATTCTCTGTCGCTATTTTTTAGAATGGCCATGATGTATAAGTTAACTCCTATTTAATGATGTTGATTAGTTGGTTGTTTGAAAAAAGCCGATTGTAAAGAGCAACCAGCCTATGAGCAAAACGAGACCACCTAATGGGGTGATAGCGCCAAACATTTTGGGTGCGCCAAGTGCTATTGCATAGAGTGATCCTGAAAACAAAATAATACCACACGTAAAGCATATTGGCACTGCTTTCCAAATAGGGGGGGCGTGGTGAAAATAGAGTGCTGCAAAAACCAAAAGTGCCATGCTGTGAAAAAATTGATATCTAACGGCAACTTCAAAGATGGCAAGTGCCTCAGTTGTAAGTTTGTGTTTTAGACCATGGGCGCCAAAAGCACCACATGTTACTGCAAGTAAGGCAAAGATCGCACCCAACGCGCCACTGATTTTGATAATTTGAATCATTTTAACCTCTACT
>Ga0255039_10000080_pt1 | contig 30283 bp, 55 predicted proteins | sample BC1_12_1_MG_FD_181713 | JGI IMG/M metagenome (GOLD analysis project Ga0255039, IMG submission 181713) | Seawater microbial communities from Strait of Georgia, British Columbia, Canada - BC1_12_1 | ecosystem: Environmental > Aquatic > Marine > Strait | place: Canada: British Columbia | collected... | reverse complement strand
TACTAACTTTAGTAATGATCCTTTCACTGACGTAAATCAGTTGTCTCAGAAATTTGACTTTAACTGTCTAAATTTAGGTTGTGGGTACTACCAACAACACAGAGATAGTGAATATGTTGTCGTAGAAGAAGTAAAGAAATCTTTACATATGGGTATTAAATTAATACACCATTTAGGTGTTGCAGATTACTTAAGAAAGGATAAAAAAGTCCCTAAACAAATGATTAGTGAATCTTATACATATGGAGAAATGGATGATTCTTATGAGTTATATGGTGATGAAAAAACTTATAGTGAAATTAGTGGAAGTATTACTGATTTAGTTGTTAGTATGTATGAAAAAGGTTATGGTAACGAAGATATTGAGGTTGAAGTCTCAAAATATTTAATAGATAATGATATATATGTTTGATTATAATTTTGATAAAATAAAAAAGATTGTACTGATAACGATATTATCAGTTTCTATGTTTAAGTTAATATTGTTGGTATTTCCAACACTAACATATATTGTAGTAATTTTGGGTATATTAATACCGATGTATTTTTTGTATAAAAGTAAAAAAGAAGAAGATGAGTAAAAACACATATCAAATAAGGAAAACTATAGTGGAAAAAAATATCTCTACATTAATGAATGATAGTTTAGGTGTTGTATTGGAATTTAATAATTTTGATGAGGTATCTAAAATGTGTGAGATAATGAATTCAAATTCCGATAGTAATTGTAAATATGAAATAGTTGTTATATCTAATAGAAAGAAAAATGGGTAATATTTTAAAAGATAAAGATATTGTTAGTAAAGTTCTCAATAAACTAAATGAGTTATGTGTAATACCCGATAACGGTTTTTTAGCTGGCGGTGCAGTTGCCAACACTTTGTTATCTATGAAATATGGTGATAAGTACCCTATTAATGACTTAGATATTTTCATAGAGTCTGAAGAAAAGGAAGATCCATTTGATATGGAATACAGGTCATCTATGGCACCTACAAGGACACAAGAATTAACAATACTGAGTGGTTACTATGAAGGTGAGTTAAGTTATGATCATGGTAGTAACTATAGAATTTTAGAGGTTGAACGAGATGGTTTATTAAATTGGATAACTATTAGTAGAGTTAGTGATAGAAGTAATCTAAGAAATTATAGTTATATATTAAACGGTTTCGACTTTAACTGTTGTCAAGTTGGTATAGATTTAAAAACAAATGAATTGTACTATACTGAAGAGTTTGAGGAATTTTTAAATACTAAACAATTAGATGTTACGGCAATTTATACGCCAGCACATACTGCAATCAGATTATTTAAGAAGAAAAAAGAATTAAATTGTTACTGTGATGTAGAAAAGTGTATGGAATTACTTTCACAACCTTTAATACGAGAAACTAGGGTTCGATTACATTCCAGATATTTTGGCACTTATTTCAGTCACAAATATAAGTCTATGTTTTTAGAACATTATGGAGATATTAAACCTTTTTTTAGTATGGTCAGTTTTTTTGATGATAAAAAAGAAATGTGGGGGGTATCAAATAATAACCATACTAGAGTTTCTTTAGATAGAGATCATGTTACTAATTGGTTGGATCCTCAAAAGACTATCCCTCAAGAATTGTTACAAAAATGGGAAACCTATAATGATATAATGTGGACATTAGTACCTATTAAATATAATACTCCTAATGTGAGAATTAAAGAGATATTATCTTCTGTGGAATATAATCCACTAACATTTATGAGTTCTTATAAATTAATTAATGGTAAAATTAAAAATAATGTAATAAATAAATGTGAGATAGTTTTAAGGAAAGGTAAGTACACTAAATTGCTCACTCTTTTAAATCCTTACTTTTGTGACTGTGATTTTTCTTTAACACATATAAATAATGTTGAACAATTTGTGTCGAAATATAGTCAACTGTTAAACATTATCGTTAAATTTAAAATAAATTTACAAGAATGTGTTGAACTGATTAAAGTAATTAAAAGGGTTATATCTGTTGAAGGTGATTGGATTGAAATTAAGTTGATGGAAATCTTAGGTAATTGGAATGTGGCGATTAAACCGACATATGAAAATTTATGTAACTCATTAAAAACTTATAAGATTGAGATGTCTAAGCCATTGGTAGATAGGATAAAATTTCTTAGTCAGATTAAACTACCAAAAGACGTTTTAATTAAAGAATTAGTTAGTGAATTAGAAATACATTGGGCTGGTAATAAATTGAAAAATTGTCTTAACAATCCGGGTCAGAATTATATTGAAAATATAAAAAGTGGTGAGGTTAAAGTAATTATTATATCAACACCTAATAGTATTTCTGCTTTAGAATTACATGTTAAAACTGACGATATTAAATATATGGAAAAACAATTATTATCTATATGTAATAAACAATCGAGCCATTATCATAGAATAATCGCAGATATAGTAAAGGCAGAATTAAATTCTAACTTATTAAAAACTCAATATAATAAAAGGTTGGATCTTTATAGAGATGTGTCTTTATTAAATAGGGGGTTATTAGTGAGTGCTGAAGATAAGAAGGTTGATGGTGATGTAGGTGAAGTTTTACTAAGAGAAGTAGTATTACAAAACCCCGAAGTGGTTATAGAAGTTAACGACGAAGATATATTTTAATTAATCGGGTTCACCTAAAGATTTATTAATCTCATATAACCCTAAAGTGTTATTACCAATAATTTTTAAGTTATCAATTATCTCTTTAAATTTATTTTCCTCTTCTCTTTGTTCAGTAACAAACCACTGTAAGAAATTTTCAGTAGTATAATCACCCACTTCTTTACATTTTGAGAGTATTTTGTTAACTGATTTAGTAACACTTCTTTCACCCATTAATGAGTCTTCAAATAAACAAAGAATATCAAAAACCCCTTCATCTTCTTCTAAAAAATTATAATTAGGGATAACTGGATCACATTCTTGCTCTTTTAAGTATTCAAATAGCATAATCATATGTTCCCTTTCTTCGTTAGATTGGTTAAGGAAAAATTTAGATATACCGGAGTAATTATTTTTATTGAATTCTACCGATAACTTTAAATAGTAGAAAGATGCCCTATTTTCTAACCATATTTGATCGTTTAATAACTCTATTACCTCTTTGTTTAACATATTTTTAATTTTCTGAATTGTATTTTTTTTGTAAATACTTAGCTTTATTTATTTCTTCTCTTCTTTTTACAGATTTTTTAGTGTGTTCTTTTCTATCCCTACAATCTTTTAGGTTTTTTGTTTTTATAAACTTCCTTTTAAGTTCTTTTAATGCTCTTTCTATTTTATTATCTTTGATTTTTATTTTTAACATGATATTTTTTTTAAATAAATATGTATTTAAGGTAAAATATAATATTTATTACTATAATAGTAAATGATAGTGGTTTTAAATTTTAAAAATATACTTACTGAAGATAGTTTCCCTAGTATGGTAGGTGATAAACTTAACCCTAGAGAAGAAAAAGTTCTAAAAATTATTCATGATAATGTTTTAGTCCCTTATTATAGTATTGAATTTAATTTACCTACTGAGTTAGTTGACTTAAGAGAATTTATCCCTTTATTTGTAGAAATATATGAGTTCTTAAAAAATGAGATGATGTTTGATAATGAAACAACTTCACATTTATTCTATTTATTTGTTTTAAATTATAATAAAGAGGGTGAGTATAAAGACATTGAAAATGTTAGGGTTGGGTTGACACATGAAGAACAAATGGAAATGTTTGGAGAAAAAGTGATGTTTTTATCGGAACATTTTGGAACTTTACCATTTTTAATTGATCGTATGGAATACGATACTTACGGTATACCAACATATAATATTACTACGATAGATGAGACTTATGCTTTAAGTAATCAAAAACAGGTAGATGAGGCGATAAAAATATATATTGAAGATAGATGGTACTCCGAAGAAGACGTATTCTTCACCTTTGGTACTGAAACATATTTAACATATTGTTCTGTTGGTGATACAGATAAGAGAATAATATCTGGTGATGAATCTAATCATTATGAATCTGAAATGTCAGATGAAGAAATTATTGACTTTCTTTCCCATAATGGGTCTAGAGTTAACTATGAATTAGTGAAGGAATATGAAGAAATGGAAGAAGAATGGGGTGAATTGACATCCTCAGAAGACGGTAGTCAATATAAACTTAGGATGAGTGAAATTGTTGAGGAAGGTAGAGAAAATGTGAGAGAGATAATTTATGATGATACATACAATAGATTGGAAAACGATTTAACAGAATATTTAGAAGAACTAGGTTACGTAAGTGGTCTTCGAGATGCTTTTAAAAATTTACCCCCTTGGGTTCACTTTTCTTGGGAAGAATTTAATGATGATGAATTTGATAATTTTGAAATTTGGCAATTATCACCATATGAAAATGTTGATGAGGTTTATTTAGATAATGGTGATATTTATTATATAATACAAGTAGATTATTAATATGAAACTATATAAGATTATACAGGAACAAGAGGAAGAAGAAACCCCTAAAAAGATTAGGAAAATAACCCCATTCCATAAAAAGATGTTGAATGCTTTATCTAGAATGGGTGTGGATGATGATAGTTATCCGGATATTTGGCGTGAGGTTAGGGAGGTTTTTCAGATTGATGATGATGATTTGGCACAAGAAATAAGTTTTTTATATTACGAGTTTAGTGATCAAGTATTCGATGAAGACGAAAAAGATGGTTATAAAGATTTACCATTAGATGCGTTATCTGAATTTAACGAAATTGGAGATTTCCCAGATAAGGAAATAGCGTTATCAAATGAATTAGGTGTACCACCTTTTCTATTAGAAGAAGATGGTTGGAATAGTTATGGTTTAGAAGTGTATGAGGATTTAACTGATGGTACTAAATATTCGGTAGGTACTGATGACGAAGCTAATGAAGCTATGGTTGAATGGGCTGAAGGATATTACAATGATGAGGGTATAGAATATATGGATAGGTATTATTTGGATGATTTTATAGAGTTAAATGATATTAGTACTTTTGTAGATGAAGAAGTAGATTATCGTTTAGGTGAAATGAGTGACAATGATATCATTGAGGGTGCTGGTTACGATAAAGACGATATGGAGAATAAAAAAGAATTGTTATCTTCTAAAGCTGAAGAACTCAGTGATGATATGGAAACTATTTTAAACGAAGTAGAAGAATTACAGGTGGAATTGGATGATATGGAGGCGGAAGATGAAGACGCTTATGAAACAAGTGAATATCAAGATATAGTTGATCAACAAGATGAATTAAAAGAACAGTGGGAAGGGAAAGATTCTGAAATAGATGATTTAGAATCACAGATAAGTGATTTGGAATATGATATTGAAAATGTTTTAGATACTGCCAGAGAAGAACTTAAAGATGAAATGGAATCAGATTTAACTAGTGAAATTGAAAGTGAAGGTGTAGACTATTTCATTAATAATTTAGGATATAGTTTGTCGGATGCTGTTGATAATTTTTGCTATTTCGATGAGTCAGGTTTTATCACATCTTTAGCTGAAAATGAGGACCGAGCACTTATGGCTTTTTATGATCATGTGGAAATGTACTCACAAGTGAATGGTATCGAGTATTATATGTATAGGATAGAGTAAATAAAAAATTATGAAAATAAAACTAACAGAAAAACAATACCAAAAACTATTAAATGAAATGAGATTTGATGGTAAATCTACTGGTTTATTCAGTAATGAAGAACCTCAACCAATTAATGAGTTTGGTGAAAAATTTAAAGAGGGATGGTCAAAATTTATATCTGTTGCTAAAAGAGAAGGTAAAGAAACTGCGATTGCTGCGGAGATTCTAAAAAGAATGGTTACCGGAAAAGAAGTGTCTAATAATGAAAAAAAATTCCTAAAAAATCAATCAATAGATTTATTAAAAATAGTTGGTGTAGTAGGTTTAGGTGCAGTATCCTCAGTTATACCAGTGGCTTTAGAAAAAATGTTAAATAAAAAGGACATTTCCATAATGCCCACCAAACAAGACATACCTAACGAAGATCCAGAAACGGGTGAGGATTTAACTGAAGGTAAAAAGAAGAAAAAAAAATCTAAAAAGAGTACTACTCTTTGTGCTAGGGGTAAGAATGCCGCCAAAGCTAAATATGATGTTTATCCATCTGCCTATGCTAATGGATACGCAGTACAAGTGTGTAAAGGTAAGATAAAAGGTTTAGACGGCACTAAAAAATGTAGTGGTAGTTATTGTAGTGGTAAAAAGAATGAATCTTGGTCACCTGAATTGGAACAAGATTTAGAAGCTTTTCACGACATAAAAATACATGAGGATTTAGCCACTTGGTTTGGTACTAAGAAAAAGAAAAAAGGTTCGAAACAACCACAAGGACCTTGGGTAAATATTTGTAAAAAGAAAAAGGGTGGTGGTCACCCAGCTTGTGGGAGAGATGATTCTGATAAAGGTGGTTATCCTGTTTGTAGGGCTAAAAGTGTTGCATCTAATATGTCACAAGAAAAGAAAGACTCTGCGTGTAGACGTAAAAGAGATAAAGAAAAAAATGATGGTAAATCAGGTAAGGGACAATCTCCTAGCCCAATTAAAGTAAAAGGGTATAAACCAAAAAAGAGAAAATCTAAAAAGAATGAATCGGTAAACATTAATAGAATGATGATTACTGAAAATAGAACTATTATAAGTGAAGGGTTAAGATATCATTTAGATAATCAGTTACCTTTGGTTGAGAACATTTATAGGTATGGTAGTGAGTCTTATTTTAATTTAATTGATGAAGTTAGAAAACTTCATACCGAAGGTAAAGTTGATTTATCTTATTTAGATGAAGAATTGATTAAAACTGATGTTGGTGAGAAAACAATATTCGAAGGTAAGGAAGTTCGGTTAAACTTCCCAATGGAAGAGGTTATACTTTATGAAGCTGAACACAATGGAAGAGAAGTATCACTAAACTCACCAAAGAAAACAGGTTCTAAAAATTATGTTTATGTTACTGGTTGTCTAAAAGATAAAAGTAAGGTTAAGAAAATTACTTATGGTTCGGCAATGAAGGATAAACTTAAAGATTCAGACAGAAGAAAATCATTTGCAGCTAGACATGGTTGCGAAGGTTTATCATTGAAAGATAAATGTACGAAGAAATATTGGGCATGTAGAAAACCAAAAGACTTTGCCGGAATAAACTCTTGGTGGTAGTAAAAAAACAAAAGTTATGGAAAATTTAATTAAAAAAATATTAAAAGAAGATTTAGGGTATTGGGGTGTCGAAGACAATAAAATGGGTCCTAAGTTAGATGAAGATTCTAAGGGTGAAAACTATATGTTCTTTAGTAATCTTAAACAAATGAGACGACAAATTGATATGATGTTGGAAAATTTTAATCCTTATTGGGTAGATTCCACATTAGCGGATGGACACGATTGGGCAGACGATAAGATAAGTGAATCTAAAACAAATATTGATAGTGTATTTGATTTCTTTATGAATAAAAAAACTGACAGTGAAGAGGAATTTCCTGTAGATGATGACTATGATGATACAGAAGATTATTACACAAGTCATGATAAATATGGTAACCCTTTTAATAATTACCCAAAGTAATGAAGTGTAATAATTGTAATTGGAGTTGGGATATTGAAGAGGACGATACAGATCCTTCTTTGTGTCATAAATGTGGTTATAATTCTGAGTTAGGTAAATTTGATATGGATTCCTTAAAAAAATGGGAGGAAGATAATAATTCCCCATTTAAAGAATACGTAGAAGAAGGGTACCACATTAGAACATTCTCAAAAGATGTAGATGATATGGAACTAGTGTGGCACAGAGACAGAGAAGATAGAGTGGTAGAATCTGTAGATGAAACCGATTGGATGATACAGATAGATAATGAGATACCAAAGGTATTATCAGAAAAAACATTTATACCTAAAGGTATTTACCATAGGGTAATAAAAGGAACTGATGATCTAACAGTAAGAGTGAAAAAACTGGTATAATGAAATTTAGACATATATTAAACGAAGAAAACGTAACTGTTAAGTTAAATAGATTTGAAATGAGGTCTTTGGGGTATATGTGTGAAGAACAATTAAGTCCTAAAAATATTGATGATCTTTACAACTTTGTAAAAGAATATTTATTTTTAAAAAATGATGAAGAAATAGTTAAGTTAATTAAGTTATATAGTCGCTTATTTTCTTCTGAAGATGTTGAAAGTGGTGTGTGTAATAAAATTAAAGATACGATAGACTTACCTAATGATAATTATGACATCGAACCTTTAATATTATCACAGTTCTTAGGTGTTGACCCCTTTTTATTTGAAGAAGTTGACCATGGTGGTGATGGTTATTTACCCGAATATAGAAGTATATTAGATGATATATATTATTCGGTTGGTAATTATCGTGTGTCTAGAATGGCTGCGAGACAACGGATTCGTGATATCATAGAAAGTGAAGGGTATTCTTATTTTAATAATGATGATTTATTAGAAGATTATATTGAAGTTGATGATAGATCAGCTAGGTATGATGCTGAGGAACGAGCAAAAAACGATACACTTCATTATGAAGAAGAAGAGTTAAGGGAAATGGTTTATGTTGCTGATGAATATGAATCATTATCTGATGATAGAGAATACGAAAAAGAAGAAAGGAAATTAAAAATTAGTGAATATAAAATAGTTAAATTTAAATTGGAGAAATTAGAAAAGGAAAAAAAGATAATTGAACGGGAGATTGAAACGTTAGGGTATTCATTAGATTATGATTATGATGATGATGATGGTTATAATGAAATGTACGACATAGACATAGGAGAAATGTCAGATAGTTTAAATGAGTTAGATACTATTATATATGAAAACCTTTCTTATCTTAATCAGTTAGAAAGTGAAATAGGTTCCATAGAAAAAAATATTGAGGAGACAAGTAAATTAATGAGAAATTTCGAAGGTGAAGAATTAGTTGAATTGGCTATCGAAAGTCTTAGTGAAGACTATTTAACAGAATATACGAATGACCCTATGTCGTATATAGAATCATCTGGTTTATCCATAGAAGAAGCGGAAGGTGAAGGTATGATTACAATTGATGAAGAAGATGTGATAACAGGTTTCCTAAATAGAGAAGGTGTAGATTGTATTTTAGGTGGATGTTATGGTTATACATTAGATTTTAAGGGTGAGTCATACAATATATTTAGGGTATAATAATTGACTTTTTATTAGTAATTGACTATATTTGTTTAAAAAAATAAATGAATAAGAAAGAAAGAGTACATCACCCCACCCATTATAATAGAGGTGTAGAAATGTGGGACTACGCTCATTCCCATAACTTAGATTTTTTTGAGGGTAACATTGTTAAATATATTACAAGATGGAAAGATAAAAACGGTATCGAAGATTTAAAAAAAGCTAAAAACTATCTAGATAAATTAATCGAACTCAATGAAAGTAATAATAGCGGGAAGTAGAGATTTTAATGATTATACTTCATTAAAAAATAAAATGGATATCATTTTAAAAAATCAGAAAGACGTAACAATTATTTCAGGAACTGCCAGAGGTGCGGATAAACTTGGGGAAAGGTATGCCGGAGAAAACCATCATAAAGTGGAAAAATACGTACCGATGTGGGATATATACGGCAAAAAAGCTGGTTATATGAGAAATGAAGAGATGGCTAAAGTTGCAGATGCTTTAGTTGTTTTTTGGGATGGTAAGAGTAAAGGTACCAAACACATGATAGATATTGGTAAAAAATTTAAACTTAAAATTAGGGTTATTAAATTTTAAAATATTTTTCTACATATTTAAATGTATGGAAAAATATGTAATAGATGAAATTTTAGAAGTTTTATGTGACACAGATAAAATTTTAACAGTTAAGTTTAAAATAGGTGAGGATGATATTACAACTCATAGGGAAATAGTAGATAGTGAATATTATTCATGGTGTGAAGAGAGTTACTTCAACGAAAATGAAATGGATGATGAACTGGATGAGTATGAGGAAGAAGGGTATTATGGTTTTAGGTTTGATATGGGTATATGGGAAAGTAAATATAGTGATTCTGATTTAGTGATGGAATATATCTATGAAAGTTATCCCCATCTAAGTGATTTACCTAATAATAAGAACTAATGGTTATTTAACCAAATTCACCTCTATTGATACTCCGTTATCTTTACCCCATTCTTCGAAAGAAGTGGCGTGTGGTTCTCTATCCTCCCACATCTCTATAGAAGATACGTTAGGGTATTTATTTAATAAACTGATAATAGTGTGTAGTTTACTACCTAAAGTGTCTCCAGTCTCCTTATAATGGTACTCATCAAAAACAATGTTATGCGTCATCAGTAGTTCTATTACTTGATCGTGATGGTGAGGTAATCTACCAGTTAACATTATAACTAATGTATTTGGATCACCCATTTCCTTTAAATAATCAGTAACCGTACTTTCTATTGGTTCGATATTAAAAACAGCGTCATCCAGAGATTCTGGTTTACTCCACCACCCTATGTGTGGGTAATCTTTATTATAAAAATTTTCCCACTCTTTTTTTCCGTCTTCTGGGTGTGGTGTTCTCATTAATGTACCATCGAAATCAAATATAGATATCTTAGTAATATCTTCTACAGATTCTTTTAACAATCTTTTATCGTATTTAACACTTTCATTCAAATCTAATACACCACCTAAAGCCCAATCAGATAAATTTTCTAATGGTATAATATGTACCCTATCTTTATAACGTATTTTTATTTTATCGTTTTTATAATCTACATCCCCATCATTAAACGATGTGTTACCATCTTTTGATATCCTCAAGCTATTATATGATGTTTTAAACCCTAAATCTTTAAATATTTTTTCCCACTTTTCTCTTTTAATGAGTAATTTAACTAAATCGATATCACCATCTTCAGTAATTTTACCTATTACTCTTTCGATAGAATCATTTAAATCACTTATAATAGTTTCACTACCTTCATCATCTAACCATGTGTCATGATAAGAATCCTCAAGATAAATTTTCGGTTGTACTTCTATATCTTTTAAATCGGAAAAGTTAATCATTTCATTATCTTTTATAAAATATAATAAATCATCATATCCGATAGTGATACACATATCCGCCTCATAACAAGTACAATTACTACTAGGTTGATACTTCGCTTCATCATTGTACATTACCCTAACAGAGTCTTGCCTACTTCTACTAACTTCCGTAGATAAGGAATTAAGATATTCGTCACCTATATCTTCATAATAGTTAGTTGGTAAATATTTTTCTAAAAAAGTATTAATTTCTCCTTCGTTCGGTTGTCTTTCTTTACCTGGGTAATCAGAAACACCGGATAATAAAGCAATAGTTTCTAAATGTTCGATAGTATCATCGTTAAACGTCATATAATTTAATTCATCATGATCCATTTCATCATAATAACTTCCATATGGATCGAACGATTCATAATATCTATATAACGAATATTCGTCTAAACCAGAAAAGTGTCCTTCCCATTCTTCTTTACTTAGGTTTAATTCTATACCATAGTTATTCCATTGTATGGATGGGACGGCACAACCCCAATGAAACCAATCGCCATATAATTTTTCTAATAGTTCTTCATCTATATTATCTAAGTACTCAACCCTTTCAGGTTTTATTAAAACACTCATTTTAGTCGTGAATTTTATTAATGGGGTATCTGCCCTATCAATAACCATTTCTGAATACTCAACACCTTCTACTTTTTGGTTAAAGTACCACAATCTATATAAATCAATAGACTCACTATCTGGAATTCTTAATGAAGAAAGAATCTTCATTGCCTTATCCTTCCTAAGTCGATTCCCAACTTCCACATCTAAAAGTTCTAATACGTTAATCTCAAACTTATTTAATTTATCCATAATATATAAATATAATTAATAAATATTAAAAAAAAACGTTTAAAATTTTTTTTAATGGAAATAAATTACTATATTTGTATAAATAAAAAAAAACAATTATGGAATATTTAAATTTAAATCAAATCGAACAAAGTTGTCCTTCAGCTTTAACACAAGAACAATCTTCAAGTTTATCACACATTTATAGGTTTATACCTACAACCGAAGTGATGGATATTTTAGGGGAACAAGGTTGGTTACCGACACAAGCGGTACAGACCAAAAGTAGAAAAGGTTACGAAGATAAACAACCTTATAAAAAACATATGATAAGGTTTCGTAATCAGAATAATCAATTAATATCTAAGGAGATGGGTGACACTCATCCGGAGATAGTTTTAACTAATTCTCATGATGGAACATCTTCCTTTAAGTTTCACGTAGGACTTTTTAGGTTAGTTTGTAGTAATGGTTTAGTAGTTGCAGATAAAACCTTTGATCAGTTTAGAGTGATGCATAAAGGATTTCAAAAAAATGATATACTTAATGTCATTTCTATGACTACGGAAAGAATCCCTACTATTGTGGGTAACGTTCAAAATATGATGTCTAAAGAACTCACTAAAGGGCAACAGTATGATTTCGCTAAAATAGCTGCCGAACAAAGATGGGGTGAAGATAAAATGGTTGACGTTAATCAGATGTTAAGAATTCGTAGAACAGAAGATTCTGGTAATGACTTATGGAGTGTGTTTAACAGAGTACAAGAAAATATGTTACAGGGTGGTATACTAACTGTAACACCTAAGTCAAATGGTAAAGTTCGTAACTCTAGAAGTAGAGCCATTCGTTCCATAGATCAAAACTTAACGGTTAATAAAATGTTATGGGACATAACAGAAAATATGGTATAATTAACAGATAATGACTACTATATAAAAAAAAGGGTTTAAACCCTTTTTTTTATGCTCATAAATCTATGACATTTACAATGTTTCTTATATTTATTAATAAACAAAAGTGATGATAGAAATAACGATTGCGTTTTTAACTGGTGTTTTAGGTCCAGTTTCATTATTATATATTAAACATATATTGAATAAAAAAAAGAAAACTGATATTGTTGCTGAAGCTTTAGAAATGGGTGAAGTTGTCAGTAATAAAATTGAAGACATTAAAAACGGTATCAAAGCTGATAGAGTTTGGGTTACACAATTTCACAATGGTGGACATTTTTACCCAACAGGAAAATCAATAACTAAGTTTTCTGTAATATATGAATCAGTAAATTTAGGGGTAGACTCAATACAGAGTAATTTTCAGAATATACCGGTTAATTTATTTTCAAAATCTTTAAACGAGTTATCCAAAAATGATGTGATAGAGATACCTGACTATAAAGATGTTGAGGTTGCTACTTACGGTTTAAGATACGCTGCTGAAGAGACAGGTTGTAAGTCTGGGTATCTATTTGCTATTAAATCAATAGAAGGTAAATTTATCGGTGTGTTAGGTTTAGATTATACCAAGAAGAAAGTTAAGTTAGATCATGACACTACTAATGGTGTGATGGTAGACGTTTCCTCTATTGGTGGTGTTCTTATGAATCATTTACAAGATTAGTCAACAGATATATTTGGTTGTTACAATTATTTTTATTATATTCGTATTCAAATAAAAAATGAATAACTATGAATATATTTGTATTAGATCAAGATCCTAAAGTGTGTGCTAAATACCACAATAATAAACACGTTGTTAAAATGATATTGGAAACAGTACAACTTTTATGTGGTGTACACCATATGGTAGAGTCAAAAATAGAAATACCTTATAAACTATCTCATAAAAATCATCCTTGTTCAATATGGGCTAGAGAATGTATAGAAAATTATGTTTGGTTATGTGATTTAGGTATGGAACTATGTTTAGAATATACATATCGATATGGTAAAACACATAAATCACAAGCTGTTTTAGAATGGTGTATAACTAATTTACCGGATATACCGGAGATAGGTTATATGACAGAACACCCAAAAGCGATGCCTGATGAATGTAAAACGGATGATGTGGTTGAATCGTATAGAAGATATTATATGATGGAAAAGAAAAGTTTTTGTGTGTGGAAAGGTAGATCAATTCCGGAATGGTATATACCTAACCAGTTACAACTTTCTTATTAAACAATATTATCTTCTAAAATGTAGTCGTTTTCTATTTTATAATAATTACTTTCTCTACCACCTTCATTGTCTTTTGTGGAAATTAATATTTGCCAATCGTTTTTAGTTTGATTGACTAAGTAAAATTTATTAAAATCTTCACCGTACTTTACTTTTAAAATTGATTGAAGTTCTAAAATAACTCCGTCAATGTCTCTGTTTACATCCATAATAACTTTTATTTTATTATATATATCACCACAAATTATATTAATTAAAAATAATGTTGATTTTTTAAAAAAAAAATAGTAATATTGTACTATTATGGGAAATGAGGCAATAAAAAAAGCGTTATTAAAATATTTAATGAGTGAAAATAATTTAGAAAAAAATAGTATCACTAATTTAAAACTAGAGGTTGACGATATTAAGTCTTTGAGATCAGTTGTTGACGACAGTATAATGAAAACCAAAATCAGTATCATCAACAGTAGTACTCACCTATTAGTTGATAAGATACATAGAGACGATAAAGAAGGTGTTCTTCAGATTTTGAAAAACACTAAGGATAAAACAGTGTTTTACGATTTTGTTGAATCTATGAATGATTTATTAGTGAATTATTATAAGTATGAAGAAAATTATAATAATGAGTCACCAGAGTTGTTGGACCTTAAAGAGGCATTTGTATTAAATGATCATCAACTAAGTGAGTTAATCACTGAAATGGATTTAGATAATAGATAATTATTTACACATTAAAGGCTTTATCTGAATTCCTTATGTAAAGGTAGTATTTATTATTAATTATATAATTAATAATATTAGTTTAAAATGGAAAGACAATTTTTTTTTAATGACGACGACGAAGAGAAAGAATTTTTATTAGATAATAAAAATCTTATTTGTGAACTAATTGTAACTGCAATTAGGAAAAGTTTTAATGAAGATAAAGATGAAATGGAGGTGTTTACGTCAATTAATTCAAACAGAGACTATATAATGACAACACAAGTCCAAAGGGATGATTGGGGTGAAAGTTTAGAAAAATGTTTAGGGTATTTTTTAGGGGAAGAAAATTATGAATGGTGTGATACAATTAAAAAACTAAAAAAAGATATTGGGAATGGAAATACTGAAACAGATTGAGTCTAAAAATAAAGCTATCAAAGTTATTAATAGTTGTGTAACAGATGAACAATTTAATTCTGCGTTGAATTATATTGAATTATATTATAAAAGGTTTGAAGATTTTATTGGTTATAATGAATTAAAAAAGAATATAGAAAGACAAAAATAATATGTTAATAACTATTTTACTTATATTGATGATATTATTATTACTTCAAATTTGTTTTGCACTTACAAATATTAAAATAGAAATGAGGTATAATAATATTTTATTTGAAGAACAAAATGAAAAATTAGATCAAAAAAAAGAAGATGAGTGACTTAGAAATAGGGATATATTTCGGTATGATGATGGGATTTTGTGTAGGTAACATATTTCAAAAACAAATTCAAAAATATAAACAAAAATGACTGAAGAAGAATTACTAGAGAAACTTTACGAGTGTCAAGATGGGATGGAAGAACTGTTAGATAAAGGTGTAGAAGATAAACATTATTTTTTAATGGAGATACTAATAAAAAGGTTAGAAGATCATCTCGCAATTAAAAATGGGATTATATAATAATAATTAAATAAAAAAAAGATAAATGGACTACGGAAAAGAATTTGAAAAGTACGCTATGAGCGATCATAATATCAGCTCAATGAAAATGGATTATATTAAACAACAATTAGAAAACTCGATGACTCCCTACATATTAGAGGAGAGAGAAATGAGGGCAACTCAGATAGATATTTTTTCTAGATTAATGGCGGATAGACTTCTTTGGGTTGCTGGCCCAGTAAATGATCAAATGTCTACTATTGTTCAAGCACAACTGATGTTTCTTAGTAATACAAGTACTGATGATATCACAATGCATATAGATTCTCCTGGTGGTTCAGTAAAATCAGGATTATCTATGGTTGATGTTATGGAATATATTTCTTGTGATATCGTAACGGTAAACACAGGGATTGCGGCATCGATGGGTTCTGTATTATTAGGTGCAGGGACTAAAGGTAAGAGGTCATCACTTAGACACTCTACAACTATGTTACACCAATCTTCAGGTGGTTTTAGAGGTAATATTCAAGATGCTGAGATAGATTGGAAAGAGTGGAAAAAAATTAACGAAGAATTATTTGTTTTATTGGGTAGTTATTGTGGTAAAACCACCAAACAAGTAAAAGAAGACGCTTCTAGGGATTTTTGGTTGAGTGCTAAGGAAGCCGTAAAATACGGTATAATCGATGAAGTTATTAAACCACAGGTTAAACAAAACAAATAAAATAGTGAATAAATTAGATTTACATTATCAAAACCTACTTCAAGACATACTCGATAATGGGCGTGAAAAAGAAGACCGTACTGGTACAGGTACCATCTCCGTGTTTGGTAGGCAAATCAGACACAAAATGAATCAAGGATTTCCTCTCTTAACAACAAAGAAAATGTATTGGAAAGGAATTGTAACCGAATTGTTATGGTTCTTACGTGGTTCGACAAACATCAAATACCTTGTTGATAATGGATGTAATATTTGGAATGGTGATGCTTATAAGCAATACTCCATGTATGCCGGTAACTTAGAAGAACCAGATTACGATGTTCATGTTGAAGACGTACAAGAAAATAGAGTAAGAATTCTGACTGAAAAGGAATTTGTTGAAAGAATCAAAACCGATGATGAGTTTGCTGAAAAATGGGGCGATTTAGGTCCTGTGTATGGTAAACAATGGAGAAAATGGAAAACGTTTAGGGGTAGTGGTGATAGTATCATAAAAAATAGGACGGATAGTGTTGATTATATTGATCAAATCACAAACCTAATCGAACAACTTAAAACAAACCCAGACTCAAGACGACTAATGGTTTCGGCTTGGAATCCAGCCGCTTTAGATCAAATGACACTCCCACCTTGTCATTATGGGTTTCAGGTTTATACAAGAGAGTTGAGTTACAATGAAAAGGTACATGAAGCTAGAAAAAGGTTTGGGTTTGAATTAGAGGATGGTACTATAACATTCGATATAAACACTAAAGAGTCTGTTGAATTTCTTCAATCATCACAAAGAGGAATCTCTCTAATGTATAACGCCAGAAGTCAAGATGTCCCATTAGGAACACCATTTAACATAGCTTCATACGCTTTATTATTAGAGATTATCGGTAAGATGGTAAATATGGTACCTGATGAGTTAATTGGGAATTTAGGTGATACCCATATTTATAAAAATCAAATTGGTGGTGTTAAAGAACAGTTGACAAGGGAACCTTATTCATTACCTAAATTAGAGATTGGTGATAACATTAACTTTGATGGCACAATTGACGATTTTGTGAACTCATGTTTAATTTCTGATTTTAAAATCATAGAGTATGAAACTCACCCAACAATAAAAATTCCACTATCTAATTAAATAAATAATATGAGTAAAGAAATAAAAATAAGGGTAATAGGTTATGGTCAAGAGATTGTTCAAGGTAAATTCAGTGATGATGAGATAGAGATATTAGAAAAAAATATGGATGATTCTGACGAAACTTTGGAACATTTCATACTTGACATTAATGAAATATTACCAGACAGTTATGATTGGTATGAACGTGACGATTTTCTACATTCTTATGGTGCCAATGTTGAAAGTGCGTCACTATATTTAATTGATGGTGATGTCGAAACTAAAATAGATAATGTTTGGGATTTAGAAGATGAACCATATAACGGAAAGGTAGTTAGTGAAGAGTTTTATCATTATGATGGAACCGAAAATATTATAACCTCCATATCAAGTGAAAAAGGTTGGATTATGTCTGGTATGATAAATTTAGAAGATGATGAAGAGTTTAAGACTTCTAATTTAAGGGTTGGTATTGAAGATATTATATTTAATAATTATGAGAATTCTTTAATAACTAGTATTTATTATAAAGATGAAGAAATCTACTGTGATGCAGATACATCTGGTAAATCATTTAATAGTTATTTAGAAAAAAGGGAAAAACATGGATAGAAAAGGGGTAATAAAATTAGCGGAGGAAATATCATTTAGGTTGAAGGCAACAAAAAAACATATTGATCATGAATGGTTAATAAATCATTTAATGAAAGCTTTTAAGGTTGATGAAAATAAATCCAAATAAACTATTTAAAAATGGGTAAAGGTAGAGTGAATTTAAAGGTTCGTAATGAAATTTATGGAGAAGCTATAAAATATATAAATAGAAATGGTGGTTTGTTGGTACATGACAAAGAAATGGGGGACTATCATCATATTATAGTGGAAATATCTAAAGAAAATGGTTTATTAGTTTTAACTAAGTTTTCTATGAACACTATGTTGTAATCAAATAAAATATAAAAAATGGATAGAAAAGAAATATTAATATTCGGGGAGGTTCAATACTTAAAAGGTAGGTTAGATGAACTATATAAAGCTTTACCCACTATAACTAATGTTAATAGACAAAGAAAAATTGATCAAAGAATTGAGAAGTATCTTATTAAATTAAATAATGTAGATAAGGTTGCTTACCACACATACTTAGTAGAGTTGAGTAATAGAAAACGTTCTAAAGAAAAATCTAAGACAGAAATAAAACAGTTGTTAAGTGAAATACTAGGTAAAACTATAGTCGATGATGAAATATCTATTAAAATTAAAAAACAAATAGAAAAATATGACTAATATAAATGTTATTAAATCATTTAACTCCGGTAGAGATATTCAATAAAGAGATTATAAGTTGTTTAAATAAAAACATAGATTTAAAGGTTGAAATTATTGAAAAGATTAAAAATAGTTACGGTTCAGAAAAAATGTCTTGGGTTAAAAAATATAACGGGTTATTTATTAACCCTTATAAAGTGAAAAAATGATTATAACCTTTTATTCTGTATGTTATTATATGAAATTAATACCATTAAATGGTAAATACATAAAATTACCACCCCATGTATCTCAAAGAATATTAAACTGGGGTACCATAACACTCCCATAAAATACACCAACGCAAGTATCCTATATTTTTTAATCGAATATAAGGGGTAAAGATTAGAAATAAAAAATAGTGTTGCAACTATGTTGTGGAATGAACTATAATAATCTATAGAAAAACATGTTAAGGTTAGTAGTAAGATACCTGATAATTTCCATTTAGGGATAGTAATAAACATTAAACATGTTAATAAATTAGATATTATAAATAATGGTTGTAAAGATGTTCTCCAATAAGAAGACAGTGAAGGTATCGTATTGTCATATAACAACATAAGAAACGGTGTGAACATTGAAATTATGATAATAATTAACTTAAATTTAAATATGTTTTTTGTTTGTATCTTGAACTCCATAAACTTTTAGAAACTATATAAATAAATATAAAATAAAATAAGTTTATTGGTTCTTTATTTGTCTTTTTAATATATTATAACTATATTTGTGTTATAATAATAAAAATAAATAAAAATAAATTAGTATGGGATTAAAAAGTAAAGCGTCAAAAAGTGGTAAATTTCTATGTAAGGTAGGGTATCTAGATATAAGACATCGAATAGAAATGCCTAAAGAAACCAAAAACCGTTTAGGTGAAAAAACAAAACATTCGGGTTCTGTAGAAGCTTCTGTACATCATGGTGGTGAATTACGTAAAGGTGGTTTTAATGATCATGTAAAGGCTATTAGATATGCGTGGGAAGAGTTAAAAAATGATGGAAAAACACACTTAGTTTCTAAATTGTTAATTGCTAAATATAAATTAAGTTAAACTAATTAATTAGGTGGGAAAAATGGGTACAGTAACAGAACTTAAAATCAGTAACCCAACGGATAGTAACTTTAAAGCAGAGTTTAGTGTGATATATACTTTACTATGGGATAAAATGTTAAATACTGTTTGTAGGAAGTATACTAAAGACATTGACAAAGCTCAAGATTATTGCCAAAACGGTTTTATTAAAGTGTATAATAATTTTTCAAAGTACAAAGATACAGGATCTTTAGAGGGTTGGGTTTGGAGAGTAATTAATAATAGTATATTAGACGAACTTAAAAAGCGTGATATTGAAACACAAAATACTGTTAAAGATGAATTTGATTTCTCAAGACTTGTGTGTAGTGAAGATGAAGAAACAGTGTATCCTATTAGTGAAGTATTATCATTAATAACATATTTACCACCTTCTTATAAAAGAGTTTTTGAATTATATTATTTAGATGGTTTAAAACATAAAAGAATATCTGAACTGTTAGGTATTTCACTTAGTACGTCTAAGACTAATCTTATGAAGGCTAAAAAGAAGTTGTCAACTTATTATAAGTGTGGACCACCTAAGAAAAAAAATAAAACGTATTAATATTTTTTAGATATTTATTAATATGAAACAATTAATTCTAAATATTTTAAAAGAAAATTTTACTGTAGACAATAGTAAGTTTGAAAGAAATGTTTTATCGTTATTATCTGATGAGGGGTTCGATAATACCACACCATATATCGATATTATTAATTTTATCAAAAAACAACTTTCTATTGAGGGTTTGGAAGCTTTCCAGTTGTTTCACTTATTTAAGGATAATTATAAGACTTTAGACGACACAACTGAATTAATAAGAAAAGATATTACTAAAACTAGTTTAAAGACAGCAAATATCAGGGCTAGAGACTTAGTTAAAAGTAAAATACCGTTTAAGGGTAGTAATACGAATTCTAAATATTATGATAACGGAACGTATGTTGTTTTTTCTTATGATTGGTACCCAATCTATGTTAATAAAGATGGTCAATGGTTTGAGAATGTGGACGGATACTCAGTGTCAACAAAAAAACAAATGAGTCAGTTAAGACCTTTTGGGGAGGGTGACATAATCAAAATAACTAAAGATGAAATGTGGAGCATAATAAAAAGTAAATAAAAAGTTAGTTATGAGTATAAAAAAATTTTTAAGTCCAATCGAAGGTGGACATTATGACGGTATGACGTTTAAAACGTTTATGAAAAACCCACAAAGATGGTTTTTATTATCAATATTTCCAATTGTAATGGTATTAATGGCAATATATAATGGTCCCGGTCCAGATTGGGATCCAGAATGGTTGTTCTATTTCGCAGAAGGATTTCTATTTTTAATATGGTGTGTTGCAATAGGTAAAGGAATAATCCAACACTGGAGTGATTTGAAAAAACATACTAGTAGGTAGGTGATTATAAACGTATTGGGTTTTTAAGTATGTTAATCAAAGAAGAATTAGATACCCCCTTTGTTAAATTAGATAAGGAAAATGGTGTACTATCTATTATCGGTAGATCTTATACCGATAACCCAACAGATTTTTATGTGCCAATAGTTGATGTATTACATGAACTCAACAATACTACACAAAATAATAATTTCACTGTTAAGGTTGCTTTAGAAATTATCAATTCAATATCATCAAAATACTTATTTCTTTTATTTAAAATATTATACGATATGTATGATGAGTTAGTAGTTAAATGGTATTATGAATCTGATGATGAGATTATGTTTGAAATGGGTAAATCATTTAAAGGGACTTTCACCGAGTCAGATTTTAATTTAATTGGTGTTACTGATTTAAGAGAAGTTTTTTTAATAAAACTTATGTAATTATACCACCTATAGTAGCGAACTTTAGATGGTCTTCGCAACCGAAGTTACAACAGTACTAACCGTTTTTTCAAACTCAATGTATTGAAATTCAACAATAACAGTCGTTAATAGTTTTTTATAATAATAAATATACGATATTACTTAATTTATAAATATTTATTACTATAAAAAACAAAACAATGAGTAACTTAAAAGAAAGAATTTTAAAAGATTTTATAGTAGCTTTTAAACACAAAGAAATGGATAAGAAAAATTTTCTTGGGGTTATAAAAGGTGAAATAGAGTTACAGGAAGGTAGAGGTGTTGAGTCTACAGATGAAAATGTTTTAAAGGTTTTAAAAAAGATTGAAAAGTCTTTAAAACAAACAAATACTGAAGAATCTAAAAAAGAATTAGAATACATAAAACCATATCTACCTGAACAAATGAGTGAGGAAGAGATTAGGGAAATAGTTTATGACTATACTAATAATGGTTTTGATAGTATAGGTAAAATAATGGGGCAATTTAATAGTAAATATAAGGGTAAAGCTGATAATAAAGTTGTGTCGGAAATAATTAAATCTATTTTAAATTAATATGAAAGTTATTATTACAGAAAGTCAGTTAAAATTATTAGAAAGTCAAAGTAATGGTAATGGTTCTAATTATGAAACAGTGATTAATCATTTTAAAAGATTAGTTAATGACTCACCGGAATATTCTAAAAGAATTGAAGTTATCTTTAAATTCATAAAAGACTTCATAACTAACGAAGGTTTCATCGTTAAAGTTTTAAATAATTGTGCTGTCCCATTTAGGGGTGTAAGAACAAAAGATGATATAATTATATGTTCACCCACTTCATATAGAAGTTTGGGTGACTTAGTTTATATATTGTTTCATGAAATAAGACATGAGATACAAATGAGTAAAATGGATTTACAAGATCCGTTATCTGGTGACATAGAAGACTTCGAAGAATTTTATAATATATATTGGGATATGGAAATTGATGCACATAATTACGGTATGGAATGGGTTGAAAAAATAAAAGAGTTGGTGGACTTACCAGAAGAACTTTACAAAGTTTCCCCACAAATAACTAATTACCCTTCTATGAGTCATATGGTAAGGAATCAGTTAGTTGGTATTCATAAGATGATAATCGAAATGAAAAAAACCAATGACGATTTTTCAGGTAGTTCTGATTTACCAATGGTAAAACAACATATACACAAATTAGAACATTTTATATAATAATATTTGTTTTTTAATAAAATAATTACTATAATTTATAGAAAAAATAAAATGTTATGAAAAAGTTAATGACAGTGTTGTGTTTAATCCCATTACTTTCTGTAAGTCAAACCACAAGTGAAGTACTTAAGGAATTGAAAAAACAAGATGTTAAATTTCCAGAGATTGTCTTAGCCCAGTCATTATTAGAGACAGGGTGGTACCAATGTACAAGTTGTTCTATGGATGTGAATAATTTATTTGGGTTGTACAATTCTAAGGAAAAAGAATACTTTAAATATAACAATTGGAAAGAGTCTATTGGGGGATATAAAAGAGGTGTTCAGTATAAATATTTTAAAAAAGAATATAAGGATTACTATCAATTTATAGATGACATTGAATACGCGTCTGACCCACAGTACACCATAAAATTAAGAAAATTAGTTAAAAAACTTAAAAGGTGATAAATAATCAAACTCAGTTAAAATAATTAAAATGAAAGTGAATGTCAAATTTTTTGAAGAAGATGAATATAAAGAAATTAATGTAGAAAACTTTAATTGGGATGAATTTAAAATTATTGAATCACATGAAAATAGAGTGTCAGGTTGGTATGGAAAAGGTAGTATAAGTGGGCAACATTACATTTCAGTCAATAATGAAGATTACGAACTCCATAAGACATCTATAAAAAAGGTTATGAAATGAGTGTAATCAAAAAGGGTGATATAGTAGAATGGTTAGGTTCCCATTACATTGTTGAGGAAGTGGTTAATAAGAAGGTACTACTGAAACAAAATTTTAGTATGGGTGTTATATTATCATCTATGGTAGACATTGATGAGGTAAATAAAGTATAAAAGTTATTAAACTATAAAACATTAAAATTTTTTAATGTTTTTTTTGTTTTATCGAAGTATTTATCGTATATTGGTAACCAAACAGAATATGATGGATAAATTAAAAAAAATGTACTTAAAATCTGCACAACTATGTGACGATTATGTTGACTCTTTAGAGTATGAGAAATGTGATCATCATATAGTCGAGACATTTGTTTCGGGAGGTTATGGGTATGGTGAAACTAGGTTATTATTGCTAATAGAAACGTTAACAGGTAAAATAGTAAAAGATGGTGGTTTAATAAGGATTAAATCGTATATTAACCTTAGAAAGTTAGATAAAAAAAAGATTTATAAATGGGGGGAAATAGTTTGTGAGCATGATGAATGATATTATGGTACCACTTATATGTGGAGGACTTTGGTTATTATTTGCGTGGCTCGATAATAAAATAAAAGATGAGTGATTTAGAAAATAACGATTTACTATTCTTATTGAAGAGATTAAAACACCTAATAAAATTAGAGGAGTATGAAAAGTGTATTACAATAAGTAAGTGGATTGAGGACATCAAAGAGAAAATAGAACAAAACAAAGATGAAAAAGTTATTAAACGCTGATAAACATATTAGAAATAGATTCTTACAGAGAAGAACTAGAATTTATACAAGGTGGCTTAAGATAAATTTTGAGAAACCTTACACCATATTTTTAGCAACATTATTTCCTTTTGCTCAAGCATTCTTAGCTTCGGTAATTGTATTATATACTTCCCCGCAGAGAAATGAGGTTAATGACAATATAAATCTATTCGGTGTTTCCGCAATGTATTACTTAGCATTTGCTATGAACAGTAAAAGGGCAACAAGGGGTAGTTGGTTAGGGTTAATTTTATTGGTAGTATTTGGGGCTTTAGGTATAATATGTGGTAAGATGTTCACCATATCAAACATATGATTAAAAAGTATATTTGACATTCTAAAATTTTATTATTATAATTATTAAAAGTTAATTTAAAATAATTGAAATGAGTAGAAGGTATAAAATAGAAAGGTTTTTTGATAAGTACAATCACCTAATGGAATTTATAAGAACCGTTACTGCGGTTACTGTTGTAATATTACAGTTAATTATATTGACAAAATTATTTAATTAAGTGATGGGAAATTTACTGGATGAAATAAGATTAAATCATGACGAATATGAAGCTTTAGTTAATGCGATTGACGATAAAATATATAATCTTAATGCAGTTATTGATAGATCTAAATATAATAAAGTATGGTACGATCAAATAATTGTTTTACATGATATTAAAAAAAGATTAAGGAAAACTGTTTAAATTTTAAAGGTGTATGAAAAAGATTGTAATTATTGTAACATTAGTGTTACTAACTTTAATGTGTGGTGCACAAGTTTCGATAACAACTAGAAGTTATGGGGCTTGTTTTATGGACGAAAAAAATATGTCATATTCTGACTGCGTTTACCATAAAACTTTTAATAGTAGTTTCACATTCTCTAAATCAATGGATGTATTTTACCACATTACAGAAGAAACTACATCGATATATTTTATAGATAGTATCTTATATGAAGATAATAAAGAAATATATTACACTACGAGCGATTTTGGCAACAATTATCTATGTATATTTGATTACTTAGATAAGGGATTGATTTATATTTATCCAGCGGATGGTTCTTTTGTAATACTTATTGAAATGGGTGAAATAATAAAAGAATGAATATGAGTATTAGAGATAGTTTAAAAAAATGGAAACGTAGGGATGATAACCCACAAAAAAATAAAGTATTAAAAAACCTTAATCAGATATTAGGATTAATAGAATCCAACGCACCTTATATGGCGGGTCAAAGAATTAAATTTCTTATATCAGATATTGAGAATAATAAATTAAATAAGGATGGGTAAAACAAAACCAAAAGAGACAACTTATAGAAGAATCTAAATAGTGAAGAGATAGAATATGTATGGGATAAGTATGATTATGAAATGTCGATTATCGTAAATAATAATAAAATAGTTAAATTTATATAAAAAAACATTATTTTTTTTTGTTTATGTCATTTTTTTTTGTATATTCGTATAAATAAAAAATGAAATTATGGAAAATGTAAAAAAAACAATTAATAGTGAATTAAAAACGGTAGGGGTTTTAACCCCCCAAAGTAAAAATCCTAATTTAAAAGAAGTTGATAACGTAACCAGTGTAGTAGTTTATGAAACCACCGACTTGGATAAATTTATCTTCGCAAAATGGAACAGAAATGTCCGTAAGAAAAAAGTTAAAGTTTTATCTGAAAGGATGAAAATATTTTTTCTATCATTTACCATTATTGTTAATGAACTTTTAGAGATTATAGATGGTCAGCATAGAATCTCTGCGTTGAAAATTTATAACGAATATCGAAAAAGCATTGGTTTACTCCCCATCCCTTTAAGGTATGAAATTCGTGAAGGTTGGGGTGAAAAAGAATGTAAAGAACTTAATAGTGAGACATCTATTTTCTCCAATGAGGATACTTTGAAACAAGAGATGTATAATGGTAATGAAAATTATTTTCTATATGATAAGTTTAGAAAGGAATACCCATTCTTAGGACATAACACAGTGATAGGTTTGTTATCTGGCAATATTAAAGCCACTAAAGGTGGTGAAAACAAATCATTTAAGGTTGGTACTTTTAAAGTTAAAGATTATCAAGAATCTGTAGACAAAATAAATGAAATTATAGACATTGTGGGGACAGGTATCATTCCTTTGGGTGATAGAGGTAATCCACAAACAACTTATACCCTATCAATACTCCCATTTATTTTTGATGGTAAGTATGATCATCAACATATGATGGGACAAATCAAAAATCGTAATAAGTATAGTAAAGTTTCATTACCTGAGTCTACTAAATTAACAACATGTAAATATTACTTACAGAAGTTATATAATCACGATGTAGATAAGAAGGATAGGTTATCTATCTTATCTAAGTCTCAGATGTACAAAGAAGAAATAAAAAGAGAAAATGTATAATAACAATAGTGATTTAGATGTGGTGTTTGAATATATCAGACACCACATCACTTATGGGGATTTGTGGAAGATAGGTGTCTATTATAGTCAGATTACAAAGTTAGGTGATGAATTACATAATAATTCTCATGGTATTGAGATAGAGAAAATATTCAAAACATTGCTTAAAGCTGAATCTATAACAGATAAAGAACTATCTATCGTAAGGAATAATGGTAAAAGAGAATTACATGACTTTATCTTACCAAACCCTTACAACGTAAAGATACAGAATAAAACTATTATACGAAATGGTGGGTTATTCAGACCTTTTGATGGGATAAAAGATGATAGGAATGCGTTAAAGATTATTGATACTAGTAGGAGGTCAAAACAATTATCCTATGAATATGTTATCGATGAATTCCTTAGTAATCTAACAGAAGATTTTAATATACTAATGTATGTGTATGACATAAAAAATCGAAGGGGTTGTTTGGCGTTAACTTCTTTGTGGGAAATGGGTTTAACTATGTTGGGATCACTGAGTAATGAAAAACTATCTTTAATGATTTCGTATAATGGTAGTTGCCATTATTTTTTAAATAGAAGGGATGTATATCTCACCGCAAAAAAACATAATAGGTTAATAGATTTTAGTTTACCAGAAGACGAAGAGGTGATTACACAGTATATTAAATCTAAATCTAAACCAGAATCAATTGTGGATAAAGTTTTATAATTTTTTGTTTATGTGAAATATTTTTCTTATATTTGTAGTATGAAGAAGTTAATGTATTATATGTTTATTCGTCTCACAACAAGAAAAGCCTTAAATGCGGTTAAGATATATGAGACAATATACCACACAAAGTCAGAAGATAAATCAGTGATCATTATTAATAACCCTACAGAGTTAAAAGACACTGGTAAGGTTAAGAGTAAGAAACAAGAGATTATTGATGCTATCAACTATATTAAATCCAAATCAAATAAAACCAAAAAGGATAAAGAATCTCTTTATTCATTGGAGACTGTGTTGAAGAGTATGTAAACCTTTGTATATTATGGTGATTTGTTTTTTAAATAAATAATCATTATAATTATCATGTGGATACTATATTCTTAGATAAGATATGTAATCAGATTATATCTGAAACAAGGGTAAAAAATGGTTTGGTTTCTGGACCTTTCTCATATGGTTTTCTTATTTCATTATCCTACTACAGTTCTTTTTTCCCACCTACATTCATTTCTCATTGTAAAGAGGTGTATAGTTTAAATGATAAGGAAATAGAATATGTGTGGAATAACTATAAAAAGAATATCTAATTACATATATTTATAATAAAAAGATATTATGGGGCGTATAGAAAAACAAAAGAGAAAACTTATAGAAGAAGCCAATAAAAGGTTATTAGGTTTAATCACTGAAGATACTGAAGATAAAATTGCAATACTTTTTGATGGTACTTCATCAGCTGGTAAATCATATACTGCGAAACAATTAAACGCACGACATTTTTGGGAAGTAGATCCCACGTATGAAGGGTGGGTTGTAATTGATAGTGATGATTTTGGTGGTTCGAATAATGATGAGGAAAAAAGAAGATTAAAATTAGATCACCCTAACATTAGAGATTGGGCTGAAGGTTTTGACAGTGGTATTGTTTCAGGATTATATAGAAAGGATGGTCCTGAAGGGTGTATAAAAAATCTTGAAAAGGAATCTAAAAAAGTCAATCCTTCTGATATTGAAAAATGTAAAAACATTCCTAATAATCCTTATGAAGATGAGTATATTGAAGGAACTGACCCTAGATTATGGTATATGGCACAAGAGTTCAAAACAGTTCCATGGAAAAAAGTTATATTCGATGATATTGGTAATGGAATTGAGAAATACATACCAAATATAAAAAGCAAACTTTTAATACACTCACCAATAGAGGTTATGTTAGGTAATATTAAATCTAGAAATGATGAAGCGGTAAAACAAAACGATGAATCTCTATCAAGAAATCCTAAAGTAGTATTAGGACAATATTTAGAAAAATATGAAGCAACAACATCTAAACCAGACTTAACCGTTGGGGATCCAACAACTGATATAACAAAAAAGGGATTAAAAACCGCTTTAATGGATGCAATGACTGATAATTACCCTGATTATGATGAAGAATATATAGATGGGTTTATTGATGATTTGGGTGTTAAAAATGATAATGTGACGTATTGGATTAAAGTTAAAGATAATTATCTTTCTGACGATCAAGTACTAATAAATGTTGGTGCCGATAAACAAACCTATATTACAGACATTAAAGAAAAATATTTTACAAATGAGAAGTAATACACATAATTTATTTAAACCCTTATAGAAATATAGGGGTTTTTTTATACCCTAAAATTAAAAAGTGATACTATTTTACAACCCCACAAACAACTGCCACTATAATAACAATTACTTATACAATTAAGTAATAATTGATACCAGGATAACAACCCATATCTCTCCCACCAAGAAGGGCTGGGATGATTGAACTTTTGGGGTACCGAAGGGATTTGTTTTTTAAATATATTTTCACTATATTTGTACTATGAATAATAAATTTCTAAATAAGGTAATAGAACAGATTATATCTGAAACAAGGGTAATAGATGACAAGGTATATACCCCCTTTTCCTTTTCTTCTTATTCTCTCCCTCTTTTTTATATCTATTTAAACTCTCTTCATTCCCTCATTCTCTCTTCTTTCATTTCCCACTGTAAAGAGGTATATAGTTTAAATGAACAAGAGATAGATTATGTATGGGTTAAGTATAAGAAAGGGTTAACAACTCCCATTGTAAAAAAGTATATAGTTTAAATAAGGAAGAAACGGAATATGTATGGACTAAGTATAAGAAACGATAAGGAACTGGTATGAATATTAAATTTTTAGATAAAGTAATAGAACAGATTATATCTGAAACAAGGGTAATAGATGACAAGGTATATACCCCCTTCTTTCTTTCCTATCATCTTTCTCCCCACCACCTTTTCCCCTCCTTCTTCCCTTCTTCAACCTCCTTCCCTTCCCATTGTAAAGATGTATACAGTTTAAATAAGGAAGAAACGGAATATGTCTGGGGTAAGTATAAGAAAGGGTTAACAGCTCTAATAAACAAAAAAGAACTGGTATGAATATTAAATTTTTAGATAAGGTATGTGATCAGATTATATCTGAAACAAGAATAGATGATAATGATAAGGTATATGATCAGATTCTATCTGAAACAAGAATAGATGATAATGATTTAAATGGTGTGTTAGGGAAGGGTT
>Ga0255039_10000078_pt1 | contig 30712 bp, 23 predicted proteins | sample BC1_12_1_MG_FD_181713 | JGI IMG/M metagenome (GOLD analysis project Ga0255039, IMG submission 181713) | Seawater microbial communities from Strait of Georgia, British Columbia, Canada - BC1_12_1 | ecosystem: Environmental > Aquatic > Marine > Strait | place: Canada: British Columbia | collected... | reverse complement strand
CTTGTGATTTAACAAGTATGAAAAATATTGAGTACGTGAACACATATGCTTTGGCTTTGTTCAAAAGTGGAAAAGTGAATGATGCGATCAAATATCAAAAAATCACAATATCACTCAGTGGGGGAAATGCGCAATTGTTGGGATACCTGCAAAAAGTTCTCGATCAATATAAAGCTGCGCTAAATTAACATTAATCCTTATGTCGCTAGCGTCATCTGCATCAAAATAGTTAAGGCCTGATATTGTGATAACATTACAATTCAGGCTTTTTTAATGGCAAATGTTTATAGTTGGTTCGTCCAATAATACTCTATTTGGCTGTTTTTTCTTCTCTTGGTCTTATAAAACGATCTATTAAACATTGTAATATCACATTTTCTACACATAACAAATTTTATGGGGAGAGGGTTAACCGCTATTGACTGCATGTCGATAAAGCACATAGCCTGAAGTAATAAACTAAATTTATTGTGTTGTTTAGAGAGGTAATTATTTTATGCCTGTGATTATAAAAGTTGACAAATTAGAACCGGGTATGGTTTTATCACGTCAGTTGAGCAACAATTATAATGTGTTATTTCCTAGTGGAAAAGAAATGACCGCTGGAGATATTACAGCCTTAAAAAGGCGCTATCCCGATCTAGAGGTCTCTGTAACATATAATGTACTAGATAAACGTGTCGATTTTCAAGATGATTCTAAAGACCGTGAAACCAGTCGTGTCGCACGTGGTATCGTTACAAATTTAACGCAAAAAATTGTATCAAAAATAAAACCTGGGGCCTCAATTTCACCCGACGACCTGGCCGCTGTGCAGGGAGAACTTGAGCCTGTACTTAACTCTATACGTGAAAAGCTTGCAAAGGTTGCGGTTATTGGGGAAGCAACGGCTTCTGAAGATTATTTTAAAGCGCATGCCAGTAATGTGTTATATTTGAGTTTGGTGGTAGGGTATACGTTACGTAGTTTTGTAAAGACTGAACGAGAACGATTATCAATCGTAAAATCGCTGAGTATGGATTTGTCGCCTCTGGCGATTGCGGCATTTTTTATTGACGTAGGTATGATTCCGTTTGAACAGATGATTGATAAAAATGATCAAATTACCTTAGAAGAGGCGCAACAAATAAAAAACCATCCAGTTGAGGGCGCTAAGATGTTGCCCGAGGCAACATCAAAAGTTGCTTTGCAGGCGATTCGGCAACACCACGAAAATCATGATGGTACTGGTTATCCAAATCGCGTGCCAGGTGATAAAATTTCTATCTTTGGAAGGATATTGAGGGTGGTTGATTCTTATTGCGCAGCCACAGCAGATAAACTTCATCGTAAAGGAAAGCATCCTGTCGCAGTGCTTTATGAAATGTTATATGGAAAAAGCACTAAAAAATATGATCCTATCGTTTTGAAAGTGTTTGCACGTGTCGTTCACCCATTACCCATTGGTGCGAAATTGTTGTTAAACACTGGAGAGTATGGCGTAGTAATTAAGGTTAATCCATTTAATCCATTTAATCCTCAATTGGTCATTGTCTTTGATACCAATGATAATGAATTAGAAGTGCCAAGTGAACCATTCTTATTAAGTGATCGTTCTGAAATTGAAGTGATTGCTTTTGGCGAACATGATATCCGATTTGTAAATAAAGTGTCTGGTCTAGATTACGATGACGATGAAGTAAATCAATATTTCTACAAAAATGAAACCGTTACATCACCATAATTGTTTCATGTAACGGTTCTTGTATCCCCCTTATTCATTAGTAGTACATAGAAGCAATGGTGGAAATCAATGCGTTATGGTTTGTATGCCATGATGTCGTCGATGAGTTGGTCAATGGTTTGTCCTTTTGCTTCAAGGGTTACTTTTAATTTTGCATCGCGTACCGCTTGACTTGTTTTAGGGCCTATGGTTGCTATCTTTATGTTGTGCATATTTACTATGGCGTGTGGCACTAATTTTAAGAAATTATTTACGGTAGACGCGCTTGTAAAGGTAATCCAGTCTACGGTTTCGTTTTCAATATGATTAATGATTTGTGATTTGTTGGTTTCGTCTGGTTCTGTTTCGTAACATGTGATGTCATCTACGTGGGCACCGAGTGCTGCTAGGCCTTCGGGTAATTCATTGTCAGCAAGGTTCGCCCTAGGTGTTAATATGTTTTGATTTGATAAATCTGTTGTAGATTTTAATGTTTCAATGATGTTGTGGGCATTAAAATGACGCGGCACTAAATCTGCAATAATGCCATACGACTTAAGGGCATTGTTCGTTGCGATGCCAACAGCAGCAATCTTAAGATTACCGAGGTAGCGACTGTCGTATTTGCATTTGGCTAAAGCATCGAAAAAGAAGTTTACACCATTGCTGCTTGTAAAGATAAGCCATTGGTATTTAGAGATGTTTTCAATAGCGTCATACAGCGGTTTGATATTTTTTGCCGGCGTGGTTTTAATTGTGGGGCATTGATATACGCGACTACCTAGTGCCATTAATTTGGTTACCATGCTTGAGGCTTGACTTGTTGCGCGCGTCACTACGATTGATGTTCCAAACATTGGGCGTGATTCAAATGTGCAAAGTGTTTGGCGCATGTTGACCACTTTGCCAATAATGATGATAGCTGGTGGTCGAATATGCTGCGTTAGCGCATCTGCGGCAATGTTTTTTAATGTGGAGACAACTGTTTTTTGTTTGGGTGTGCAACCCCACGAAATTATCGCAGCGGGCGTTTCGCCGTCTTTGCCCCCATCTAGTAGTCGGGATGTGATGTTTTTGATATGGGTTACGCCCATATAAAAAACAATGGTGCCGCGCCATTTTGCAAGTGCATGCCAATCAATACTACCACCGGTGGTGCGGTCAGATTGTTCATGGCCTGTAATAAAGCAAGCATCACTGGCGATACCACGATATGTCAAAGGGATACCTGCGTAAGCGGGTACTGCGATGCCTGATGTGACCCCAGGGACAATTTCAAAAGTAATTCCTGCTTCTTTTAAAATTTGTGCTTCTTCGGCGCCGCGGCCAAATACATAAGGGTCTCCCCCTTTAAGTCGAACCAATTGTTTGTAAGCGTTGGCTTTTTCTATAATAAGTGCATTAATCTTATCTTGTGATAAAGTGTGTTTGCCGACACGTTTGCCAACAAATATTTTTTCACAGGTTGCTTTGCAATGCAGTAGTAATTCTGGTGCTACCAAATGATCGTATAGTACGACGTCTGCGTCGGATAGTAAAGATTGCCCACGTAAAGTGATTAAGCCTGGGTCGCCTGGTCCTGCGCCCACTAAGTGTACTGTAGGGTGGTGATATTTATTCATAAGCGTTTTTGTTTATTTTAATCACAGTTATTTTACCTTAAAATCTTTTTGTCACTTGTGTTGTATCTGTGACGCAATTCGAATGCGATAACCAATGCAAAAGATTATGGTATTGACGCTAGTATTACATCGCCACCTTTTTCTAGTAATTGTTTTGCAAGTTTAATGCCTAGTGCTTTAGGATCCTGAGTTGCCCCTTCAACTTGCGCAGATATAAATTGTTTGCCATCGATAGCTGCGATCATGCCATTAAGAGAAAGTTGTCCATTCTTTAAGCGACAAAATGCGCCCATTGGTGTTTGACATCCGCCAGCAAGGTGATGCAAGAATGCACGCTCTGCAGTAATTGTTATTTCTGTTTCTTTGTGATTTAATGGTGCAATTAATTGTGCAACATGATTATCATTGCACCGCATTTGTATCGCGAGTGCGCCCTGTGCACATGCCGGAATAAATGTATTTGGATCAAGTTGAATCGTTTTTAAATGCGATAAGTTTAATCTCTCTAGTGCAGCAGTAGCCATCATAAATGCGCTGGCATTTGATGTTTCAAATTTTTGTAGACGTGTTTGGATATTACCGCGGATATCTTCGGTAGTGATATCTGGGCGTAGGTGTTTTAGTTGCGCGCTGCGACGTAAAGAACCTGTCAGAATAATGGCATTCTGCTTAATGTCATTTAAGGATGTCTCTGTTTTAGTAATTAATACATCAGCGGCATTTGCACGTTTTGGTATCGCGCCAATTACAAGGCCATCGGGGGATACTGTCGGTAAATCTTTGTGCGAGTGCACTGCGATATCAATATCGCCTTCTAGTAAGGCATTCTCGATTTCTTTGGTAAATAGACCTTTGTCTCCAATTTTGGAAAGCGCTTGGTCTAAAATAACATCACCCTTGGTTTTGATAATCTTTATGGAAACCGAAAGGGCGTTGTTTGCTTTTATTAATGCATCTTTGGTGTAGTTTGCTTGCCATAATGCCAAGGCTGAGCCACGAGTACCGATTACGATTGATTTCGTAGTATTTGTCATGAATGTATTTTCTAAAAGGTCTTTTCTAATCGATACCTTTTACCCTTAAAATTTGTGCAAGTCATCTATATTAATTTATGAGCATTATAGAGACATTTTATTTTCATTGCATTAATAAAAAAATGACCATTTAGTTGCCAGCGTATAGTGTCGCAAGTATTTGTAGCTTATGTGTGTTTGATTGGTCATCTCTTTACCACCTTATTTCGCCCAATATGTTCATTTTTATAAACCGTTACAGCAGTATAAAAATTTAACTTATTAGCGAAAAATGAATAAAAAATATAAATATTAATAATTTATTTTCAATGCCCCTAAATTGGACACCGATTGCATTGGTATTATTTTATATATGAAATGTAACGATTGTATGGTTTAGGTGTCTTACAACAGCTATGTAATTAAGGGCGTAACAAAATTCAGTTAAAGCCTGTATGGCACTTAGGTTATAGTCACTTTGAACGCGACCTGAGAAAATAAGGGAATGACTTTTTCGCCTTAATAATTGACATATTGGGTAAACGTGCGTTGCAGCTAGATGTCAGAAACGGGCATGACTTTATAGCAAAAAACCCTGTTTTCAATACTGTTATCGGCCTTTTTATGGGTATTTGTTGTGGGTCAAAATTTGACCAGCTCCATTTTTGTGGTATACTTGTAAGGCTCAGCCATGTAGGAAGATTCGCAATATTAATTTGGGCGTGGCAAGGGATATGGGTAATATAAGTTGGCAGTAAAACACAATGTTTCAATAGAGAATGCGCTTATGAATAGTAGGCGTCATTATACATTATCCCTTTTGTGTTTTAGGCTGATTAAGTTGGGTGCAAGTTGAACGGTTTTATAGATAGTAATCAGATTGATCAAGTGAAAAACAGTGTCAACATCGTTGATATCGTTAGTCGCTACGTATCCCTTGTACCTAAGGGAAAAGAAATGGTTGGTTTATGCCTGTTTCATAATGATGCAGCACCATCAATGATGGTGAATCCAGAGAAGCAGATTTTTAAATGTTTCGCATGTGGCGCAGGTGGAAACGTATTTTCATTTTTACAACGGCGTGAGCAAATGTCGTTTCCTGAAACGGTGAAATATCTGGCACAGGAAAGTGGCATAGCGTTGCACTTGCAGGAGAGAACAGCAGAATCTCAGGGGGATTCTACTGAAAGTTCTCGTAGTGAGATCGAAGGCGTTAATAAACGCATTGCGAAATGGTTTCAGACAATATACGAAGATGAGACCAAAGGTGCAGTTGCAAGAGAATATGTTATGCAGCGTGGTATCACCGTTGAAACAGCAAAACAGTTTCAACTCGGTTTAGCGTTAGACGCTTGGGATGAAGCGGCAAAGGTTTTGCACCATAGTGGTTTAACGCAAGTTGCCATTGATGCAGGTTTACTGATTCCACGTGAAGGAAATGGATGTTACGATAGATTTCGAAACAGATTGATGTTTCCTGTGATCGATAATTTGGGTCGTGTAGTCGCTTTTGGCGGTAGAACCCTTGGTGATGATAATGCCAAATATATGAATAGTCCCGAAAGTGTGCTGTTTAATAAAAGCCAGGCAGTATATGGCTTGCACGCTGCGAAAGATAGTATCACTAAGAAAAAATGCGCCATTGTTGTAGAAGGATATTTGGATTGCATTATGGCGCATCAACATGGCGTCGAAAATGTTGTAGCAACTTTAGGCACGGCGTTGACCGACGGACATGCCAAAATATTGTCAAGATTTGCTCAGGAAATCGTTTTGGTGTTTGATTCTGATCAAGCGGGTCAAAAAGCAATGGATCGTGGCATTGAGATATTTTTTAAGCAGCAAATAGAAGTAAAAATAGTGACGCTGCCCGAAGGTAGTGACCCTTGTGATTATCTTGTTGCTAACGGCGGCGAGGCGTTTCAGGCGTTAGTTAACGACGGAGAGGCAGCATTGTCGTTTAAATGGCGGCATATGCAGGAAAAATTTTCTAAGAATGATTCAGTAGCGGCCCGAAAAGCAGCGACTGATGAGTTTTTGTTGTTGGTGGCCAAAGCGTGTATCGGTGGCAAGCTTGATAATATTTCTAAAGGAATTATTTTACATAAAGTTGCAAAGCTCATCGGTATATCGTACGTTGAAGTGAGACAATATTTAGAACAGATTACACGGCAGCTTTCTACGAGAACTTCGTATGGCGCACCGGAAGATGAATTACAACAAGAAATAGATGGAAGTGGCCCGCTGACGCCTTTTGATAAGGCATATGAGCAGGTTATTGAAGTATTAATGAATCAACCGGAAAAACATACGTTACTACCGACTGAGGTCGATGTTAAAGATATACAAGATCGAAGATTGTCTTTGGTCGCAGATAGGCTATGGCATTATTGTAAGGCAGGTAAAACCGGATCGGTGAGTGAAATTATCACCGGTTGGGCAGAGCATGCTTTATGTGATTATGCAGTTGATTTGGCTCATCGTGGAGAAAAACGTGGAAATTATGAAAGTACTTTATTAGGCGCCATAACATTTATTGGTCAACGCAAAAAAAAGTCGCTGAAAAATAAGCTTTGCAATCAGGTGATTGCGGCAAAACAGCAATATGGTAAAGATGCCGAAACAGCGTTGATGTATGAATACTTGGCAAATCGTTCAGATGATCCTATGCGGATAGGCACTGAGAAATAACTGTAAGATTTAAGAATTAACTACAGGAGCGCACTTTGATTAAATCAAATGATCAATCTAGCCCAACGAAATTAAATGAAAAAGATAGCGTTACACTAACTGCCGAAGCAGACAAGCTCCTTGCGGAAGAAGTCTCTACCGGTGCCCGTGAAGTGGCAGCATTGCCAGTTGCTTCACTCGAAATGTTTGACGCTTGCATGAATAAACTATTAGATATGGGTAAAAAGCGTGGGTATTTAACCTACGAAGAAATGAATAACGAACTGCCCGAGGATAATCTATCCCCAGACCACCTTGACTCGCTTTTAATGACGCTTGATGAAATGGGTGTTGAGCTGATTGATAAAGAAGATGTTCTTAAGCGCGAAAGTAACGCCGCTAAGGGTGTTGAAAATGGTGGCGATCTTGATCTCAAGGGTGATGTTAAACTTGAACAAATTTTAAATCCAGAAGCAGAACGTCGTATCGATGATCCCGTTCGTATGTATCTGGCACAAATGGGTGAAATCCCATTGCTTTTACGTGACGAAGAAATTTCCCTTGCGAAAAAGATTGAACTTGCCCGTATGGCTTTTCGTCGTCGTGTTTTGGAGAGCGATTATTGCATGGGCCTTGCTTATGAAACATTAGAGCAAGTACGTGATGGTGCATTGCCTTTTGATCGTACGATGCGTGTTTCTACTGCAAATCAATCTGCAAAGGCATGCATTATTAAGCGTATGCCAATCAATCTTAAAACACTAAAAGCACTTATGGATCGTAATTATCAAGAGTGGGATGAACAGCGCGCCAGTGGTGCACTGTTGTCCAATGAAGAGTTTATGGAGCGTTTGATGGCGCGCCGACGTCGTGCTGCTTCTTTGTTTGAAGAACTTGCATTACGAACTAGTCGTGTCAGGCCAATGATTGAACGCTTGGAAAGCATTTTTCGTAAGATGCTACATTTGAAGCGTTTGCTTAAGAATCATGTGGCAGAAGGTCTCACAGAGGAAGATGTTTTAGTCATTAAAGAGGAATTAATGGGTCTAGAAGATTTGACACTTGAGAACTCTGAACAAATGCGCGATCGTTGCAATGCGATTCGTAAGGCGTTTGCAGAATATGAAGATGCCAAGCGTAAACTAAGTGGTGGTAATCTTCGTTTGGTCGTTTCGATTGCTAAAAAATACCGTAATCGTGGTTTAAGCTTCCTTGATATTATTCAAGAAGGTAATACCGGTTTGATGCGCGCGGTTGATAAATATGAATATCGTCGTGGTTATAAATTTAGTACTTATGCCACATGGTGGATTCGACAAGCGATCACACGTGCCATTGCCGATCATGCCCGTACGATTCGTATTCCTGTCCATATGATTGAAACAATGAGCCGATTACGTAATATTAGTAAAGCGCTACAGCAGGAAATGGGTTTTGAGCCAAGTATTGAAGAAATTGCTAAAAAGGCTGAAATGCCTTTGGCTGAAGCACGTCGTGTAATGAAGATTTCTCGTCACCCTATTAGTCTTGATAGACCAGTGGGCGAAAGTGAAGATAGTTATTTTGGTGATTTTATTGAAGATAACGCAGCTGAGTCACCTGTTATGCGTGCGACGCAGGAGATGTTAAAAGATAAAATCGATACGGTGTTAAAAACATTAACATATCGTGAGCGTGAAATTATTAAATTACGTTACGGTATTGGCGATGGTTACACCTATACGCTTGAAGAAGTAGGTCGTATTTTTAAAGTAACACGTGAACGTGTACGTCAGGTTGAGGCAAAAGCGATTCGCAAATTGCGTCATCCAGTAAGGGCACGTAAGTTGCAGGGCTTTTTGGATCAGGCAAAGTTACCACCTGACGACGAAGATATACAATAAACACCACGCGAAGGCGTATAAAAAAGTTTTATAAGCGGCAAGTTAATTACTAACTTGTCGCTTTTTTTTTAACATTTTTTGGTGCTTAACGCTACTGAGTGCATTACTTGGTTTGGTGGTAAATAAGTCGTAATATGGTGAAAGCATATCGCATAGGTGATATCCGCTTCGCTTTGCTTATCATTTTAATGATAAACATTATATGATGCCGATTATAACAACTTAAATATCAACTTTTTGAGGCATTAAAATGGCGTACTTTAAACGGATTGTTACTATATTTCTTATTTTTATGATTGCTAGTCCTTTGGCTTCAGCAGTAGAAACCAGTTACTTTACGGTTTCGACTGAAAAGGATATAAAATTAGGAGATCTAGATAATATGTTGGCTAGTTCTGAGGGCCGTCTTTCTTTGGGATATGATGCAGAAACATTACTGGAAGGTGATGAAGATGTTTGGGTCGTTAATGATCTGGTTGGTGATGAGATGGGTAATTTATTTGTAGCCACTAGTGGGCAAGGATTACTATATAAAATTTCACCTAATGGAAATTCAAGCATTATTTATGATCAAGCAGGTGCAGATCAAGGTCATCTCTTTTCGCTGGCGATAACCCAAAAGGGAGAACTATTATGCGGTAGTGGGGGTGATGCAGGTGTGTTGTTTAAAATTTCATCTGATGAAAAAACGAAGACATTGTTTTCAGATGCATCGGTAAAATATATCTGGGATATCATCGTTACAGAGGGTGGTAATATTATAATCGCAACAGGGCCAGAAGGTAAAGTGTTTGAGCTTGATCAAGGCGGAGCTGTAGTGCACACCTTGTTAGCGGCGAAAGAAAGAAACATTTTATCGTTGGCAATAAACAAAAAAGGCGAATTGTTTGCTGGTGGTGATAAACATGGTTTAATTTATAAAATTGATCGAAAGACGCAAAAGCATACGATTGTTTATGAAAGTGGTAAAGGCGAAATAAGTGCTTTAAAGTTTGACTCAGAAGGAAATCTATATGCAACAACGGCTGATGGTTCTTCGTCTAAGCCTGGCGTTAAATTATTATTGTCTGACGGCTCAACTGACAAAGTAGATATTGATAACATATCTCATACCGATAGTGATCAAAAAATTAAAGAGAATAAAAAAGATGGGCGTGATGGTAAAGGTGTTGGTCAAGGTGGCGATAGTGCAGCAGCGGGTGGCGATGTGGCCGATGAAAAAAGTGACACTGAACCTAAAAAAATGATACCGCCAGAGACTGGAGAAGAAAGTAGTAAAGACAAAGAAAGTAAACAAGAAGAAGATGATGATGAAGAAGAAATGGCGCCAAGGCCACGCGTGAGTTCTCGTGGTAACAAAGTATTTCAAATAACACCTTTAGGATTTGTAAATACGTTGTTTAATAAACGTGTTGTTATATTAGACAGTGAATATGTTTCTGGTGATATTGATGGTACTATTTCAGGTAGCTTGCTTTTGGCTACGGGGCATAATGGCAATTTGGTTCGACTAGATATCGCACGTCAAGAAGGTGTTGTATTACATCAAGCGGAACCGTCGTATCAAATTTCTTCCGTGGCTGTTGGCGTTGATGGCACAATTTATTTAGGGTGCGCCAATCCAGGCCGCGTTGTGGCAATAAAAAAGCAATATACAGAAAAAGGGAAGTATGAATCAAAAATAATTGATACAGCTCAAATTTCAAGCTGGGGTAAACTTCAGGTGAAATCAGTTATACCTAGTGGAACATCTTTAAAAATCGCAACGCGCACTGGTAATACCAAGGATCCTGAAAATGGGGGATGGCAAGCGTGGACAACGGCAAAGGAAGTAGTGGAAGATTTTACCATTGAAAGTCAAGCAGGTCGTTTTATTCAGTACGCCCTTACCATGACATCTGATGCTGCAAGAGCACAAACACCATCTGTGCGTTCGGTAAAACTTGCTTTTCAAACACCAAATGTTGCGCCAAGGTTGAGTGACGTTAAAATCAAATCAGGTAAATCTTATGGCAGCAATGATCAGTGGCCAGGGACGGTCATGAAGATGTCTATTAGCTATCGTATAAGTGATTTCAATGATGATGCTTGGTCGACTGAAATTTTTATTCGTCAGGTCGGCAATAAAGGTTGGATTAATATCGCTAAAGATGTCTACAAAACCATGTATTCATGGCCTTCGCACACTGTCGCTGATGGTCGGTATGAAGTAAAGGTAACTGCGAGTGATCATTTAACCAATACAGCTAGTGAAGCATTAACCTCAAGTCGGATTTCTGATTCATTTGTCGTTGATCACCATAGCCCCATCGTTGTTGATATTTCCACGAAACGCCAAGATGATGGTAAAACGGTTAAAATTGAGGCAAAACTTGAAGATTTATTTACGGTAATTGGTGGCGTTTATTATGCCATTGATTCGTCAGACAAGTGGCAAATGGTATCGTCAATAGATGATGTCTACGATAGCCGTGTCGAGCAAGTTTCTTTTTCTGTAACTCCTGAAACAAGTGGCGAACACCTCTTATCCCTCCGCGTTCACGACGCCCGTGGCAATGCTGTCTATAAAAACATAACAATAGAAACCAGATAACCCGCTAACAGACACGCTATACTTTAAACTGGCTCACCACTTCTTGTAATTCATTGGCCAGTGTTAGCAAGTTGTTTCCTGCTGATTGGGTTTGGGTAGTGCAGTAGGAGGTTTCATTACTCACTTCGTTCACGTGAGAAATGTTCATGGTTATTTCATCATTGGCAACAGACGAAGCTTATTCTGCGTTTTGTGCCACTTCACCAATGCTTGCAGTCATTTGTTCAATGGTTGCAGCGACTGTTTGTGAATTACTAGAAACTTTATTTGTAGAGTGAACCATGTTTTGCATATTGGTGGCCATTTCTCCAGTGGCCTCGGTTACTGATGCGGTTTCAGCCTTAGCTGTTTCTGCAGATCCTGTGAGTTGTGTGGCTGTTGCAGAAAGTTCTGAAGTTGAGCAATTAAGGTTCGTTGAAGCCTTTGAAATGCGTAGAAAAACTTGCTGTAGATTTGCAATGAGCGCATTAAATTCGCGGCTTTAATGCAGCGAAATAGAATAGTGGTTGTTTAAGTGTTGCTAAGTGAGCATTTCCCTGGGGTAGAGATTGCTGTGCCGGCATAAGCGTCATGATTGATTTTGATATGTTGCTGCCATAGGTTTTTGGGTAAGAGCTTTTGGCGTCGTTGGCTTAGATAGGTGTCATTTTGTTTTAAGTTGAGCGCCTTGATAATGGCATTGGCAACATCAAGTTCATTAAGTCGATCAATGGTGATACACCCGAGTTGTTCCAAAATATTATCTTTATAGTAATCTTTATTTTGTAATGTGACAACTGGTAAGCCAGCTAGCAATGGCGTATGAATCGTTGTGTTACGCATGTCTGCACCGCGTTGTGGTAATGAAACAAATACATCAGCAGCAGCCAATGTCGTAAAAATTTGATCCTCAGTAGCATATCCAGAGAATGAGACGTTTTTTTCTAAGTGAAGCACGCTGGCGAGTGATTTTAATGCTTCAGTTGTACCTTTGGCATCGTTGGCGTCACTACCCATGGCAATGAATTTTATTGGTTTGTCGAGTATGGACAAATGCGGTATTGCGCGAATAATTAAATCTAGATGTCTACCGGGGTGGATAAAACCAAAATAAATTAACACAACGGTGTCGTGAGGTATATTCAATTTCTCTCTGGCGGTTTCCCTGCTTTCGAGTCGATTTAATTTTGGCGTCATGTGAGAAGCCACAGGTGAGATGTAGATTTTTTCGGGATTGATATATTGATCACATACTGCCTGATAATCACGTATATTTGAAACAACAATACTGTCAGCACACATTAATAGCGGTTGGTATCTAAATCTAAACCAACGTTTTCCCACAGCGATATCATGTTGCATAACAACCAGCTGGATGTCGGGTGCGATTGTTTTTAATGTCAGCGCAATTGCAGATATGGTTAAGGCACCAAAGCGGCAATATTTAGCGGTTGGATTTTGTATATGTACAACATCAGGTTTAAGCTTAAGTATTTTTGCCGTGATGGAAAACGCATGTTGTAAATGCCATGAGACAACTATCGGATGAACTTGATATGTTTTGGCTATAGCAGTATCTATTTCATTAGCATTTGAAGTAAGTACGTGAACATCATAAATCCCTAGTTGTGCAGCACCTTTGGCAATGATATCAACATGTTTGGCAACGCCACACATCATTTTGGGATATGTTCCTGAAACAATGAGTAGTTTTGGTTTTTTTTTCTTAATAATGGTCATACCATCGTGCCGTTAACAGATTAGCGATCCTATTTAAGCGATCCAATAAGATCACTTAGTTTCTCTATCCGATGTTTTTGCATATACGTTTTAATGCCAGAGATCACATCTGTCATGACGCCGGGGTTGGTAAATACAGCGGTGCCGATTTGGACAGCTGACGCACCTGCAATAATAAATTGTAATGCATCGCTTGCAGATGCGATACCACCGATGCCAATAATAGGTATGTTATTTTGTTTTGCAACATTGTCATAAACTTGGTGGACCATGCGCACAGCGATAGGGCGTACTGCTGGCCCACTCATGCCGCCGATGCGATTGCCGATAACAGGCGTACGGGATTCAATATCAATCACCATTCCAGTTATGGTGTTGATTAAACTTAAGCAATCAGCGCCACCATCTACGGCAGCTTGTGCCGTTTGGCAAATATCCGTTACATTGGGAGTTAGCTTGACGATTAATAATTTATTATCTGGCATCGCAGCTTTTACTTGATTGACAAGTTGTTCGGTTTGGGTGCAGTCTGCTCCAATGGTAACCCCACCTTTGTGCACATTGGGGCAGGAGATATTAAGTTCAATGCCATTGACCCGTTGCATATCACATACTCTTTTGATAACCTCGACATATCGTTCAGGTGATTTTTCTGCCACATTTACAAAAAGTGGAATAGTGAGGTCGTCAAAGAGCGGCATATTTTCTTTGATAAATCTATCAAGGCCAATGTTTGCCAGGCCAATTGCGTTTAGCATACCGCTAGGGGTTTCGACTGTGCGCTGAGGTGGGTTCCCTTTGCGCGGTTTTAAAGTGATGCTTTTGGTAACAAAAGCACCAAGAGATGAAATTTTAACAAAATCATCAAGTTCATAGGTGTAGCCACAGGTACCCGAAGCAGTCATGATAGGGTTATTTAGTGTAATGTGTTTTAAGCGTGTTGAAATATCTGGGGTCATGTTAATATTACTTATAATGTTTGACACAGGGGTCATGAATGATTAATAAAGCTAAAATACTAATTTATTCGAATCAAATACAGGGCCATGATGACAAACAAGTTCGTATCTTAAGTTTTCATCAGTGGCTGCTTTTTTTATATCTACTTTTGTTGAAACGATGCAAGATTGACAAACACCAAACCCGCATGCCATATATGCTTCCATGCAAACTTGCGCAGGCATTGCATTTTTATTTGCAACATTAACGACCGCTTTGAGCATACCTTCGGGACCGCAAGTAAATAGATCGCTCTCTTTAGGCACCCTTCCGTTACTCAGTAAGGTATCTAAAGCAGTGACGATAGAACCGTTGTATCCAAAATCACCATTGTCTGTTGCAATAATAGATTTAATATTAATTTTATTGGTTTGCGCTAGTCTTAGGGCAGGCGTGAGTGCATCTGTAATGGTATTATCATTGACGATGCATTGGTCAAAGTTGGTAACAGTGCGGAGGCCAATCATCAAAATGACATCAGTAAAACCGGCCTTAACCATTTGATTTGCCAAAAATAATAGTGGCGGTACACCAACGCCGCCGCCAATCAAAATATTTGGCCTATTGAGGTCTGTTCCCAGCGTATAGCCATTGCCCAGTGGGCCAACGAGTTCTACCGCAGCACCGACATGAATTTGTGACATTTTTTCCGTACCAGGACCAATGACATTATGAATGATTTCTACCTGACAACGGTTTTGATCACCATTGACAGAAGCAATACTAAATGGACGGTTTAAAAAAGGGGCAGCGCGTTGCGTGGCAGAGGGGTTATTGCAATTAACTTGTACAAATTGCCCCGCCAAACTTGGGGCAAACGCACGCGCGCCGTCGCCAGTCAATTCGACGACGAAGCTTCGATATTCTACGCCTAAAGGTGTATTGGCAACGAGCTTTCCTGAAAATTGGCCACGGTAATGATCTGTCTGGCAGGTAGGGATTGATTCGGTTTGCATCTAAAGAGTGTGCTCTCAATTCTAAGTAATATAATTTGAGAACATTCTATCTTGCTATTACGTTGTGCTCAAGCTTGATTATGGGAGATAATATATAAGGGGCATAAATTGGGGCACTTCGGGTAGATTGCAGACAAAAAAAAACTTCCGAGCAATTCACAATGAAGTGTGCTCGGAAGTGCGCCACGGCTAAAGGACTGATGTTTTGACGGGTGATCGCCAAAGCATCAGAGGCCGCATAATTCTATTTATACGAGAAGTATAACACTCACTAAAATAGGTGTCAACAATTGCGTATTAGCTATGTTCGGGGTTGTAATTAACATAAGTATCTATGCTTTAGGTAGTTATGAGTTTAGTAGATTTTTGTTTATGGTGTTTGTTATCGGAATATACAAGCGTAATCTATTGGCAATGCATGAGATACATCAATTGGATAGGTCGCCTTAGAAAGTTGAAAATTTTATATCATTTACAATTTATTTTTTATTGAGTGCTAAAATCAACTCTATTTCGCCGGTAGGGCGGGAGAGCGATTTAGCTATCTCAATAGCCGTTTTGCCCGATTTAGCTAATTCAAGCACTGTCAATATTTCAGGTGCGGTTTCTTGCTTTTTATCTAATGGTGTAGGATGCTCGAAAGGTATCGGTTCGACTTTAGGTTTAATGTCGGTTTCGGGATGATCTTCAGAGTGATCTTCGTGGTGATTTTCTTGAAACGCTACTTCTGCTTGAAACTTTTGGGTTGCCTTTTGTAGCAAATCAAGCTTCTTGTCGGCATCTGCGATCACGTATTCTAGCTTGGCTATGCGGGTGTCAATTTGCCCATTGACCTGACGGGCCAGATCTGCAAGCTCAGCCATGAGTTCACCCATTTGTCTGTACATAATATTGGTAGTTGGTATTTGGTTGGCTACTTTTTCCTTTACAGATAATGAGCTGTTGTATTTTGAAACGGCCAATCGTCTACGTGTGCGCCGTAACATCATATATCCAAAAATACCTGCCGTAATAGTGATGGCAAATGCGATAATTGGATCAATCGTAGATGTTTCGGCAGTTGGCGGGTCAACTGTGGCTGGTTGTCCTTGGGCAAGGAGTACATATAAAGTGGTCATCAACATGTAATTGAACTTTCTGTTCTAAGAGATGTTTTTTCTGTATGTATCCATGGCGCAAGCCATTATTTCTTTTAGTGGAACGCCATTATTTTGTGCCAACGTTTTACAATCTTCATATTCAGGTTGGGTACTCAAAATTTTACCCAAGTGTGTACCAATTTTAATGCGTACCTCGCCAAAATCGCATCGCACAGTTTTGTAGTGTCGTAAAAGTGTTTTACGTGAGTATGCGACCTTCCTGATGCCAAAAGTTGTGCTTTCAGTCAAGAGAATATCTTCCAATTTCGTATTGTCTTTAAGTGTGCTGATAACAGATATCATGGTACCAGGGCGATTTTTTTTCATTTGTATAGGCGTCGTATAAACATCTAATGCCCCGCCCTTAAGTAATTGCTCAGTGACATAACCAATGAGTTCGGCAGTGGCGTCATCAATATTCGCTTCAATGACAATAGCGGTATCTTCGGGATTTGATGTTTTCGATGATGCACCTATCATAAGCCGTAACACATTAGGCTGTTGTTGAAATGTCTTTTTTCCGGCGCCGAAACCCGTGGCAGATATTGCCATTTTTGGCATGGGCCCAAATCGTTTGCATAGTGTGGTTAAAATCGCAGCGCCTGTTGGTGTCAGTAGCTCTGATTGTATTTCTGTGGGGTTGATTGTGATATCTTTAATGAGTTCTGCTGTTGCAGGTGCAGGTACAGGCATAATGCCGTGTGCACATTTAACGGTGCCACCACCAACGGTTAAGTGTGAACAGTAAAATTCAGTAATGTCTAATGACTCAAGGGCGACCATTGCGCCAACAATATCACAAATGGCATCTTCGGCCCCAACTTCATGGAAATGAATTTTTTCGATTGTGGTGCCATGAATTTTTGCTTCACATTTTGCGAGACGGGTGAACGTTTCGATAGATTTTTCTGTTACAAACAAACTTAGTTTGGCGTCTTTTATGATTTCAATAATGGTCGAGAGGTGTCTGTGCGCGAGGTGATGTTGGTGGTCACCTTTTTCTTCTGGTTTAGCAATAATAGGATCGAATTGGATTGCGGCAATGCCTGATTTGACAACGCGTTCGATATTGATTTCGACATTATCGAGCTTTAGCTTTTTTAGCGCTGTACGAATTGTTTCTTCACAAGCACCGCAATCCAGCGCACTGCCGACGATCATGTCGCCGGCAGCCCCTGAAAATGCATCGAAATACCCGATCATACTTTTTTATTCCACCATGAAGGGTCACGCAAATATTCTTTCATAAATACAGCAGCTGTAACGGCATCGCCGATGGCTGTAACCAATTGCATTGCAGCATCTTGGCGGCAGTCACCACATGCAAACACGCCAGGTACGCTCGTCCTAAAATATGTGGTATCTACATTAATGAAACCATAATCATCCATATCGACAAAACCTTTTAAGAAGTCTGTATTGGGTATCATGCCAACAAATATGAACGTGCCATCGCAGGCGATGTCTTTGGTTTCATTTGTTTTGATATTCATCACTGATGCAGCTTCGCATTTACCGTCGCCTTTGATTTCGGTAACAACAGAATCGTAAATAATTTCAATCACTCCCTTTTCGGCTTCTGCAAGGAGTTCTTCAACCAATATTTTTTCTGCTCGGAATTCGTCCCGACGATGAACCATATATACTTTTTTTGCAAATTTTGCCAAATGAATGGTATCTTCAACTGCAACATTACCGCCACCGACAGCAACGACTGTTTTGTCTTTAAAGAAAGCAGCGTCACAAGTACCACAGTAACTGACGCCTGCGCCTGCGCTTCTGAATTTTTCTTCACCAGGGACATCAAGGTGGCGATATGCTGAACCTGGGGTTAAAAATACAACGTCAGCGATATAGGTATCTTCATCGGTTTCAATAACCAATTTGCCATCATCTCTTTTTGTGATTTTATTCGCTGGACAGAAATTCTTGAATTCGGCACCAAAATTTTCACACTGTTTGATTTGTTGGGCGATCATATCGGGACCTGATATTTTTATCGTTCCTGGGTAATTTTCAATACGATCGGTGGTATTGATTTGACCACCGGGCATGAATTTATCGATGACCAGTGTTTTAAAACGGTCACGTGAACAATAAAGTGCTGCGCCAAGTCCGGCAGGGCCTGCGCCAACAATAACGACATCGTAATGTATTTCAGACATTATTTTTCCTTTTGAGGGGTTAGAATTTTTTCTGTGATTAGTTTCTCTTTTGTATTGGTCTTTGTATTTAACTCTAAATTTGTATCTTGTTTTGGGGAAGATGTAAGCTCAGTAACTTTTGGCTTTAATGGTGGCATTAAATTCATTTTGTGTAGTTGCTTTTTCCACATTGATTCGATTGTATCGTAGGTACTATTTTCTAACGTAATACCATAACTTCTAAGTGTCAAAGGGTTGCCATTGGTATCTAGCCATTGTTCTAATACTGGTCCTTTGGTGTTTAATTTTCCAACGACATAAGTACCCTTTAACGAAGAATTGTTGGGTAGTGGGTAATCGTTTGCAACGACCCTTACGGTATAGTGCCCAAGTGTATGGTGAATATATTTAATGAAAATATAATCAGTGCCGACTTCTCTTGAAATAAGGCGTCCTAATAGCTCATTATGTGTTTGTGGTAATAATAATTGTTGCATCTTTTTAGTGATCACGATATTTTCTTCTAGCGGTTGGGCTTGTTTAATCCCTTTTTCAATTGGTACATCATTAACAACAGTTAACTGTGTATTCGTATATGTCCCTGTTTCTACGTATGTTTTATTGGGTGATAATTGATTGATTGTTATTTTAAAATGAGTTGGTGTTAAATTTTGATCAATAAAAAATGAACTTTTGATAATCGCAGGCGTGTTCATAGTAACAGGTGATGTTGCGTAACCTGGTGTCGTTGTTTCCCATCCTAGTAGTTTTGTATATGCAGTAAGCGCGGCGCTGTTGGCAATGTAATCGGTATAGGTTACTTGGTAACCGGTGGTTTTACCATCAGTGACAATCGTTTTTTCAAGGACTTGATGAAAACCAACATCTTTACCTTGATATAGCATGCGATACCATCTGACAGGTACCATTCGTTTTTCAAAATCAGCAGGTTTAATGCTTTGGAGTAATACGCGTGCTTCCTTTTTTGCATTTGTCCAACGGTTTTGTAATTGGTTTTGATCTAATATATTAAATGAAGCAGCTACATTTTTTGAAAGCGCTGCGATGTGATCGCTGGGTGGGCCAATTAAAGATATTAAAAAATAACGATTGTCCGTTTGCGAAATAAGTGTTTCGAAAACAGTGAAATTATTGTTATTTCTGGTGTTAGGTTTGCTGTATTTCCAATGAATTTCAAGGTATGCCGTAGGTCTTTTGTTTTGAGGCAATACCGATTCATTGACAATGTTAATTTTGTCGAAGTCTGAAGCACCTAAAGTACCCCAATAATTTTTACGAGAAGTAAGCACTTGCTTTAGCGTCATGTTTTGACGCAAGGTAAGTTGGAAAACTAAAAGTGTTTGGTCTTTTAGGCCAAACTTTACTAATGTCTTGCTGGGGGGGACTTTGAGTATTTCCCAATTATTGATGGTGGGCACCAAGTATGTACTTTGCTTGGAAACCTGATTCGATAAAGGTGGGTTAATAGAAAAGCCACTTCGTAAATCTAAATAGGGGACATCTAGTACAATTTCAGGGCGTAATTCGGTAGCAGTTTGAGAACCAATGATGTCGGGGCAAAAGAATGCCACAAAAGGTAAAGCAAAGATTAAATTTAAAAAATATCGCATATAATTCTTAATATAAATGCATCGTAATTCTTTGAAGCACTTTAATTGTTTAATTAATTAAATAAAAAGATATCTGTTTATTTTGAGACATCTTTTCTCATGGTTTTTGGCGCAAGCGCCCTTAGTTCATTTCCTGATCAATCCATCTTTCCAAAAACAGTAAGGCATTTGGATACGCAGCTAAAAATGCTTTTAAATCAACACGAATTCTGAAAGCGTCTGGCTTGCGTGGGTCATTTGAGTAAACATAATCGTTTTGAGCAACAAGATTGTGCGCCGTGTCAAATATAAGATCTTGTTTCATTTCAGGTTTACCAAATTGATGATAAGTCGTCATAATTGTTGTGTGAGTTTCTGTGATACTTGTTGCGTTTGTTTTGTAGATATATTTGGATTGTGGAAATCCAATTTGGTCAATAAAATTGAGCGTGAAAGATTTGTTATTGAATGTTGAAATACCAATACTTGTAAATAAATCAAGTAACAGGTAGTGCATATGTTCTTCGAGATGTATAGGTTTACTTTCTGAAATATCTTCCCCTTTGGTTGCCGTTCTAAATGCGTTGTTGTGCATTGTGTGGTGAAGGTTTTGGATTACTTCGTCTGATTCAGTGATGATGCTATATATTTTGGCATCATAAAAACCTAAATGTTCATCGATGGTTAATTCATCAATAACAATGTGCCCACTATAAAAGGAGATATTGGTTAGTCTATGTTCGAGGCCATTAGCACCCCGACTCGTTTTGCGATGCAATATGGCGCCGTTATTGGTGTTTGAATTTATATTTAATTTTTCGAAGTAGTATTGTGTAGAATCAGTTTGATCGATGTATTTACTAAGACCATTTTTTGCGATGGTGGTGTAAATATTGTTCCCTTTTGCAATCGGTTTTTTTATTGCATACTGTGCACTGCATAAGGTGGCGATCAAAATAATTGAAAGCGCGACAGTGCTTGCGGTAGCGGACGCTGATAATTGGCCTTGCCGCCACTTGTTGATAAAATTTAAATTTATTTTGTTGTTACTCATATCGTCTAAATCATAGCGGGATTGAAAGAAAAAGCAACCATTCTAAAGCGCCTATACGCTACGAAATTGTGAGAACATCTAATATCTTATTTATTATATAGTATCATATTGTCATTGGTATTTCGTTCTTGTTGCGGAAAGTACTTTGCGAGTGTGAGCGAATCAAAGTTCCGATAAACATATGGGTGCATCAAATCGGGGCTCTCGCAAGGTAGAAATGAATTAGGTTTTGTCGTACGAGGGTAAAATAGATATCTTTACAGCTACCGGACGTACTGAAATATAAATTTTATAGGCGAAATTCTATGTTTTTGGCGATAGACTAGTGATGTGAGATACTTTCACGATTTATTTTATGAAATCATGCTTGATTAATAATTTTTAAAGCAGATGTTATAATAAGTGAGAACATATATTTAAACCTTAATGGAGACTATATAAAGTGACATATAATGTTGAAAATACGTCCGATGGCAATGAACAAAATAGTGATTTATCGCAATCAGGCGGCGGTGCTAAACATAATATTGGTAATCAAGGTGCACCCACTGTTCCACCGATTCCTGTATATATTCCTCCTGTTAATCAAGGTGGGGCCGAAAATAAAAAGTCATTCTTTGGGACCATTGTAAAAACAGTTGCCAGTTCTCTTATCATTCTTTCTATTTTCTTGAATTTTTATCTTGGCGCTTTGGTGGTTGCAAGTATGGGTAACCAAGATAGCGTTTATATGAAAAGTGATGCTTTGGAAGTCAAAAGTAGGATCGCGATCATTCCGTTAGAGGATAGTATGATCGATATGACGACAGCAGCGACAATGCGAAGAATGTTTAAAAAGGCAGCTGAGGATGAATTGGTTAAAGCGGTCATATTACGTGTAAATTGCCCAGGAGGGCAGGTGGCCCCTTCTAATATGATTAATAAATACTTGGCACAATATCAAGAAGAAACTGGAAATCAAGTATATGTCTCCATCGAGCAATTGGGTGCAAGTGGTGCTTATTGGATTTCAGCTAAGGCTGATCGCATTTATGCGCAAGAGAATTCGTTGGTGGGATCAATAGGTGTTATTGCGATGAACTTTGTCGTAGAAGAAATACTCAAGGAGAAGCTAGGTATTCAGCCTGTGATATATAAATCATCTCGTTCTCCCTTTAAAGATCATAACACACCTTTCAGGATGCCCACTGATAAGGAAAAGGAAGATGTAATAGAGGAGCTAGATACTGTTCACGCCCGTTTTGTCTCTGTTATTACTTCGGGGCGTGAGGCACTTTCAGAAGATGATGTGTGGGCATTGGCGAATGGTGATATTTTCGATGGTGACGAGGCGTTAAATAATGGTTTAATCGACAAGATTGGCTTTATCGAAGATGTGATTGGTGATTTAAAGCAAGAACTAGATATTGATCCAGAAGTTGTGGTTTATGCTCCGGCGATGTCGCTCAAAGATCAAATTTTAGGTAGCTACCATCAATTAGGGGGTATGTCGGCTTTGGAGAAAGCATTTGAGATAACTGCCAACAGTGGGGCGATGGTTGTTTACCCACAAGGTTATTATCAAAGAATCCTAAAGCGTTAGTATATAAAGAGTTGTAAATAATAAGGTGGGTGTTGACTAATGAAACACCTGCCTTTTTTTTACATATTGAACTAAATAATTGTAACTTGCAATGTCTCCCATTCGCACAGTTGCTACATGGGGCGGTGTAATATTTTTTGAATAAGGCAAAAGGTGTTAAAAGGCTTGAGAATAGTCGCTACAGCCTGTATAATTTCTTGTTTGCCAAAAAATGGCACTATTGTAACAACCTTGTAAATAGGTGTTAGTTGGTTTTGTGGTTGGATTCATGCAAAGATAACTTTCTTTTTTTACGCAAGTTACAACAAGCAGTATAAGCACAGGTGCTTTGTCGCCTTGCATTAATGGAGTTTGAATGAAACGTACCATAAGTGTTTTAGTATATAATCATCCAGGTGTGCTATCGCAGATATCTGGTTTATTTGCTGCGCGCTCATATAATATTGATTCTTTGGCAGTAGGTCGCACAGAAGACCCTGAGATTTCACGTATGACCATTGTTGTTTTAGGTGATGACAAAGTTATTGATCAAGTGTGTCATCAGTTAAATAAATTGATCCCAGTTGTTGAAGTAAGTAATTATTCGGGTGAAACATTGATACAACGTGATTTAATGTTAGTGCGATTTGATGCGCAGGCCCAAAAGCGTGTAGAAATTCAAGCGGTTATTGAAATGTTTGAAGGCAAGGTGGTTGATTTTAGTATAGATTCTATAATGGTGCAGGTCGCAGGGGTAGAAGAAAAACTTGAAGCATTTTTAGAAACAGTTGCTGATTTTGGCATTAAAAGCGTAGTTCGAACAGGCACAGTTGCCTTACCAAGAACGAATGGAAAAAGTACTGTTACCAATACAGGTATCGGTTAATCATATTAAATAGAATGTTTTACAAAGAAAAGTTTACCAAGGAGTAATAGTTAAATGGCAGTAGAAATTTATTATAAAGATAAGGCACCGATCGCACCATTAGAAGGTAAGACAATTGCTGTGGTTGGTTATGGTTCACAGGGGCATGCACACGCGCAAAACTTACGTGATTCTGGTTTAAATGTCATTATTGCACAACGTGAAGGTTCTGCAAATTATGATCTTGCAAAAGAACATGGTTTTGAACCAATGCCTGTTGCAGATGCTGTGAAGCAATCAGATTTGGTGATTTTGACATTGCCAGATGAAGTGATGGCAGACGTATACAATGATCATATTAAAGACAATCTTAAAGCTGGCGCAACCTTAGGGTTTACGCACGGCTTTAATGTTCATTTTAAATATATTGTTGCCCCTGAAGATTCTAACGTCATCTTGATCGCGCCTAAAGGCCCAGGTCATACTGTACGTAGTGAATACTTAAAAGATGGTGGCGGCGTACCGTGTTTGATCGCGATCGAAAAAAACCCTGGTGGCGACGCTAAAGATATTGGGTTGGCTTGGGCCAATGGTATTGGTGGCGCAAACGCTGGTGTAATTGTAACTTCATTCCGCGAAGAAACAGAAACCGATTTGTTCGGTGAACAAGCTGTTCTTTGTGGTGGGCTATCTGCTTTGATTAAAGCTGGTTTTGAAACATTGGTTGAAGCTGGTTATCAACCAGAAATTGCATATTTTGAATGTATGCATGAAGTGAAGTTGATCGTTGACTTGATGTACCAAGGTGGCTTAAGCTACATGCGTTATTCAATCAGTAACACTGCTGAGTGGGGTGATTTAATCAGTGGTCCTCGTGTTGTGAATGCAGATGCAAAAGCTGAAATGAAAAAAGTGCTTGATGAAATTGTAAGCGGTGAGTTTGCTGATACTTGGATGAAAGAATGTAAAGGCGGCAAGAAGAAATTTACTGCACTTTACGAAAAAGATAAAGATAGTCAGTTAGAAGTTGTTGGTCGCGACCTTCGTAAGATGATGGGTTGGATCGACGATAAAACTGTTTAATCGTCATTGCTTAAAGCAATAAAAAAATACCAAGCGGGTTGTTTCGAATAGAAGCAGCCCGCTTTTTTGTTATAAAATCTAATATCTCTTCTACAGACAACTTAAGTAACATTTTTATTAAAAATAACAGTTTCACCGATTTTAAGTTTACCGAAGGTACAAAATTAAAATGTGCAGAAATGGTAATGCAAATATGGTATATAGGTATTAATGGCAATGTATTGCTATTAAGCTAAGGGACGTTTTCTACAACAATGGCGTCTGAATGATTGACCTCGTGTGCAAAAGCTGTTAAAGTAAGCTCGTTTTTGGGCTTTAAGGACGTAATGGCTAACATTATTTCGCGAAGTGTAAAATAAATAAGTACCGTTTATATTAGGGCGTGTTTAGCGCCAGTAGGGAAATATAACATTATGGCATTGTTGTTTGACGCCAATCAAATATCTGATTATATCGAGAAGCTCTCTGAGTTTATTTATAAAGATCTTGGTAATTCTAAATCAATCGCGCTGTTGGGGATACGATCAGGTGGTGAATTTATAGGTAAGCGTTTGCAAAAGATATTACTCGAAAAAGGTATGTCCCAAGTAGACTTTGGCATTATTGACAACACCATTTATCGTGATGATCTCAATTTAATGGGAGATCGACAACCGCGTATTCGGACAACTGAAATTGATTTTAGTTTAGATGATCGAATCGTGGTGATGATCGATGATGTGCTTTATTCTGGACGATCGATTCGTGCTGCTATTGATGCAATGATGGACTTTGGTAGGCCTTCGATGGTTAAGTTAGCTGTGTTGTTTGATCGTGGCGGTCACGAGTTGCCTATTGCAGCAGACTATGTTTCAGAAAAAGTTGATGTACCTTCTGGTAAGAAGATTACGGTGTTTATAGAAGAAAAAGATGGTGTAGAAAAAGTTGAGATAGCGTAGTTTAATGCAAGGTCTTTTTGAGGTCATGGCACTGATATAAAACATAAGATATTAACAGTGATACATAACAGCGGTTTTGATACAAGGTTCATATGAAAAATAATAAAGATTTTATCTGGCGTCGCAAACATCTCCTAGAATTGAAGGATTTGTCGGAAGCTGAAATAAACCATATTTTTGAAACTGCCGATGGCTTAAAAGTTGTTTCGCAACGTTCGATCAAAAAGGCACCAAGTTTACGGGGTAAAGTAATCGTCAATTTATTTTTTGAAGATTCTACCCGAACCCGAACAAGTTTTGCATTGGCAGCAAGCAGGTTAAGTGCAGATGTGTTAGAGTTTACTGCGAAGGCGTCGAGTATTTCTAAGGGAGAAACACTTAGGGATACAGCGCGTAATATTGAAGCAATGGGTATTGATACGGTGGTCGTGCGGCATGGTGCTGCCGGGGCGCCACATATGTTAACAGAGTGTATCGATGCTTGTGTGATTAATGCAGGCGATGGTTTTCATGAACATCCGACACAAGGGTTGTTAGACATTTATACTATTCGTGAAATGAAAGGCGACGTCAAAGGGAAAAAAATTGCGATTGTTGGTGATATCGCACATTCGCGGGTTGCTAGAAGCAATATATGGGCGTTGCATACATTGGGGGCAGAAATATTTTTAGTAGGACCACCTACATTAATGCCACCTGCTGCCGATCAATTACCAGTAACGGTTTGCGATAATTTTGACGCAATATTACCAGATTTAGATGTGGTTAATATGTTGCGTATTCAGTTTGAACGAAGTAGTGGGGCGACAATTCCGTCGATAGCAGATTATGCTGGTCGCTTTGGCCTAACCGAAAATAGAATGAAAAGGTGTAAGCCTGATGTTACAGTAATGCATCCAGGGCCAATTAATCGAGGTATAGAAATGGAAAGCGCTGTCGCAGATGGACCAAATTCTACGATACTTAAACAGGTATCTAATGGTTTGGCTGTGAGAATGGCGGTGCTTTTCTTAGTGAACCAAGCGTCACTATTACCGCCAAGTGAAAGGGTAGGGGGATAATTTATATGACACAATTACATATAAAAAATGGTCGCATTATCGATCCCAAAAATGATATAGACGCAAAAGGTGATGTACTTATAGCAGACGGTAAAATTATTGCCGTCGGTAAAGTTAAGCCTGCAAAAGATGCGCAGGTGATTGATGCGACAGATAAAATTGTAGCACCAGGTTTGATTGATTTGCATGTGCATTTTAGAGAACCAGGTGGAGAAGGCAAAGAAACGATTTTAACGGGATCTCGAAGTGCCGTTGCAGGTGGATTTACAGGTGTCTGTTTGATGCCCAATACTAATCCTACGACAGATAACAGAACAACAGTTAATTATGTCCACGGCAAAGCAAAAGAAGCGGATTTATGTAATATTTATGTTTCTGGCGCGATGACTAAAGGGCGTGATGGCAAAGAACTTGCTGAAATGCATGAGATGAACGACGCTGGGGTGATTGCCTTTACCGATGATGGCACGGGCGTTCAAAGCGCTAGTATGATGTTGAAAGTATTTAAATATGCCAGTCAGTTTGGTAAGGTATTAATGCAACATTGTCAAGACAACGATATTGCCAAAAATGGTTGTATGAATTCTGGATATCGCGCTACGGTGATGGGGGTGCCGGGTATGAGTGGTTTAGCAGAAGATTTAATGATTGCCCGTGATATTATTTTATTACAGCAAACAACTGCGCGATATCATGTGCAACATCTGTCGACCAAAGGCGCGGTGGATATTATTCGTGACGCCAAGGCAAAAGGTGTTACCATTACAACAGAGGTTTCTCCACATCATTTATTGTTAAATGAAGATCATTGTGATGGTTATAATACGAATTGTAAAATGAATCCACCATTACGTACCCCTGCTGATATCGAGGGATTAATCGAAGGGGTTAAAGATGGCACGATTGACATTTTGGCAACCGATCATGCTCCACATTTAGCAAGCGAAAAAGATCTTGAGTTTATTAATGCGCCGCCAGGGCTAGTTGGCCTTGAAACAGCATTAGGTCTTTACGTGAAAGCGCTTGTAGACCCTGGTCATGTAACGATCAATCACGTTATCAAGATGATGACCATAGGGCAAGCCGAGATATTAGATATCCAACGCGGTACACTCTCTGTAGGTGCAGTAGCTGACGTAACGATTATAGATGATGTGACTACATGGGAAGTCGATGTAGAGAAGTTTCATAGTAAGAGTCGTAATTGTCCATGGGGTGGATGGCAACTTCATACGCAGGCAACACATACTATTGTTGCTGGTGTCGTAAAATTTCCATTTACATCGTAGGGAATAGTGACGTATGCCTTGGCTTTTTGATGGTTATAATTTGCTGCATGCATTCCGTAAGGTTTCTGATGAATTTTCTGATCTAAAAGCGATACCAATGTGTAGTTATGTTGCTGAGGATATGCGTCGTATGAAAGATAGCGCGACGATCGTCTTTGATGGCTTTAAATTGGTTGAGCATAAAAAATATGATCAACCTGCGGGGCCGATTGTTATTCTTTATTCAGGGTCAAATAGAGAGGCCGATGATCTGATTGAAGATCAGATTGCAGAAAGCTTTTCGCCTAAAAGACTTGTTGTAGTAAGTAGCGATAACCGACTTCGTCAAGCAGCTAGGCGTCGTCGTTGTACGAGTATTAAGGTGAATGATTATATACACGATATGGTTAGTCGTCTTAGCAAACCAGAACAAAAAGAGCGCGAGCCAGGGGTTAAATTTTCTGGATTATCAAAGGGGGAAGGTAAGGCGTGGATGAAAATGTTTGGCCTTGACGAAGAAAGTCACCAAGATGGTCAGCAACAACAAGCACCAAAGCATGAAGATATTGAACGTAAAAAGAAGGACGATTACGGTGATTGCGGATTTGATTTTGATGTAGATGATCTTTAGTTTTTCGATAGCTGTTTTAGGGGCAATAATAACTTTCAACTCCATAATATGACAATTGATATTGACGTGGTTCCTATAAAAAATCTCGTTATTGATCCTTAACGCGCATTTTTTTGCATATTAAAAAAAATAAACAATATCGATATAATATACAAAAAGCACGATTTGAATGATGCGATATTATCGTAGAGAGGCATTTACAAGTTAAAAAGTAGATGTCGTTAACTTCCCCTAACTGAAGGGGCGATAATGGAGATTCGTGTTATTAATTTAAAAATTCATATTTGGGTATTTGTCTTGAGCATCGCCTTGGCGACGGCGGCATTTATTGTCACCGTTGATGTCATAGCAAATATTTTACCTGGCCATCGTCTTCTTTTAACTTTGTGTGCTACTTTTCTGTTTTTTTGTGCACTATATTATCTTGGTGTAAAGTTTAATCTAAAAATAACATCACCCATGAATAAATGGCAAACAAAAGCTGAAGTCGCCTTAGAAAATGGTGAGCCATTTAATTTTGCTGTTTCCAGCAAGGCACCTTTAGAAATTTCTCAATTCATTGAAGATGTTCAAAATGTGATTCAGAAAATCAATAAAAAAATGTGTGAGCGTACCGAAAAACTATCAGACTCATTGGTAGAACAGTTCAGTATTCAGAGTGAGCTTGAGATGTCGAAAGTGAAGCTAGAAGAAAACAACTTAGAGTTAAAAGAGATTGTGCAATCTTTGGAAGTTGCGATGAAGCGGGCTAAAGATGCAACAAAGGCAAAAAGTGATTTTTTGGCGAACATGAGTCATGAATTAAGAACCCCAATGAATGGTATTTTAGGGTTCTCAGAATTGCTCTTAGGCTCTGAGCTTAAAGGGGATCAGGTAGATAATATAAAAATGATCCATCGCAGCGGTACTGCGCTACTGAGTATTTTAAATGATATTTTGGATTACTCAAAAATTGAAGCTGGACAAATGAAAATTGAAGAGGTTAATTTTGACCTTCGCGAAGTGTGTACTGATGTTTGTGAAATGCTCAAAACAAAAGTAAAACCGGGCGTTAAATTTTACGCCGAAATAGATGATCGTGTGCCAAGGTTTGGCATAGGTGACCCATTTAGAATACGGCAGGTACTTATTAATTTGGTTGGTAATTCTGCTAAATTTACGACTAGGGGTGAAATAAAAATAGGATTAGCACTTATTCGCAATAACGATGATGAAATGATACTTTCTTATTCTGTAACAGATACGGGAATTGGCATACCAAAGAATAAGCAAGCAGCCATTTTTGAAGAGTTTCAGCAAGCAGACGATTCAACGACGCGTCAATATGGTTGTACTGGCCTAGGGCTTGCAATATCGCGTCGTATAGTTGATTTAATGTTTGGTCAATTTACGCTTGAAAGCGATGAAGGTAAAGGGTCATGTTTTAAGTTTTCCCTACGCGTGCCAGTTGTTACTGATGCGCAGGTGGAAGCAGAGCAGGCAGCCGCTGAAAAAATGGTTGGAAACCTAGATGAAATTGAAATCGATGAATCGTTCGAAGCGAACATTTTGGTCGTTGAAGATAACAAGGTGAATCAAAAGTTAATCACCAGGGTAATCGAAAAATTGGGGCATAAAGTGACGCTCTCTGATAACGGTTATGGCGGCTTAGAAAAAGTATTCGAAGATGAGTTTGACTTGGTATTTATGGATATGCAGATGCCGGTAATGAATGGCCTAGAGGCCACCGAAGCGATTCGAGAAGCAGGTAAAGCAGTACTCCCAATTGTTGCCGTCACGGCAAACGCATTTGAAAGCGATCAACATGCATGTTTTGAGGCAGGTATGAATGATTTTATATCTAAACCAGTGAAAGCAAAAGAGATACAAATGGCTATAGCCAAGTGGGTCGTAGCAGCTAGGGCTACGAAGTAAGGCACTAAGGCTGTAAGGCTGTAAGACACCAAGGCATCAAAAATTAACGATTCCATTTCGCTTGCCTTTTCAATATCATAATGTATAATGCATAGCTCGATTGTTGCGGTATGTATTAAATATACATAAATTCAACAAAAGTTGCGGGTGTGGCGGAATTGGCAGACGCGCTAGATTTAGGTTCTAGTATCTTAGGATGTGAAGGTTCGACTCCTTTCACCCGTATGCAACAAAAAACCTCATTATTTAAACGATAATGGGGTTTTTTTACGTCTGTAGGTTTTTGG
>Ga0255039_10000077_pt1 | contig 30912 bp, 29 predicted proteins | sample BC1_12_1_MG_FD_181713 | JGI IMG/M metagenome (GOLD analysis project Ga0255039, IMG submission 181713) | Seawater microbial communities from Strait of Georgia, British Columbia, Canada - BC1_12_1 | ecosystem: Environmental > Aquatic > Marine > Strait | place: Canada: British Columbia | collected... | reverse complement strand
GGTTATTATGAATTTACCAATATGCCCTACGGTTTTCACAATGTCTTAGACCTAAAAGAAGACAATTGGTTTCAAACATACCCAGGGCGCACCAGTGGGCGACTGTGGTGTGTTGAATACATACATGGCGTTGGCAATTATATTTGCGAATTAGACCTAGACACGATGAACGTCATCAACCGTTTTGATACACCAGCCAATTCCATTAGGGGTTTATCGATGTTGACAGCCGGACCAAACACATTGTTTTACTGTGTATTACAAGTTGCCACCATGACCACCCTAAGAACAGTATGTTATGAACTCGATACTGAAACAGGTAACGTTATAGATCAGGTCACACTTCAGCTCGATCCCACCGAGCAAACCAGAGAAGTCGCTTGGCACAACGGCATACTCTATCTCATCTCGATAGATGCTGCCGAGGACAACTATCTAAATGGGTATGATCCAGAAACAAAGGCGTTGCTTTCTAGGCACATTTTAACCGACATGACAGGCGATGGCTTTGCCAGTGATCCGTACCAAGACCGCTTACTCTTAAACTTATTTGTTCTCCGTGATTTATTTGAAATCGACCCTGCAACAGGCATCGAAACCGGTAATATTTCACAGCTATTTTTAGGTGGCGATGCCGAAATGACATACACCAATGGTGTATTATATAAAACATTTACTAGTTTTGGCGCCATGAACTTAGTAGACAGAGAAGATGGTTATATGATCGCAACGATACCAATGTCTAATACAGCCACCCTCGATACCATCGCAGGTGGCATCGGTATACCTGGTGGTCACCGTATCTGGATCGGCAAAGGTGATGTAACGGCAAACTTTGGCGTGCGCCCCAATGATGGCGCCACTATTGGTGGTACAAAATTTGAAGATATAAACAGTGACGGTATACAAAATAACGGTGAACCAGGGCTCGCTGGCTGGACGATCTACATCGATAAAAATGGCAACTTACAACATGACCCTACCGAGCCATCGACAACAACCGGCAGCGATGGGGCATGGCAACTTACCAACCACGCTTATGGGTATCAAGACGTACGTGAAGTTCCGCAGGCAGGTTATCGCGCAACAACCCCTATCGCATCACGACGAGAAACAATCGACATCAGTAACCCCAGAGACGTCGTGTTTGACGACCAACGTAATCTATTATATATCACCACCAGCAGTGGTACTGTAAAACGGTATGACCTGGTCTCACGCACATTTCTATCAGATATCAACGTCGGTGGATCGCTCCACGGTTTAGATATCTCCTTGGATCAATCGCACTTATACATCACTAACAACGTGTTACAAGGTGTTGATGCCGTTATACATAAAGTGAATCTCAATACATTGGCAATAACAGGCATTCATTATGCCGTTGACTTTGGTGAAACAGGGTGTTATGACATTGCCATCGGCGCAAATGGTCTCGCACTGTTAACGTCGTCTGCAAGCTCACCCATACGAATTCTTGACACCAATACTGATACCGTCACCGTACCGACCTCCATATTGGGTGAATACAATGACTACAATACGAATGTGAGATTAATCTGCTCAGGTGACCGCAGCACAATTTGGTTAGTAGGTAATAACTCAACTGGCGAGATACGCGTTTACGACGCCACGACAAATACATTCACGCATCAAAAAGATTTTGGGATGTACCTCAATAATTCACCTGTCTCATTAAACGTCGATGGCTCTAAAGGTGCGATTCAATTTGATGGGGCATGTATCATCGTTGATGCCTACTTAAACACATTGATAGGTATGAATGACACCTTAGCTGGAGCGCAATTTTTACCAAACAGCGATCTCTTTTATCAATTCCAATCACAATTCAAATACTTAACTGTATGGGATACCACGACATGGCAAATGCTAGATTACAAAAAGTCTAGTGCCAATCATCAAAAAGAATATACGCAATTTGTCAATGGCGAAACGGCCGCTAGCGGCGATGGTCGCGTAGTATGTATCACCCAAGAAGATTACATCGTCATGCACTATAACGACTACCGCATACAAACGATACCAGGGAAAGCATATTTAAATAAAGACTTAGGTAGCAAGCGAACCCTTTGCGGCGATTTCGATAACGATAGAGATGTCGACGCCACCGACCTACTCTCTCTCGGTAACGATTGGCTTGGCAATGTGTTACAACATGATATAGAGACACCACTTGGTGACGACACCATTAATTACCTCGACTATCATGTTTTTTCAAGTGCATGGCAAAGTCAACTAGGCGATGCCAATTGGGATTCACGTTGCGATGTCGTACCCCCTGGCGGCGATGGCATCATCAACAATGATGACCTGATTTCATTCACTATGGAATGGCTACAAAGTGGCATTCAATACGACACCGATATTGCAGGCGCACACGGCGTTGGGCCAGATGGCAACGTCGACCTCTTTGACGTCAGTTGTCTCGCAAATTTCTGGGGTGTTGATGAAAACGTGATTACATATGATGAAAGTTTTGAGACAGGTGATTTTTCTCAACTACCATGGCAACATAGTGGCGATGGCAACTGGACTATCGATAATACCAACGCATTTGACGGCACATATAGTATCGTTTCGGCAAACCTTCCTAGTAATAATGTAACCATTCTTCGTATCACCCAAACTTGTGGAGACGGTTATATCTATTTTAGGTATAAGACTGAACTATATGCACAACTAGATTGTGATGTAAATGAGTACTTTTGGAGTGCCGATTATGATACCGCACAAGGTTGGTCCATTGCAGCGATACCTGTTACCGCCGGTACCCATACCATCGAATGGCGTTTAGAAACAGAAAACAGCACCGATAATCTAGGATGGATCGACGGCATCGTATTTCCAGCGCCATGATCACCTGTTAAGGTGATTAAGATAAGCGTCGTGAGCAATTGGCATGTCGGCTATTACGAGATGGATGCAGAATCCGTTGCGTTGGCACGCCGTAGCTTAGCATAAATGTCGCGTGGGGGAGGGTACAGAATGATACCAAATATTCTTGACCACAACAAAGACCTTATGTATTATCGCCGGGAATGGTGGGCGAATAGCGACTTTCTACAGTACATTAGATTTTAGACGCAGCTCGCTTACCCATATAAATGGGCGCATGTTATAAAATAGTATGCTTGCGCAAACAGCGCCGCGCACAACAATAGGATTAAGGCAACATATGCAACACAATAATCATGGTGAAACACCTCAAAACCATTCACAACCCGTTGTAGATGGTTCAAATACCGAATCGCCAGCAATGATAGAAGCGCGCATGATTGACCACGAAAAGGCGTCGCTTACCAAATTTGACAAAATCAAGAAAGTGGTTGGCCCCTTTGGTGTTGTTTTAATTTTAATACTCAAATTTGGCACAAAACTAAAATTTGCCTTACCTGCGTTAAAATTCTTTCCGATGTTACTTAAAACAGGTGGCACCATGATTTTCTCAATATGGGCATACTCACAATTATGGGGTTGGTCATTTGCTTTAGGATTTGTATTATTAATTTTAGTTCATGAATATGGTCATGTATTCGCCGCCAAATGTTTTAAGCTCAAGGTGGGTGCACCGATGTTTATTCCATTTATGGGTGCCATCATAGCCCTTAAAGAAGCGCCCCGTCATGCTTGGGTAGAATTTTGGGTTGCTGCTGGTGGCCCCCTAGCAGGTGCAGTGGGTGCTGGTGCTTGTCATCTGATATATTTATCAACGGGCAATCCTTTTTATGCCGCACTGGCTTATACCGGCTATTTTTTAAATCTGTTTAATATGATGCCAACAGGGTTCCTCGATGGTGGCCGCATGGTCACAGCACTTTCGCCATGGCTGTGGATCATCGGTATTCTTATTGCTGGTGCTTTTGCAATCTATCGCCCTTCGTTTATTATCATATTAATATTATTGTTTTCACTACCTAGATTATTTACCCTTTTTAGAAAACGAACTGATGAAGAAAATCGTTTTTTTGAAATCTCCCATTCAAAACGGCTCATCGCAGCATTCATATACTTTGGACTTATTGTCATACTAGGCACTGGGATGTTATTCGCCTATATACCCATAACTTCATCGTAAATCACTTTAGAAAACGACTTAAAGCAATAGTGTTATGTCAAATAGACCTACATACTAAAAGATAGCGTGTCATCACTAAAATTGGTATGATTTAATGTCGTACAAAAAATTAAATCGCATTTCTAACAAGGACGGTAAACGATGACATTATTCAAATCGTGGCAGATTTTTGCTGCAATTGCAATCACTATCACGGTAACAAGTTGTACTCAAAATCAAAATTTAAGGATCACACCCAAGGCCAATAGTGATCGCCCAAACATCATTTATATTTTGGCAGACGACCTAGGTTATGGCGATGTCACTTGTATAAATAGTGCATCTAAAATCAAGACACCCAACATGGATGCTTTAGCCAAAGGCGGCATGATCTTTACAGATGCGCATGCCAATTCAGCAGTGTGCTCCCCAACCCGTTATGGTGTACTCACCGGTAGATATGCATGGCGAACACGATTACAAAGAGGCGTATTGTGGGGATATAGTATGCCTTTGATCACAAAAAATAGAATGACTGTTGCGTCGCTACTAAAAAACAATGGTTACAACACAGGCGTAGTGGGTAAATGGCACTTAGGTTTAGAATGGTCGCGCACTGATAATACCATCCCAAATGACAACCCAACCTATGAAGGTAACAATATCGCCATAACCAAGCGTATCCTTTCAACACCAAACGATGTTGGTTTCGATTATTTTTTTGGCATCCCGGCGTCACTTGATATGTACCCATATGTTTACATCAATAACGATCACGTCACTGCAACAAAAATTAACACAACTACTGGATCAACAGGACAAGCGTACTGGCGCAAAGGGCGTATCGGTAATGATTTAGAACACATCGACGTCCTCGGTACACTTACCAAAAAAGCTGTTGATTATATTGATAAACAAGATGCCGCAAAGCCATTCTTTTTGTATTTCCCTTTACCTGCACCACACAAACCTATCATACCGCATGACCGTTTTCAAAATAAAAGTGGTATCAATCCATGGGCAGACTTTGTCATGCAAGTTGATTGGACCATTGGCCAAATTGTAGATGCCGTAACGAAGCAAGGGTTCGCTGAAAACACCTTAATTATTGTTACTTCAGATAATGGCGCCACACCTGGTGCCGATTTTAAATTGTTGGCTCAACATGGCCACCATCCCAGTGGCCCACTTCGTGGCAGTAAGGCAGATATTTTTGAAGGCGGACATCGTGTACCATTTATTGCGCATTGGCCAAAAGTCATTGACGCCGGTTCAAAAACGTATGCTACAATTTGCTTAACAGATCTCATTGCTACTGTAGCAGACATCACAAACGCCGAATTACCTGACACCGCTGGCGAAGATAGCGTCACATTACTCCCTTACATGAACGGTACAAGTAATGGCATATTAAGAGAAGCTACCGTACATCATTCTATGAATGGTTCATTTTCAATACGACAAGGAAAATGGAAGCTTATACTTTGCCCCGATTCTGGTGGTTGGAGCGAACCACATCCGAACAAGAAGCGAAGTAAACCTTTGCCACCAATACAACTCTACAACCTCGAAACAGATCTTGGCGAAACAACCAATATACACGCACAATACCCAGGCGTCGTAAAACAGCTCACCATATTATTAGAAAGTTACGTCACAAATGGGAGAAGCACACCAGGAATACCGCAACCCAACGACGTTACTGTAACCATTGTAAAACAAAGTAAGAAACAGTTATAACGGAACCTCTCATATGCCAAATAGTAAATATTTACTCATCGCGATCACATGCTTGTCACCACTACTGTTTGCCGAGAAAAAACCTAATATATTATTTATACTTGCTGATGACCAATCACCATTTGATCTAAAAACATATGATCAATCTTCTGTGTTAGAAACACCCAATATAGACACGCTGGCACGTGAGGGTATGGTGCTTGACGGTGCCTATCACATGGGTTCTTGGTCTGGTGCTGTATGTAGACCATCACGCCACATGATCATGAGCGGCCGCACGGTTTGGCATTTACCCAAACACAAAGGTGCGCCATTAACACATTGTCCTAACGATTTAGCCAACTTCACCATGGCTGCTGTATTTAACCGTGCCGGATACGATACCATGCGGACCTGTAAAATCGGCAATAGTTATCCTGATGCTAACAAACAATTTACCGTCGTACACGACGCAACCAAACGTGGCGAAACCGACGCAACGGGAAGCGCTTGGCACAGTAAGCAAGTGCTGCATTATTTGAACCAACGGCAACAACGCAATGACGAAGATCCGTTTTTAATTTATTTTGGTTTTTCCCATCCACACGATCCGAGATATGGTAAACCAGAACTGCTCAAAAAATATGGCGCAACAAATCACAACGACCAAGACAATCCACCAAGCTTAAACACCAAACAACCTAAACTACCCATCAATTATTTAGCCGCACATCCGTTTCACCACGGTCACCTTAAATTACGAGATGAAGAACGGGTCCCTGGCGTTTGGAAGCGGCGTGATGAAGCAACCATAAGAAATGAAATCGGTCGTCAATACGCTTGCAGTGAAAACATAGATATCCAAATAGGTAAGGTACTCAAAAAACTTAAGGAGATGGGCGAGCTCGATAATACCTATATCTTTTACACCTCCGATCACGGCATGGCAATCGGCCGCCATGGTTTACAAGGAAAACAAAATTTATATCAACACACGTGGCGGGTACCGATGATCGTTAAGGGACCAGGCATCAAAGCAGGGAGCCGTAAAACAGGAAATATATATCTACTCGATCTACTAAGCACTATGTGTGACTTAACAAATGTAAAAATCCCTGATTCAAATGAAGGTATCAGTTTTGCCCCAATCTTAAAAGGGAAAACGGAAATCACCCGCGATACACTTTACGGTGTCTACAGTGGCGGCTCAAAACCTGGCATTAGATGTGTCAAAAAAGGTGACTGGAAACTCATTAAATATGACGTGCTTGATGGCGAAGTGCAAGAGACACAACTCTTTAACCTTAAGGAAAATCCCAATGAGCTCATCAAAGCACATCACGACGATCAAATCATAACATTAACGCACCACCAAGCAGATCAGCGGCAACGAAATCTCGCTACAGATCCAAAATACGCAAATAAATTAAAAGAGATGGAAACCTTACTCTTAAAAGAACAAATAAAGCTAGACGACCCATACCGACTATGGAATCAGCCAAAAAAAAATTAGATACCAATACATTTAATATTCAACCTAGCCCAATTAGCGCCCCTCGGGGGCAACTAGAATTTTAGATACAAATCTTATACGCATCCCTACTCTGTAATTATATTTCATATTTATATAGCCTTAAGGGCACACTTGATTCATTAAAACCCCACTTTAAGCCTTATATACCATGTTTCAAAATACGTAATAACTTTTTTTTTACGTACCTTGATAGTAATGCTTGACAACGTTTGAGTAGACTAACATAATATGCCAACTTTAAAACAGATGCGTGACAAAATGAGTAGCAACGGGCTACTGCTTGTTGGGCATCAAATTGAACAAAAGGATTTTATTAGTGACACATCTAACCAAAATGACGTCTACCCTGATTGTAGCGTTCATGATCGTAATGACATTAAACAACAGTACACAAGCTGACAGCAAGAGCTTGGTGTGGACAAAAGAATACATCACTGTAGGGCAAGGCAACATTGATATTGAATATTATCAAACCCTCAAAGTCGATGACATGCAAGCTTTTAGCGACACAGATAAATGGATGCATGAAGTGGAGTTTGAATATGGTCTCACAGACAATTGGGATCTTAGTATCTACCAACGGTGGGAAAATCAAACCAATCTAGGTGAAGAAGATAGTCGTTATGCAGGTACTAAAATTGAAACACGTTATAAACTGGAACAAGATGTACTTCCTGTAGACATTTTACTTTATGGTGAATATAAAATCCCTCGCGTGCCATCAGAAGACGTTCATGAAATTGAACTTAAATTAGGTTTCAGCAAAACATTTGGTGACTGGACTGTTGTATACAATCAAATCGTTGAAGACTTTGTAAAAAACAACACCGTTGGCAAAAAAGCACAACATGAATTTGCTGCTGGTACATTTAAAGAAATCAACAGCAACTGGTCATTAGGCCTAGAAACAACTGGTAACTATACTGGTCACTCATGGCGCATGGGGCCAACCATTGGTTATCATAGCAAAAAACTAGGGGTCGCATTTGGTTTATTAGGCGGGCTTAACGAAGAAACAGATGATTTACGTACACGTTTAATTATCAGCGTCCCGTTTTAATTATTTTGACATCCGTAACTTGTTTACATTGCCACCCAAATTTGCGATAGCTTATTTGGGTGGTACTTTTTAATGGTAAAGTATTTTATGAACAAACAACTGCTCATCTTATCAATAAGTGTAACTATCCTTATCTTAAACGCATTATGCACATCTGGATGTGAAAGCGCAAAATATGCCAATATGACCCCTGGCGAAAAGCTATACAACCGAAAATGTAGTTCATGCCATCGCTTAAAATCACCCGTTGAATATTCAGACGAAGAATGGATAGAATATGTGCATGAATATGGTAGACGCACCTCTGAAACAAAAAAACAACTCATTATCGATTACTTGCAAAAAGCAAATGACCCCATCATTGCTGACCCAAATAATACCTTAGCAACTGTTGTACTTCACAGCGCAACGCCTACCGACTAAATGCCCTTCATCATTTCTATATCGGCATATATGTGTTATAATGTGTTCATGTCTCAATATGTATAACTTTACCCATGTGGAGAATCTCATGTCAACAGTGTCTGAAGAACTCAATAATATCATTTCCAAACAAAATTTGTTTAGCGGTGACCCCATAAAGATACCAGCACTCGTAGAAAATCAAACCCAAATTTTTGAAACCATTAGACGCTTGGCTGAAACCTATATAGAAAGTGCCAAAGCGTTATCCTTTGCTAAAATTCACGCCATGTTTCTTTTTGCAACATGTAGAGGATATGAAGCAGCATATCATTTTCACAACAATACCGACTATCAAATTAACCCTAATGATCTATTTGCAGAAAGCACCGAATGTAATATTAGTGAAACCTTATTAAAGAAAGTATTTCCCGTAGAATTACATACCAATATGTTCAATGGATTTCAAAACTGGTCGCTGATCAACATCACATACTGCAAAGACAACAATATAGATCCCCTAGACCCACTACTTGAGGCACTAGAGATCACTTACACAACAGCCATCAACATTGCGATACAACACCTGCCTGCAAATCCCAATAAAAAGTAAACTTAACCTTTCGGCGCTACAGAGACAAGGCATAGATATGGTAAGGCCAATAAAAAAGAACAATATTGTGCACCAGATTGCCCAAGATTGATAAGGAGATTCGACTACCTTATTGATTTCAGCATTGTTTTAAATCTTTAGTTTGCGGAATTGTGCGTCGATGATTTTGGCCATTTTTTCGTGTGCGGTTTTTTTACTTGCTTCGATGGTGTTGATTTTGCTCTTTAGTTCATCTGATTCTGGCTGCGCACCTAATGATTGAAGCTCGGCAATATTTGCTTCATACTGCTTTTGCCATTTTTGGTAACGCGCCCATTTTTGAGGGTTTTTGGTAACAGCTGCGAGCGTTGCTTTAAATTCGTCTTGCGTCAAAGGAATTGCTATGTAATTCATGGGTTACGCCTCTTTACACTTTGATATGAACCTGACCACTACCCTTTTTTACTTTGCCAAGTAAATAAGGTGTTTCACCAAGTTTTCGTAGATGGCTCATCGCCGATTGCTCAAATGCCTTGGCAACGATCAAGACGTAACCAATACCCATGTTAAACACACGATACATTTCTTTTTTCTCTACGGGGCCATGTTTTTGTAAATAATCAAATATGGGAGGTACGTCCCATTTACGATTGATCACTGCATCAAATTTACCATCTAAGACACGTGGTATATTACCGACTAAACCACCACCGGTAATGTGGGCCATTGCTTTGACAGGTTTTTTTACGCGATATTTTTTGAGTAAACCAGAAACCGCTTTGACATAAATGCGGGTCGGCTCTAAGAGTGCTTCACCGAGCGTTTCACCGAGTTCATCTACATATTTATCTAATTTCATTTTTTTACGATCAACTATATTTCTGACCAATGAATATCCGTTTGAATGAATACCACTTGAAGCAAGGCCAATGATCGAATCACCTGCCTCAACATGCTGCCCCCGAATAATGCGATCTTTTTCGACCACACCCACTGCAAAACCAGCCATATCAAATTCACCCTGTGTATAGATACCTGGCATTTCCGCCGTTTCGCCGCCAATAAGTGCACAACTCGCATCAACACAACCTGCAGCAATACCAGAGACCATTTCTGCTATTTCGGCAGGCTTGAGTTCATTCACCGCGATGTAATCTAAAAAGAACAAAGGCTCAGCGCCCTGTACCAACATATCGTTAACACTCATTGCCACGAGGTCGATACCAACGGTATCAAAGGTCCCCACTGCAGCTGCTATTTTAATCTTGGTGCCAACACCGTCAGTACAAGCAACCAAAACGGGGTTTTTATAGTTACGCTTAAAAAGTGTTTCGTCATAATCAAGCCTAAATAATCCAGCAAATGCATTATGTAAATGCATTACCCTAGGGCCGTGCGTCTTTTTAACAGCACTACTGATCTTGTCGACCATAATATCATTTGCTTCAATATCTACCCCTGAATCAGCATACGACATCCCTTTTTGAGATTTGCTGCTCCTTTTTTTTCCCTTAGCTATTTTTTTCTTCTTAGCCATTTATCTTCCTTATGACGTTGTGCTAAACGTTTATCTTTTACACCTGTATAATGCGCGCGTGCCTACAAACAATTGTTGACTCAAATTTGTTTATTCAAACATTTTAAGTTGATAACGCTCTAAGTCAAACTTGCCCTTCTTTGAGTCAATCGGTAAAGGGTATTTACCAGACCAACAAGCGTTGCAGTAATGTCCCGGTGGATATTTAACACAGCTAAGCATACCTTCAATGCTTAAATATGCGATAGAATCAATTTCTAAATAATCTCTAATTTCATCAAGGTTTTTATTGTTGGCGATCAACTTCTCTTCATCTGGAAAATCAATACCATAATAACAAGCATGTTTTACAGGTGGAGACGCAACACGTAAATGTATTTCTTTAGCGCCAGCTTTACGCAAAGCACCCATTTTACCACGCGTGGTAGTACCACGTACCACAGAATCTTCCACAACAACCAATCGCTTACCATCAACGACTTCTCTAATGACATTCAGCTTCATTTTTACAGATAAATCACGCATGCTTTGATCAGGCTGAATAAAACTACGACCAATATAGTGACTCACTGTAAATCCACGACCACGGGGAATGCCACTTTCTTCTGCATAACCATCAGCGGCACATCGCGCACAGTTCGGTACCGGAACGACCAAATCGGCTTCTATCCCTGACTCTCGCGCCAACTGGCGCCCCATTTCCATACGTACTTGATGCACATTTTCACCAAATATACGACTCGACGGATCTGAAAAATAAACTTGTTCAAATATACAATGTGCCGGGGTTACTTTCTTTTCACCAAAAAATCGGCTCGACATACCATCTTTATCAATGGTGATAATTTCGCCTGGTTCAACATCACGAATATAAGTCGCATCTAAGATATCAAGTGCACACGATTCAGAAGCGATGACCCACGCGCCAGCTTCAGTCTTGCCGATACAGAGTGGGCGAATACCGTGGGGGTCACGCGCTGCCTCCATGCGGTCCTTAAACAAAAACAATAAACTATATGCACCTTGTAAATGTTCTAAAACGTGAGGAAGGGGATCACTTTTGCTAGCGTGTGTCGGTTTAGCCAATAAATGAATAATGACTTCTGTGTCACTAGAACCTTGAAAGATATGACCATGTTCTTCATACTCACGGCGCAACTCATCGGCGTTAATTAAATTGCCATTATGTGCTAACGCCACCTGCCCTTGCGAATATTCAGCCATAAGCGGTTGGGCGTTTTGCGCGCAAGAAGAACCACTGGTAGAATAGCGTACATGCCCAATGGCAACGTCGCCTTTGCCTTTCATTTCTTTGAGCACCCTACTGGTAAAAACATCACTTACGAGCCCCATGCCGGTATGCCCTTGAATAGATTCACCATTAGATACAGCAATTCCTGCAGATTCTTGTCCACGATGCTGCAAGGCATGCATACCCAAATAACATTTTTCAACCGCTAGCGGATCGCCGAAGATGCCAAAAACACCGCACTTTTCCTTACGATCAGGCATCTCAAGGGCACTGGAACAATTACTCATATATTTAAAAAATCTCACCTAAGGAGGTTTTGTTTAATCTACCAACGCGATAACTTCTGCATAAACTGTCGCTTTATATATCCACGCCAATTGTATTGCATCAAGTATTATCAAAGGGCAAATTTTACCTATTTGACGTTACCAAGTCAATACAACTTCACATGATAACCATACAGATCTATATCTCATCTGATCATCAAATAGTTGCATTAATTCTATTTCAACATATAATCAGCTGAAAGTAACATTGTAAGATTAAAACAATATCGTCGTGATTGCATTTTGGCTAAACAATACCTCTCTTTCACCACGATTGGCTACGACGTTTTGATATTATTTCCTCAGAAAGTTGATAAGTTAGTGCCATCAGAAACCCATGAAAGAGCCCATCTTGATAACGATGCGCTACTCCCATACGTTACACACGACACGTGTGGCATTGGCGGCAATATCAAAACGGTTAAAACTGATTTTATCGTAGAAGAAATCCCAACCTATCTACCTTCAGGTAACGGCACACATACCTTTCTTTGGGTAGAAAAAACAGGCATTCCCACAACTGGTATGATACAACGTATTTGTAATCATCTCGGCGTACCCAATGAGCAAGCGGGCTATGCTGGGTTAAAAGATGCCCACGCAGTTACAAGGCAGTGGATTTCCATTGAGCACATTGATGAATCAAAACTGGCTTCCCTTGATATCAAATCAATCAAAATACTCAAGATATCCCGACACGAAAACAAACTCAAACCCGGCCATTTGCTTGGCAATACATTTAGTATTAAAATTCGCGACCTACAAACCCCTATCGACGAAGCATTATGCCGAGCAAAAGCCATTTGCGATTTACTTTCAAAGCGCGGTGTGCCTAATTATTTTGGTCCACAACGTTTTGGTAATCGTAAGGATGGACACCTACTCGGCCGGGCATTAATCGCGCAAGACTATGATACATTTATCTCGCTTTATCTTGGTAGACCAAAAGAAGGTTTTGAATATGAAAGCTTAACAACAGCACGGACTTTGTTTGAGCAAGGGGAGTATCGCCAAGCACTTAAGGCATGGCCACAAGCATATGTCGAACAGCGACGCACATTACGACAATATACGCGTGCGATTGAACGAGATGAGCGACACCCAGCAAAGTTATGCACATTGAATATCTATAAATCTTTAAAACGATTTTTCATATCTGCCTATCAAAGCGAACTCTTTAACCAAATACTCATCAAACGTTTAGGCAATTATGACAAACTTTATGACGGTGACATTGCCTACAAGCATGAAAATGGTGCAACCTTTGCCGTAGAGAATGCTTCAGTCGAACAATCAAGATGTGATGCATTTGAAATTTCACCCACCGGGTCTCTCTTCGGCTCACGCGCAAGTCGCACCACAGGGATGCCTGGAGAAATCGAAGACGCGATTCTTGATGCCGGAAATCGCGGTATTCTTGACATAGGTAATACACTCAAAGTCAATGTGACGGGTGCACGTAGGCCATTACGATTTAACCCTGATATTAGCGCACTCTTTACCGGCGAAGATTCAGATGGCCTTTATTTACAAATTGACGTATCATTACCCAGTGGATGCTATGCGACCACGTTATTACGTGAAATAATTAAACCTAAATAACCACACCATTTTATACAATGCTATTTACGCCATTTAATATTTTTACCTTTATAATATTCATACATCAATGTCTCATCCTTTACGTTGCTTACCGTCACTACGCATACATAAATGCAGAGCGCAAAAAGAGCCTTACCCAAACCAAATCTATTCATGCCGCCATAATTTCACCACACAAAGGTATTGAACATAACTTTGAACTTAATGCCGCATCACTCTTTTATCAAAAAAATGTCAAGTACGACATCTATTTTGTTGTAGAGTGCGAAACAGACGACGCTTACTTACCGCTACAAAAAATTATTAAAACCCATATGGCTAAAACCAATGTGAATGCGTATCTACGCATCGCAGGAAAGGCAGATCTTTCATCTCAGAAAGTACATAATCTTCGCTATGTTATCAATCAACTGCCCCCAGATATTACTGCATTTGCTTTCGTTGATGCTGACGTAACGTTGCAGGAACAATGGTTAAACGCTTTACTTAGACCACTCTCCCGCAAAAACGTTGGTGTCGCAACAGGTTATCGTTTGTTTATACCTACCGATAAATCGCTTAGTTCTTCATTGGTAAGTTGCATCAACGCTTTCACCGCATCGACCATGGGCCCTCACAAATGGAATTGTCCATGGGGTGGCTCAATGGCAATTATGCGAGATTGTTATGAAACAGCTGACATTGACACCTATTGGCAAACGGCGTGTTCCGACGACCTTTCAATTGGTCATGGCATTAAACAACTCGGACTAAGAGTTCATTTCGTACCACAATGTTTAGTCGCTAGCTACGTTCAAATGAATTGGTCACAATTATTTGAATTTGTCACCCGACAACTTACCATTACAAAGTTTTATATGCGTGATGTTTGGTTGCTCGCATTTTTTAACGCCTTTTTATACTGTGGTATCTTTTTCCTTGCCATCGCATATACCATCTTCTCGTTTATCACCGATCAACCTAACGCATCAACAACCATTATTTTGCCTGCGTTAATATATTTCAACTCAATGGCAAAAGGATACTTTCGTCAAAAAATGGTTACGCATATTTTTCCCCAGGCACACAAATCTTTACGCCTGTGCAAAATACTTGATATAATTTTTCACCCTTTCGTGACTTTAATGACATGCGTAAGTTTGATCCATTCTGCCTTCAAAAATACGATCAAATGGCGGGGCAATATATATCACCTTAATCATAAGTCACAGCAAATAACAAAGTAACAGATGGTCCTTATCACGCACATCCGTTATCGCTCGTTTTGATAAAAAACACCGACTTCCTTAAGCTAATTATCTTAGTATTGTGATTAAATGTTGATTATAGCGCAAATAGGGATACATTTGCCTTAACGATACACGCCTTCCGTATTTTTCGTAGACAACATAACTATTTTAACACCAATGCTTTATGAGTTATTTAAAAAAAACAGGCGATAACTGCCTTAAAACCCCTTTGACAAGCGATTGGGTTGGTGATATTCTCTAAATCTTGTTAACCCAGTGCGTTGCTATGAATCATCATCTGGCTAATAAAAACTGAAGCACGTTGCAATAAAGTATATAGGTTGCTTGTAACACTTTAAGTTTAAATGAGTTGGAAACTGAAAAATAGTGTCACACAAAGTTAGTTGCGTAGAAAAGAAAACAATTAGTCATCAACAAATATTGAAATTTTGAAAGGGTAGTATTATGCCAATGCAAGCATATGATTCACTAAAAGAACTGGTCTCATCAATCGAAAGCGACCTTGTAAAAGCAGAAGGCGGCAACAAAGCTGCAGGTACACGTGTACGTAAACAAATGCAAGAAATCAAAAAAGTCGCTCAAGAAGTGCGCACTAAAATTTTAGAGCAACGCTCTGACGATGATTAATCACTACCTATAGTGATTTAATACAAATTTTAAACCTAGCACATGAATAGTGTGCTAGGTTTTTCTTATTATTGCCTTTACTAAGGTCTATTTGTTTTACCACAAGCCAAATAACCGATTTGGTAATTATTTATCCCATCGTGTTAAGATAAATTGGGCGATCACATTTTATGCCTGATTGTTTTAGTCATGAGATAAAATCAATATATTTTAAGAAAGCATTCAGATTCATATGCCCCCAACTTTACTATATGATTTAGAAAGTATTGATCTAACTAAAGTATTATACGATCGCGCTGTTATAGAAACAAAAATTCCCCAACGATTTGAAATGGCACAGCTTGATTGCATTATACATTATGATGAAGCAGAAGCGACAGTGATTGGTTACAAAGAGATCACTGATCAAGAATTCTGGATACGGGGTCATCTGCCAGAGCGCCCTTTAATGCCAGGTGTCATCATGTTAGAGGCTGCCGCCCAGCTTACCACATTTGGTGCCAAGCTGGTCAATCCAAATGATGAACGCTTTATTGGGTTTGGTGGCATAGAGCACTGCAAATTCCGCGGCACAGTTGTCCCTGGAGACCGTCTCTATCTCATCGGTAAACTTACCGAAAATCGCCCCCGAAGAATTATCTGTCAAACACAAGGCGTCGTAAACGGCCAAATGGTCTTCCAAGCCCAAATCACCGGCATGGCTGTATAAACGACCCATCGTGCGAGTTATAAACGTATTTCTTGCCATATCAAAACATAGTGGCTTACCAATGCGTCCCATAACCACCATGCGCTCTGCGGTTATGAGACTTTTTCCATAAATAATCTTAAAAGTGTTCATTTTTATTTAAGTGAAACACGCTTTTAACTCTTTTTATTACAGTTGTTTATCTAAAATTTCTACCTAAAAAGTTATCGGGTGCACTCAGATTCACTTAAGATAACTTGCCTAAGATACGTCTATATTCTAGATTTAGTTATCGCCCATTGCGATACAATTAACATAATCACGAAGACCATGTAATGTCTACATAAGTGACAAGTGGGACTTCACAACAAAATCTTAAGGGAGAAAAGTTGTACACCATTTTTGGTGTAGGTGGTACCGTTGCAAATAGCACTTTTGTTTGCACCATACTGTTTTTATTTCGTATAAGGTGGCTGCGCATTTATTAATAGTGCGTTGCACCTTGCACGGAATGAATAAACATACGTATGTCTTTTTTATAATGAAATAAAATAACTGATTAACACCCAGCGCCAAAAGAGGCACGCGCATACATCGTATGCACGTGCCTCTTTTTTTTACATCTCTTACAAGGTGACCAGAGGCACTACGTATAGAGAAAATTTCAACGCTGTTAACAAAGAACTGAGGAGTGCCCAACACTGTAGGGACAAAAGAATTTTAGAAAAGAGTGTAGGAGAAAAATATGTCATTTTCATTTAACACCGTAGCATCATTGATTACACTGGGATCACTCGGTAATGTCAATAAAATGCTCGCTATTTCAAACGAAAGACTTGCAACAGGTAAACGCGTCAATCATGGACGCGACGACCCTTCGGGTATCGTTGCCATTGGCAATTTACAGATGCAAATGGCCAAAATAGAGGCGTCGACTGCATCAGGTGAACGTATCTCTAGCATGCTTGACACCGCAGATGGCGCTTTGAGCCAAATGGAAATACAAATTGCTGCCATTGATACAGCCATCATCGGTGCCTCAGCTGCAGGAGCAACAACTGAAGAAAAAGCCGCTTATCAATCTACCATTGATACAGCCATTGCTGCACTTGACAAACTCGCTGACACCACAGAATTTAACGGCACAAAATTATTAGACGGCAACCTCTCGTATGCCACAACAGGTGTTACCACAAGTGAAATAAGCAATATAAAAGTGAATGCCGCAGACACTACAGGCGGTACTGTTCCTATAGCCGTTTCTGTAACAGCTGCTGCCGAACAAGCAACGGTGCAATACAATGGCGCGCTTGGCTCTGACGTCACTATGACACTAACAGGCGACGGCGGCGCATATACGTTTAATTTTAGCAATGGCACTTCAGTTGCTACCATCGCATCAACAATCGCTGCCCAGTCAGGTACAACAGGTATTACTGCTACCGAAAGTGGTGGTACAATGACCCTCACTTCTACAAATTACGGTGACGACGCATCCATCAATGTCGATGTCACATCTGGTACCTTTTTAACATTACTTAGTGCATCTGCATATGACGAATGGGTCGATCCCACTGTTACCGTAAATGGTGGCAGTGCATCTGTTTCTGGTTTAAATGTACATTACCTTTCAGGAGGGACCGATATTTCATTTGATTTATCTTCTTCATATGCTGTGGCAACTGGTGCAAGTAATTTTTCAGTTACAGGCGATGGTGCACAATTTTCGATGGGCGTAGATGACCCTTTTAACATCGGTATCGGTTCATTAAATTCAGGATCTTTAGGTAGCGCAACTGTTGGGTTATTAAGCACCCTTAAATCAGGAGGAGCCAATGATGTCAACTCTGGTAATTTCTCACAAGCAACATTGATTTCCGACCTTGCTGGCAGGCAAGTTACCGCAGAAAGATCACGACTCGGTAATATAAATAAATACCGCGTTGACGCAATGCTTAATAGTTATGAAAGCACCAAAATCACACTTGCTTCAGCGGTGAGCAATATACAAGATATAGACATCGCAGAAGAAACAGCCACAAAATCACGACTCGAAGCACTACAAACCATCAACATCAGTTTACTAGATACTTTATTCGAAAACGAAAGAAATATGATCGCCATCCTGCTAGGTTAGTACAGTAATACTTAGCGTGAAGGCCTGAACACTTTGTCGCATGATTAGATGGCACGATGTGTTGTCATCTCCTTAAGATGCGCCTGTATTGCAGTACCGTAAACGAACGGTGCTTCCATCGGTATTACGCTGTGATGTATTATAGCGGTAAACGGAGCAAGTCACATTAAGTGCGTAATCAGTGCATCCTGCTCTGATCGAGAAAGATTACGGTACTTAACCGTATTACAATTTGAAGGTCGCCCTCGGTGCCTTACTTGTGACGAACAGGCCAGGGTGGCCTGATTACGTACTTAATAACTTTTAGTTGAGCAGTCAGCCGCAGGCTGATCTCGCTCGAACGTTTGGTTATTTATTTTAGCGGACAGACGGTATAAGTCACCTTTGATTTTGTAACAGTTAAATCGCTATTGACCGGGCGCCAATTAAGCATAATCTAAGGTTTCAATATAACATGATGTTAAAGGATTACTTGCCCGAGAGCATGATAATAATGATGATTGATATCAATAAAGCGCCGCTCAAGAGCATGACAGCCATTTTTAACCCTACTGGATTACTATAGTTCGCGTCGTCATCGTCATCGTACGCGTCGAAATCTTCTTCCCCTTTTTCAAGATCAGATAATGTGTCGGCATCAAACCTTTGCCGTGCCTGCATTGGTGGTTCACCATTTGCAACCGCTTGTAAATCTTCACTTAATTCTTGGGCAGAATGATATCGTTCATCCCGTTTTTTGGCCATCATAATTTCAACGACCTCAGAAACACCCACGCTGAGCTTAGGGTTAAGATGATCAGGGGGTACCAAATCTTCTTTTAGATGTTTATGCATTACTGAAGAAGGAGATGGTGCTTCAAATGGCACACGTCCTGTAACCATATGATATAATGTTGCACCCAGAGAATAAATATCGGCACGGAAGTCGATATCTATTTCACCACGAATTTGTTCAGGGGCAATATAATATGGTGTACCATAAGCCCTACCCTGTTCAGACTCAGCAGCATCAGTATCTGTTAACTCACGTGCCAAACCCATATCTGCCAACTTTGCAACACCATCACTGGTAATCATAATGTTTTTTGGTTTTACATCACGATGTATCAATCCTTTTTCATGCGCATGATGTAAAGCATCTGCCATTTGACTAATGATCAGTAATGCCTCTCTTTCCGCATAGATACCGTTTTGTTTCACAACATCATATACGGTGAGGCCTTCAACATATTCCATGACAAAATAATGGGTGCCGCCAGATTCGCCAACGTCAAATGCCTGGACAATATTATTATGGTTCAACATTGCCGCCGCGCGACCTTCTTTATAAAAGCGCTCGACATATTCAGGGTTTTCACTAAGTCGGTTGGGTAATACCTTAATCGCAACGGTACGATCGAGAGAGATTTGCTTGGCCATAAACACAACAGCCATCGCGCCTTGCCCCAGTTTTTTAATCATTTTAAAACCAGGGATTTGCTGGGTAGATCGAGATTTTTCAACTTCTGTTTTGAGTCGTTTATATTGTGTTTTGGTCAAATATCCTTGCGAAAGCAACACATCAGTCAATGTGATTGGCTGTCCCTTTGTGATACTTTTTTTGGCAATATCAAGACAGTTTTTGACCTCCCCTTTGGTGCAAAGCTGCTTGTCTATCACCACTTTGCCAAAAATGGAGTCTAAAGAGGTCTTGCCACTTTCTTTGCTCGATTCACTCATAATTAATTTATCCCTAAACCTGTGGGTGAGGCATTCTAATGCAAAATGTGCTGGATCAATTTTACCCTTTGCAGTTCAAATAGTCAATCTTTCAGTATGCTTACCCTGTTTTGGCTCAGGAATCGTTTGTTAATTCTAAACGACAGTCATTAAAATGGATACAATCCATCATATTAATGCAATAACATAATGGTTGATTATATCACTTCGCCATACGATACCCTCTTAAGTATATACCTTTAAAGGACAATAATTGATGATCATTTGTTAAAAAATAAATATTTTTACAAATGACACCATTTAACATTCAAAAGGTGTCATCGCGCTATAAATTGCTTTAAAGCCTTTGTCCTATTGCGTTTACCCGATGTAGCCTTAGATAATTGCGTCATTTTAAGGGGCAAACCATTTCGATTTACAAAAAATATTGCGTGATAACATTTATCGGACGCCACTTTATTATAGGAAATGGTTTTTATCAGTCGATATAACTACTCGTCATGGTTCATTGCTACCCACAATGATACCTTAGATGTCAAACTGCAAATTTGACATCATAACCAGCAGAATAAATGGAGACCTTCTTATGACCAAGACTGAATTAATTGATAGCGTACGCGAATACAATATCACCGCATCGGTCGCGTTTCTAGAACAATTTCAAGACATTGAACTCAAAGAATATCTAGACCATTTGCTTGAAGCAAAAGGACTTGATTTGATTGCCACCCCAGCCAATCACGTATAATGCTTACATCATTTTAGGATCAACTCTTTTTTACGTAGCAACAGTTGTGAAATCTTTTTCCAACTGAAATCGTAAAAAGTGCGTTTAAAATCCAGCCCGATTTTGTTGCTGTTTCGGTAGCCCCAGAAGCGGTGACATCGCATTCATGATTAAATTTCCCAGTGGTGTTAGCGCACCTGTAAATAGTGCCGCAAAACATATTTCAATCGATAATGGGATGTAATCCCCACCATTATCTACCCCCTTAATGACCGTTATCCAATATGCACTTTGTTCAACCAATATACTCAAAATAAAAACCAATAGGATCATAATGACTGGCCGCTGCCCGCTAAGGTATTCACGTGTAACTATAATCACCATGGCCATGACCCCAAACGTTAATGCATAAGACCCCAAAGGCACCACTGTCGTAACATCTTTGATAAAGCCAATACCCCAACAACCCACCATTGCCTGATATGTACCACTCTTAAAAATAATCAAAAAGGCATAAATAAATAACAAATCAGGTACGATACTTTGATGCCCCAAACTAAAGATACGGCCACTGCCCACTGTAATAAAACAAAGTATAATTAATATCGCACTAAATCCACTCCATTTCATTGTGCTTGCCACCTATTGCTAACCACAACGACATGTTTAAGCCTGTTTAAATCAACATGTGGGGTTACTTTGATATCCCACATCATAGGATTTTTTTGGTCAATGGTACAAGAAGTCACATAACCAATCGGCAATGCGATAGGCAAAAACATACCATCTGAACGGCCATAGACCAAGTCGCCCACTGCGACATCATGCTCTTTGGCCAACAACCATGCCACATGTATCTGCCCCATTGCTTGGGACATTAACGTCGCCGCTTCACCATCGATATTATCCGATTTTTGATATCCCTTTTTGGTCTTTAAATGCCCACCCCACCGTTCAATGGTCCCTTTTCGATCCCAGCGCGGTTCGATAAAGACTGGCATTTCAAAACCAGGATCATCAATTAATCGCACTTGCGCAAAGCGGAGGCCTGAAGGCGCAACTTCTTCTATCACACCAATAATACACATATCATCAATCGTCTCTTGATCCGCGTCTATCTGGGCACCTTCAATCTGTGCCAATACCAATTGGCCCACTGCGATATGATCTTTTGAACCTCGATTAATACCAAAACGGCGTTGGCGGGTCGTTTCGAAGGTAACCACATCACACATCACCAAATCCCTTTGAGATTGCCCTAACGCCTGACCAATACCTGCTACTTGATCATAGGCACTATTTAATCGATCTAACTTTTGTTGTAACACCGCGATAGTATGTTGTTGCAATCGAAAATCATCTTGTAAACGATCATATTTTTCTTTCGACACTGTTTTAAATTGTGCAATAGCGACAGGTTGAGATGCTGTTAATGCAACTTGGCGCGTGACCGATGTAAACGGCGACACAGCCAATGCGACCAAATAATCTATATTTGAAGTAAACCGACTAGGGAGAAAAAGCAAAACGACCGATAGCCACATCAAAACTACAAATATTTTTTTAAAAGCATATGAATGATTAGATGTGTTTTTGCTCACTGCAGTCTGACCTTAATTCGTGTCTATTGCGGAAACAATTTAAAGAGAGGATTCGTCTGAATCCATCGTATCCTGCCACATTTCAAGATTTTCTAGATAGACAGCTGTGCCTCGGGCAACACAAGTTAATGGATCTTCTGCGATGCGAACTTCTAGCCCGGTAGCGTTACCCAATACTTCACCAAGTTTTCGTAACAGCGCCCCACCACCTGCGAGACAAATGCCGTTATCTATTAAGTCGGCGGCCAACTCTGGCTCTGCGCGCTCAAGGGTTCTTGTGACAGCATCAATAATCGCAGAGACTGGCTCTTTGAGCGACTCACGAACTTCTTCAGAAGTAATCACGATCTTTCTAGGTAGACCAGAAATCGTATCACGGCCAGAAATCTCCATTGTTAACTCTTCGTCTAGTGGCGCTGCAGAACCAACCTCAATCTTAATTTTTTCTGCGCGTGCTTCACCTACGAGTAAATTATATGTACGTTTTAAATGTGCAATAATCGCCGCATCCATATCATCACCTGCAACGCGAATCGATTCACGAACAGAAATATCTGCCAAACTCATAATTGCAACTTCAGTAGTACCACCACCGATGTCAACGATCATCGATGCCGTCGGCTCTGTAATAGGTAATCCTGCACCAATACCAGCAGCCATCGGCTCTTGAATCAGGAACACTTTACGGGCACCTGCTCTTTCAGCCGAATCAAGCACCGCACGCTTCTCTACAGCTGTAATACCTGAAGGTACAGAAATAACGACACGCGGCGCAACCAAACCTCTACGGCCATGTACTTTACGAATAAAATAACCAAGCATCGCTTCGGTCACTTCAAAATCTGAAATAACGCCATCTTTGAGTGGACGAATCGCGGAAATAGAACCTGGCGTTTTACCAAGCATCTCTTTAGCAACAACGCCAACAGCATTGCCATCTTGCAAGACGTGGTTAGTCCCCTTGCGCACGGCAACAACAGACGGCTCATTGAGCACGATGCCATCACCACGAACGCATACTAAGGTATTACAGGTACCTAAATCGATACCCATATCAAGTGAAAACCAGCCAAGTATAGTATCTAAAAACAAGATACAACTCCAAAAAAAATGGAAACCGTAAGACAACAACAGTCATCATGTGCACCAAAAGTGTATATTCTGTCTATAATACCCTCAGATAATAATCTAGGCAAGTATGACTTAGAGAACCAAGAAAAAAATAATGTCTATTACGTCAAGATAACGGCTCTTTTTCGAAATAAACTCACAAAAAAGCTACTTAATTCATTTATTTGGGGTACGGAAAACAGCTTTGAGATGTAGCTTAACACCTCACAACAAGCATAGATATAGAGACAAGTAAAACGAGGAGTGATTACCGAGATTTAATCACTGGCAAGTCTGTGCCAACAACCTTAAAAACGGTTTCGTAATAATCATTAGAGACCCAACAGACTACCGCTACAGCTGAAATTAAAGCAAAAACAGACAACCCCAATATGGCTGTATAAATATTATTACTTGCCTTCGCTTTTACTTTAGCTTTTGATTTTTTCTTATCTGGCATATTTTAATTCTCTATAATATCAGTAGCATAAATGTTTAATTTGTTGGTACATCCAAAATCATTCAACAGCAAACTAATTTGACAACTTCGTTGTCACGCTATCACCTGACAATATCACGCCATTTTTAATTTTTAATAAACCAGCTGCTTCACTTTGCTCAACGCGTGTTATGGTCAAGTCACCTAAGTATGCTGGCTCTTTACCATCATAGCGGTAAACAATAAATTGCATATTCTCACGCACGCCAGAGGCAGAACCTACTGAAATCGAGGCGTACTCACTTTTCACTTGAATAATCTCCCCTTCAATGGCAGAGCGCCCAGCATGTACCTCTTGATAATCAACTTGATCACTTTCATCTAAGAAACGGCTATCAGCAATACCGACGCTTTGAAGTTCTGAACGAAACTTCACATTTTCTTCTTCTAAAAGGACATAGTCTTGTTCAAGTTGACGATATACAGAACGGACGGTTTCATATTTTACTTTTTCGCTGCTCAATTCCCTTGCGAGATCTATTGCTTTAGCTTGTGCCATCATTGCATCGTTATGCGCTTCTGTTAAGCTGTCGCGTAACGCATTTTGACCGACATACATTTTTTCAATCGTATTGCTTTGCGATGCACTTAATACTGTAGCAGTAACTGACTTGCTCTCTGCAATATTCTTTTCAGCAAGCAATCGTTTGTTATCTGCCTGGATCTCATTCATCTGCGTCTTGAGAAATTCGATATCTTTTTGAAGTAATTTCACCATGGCATTACGTGAGGTAACAGCACTTTTGAAATTCTTCTCAGTCTCTGCCATACCACTTCTTGCAGCAGTTGCAGCACTTTTTTGAGACATGTATGCTATCTTATAATTATTAGCCGACGCAACATGTGTAATGGTTACGCCACTTAAAACCAAAGATAAAGCAGCGACTAATAGTACAAATAATTTAGTTAATAAACTCATTACGGCATAATTCCTTTGTCATTTAACAACTCGTGGCGCCTAAGCCACCTTAACCAATACTGCTTGGTGACCTATATTACTTTAGGCATCAATGATCATACTTTGTTGCGACCAACATTTACACATACAGATATAGTTTAGCGGTGAGACAAAAATTTAACTAAATGATAAAACAAAATCTGGTGTGCAACTACTCCTGGCCCTTCCGTCATAACATCATATATTCACAGAATTAAGCAATCCCCATTACCTAAAACCGTCTTGAACATAGTTGTTTTCCTACCAATGCCCTAACGTCAACTTTTACAGTGATCATATTCTAAAGCCCTGCATCAATAAGTCAAGATTTTTTTAACAAACACCCAAACAGGCGCGCCATGCCATTATTAAACATAACCTACTGTAAACAAGGCAATTACGTCTACTACTGGGCGATTAGTCCCGCAAACTCTTTTGACGACGCTCCCAGATCTGCTTAGCAAGCTTCCTCATATCCTTCACCTGATCGAATTCATCCACAATTTCTACACCTAATAACGTTTCAATGACATCTTCAAGCGAAATAATCCCCTCTGTACCGCCATACTCGTCAACCACCAAAAATAATTGTTGCCGCTGTTCAATAAACACTTCCAAGGTACTGGCCAATGTCTTGGTATCAGGTATCGCATGAATCGGCTTGGCTATCGACGATAATTTAGCTGTCTTACGCCCCTTTGAATACCCCTGGAGTATTTGATAACGATTCACCATCCCAACGATCGTGTCTAGATCTTTATCATAAATCGGGATCCTACTAAACCGAATAGGACTGTGTCCATCTACCACTTCGCTAATTGTCTGCTCGCCCGAAAATGCCAATACCACTGCGCGTGGCGTCAAGACATCCTTAGCGCGAATATTTTTCAAATGTAATATGTTTTGAATGATGCGGTTTTCCTGTTGATGTAAAACACCGTCCTCATGACTTAAATCAGCGACGGCCATCACTTCCTCCCTGGAGATCTTTACCTTCATGCCTGCAGGGGATACCAAGTCTGATACTTTTTCCAGCGCCCACTGTACCCCAAATTTTAAAGGCCACATCATAGCCTGAATCACATAGGCCGCTGGCGATGACAATGTATTGCAATATACTGCCCCAATGGTTTTGGGGACAACTTCAGATAATATCAATATCAAAATCGTGAGTATCACCGCAGAAAAGGTACCTGCCCACCCAACATTTGGCCACAATACCTTTACTTGCGTACCAACGCCGGAAGCGCCAATGGTATGTGAAATCGTATTAAAGGTCAAAATGGCAGCAAGTGGGCGATCGACGTCATCTTTAAAACTTTTCAACAACTCACCAGAATGCGCCTTGTTTTTGATCATTATTTCAATATGACCACGCGACACACTCAATAACACTGCTTCTAAAAGTGAACACAAAAAAGATATAGAGAGCGCCAATAAAAAGTAACCAACTAATAACCAAGCATCTACAGACATATCACCACGCTTAAATTTTATAATAACCTCAAAAAACCAATTGAACTAAATTGTACCCAATTAGGCCACAGCAGTAAACAGCTCAGATCTAATACCACAACTATGATCTTCTGAGGCCAGTTAGGGGGTAGATATTAGTGCATATAGGCTTAATGGCGCTATAACGGTTACAATGAACAATAATATCCTTGACACAAACTGATATAAGTCAGAAGATAGTCGATTCGAAAATATTGATTAATATTAATACAAAAGGCTTGCTTTGACTTGCCTAACAAAACGAAATGGAAAAAACCATTGACAGTAAAATCAAGTTGCCCCGAATGCTTTTTAGAATTTAATGCACCTAAAAAAATCGTAGGTACAGTTGTCCCTTGCCCGAAATGTGGCGAAGAAATCACAATTGTTAAAAAGAGCAAAAAGAAAAAAGAGGCCGACAAACCTGTAGTGACAGAGGATGTCGAAGAAATAGAAGAAGAAGCGGCCACCGAGCCTGATAAATTTGATCTAGGTGAATTTGAACCAGAAGAATAAGCGACCGCGACCCACAAAAGGATAACCTACATGTTAGTACATACCGTATATTTTTGGCTCAAAAATGAATTAAGCCAAACAGATAAAGATAGTTTCAAGACGGGGCTTAACACCCTTAAGGATATTAAGCTAAGCAAAGCAACTTACATTGGTACACCAAGCACTACTGACCGACCTGTAATTGATACCAGCTATGATTATGGCCTCACTGTCATATTTGAAAGTATCGCTGACCATGATGCTTATCAAGTAGACCCTATTCACGAAGCATTCTTAGAAGCACATATGGACAAATGGGAAAAAGTCGTTATTTACGACGCTGATTAATATCTCTTTTGAAACATAGACGCAAAAAACAAAAAATTGTGCTAATATTCATCGCGTGCATTGCGTTCATTTCTATAGCGCTGCTCGCGGTTTTTTTGATGATCAAGCGTATTCCTGCAGATTACAAACCACACGCTTTTACCAAATCAGAAATGAATGCCGTTAGTCACCAAAGCGACCTACTCATTGCCGACTTTTATAATCAAAAAGAAAAGGGTAAACCGTTCTCTGTCTCATATAAAGCATCGGTCTTAAATGAGTTGCTCACATTATTGCAAACAGCCGATTATTTAGGAAAGTCATTCAAACTTAATCGATTTCAAAAAATACAACTGCACTTTAACAATGATTTGATTTACATTCGTGGCTTAACACATTACCAAAACCATGCTGTCATTATCTCTTTACGCTTACTACCTGAAATCACTTCAGATAATCAATTAAAGATATCGATCAAATCGCCTCAAGTAGGCATCTTGCCAATCAAAAAAGATCTTATTTTTGAGACCATTGCCCAACACCTCAAAACTTATACCGTCCGCAAAGACAACCAAAAGCCACACGCCCATAAACACCAAACCAGGTCTACTGATATCCTCAATTCATTTTCGGAAGAAATAGGACCATTGTTATTGCAACTTGTTGAAAATGGCTCTATCGTATTACCAAACTATGCAGACTACGACAATGAAACCATCGCGGTAACAGATATCTCTATCACTAACGGCGAGATTAATTTTCAACTAAACCCAACAAGTCGTCAACCACGTTAATGTCACTTGAGGTAGATATGAATCAAGATGAATCAATATCAAAAGCACTTCGACTGACCAGGGCTATTACGTTTCATTTACACCCCCACAACGGCCATCTCGTTATGGGTGTATGTCAACACCCGCATTTAACAGCAGCTCATTTTACATTATGGATAACCATTGGCGATCATTTTGATCATGAGAGTGGTTTTGTTGTAAATGTATCTGAAATTGACCTCGCATTTAAAACGGCACTCAAAAATAATACGCATTCACCCAATAATCACTACCAAATCATTCAAATTGCTCATCAAATCATCACCGATGCATTTGATTTTTTTCACCTATTTTCACTCAAACTCGATGTACATAACCAGTTAACCATTTCCAAAACTTTTTCCGAGGATGGCGCCATGATTAAAATCACCAAAAAATATGAAATTTGCGCTGCACACTGGCTCAATAACGATACATGGACCAAGGAAAAAAATATCGATGTTTTTGGCAAGTGCCATAACATTGGTGGGCACGGACACAATTACACGCTAGAAGTAACGGTAAAGGGAGAGCCAGATAACGCCACTGGCGAACTTGACCTCTCTGGCGTTGACGAAACCATTATCGCCGAAATATATGACCGTTTTGACCATCGAAATTTAAATGATTTGCCACAATTCGCGCACCTAAACCCTACCGTTGAGAATATGGTTCAAGTATGTTGGCAACTCATAAGTGGTAAATTTAAACACGTCACTTTATGTAAAATAGGTATTTGGGAAACCCCAAAAACCTATGCACAGTACTGTGGAAACTAAATTGACACCTGCCCAAAAAAAGTGATAATAAACGCCAAGGCGTCATGCCTTTGGGCTTAAAGCCAAATACATATATTCATAGAATGTTTGCTTAAATTCGAACTACATGAAAGCTGATTAATAATGAACACAAAAGAACTCGTTACCACTGCTATACACAAACTCGATAACCACACCACCAAACATTCAGCCTTAGTTGGCTTCGATGGTTTCGTTGATGAAATTTTACATTTAGTGGACAAACGTCAAAGCATTACGTCATTTAGCCGAATCGAAACAATCACCGCACTTTCGGATCGGCTCGCAGCTGCCGCGGGTAAAAGTTGTAATATTGAGCTATCAGTATTTCAAACCAAATTAGGTGGCAATGGCCCTATTATGGCCAACGCCTTAATCAGCCAAAACAGTAATGTCACGTATTGCGGGGCCATCGGTGAACAAAACATCCACCCGGTATTTGCAGCATTTGCCAAACAATGTCAACAAGTCGTATCTTTTGTAGAACCTGGTCATACCGACGCTATGGAATTTCATGATGGCAAAGTGATGTTTGGCAAAACACAATCGTTAAATGATCTTACATACGACAATCTCTTAAAACGATTTGGTCATGAACAGTTTAAAACCGTTGTCAAAAACGTGGATCTCATCGCCGGCGTGAATTGGACGATGATCCCTTTTCTCAACACTATTTACACCGGTTTGATCGAAATACTTTCTGAAATTGACTCACGTAAAACAATCTTTATCGACTTAGCTGATCCACGCAAACGAACCGACGCTGATATTCGTGAGGTACTTGGCATTTTAACAAAAATGAATCAATGCAGCGACGTCATCTTAGGGCTCAACGAACTAGAGACGCAACAAGTAGAAGCAATATTAGGTCTGCCAAAAGCAGCCGATTTAACGGAAAGCGCGTGCGCAATAAGAGAAAAGCTCAATCTACACATTGTCGTTATTCATACCATCGACAACGCATATGTATCTTCAAAAGAGGGTAGCGAGCAGCTTGCAGGACCTTACACAGCAACACCCAAACTCACAACGGGTGCAGGCGATAACTTTAATGCCGGCTTTGTCACTGGTTACCTCGCAGGCCTTACCCCAGGCGAATGCTTGGTCACAGGCGTATGCAGTTCTGGTTTTTATGTACGCAACTGCCGCAGCGCAACCAAAGCAGAGCTCACCACCTTCGCCCAACAATGGCACGACGCTGATTTTAAATTACCATAATTTCAATACGACAAAGATGCCGGGTAATTAAAAGCGATGCCTTTTTTCCCCACTTTTTCCCCACTTTTTCCCTACATTTTTTACCACTGAATGCACTAAAAAAAGAGTGAAAGCGTCACGGTTATCACTTCGTATATTAAGTGAACAACGAAAGCGTAATACGAATATACGATTGAAATAATGAAACATCACTCATATAATAATTTCCATATGTAGACATTTGAAATTCGAACAACATAACAAAATCTAAAATTTGGCCAACGCAAGAAACACTTCAACCATATTTCAGTGCATTTCAGTGGCTAAAATGTTTTATCAGTGATAATTGAATATAAACCATCTCACGCAAGCTTACGTAATATCACAACATGTCCC
>Ga0255039_10000076_pt1 | contig 31113 bp, 29 predicted proteins | sample BC1_12_1_MG_FD_181713 | JGI IMG/M metagenome (GOLD analysis project Ga0255039, IMG submission 181713) | Seawater microbial communities from Strait of Georgia, British Columbia, Canada - BC1_12_1 | ecosystem: Environmental > Aquatic > Marine > Strait | place: Canada: British Columbia | collected... | reverse complement strand
GGCCGAGTTCGAACCTTTCGTCAACGATCGTGGCCAGGTCGATGGTAGCCTGTTACAGCTGGATCGCAGCAAACCATCGGGCGTCGGTTTTCATATCTATAAAATGGAGCCCGGGTATACCACCATTCCCCACGAGCATCGAGGCAATGAAGAGTTTTTAGTCCTCAGTGGCGATGTAACCGATAACGACGGTACGGTTTACCGGGAAGGCGACCTGGTTTTGATGAAAGCGGGTACGCAACATTGTTCCCATACCGTGAATGGTTGCGTGATTGCGGTTTATATCGAGGCGCCTGAAGCCGGCGTTTAAACCGCTTTGATCATTCGATAAAGCTCGTCTTTTAATTGCAGGCGCCGTTTCTTGCGTTCTTCGAGGTACTCGTCCGAAGTATTCTCGACTCCGGTTTCGATACGATGCACTTCGTGATCGACTTCGTGATACTCCTCGAACAACCGGGCGAAATGTTGATCGCTCATTTTCAGGTTGTGGATGGTGTCGCGGTGCTCGGGTAACTCGTGTACCAGGTCGTGTTTTTCAGTCAACATAGATATTTTCTCGCTTATTCTTCGATTTTTTCAGCGCAATTTACGCAGTGTGCGGTAAAAGGTAGTAATTCGAGTCGGGCCGGTGGAATGTCAGCACCACAATGGTCGCAGTGAAAATAGCTGCCGTTTTCGATTCTTAACAGCGCAAATTTAATCATCTCCAGTTCCTGTTCAGAGCTATTGCCCAGTGATTCGAGAACCTCGTCGTTTTCTCGTTCACTTGCCTGCTCGCTCCAGTCCGCCGACATGCCTTCGTGCCGGATGTCCCGGTCGATCGAATCAATCCGGCCGCTAACATCCTGTTTCATGTCGAGCAATATTTGCTTGAAGTGGTTTTGGTCCAAGGCTTGTCACTCCTGTTTTAATCTAACGATACCTCGAAAGTTACGAGGAATATGCCATAAGTATCGATAGATTAGCGATGCAATGCCTTGATATAGGACAAGTCAGTAGTCGATCTGTGCGTGCTGCAGTGATCTTTTATGTTTACGGTTTTCAAGATAAAATACCAGTAATCCGCTGCAGATAATCAGGCCGGTACCAATGAATGCATGCCAGTCAGGCCAGTCACCCCACAGGTAGAATCCGACCACCAGGGCAAAGGGCAGGGAGGCATACTCAAATGGTGCCACCGCGGAGGCTTCTCCCAGTCGATAAGCCTGTGAAATCAGGTAACCTCCGATCGAAACAATTCCGCCACAGACCATCAGCAGTTGCAGCTGGTACATATTGGGCCAGACCCAGGCGCGCAACAGGAAGCTCAATGGTTTGCTGTGGTAAATATCCAGGTCGCCATCGCCGATAGCAAGACCAGCGATTGAACTGATCACGATGAAGGCAATCTGGATGTAAAAAGTCAGCGCTCCCGCCTTTTCCTGGATGCCGAGTTTGCGCGTCATCATCGTCATCGCGGCGTAAGACAAGGCCGCCAGAATGGGTAACAGACTGATCGGCCTGAATAGTTCACTGCCGGGACGCAACATGATGATGACTCCGATCAAGCCGACGACTATAACCAGCCAGCGCGACAGTCCGACTTTTTCACCGAGTATGGGCTGTGCCAGAATGCAGATGAACAGGGGGGCGGTATAAAACAGCACCACGGTTTCAGCCAGCGGCATTGCCGCCAGGCCGACGAAGAAAAACATATTCGCCAGCACCAGCATCGAACCGCGTACAAAGTGCAGGATCGGGCGCCTGGTTTTCAAAGTGACCAGCCCGCCTTCGAATTGCACGATAATCAATACCACAACCAGGGCGAAACAGGAGCGCAGCAGCGTTATCTGGTGCAGCGGTAGTTCAGGACTCAACCATTTAATGATCGAATCGCTGACGGTTAAGCAGGCTAGCGCACCAACCAGGCACAGCACGCCCTGCGCGTTCGGGTTAAGTGTTCTCAGCGGGTTGTACAATCTGGTTTCCTTGCGGCATCACCCACCTTCGAAGCCTTCGAGCACGTTCACCGCGTTGATGCCGATTTCCTCCACCGCGTAACCGCCTTCCATGACGAACAGCGTTGGCAGACTAAGACTCGCGATGGTGCCGCCATAACGCTTGAAATCATCGCTGGTGAGTTTGAAAAATGAAATCGGATCGTGTTCGAAGGTATCGACCCCGAGTGAGATAACCACTGCATCAGGCGCATAGTTTTTGATTTTCCGGCAGGCATCCGCCAGAGCGTCTCCCCAGGTTATGAAATTTGTTCCCGGACCCATGGGGTAGTTATGATTGAAGCCTTTGCCTTCACCCTGTCCGTTTTCATCGGCGTAACCAAGAAAGTGCGGGAACGCATCGTTGGGATCGCCGTGTAGCGATAAAAACATGACATCGGAGCGATCGTAGAAGATAGCCTGGCTGCCGTTGCCATGGTGAAAGTCGACATCGAGCAAGGCCACGCGTGACGCTCCCTGATCGATAAAGGCCTGTGCTGCGACCGCGGCGTTATTGATGAAACAATAGCCGCCGAACATATCTCCTGCGGCATGATGTCCGGGTGGGCGGCACAGCGCAAAGGCCTCGGTGGCGCCATCACGCAAGGCTGCTTGTGCGGTCAACGCGACATTGACACTGGCACGCGCGGCTTGCCAGGTACCCTCTGTAATCGATGTTTCCGCGGACATCGCGTAATAGCCGATCTTACCGTCGATATGATCAGGCACACGCTGTTGCATACCACGAGAAGGCCATACCAGTGGCATTGCTTCCCCCTCGTAACCCTGGGAGGTCCAGTCATCCCAGCACTGCTCCAGAAACTGGATAAATTCCAAATCGTGGATGCGGGTAACTGCTTCAATGCCGAATTCATCCGGTGTCACGACTTCTCCGAGGTTGACTTCCCTGACACGCTGCAGAATATGTTCAGCGCGCAGCGGACACTCAAAAGGCGGTACCAGCAGGCCGCCACATAATTCGGTTTTGGCGTCACGCAAGGCATGTTTTTCGCTGAATACGGTAAGCATTACTAATCTCCGGCAGTGATTTGTGGATCAAGCTGGAAGCGGGTTCGGCACAGGCCTGTTCGTAGGCAAGTGTGGTGCTGAAGACGCGCTGGTCATCGTTGCACCCCGTCCAGAGTGGCGATAGTTTGATAAAGGTCGGGTCGGCGATCGCGGTAGATTCCCCAGGCGTCGCGATAATGGCGAATCAGTTCCCTGTCAAATTCATGTACCAGCACCGTTTCGCTGTGATTGTCCGCCTGCGCGACAACCTCCCCGGTATGATCGGCGATGAAAGAGTTCCCGTAAAAAGTGAGTTCACAGGCCTCGTCCTGGGTCGCGTGTTCGGTGCCAATACGATTGGAGGCTACCACCGGTACCATGTTGGCGGCGGCGTGTCCCTGCATAGTGCGTTGCCAGTGACCGCTGGAATCAATGGTTATTGCCGGCGGTGGCTCTGATCCGATTGCGGTGGGGTACATCAACAATTCGGCTCCCATCAGCGCCATGCTGCGTGCGGCTTCGGGGAACCATTGGTCCCAGCAAACTCCCACTCCGATGTTGCCGTAACGGGTATCCCAGACTCGAAACCCGGTATCGCCAGGATTGAAGTAATTTTTTTCCTGGTAGCCCGGGCCGTTTGGGATATGTGATTTACGATAAATCCCGAGTATCGCACCACCGGCATCAACCATTGCCAGCGAGTTATAAAACGCGCGGTTGGCGCGCTCGAACCAGCTAAACGGTAGCACCACGTCGAGCTCTTCGGCGAGTTGCTGAAAGCGTTTAAGCGACTTGTTTTGATCAAGCGTGGTAGCGAGTTCGAAATGCGCGGAATCTTGCTCGATGCAGAAATAGGGCGTCTCGAACAATTCCTGTATCAGAATTACCTGGGCACCCCTGGAGGCCGCCTCGCGAATCAGTTTTTCGGCACGTTCCAGGTTTTCCGGCAAATCCCAGCTACAGGCCATTTGCGTGGCGGCGACGCTTAGCTTTGACATCGAATTCACTCCTCGGATATCGATTGGGAAATCGAATTCTTATCGATTTTTCACGGCTTGGCTAGCAATAAAATAGCGGATCACGCACAATTCTATTCCTGTTCACTTGAAGATAACCAATGTCTGATCACTTGCCACAGGATAGCGGAGAGAAATCGCTCTGGGGAGCGACTGCAAGCGCCAATCCGGTAAACCATCAGCTCGAGGAATCGTTGCAGGCCGATGTACTGGTCATCGGTGGCGGCTATACGGGTTTGTCGAGCGCGCTACACCTTGCGGAACAAGGGGTGTCGGTAGTGCTGCTGGAGGCGAGGTCAACCGGTTTCGGTGGTTCGGGACGCAATGCCGGTCTGGTTAATGCCGGCGTCTGGCAGAACCCGGAGCATGTCAACAAGGAACTCGGTGAGGAAGCAGGCGAGCGCTTCAACCTGGCCTTGCGAGACTCCCCGGCGCTGGTGTTCGAACTGGTCAGGCGTTTCGACATGTCCTGTGAGGCGCATCAGGGTGGCACCGTCAATATTGCACACAAAAGTTCCGATATGGATTATCTCGAAGCTCGCTGCCGGCAAATGCAGGCGTTGGGGGCAACGGTTGAATTGATCGACGGCACCCGGTCGGAGGCGATTTCGGCATCCCCGGTGTATCGCCATGGTGGAATTCTCGACCCGGGCGCAGGCACTATCCATCCACTTGATTTTGCTCGCGCGCTGGCAAAGGCCGCTCTCGACCAGGGGGCGCGATTATTCCAGGAGTCGGGTGTCGAAAGTTTGACCCGGCACAATGATCGCTGGCTGGCGACTACCAGTAAGGGGAAAGTGTCAGCAGACCAGGTGATCATTGCTACCAACGCCTATGCCGATAAAAATAGCCAGAAAGTGCATGAATCGACGCTTCCGGTATTTATATTTCAATGCGCGACCGAACCCCTGGCAGAGGATGTTGCGGCCAGTATCATCCCGCAGCGCCACGGTTTATGGGATACGCAAACACTGATGACGTCGTCTCGTATCGATAGTAGAGGGCGCCTGGTGATGAGTGCCGCCGGGCGTCTGCGGGGATTGCAACGCCCCATTCGAGAGAACTGGATGGCGCGCTCACGCGATCGTTTGTTTCCGCAGGCCAGGGGCAGCGCCTGGGGATATCGATGGAGCGGGCAGATCGGGGTAACCGCGAGCAAGATCCTGCGTGTGCAGTTACTTGCGCCGGGCGTGTTTGCACCCTCGGGGTACAATGGTCGCGGCATAGGGCCCGGGACGGTGATTGGCAAGCATCTCGCTGATACCATTGTCAGCGGCAACCGTGATGATTTCCCGTTTCCAATCGAGGCGCTTTACCGTGAAAAATGGTCGAAAGTACGCGCCGCATATTATAACTATGGAACGCTTGCGTTACAGTTGCTTGACCGACGCTAGCAAGTTCTTAATGCGCAGATTTAATAACCCATATATGAGGTCGAACTGGCTGGAATTATTCGTTGGCACGGATAAAATTTGATCACATTTAACAGGTAAACAAAGCAATGACCCAATCCAAAAGAGTTTCTTTTGACTGGCAGGATCCGATGTTTCTCGAGCAACAGTTGAGCGAGGAGGAACGCATGATTCGTGATGCCGCGCGTGAATATTGCCAGGATGGACTGATGTCACGCGTGCAGATGGCAAATCGTGATGAAGTGTTCGATCGGGAAATCATGAACGAGTTCGGTGAATTGGGTTTGCTTGGTGCGACGCTGCCGGAAGAGTACGGCTGTGCCGGTGTCAATTACGTGTCCTATGGCCTGGTCGCGCGCGAAGTCGAGCGCGTCGATAGCGGTTATCGCTCGGTCATGAGCGTGCAGTCGTCGCTGGTGATGCACCCGATTCATGCTTATGGCGACGAGGCGCAGCGACAAAAGTATTTGCCACGACTCGCTAGCGGAGAATGGGTTGGATGCTTTGGGTTGACCGAACCCGACGCTGGATCTGATCCCGCGAGTATGAATACGACTGCCACCGTTGTAGATGGCGGGTACAAACTAAAGGGCGCAAAAATGTGGATCACCAATTCACCGATCGCTGATGTCATGGTGGTATGGGCCAAGCTCGATGGTGTGATTCGGGGATTTATTCTCGAGCGTGGTATGGAGGGCTTATCTACGCCGAAGATCGAAGGTAAATTTTCGCTACGCACATCGGCCACTGGTGAAATCGTGATGCAGGATGTTTTTGTGCCGATTGAAAATCTGTTGCCCAATGTAGAAGGTTTGAAAGGCCCGTTTGGCTGCCTGACCCGGGCCCGCTTCGGCATCGCCTGGGGCTCGATGGGCGCCGCCGAATTCTGCTGGCACGCGGCGCGTCAGTACACGCTCGATCGCAAGCAGTTCGGGCGACCCCTGGCCGCGACCCAGCTGGTACAAAAGAAACTCGCAGATATGCAAACCGAAATCGCGCTCGGATTGCAGGGCTGCTTGCAAATGGGGCGTTTAATGGATGCCGATAGCTGCCCGGTTGAACTGGTGTCCCTGATGAAGCGCAACAATTGCGGCAAGTCTCTCGATATAGCGCGTGTCGCGCGTGACATGCATGGCGGTAACGGCGTGTCGGACGAGTACCATGTGATCCGCCATGTGATGAATCTCGAAGCAGTGAATACCTATGAAGGCACACACGACATCCATGCGTTGATACTGGGTCGTGCACAAACCGGCATCCAGGCCTTTTTCTAAAATGCGCTTTTTTCGCAATTGCTGCGTTGGCTTCGTGCTCGAGCCATCACGTATGGCTTATACGCTCAGGCTCTGCGCGCGAAACCGCCATTAAGTATTCTCACTGTCTAAAATCGCATTTTAGAGTCCCCGCAATTTTAGACAGTGAGAATACTTAATGGCGGGACCCTTAGTCGGTATTCGGGTTCTGGATCTGAGCCGTATTCTGGCTGGTCCCTGGGCCAGTCAGATGCTGGCCGATCTTGGCGCCGAGGTGGTCAAGATAGAGCGCCCCGGCAGCGGTGACGATACGCGTGCCTGGGGGCCTCCTTACATGCCCGATGAAATGGGTGAAGCGACTTCGGAGTCGGCTTATTTTCACGGTGCCAATCGCGGTAAGCAATCGGTTTGCATCGATATGTCGCAACCGCAGGGGCAGACTCTAATCCAGGATCTGGTTCGGCAATGCGATGTCCTGATCGAAAACTTCAAGGTCGGTGGGTTGAAAAAATATGGCCTCGATTTTGCCAGTTTACAAGCGATCAATCCGCGACTGGTTTACTGCTCGATTACCGGCTTCGGTCAAACCGGACCCTACGCAGAACGTGCCGGATACGATTTCATGATCCAGGCGATGGGCGGCATGATGAGCATTACCGGCGAAGCGGACGGACTGCCGATGAAAACCGGAGTCGCGATAGCCGATATTCTGACCGGGCTGTACGCAGCAAACGCTATCCAGGCGGCGCTGATACATCAACAAAAAACCGGGGCAGGGCAGCATATCGACATGGCGCTACTCGACGTGCAGGTAGCGACGCTCGCCAGCCAGGCAATGAATTATCTCGCCACTGGAACCAGTCCCGCACGGCTGGGTAATGCGCATCCCAATATCGTGCCTTATCAGGCGTTTGAGACCAGTGATAGCTATATCATTCTCGCGGTTGGTAATGATTCCCAGTTTCTGCGGTTCTGTGAACTTGCCGGTAAACCCGAAATTGCCGCTGACGAGCGTTTTCAGCAAAACAGCAACCGGGTCAGAAACCGGGATGCCCTGGTGTTGCAAGTACAAGAAATCATGCTGCAAAAATCAAGCGCGGCGTGGCTCGAAGCACTCAATGCCCGCGGTATACCCTGTGGTCCGATTAATAACATCGAGCAGGTGTTTGCCGATCCACAGGTGCAGCATCGGGGCATGCAACTGGAACTCGATCATCCTGCCTCAGGCAAGGTCGCTGGTGTCGCCAGCCCGATCAGGTTATCGCGAACGCCGATCGAGTATGAGCAAGCCCCTCCGTTGTTGGGTCAGCATACCGATGATGTATTAAGTCGATTGTTAGCCCTGGATGCGACAGAGATCGCCAGGCTCCATAACGACGGTATCGTGGTCTGAGATCTAATCCCGATAGCCAAACAACCGGTTGCTGATGATTTCTTCGGCAACTCCTTCCGGCAGACAGTCTTCCCAGCTTCCCCTGCCGTTATGCAGTTGTTTGAGTACATTCCTGGAGAAAATATTAAACAGCTCGTGGTCGCTGGAGTCGATTCCAAAAATGAAGTTATTTTCCAGCAGGTGACGGTATAAGTACTGCAGATTTTCCGGTAAATTTATATTCGTGAAATCCATGTATTCACCTGCCTGACCTATTTCCGGGTAAACCAGCAGCCGGGTATTGTCTGGAAACAGCTTGCCAAATCCCTCCAGAATTCCGCCTTCGACCCCGACATAACTACTTTCATCAAAGATTTGCCTGATATTAATGATGCCGACGACGATACCAATCTGTAACTTGGTAAACTGCCTGAAGTAGGCGCGCAAGGAAAAGTAGCGCGTGTAATCGGTGATCATCACGCTGTAACCCAGTGAATTGAGCAACTGCACACTGGCAATCAAATCTTCTTCTGACACCATCAAATCGTTGCCGTGCATGTCATTCAGCGAGATTTCCGCCAGTGCTACGCTGTTTTCAACGGTCACGCCCTGTGTTTGCGTGAAGAATTTCAAGCCCTGTTCCATCATGTCGACGTTCAGGCGGGTAACCGGCCTGAAGGTGCCACGAATGGTGAGTACATTTTTCTTGTACAGCATTTCAGCCGGTATCACGACCGAGCCGTCCGGCTTGAACATTATTGCGCGGGTCTTCCAACTGCGAATCAGGTGCAGGTTGATAGCGCGGTTGTCGACTTCTTCGAAATAGGGGCCGTAAAAATCGATCGAATCGATTTCGATACGCCCCTGTTCAAGATTGTCGGTCAGCGACTCGATGGTCTTTTTTGCATTTTCAAAATAATAATACGCGGCGTAAATCAAATTTACTCCCAGTGTACCGAGAGCCTGTTGTTGTCTTTCCGCATCTTCATCACGCATACGCACATGCACGACGATATCGGAAGGCTCGGCGGCTGGATACATCTGAACTCGAATGCCACACCAGGCATGGCATTCGTTGTTGAACCTGAAACTTTTTGCGGTCACCGTCGCCGCATAGGAAAAGTATCGCGAGGCCATCGAACGAGAGGTACCGACCCGATCAATTACGAGGTCAAACTCCTTGTCCAGCATCGCCTGCACCCGTGCCCTGCTCACATAACGGCCATCTTCCTGTACGCCATAGATCGCATCGGAAAATTTCATATCATAGGCCGACATGGTTTTGGCGATAGTCCCCGCAGCTGCTCCGGTCTTGAAAAACTGCCTGGCAACTTCCTGGCCTGCACCAATCTCGACAATCGTGCCGTATTTCTTGTCATCGAGGTTTATACGCAGCGCTTTATCCAGCGTGCTGCGGTTGCTGATGTTTCTATCTGTCATGTTTCAGGTTTGCTTCAGGTTGAATAACTTGTGCAGTGTAATGTATACCGTTGTACCAGCTGGCAATTATAACCTCAGCTGTCCGCTTTCGGGCTTGATTGAAATCAATTCAGGCACAGGTAGCGAAAATGCAAGACGATAACTCCAGTCGGTTTCGATGCTTTACTGTTTACGCGGCCAGGTGTCGCTGAGTCGGTAGCCGTCGGGCCAGGGATCGTCGGGGTCGAGCATCACCTGGTGGGTTCCGGTAACCCAGCCGCGTCCGCGTATCGAGGGGACAATCGCTTTTTTATTGCCTACCCGGGTTACTTCGACGATGCTGCAATCAAAACTGGAATCGATGATCGATTTGCCGATCAGTTTATCACCGGGTTGCATCTGGCCCCGGGCGTGCAATACTGCCATGCGCGCCGAACATCCCGTACCGGTAGGTGATCGATCCAGTTTCCCGGGATCAATCACCACCGTGTTCTTGCTGACCTTGACCCCACTTTCCTCGATGATTGGCAATGTGAACTGGCAAAATGAAATATGCCTCCAGTCGGGGTTGGTGGGGTGGCTAAAGCCGAGTTGCTCGTTGGCTGCCGCAGTAATTCTTGCTCCCATCCGGGCCAGTTCGCTGGCTTCATCAGGTTTTATTTCGAAACCCAGTGAAGTTGCATCGACGATGACGAAGCTGTCACCTCCGTATGCTGTATCTACGCTGAGCGTGCCAACAGCTTCGACCTCGAGGGAAGCGTCCAGTTGGTCGGCAAACGAAGGCAGGTTACGCACCTCGATACTGCGAGCCTTACCGTCTTCGCAATAAGCCTTTACCGGTACCAGTCCACCGGGCGCTTCGAGGACAAATTCTGTAACCGGTTCCTGCATCGCGATCAGGCCGGTGTCGAGTAATACAGTGGCAACACAAATCGAATTCGAGCCCGACATCGGCGGCGTATGTTCGGGTTCCATGATGATGAAACCGAACTCTGCGGCAGGGTTTTTCGCGGGGACCAACAGGTTGATATGTTTGAAAACACCACCGCGTGGTTCATTCAGCACAAGATTCCGTAAACCCTGATCTGCTTCTATCCAGCGTGCCTGTTGCCACAGGGTATCACCCGGGGGCGGCGCGACACCGCCGACGATAACATTGCCGACTTCACCCTCGGCATGGCAGGACACCATGTGGATTATCTGTGCGCTTCTCACGGTTTTCTAAAATGTAGATAGAAGTGGATTAACCAGGCGAGCAGAATTACAAAGTATGCCGCCAGGGCCCAGCCGATGCTCGCATGCAGGCGTGGTTGTTCGGTAAGGTTCGCCAGGATCGCGAGTTGGATCGCATAAATTGTCAGGCTGACATGAACTACCCCGATGATCATCATCTGGCGGCGAAAGAATGCCTGCGTCTGCACTATCCTCTCCGCTGCCAGCCAGTAATCACGATGTGGTATTTTCATACCAAAATTGCCACGCTTCTCGGACCAGCCGGGAACGAAGATAAAAATCCCGACCAGCATCGCCAATATGGCCGCGTACAGGCCAAAGAACCCGTTTTTACTCGACCAGTCGTTGGCCGCGCCAAGTCCGTCGAAATGAGAAGCAACGACCGCGGGCATCTGCGGGTAGTAATAAACGATTTGCACAATCGCCAGCGCGATGAGAGCCAGGAATGTGCGCCTTAGCCAAATCATATTGATCAGAGCAACACAAAAAATTACTCTAAATCACCAGATCTACCGTGTCCAGCGCCATCGTACTGGCGTCCAGCCGGTTTTCTGCTGGTTTCGTCGGCGCGGAAATGAGCATAAAAAAACCCCGCAGCAAACTACGGGGTTTTAGCGAACTTCAAGACAGTTTACTGGTACTCGAATGAATTACTGGCCAACACCGAACGGTCCTCATCAAGCACGTTTACAGTCCAGGAGCCTGTCCAGGCAGGAATCAGTGTCTTGCTGGTCCAGACGCGCCAGCGCTCTCCTTTAACTTCAAAGGTTTTTTCAAACATGACCTTGTCATTATAGGTCCACTGGTGCGTAACATTTTGACCTGATAAACCATTCAATTCGGTGAAAAATGAAATCGACGTATACGAGTTACTGTCGATGCTATCCACCATAATCACCGGCTCGTGATTATCGATACCAATGGTGAACATTGCGCGGGTTACTTCACCAGCAGTGCTGCTTGAACTGAGAACAAGTGCAGCGATAAAAAAGACGGATTTCAGAGTCTGGCGCATTGCTGTCTCCTTGAAAGTAATTGAATGGAATATAGCACTAATTGTGCTGAATGCTGGATCAGTCAGGCTACGCCGTAGTTGTTTACTAGCAGTTTTCCGCTTTGCGCTGACGCAGTAGCTCAATCATTGCGCAGGAGCTCAGCGACAGTGTTCTTTTTTTTCGTGTCACTATGCCGAGCGGGCGCTGTACATCCAGGCCACGCAAGCGGTGGCCGCTGAGGCTGGCATCGACCATGCTCCGGGGCAGGATGCTCCAGCCGAGATTTGCCGACACCATTACCTTGATGGTTTCCAGGTAATTGGTTTCGAGGATGATTTTGAGTTTATCCTTGTCGGTAGCGAACAGGCTGTTGATGATCTTGCGAGTGAAGGTGCCGATCGACGGTAGAATTGCCACGTGTTCTAACAGGCCTACAGGATCAATATCCAGTTGGCCGGCGAGCGGGTGGTCGGTTGCCGTGACCACAACCAGTTGATCGATCCAGACTGGTTCGCATTCGAGTTTCTCATCGGCAATTTCCGGTAGAGTGACGATTGCGAGTTCCAGTTCGTTGTTGGCGATTGCTGCACAGGCATCTTCCGAATCCATGAAATGGAGGTCGAGATCTACTTGCGGATAGCGAATTTTGAAGTCTCTTAGCGTCCCCGGTAAGCGGTGGAGTCCAATGTGATGGCTGGTGGCGAAGCTAAGACTGCCCGAAGGCGAGTCCTGTTGTCGGCTTAAACTGAAACGATAGGATTTCAATTCCTGCAGAATGCGTTCGGCATGGGGTCTGAAGGCCTTTCCGTCAGGCGTCAGGATGCTGCGTTTACTGATGCGGTCGAACAGCTCTGTGCCAACACTGATTTCCAGTTGACGAATTCGTTTGCTGACCGCGGGCTGGGTGATGTGCAGTCGCTCGGCGGCCAGCGAGAATGATTCGAGTTCGGCGACTGAGAGGAAGGCATTTATTTGATTAATTTGCATTGTTATTCCAATTTGGAATGAAAATCATGAAAATTATGAATTAGAGTTATTTTAGTTGAGAGCGTAAAATCCAGCAAGCTTTATACGGGTGACTAAAATGGCTGGGAAAACGCTGTACGACAAAATTTGGGAATTGCACCAGGTGCGTCGCGATGACGATGGCACCGCACTGCTCTATATCGATCGTCATCTGGTGCATGAAGTGACTTCACCGCAAGCCTTCGAAGGGCTCGAAATCGCGCAGCGATCGCTATGGCGTAAGCGCTCGATCCTGGCGGTGCCTGATCATAATGTACCGACCACCGGGCTCGAGCTGGGTATTACCGATCCGATCGCCCGTCTGCAGGTAGACACACTCAACCAGAATTGTGACAAGTATGCGCTCACCGAGTTCAAGATGGGGGACGTACGCCAGGGTATCGTACACGTGATTGGTCCGGAGCAGGGAGCGACTCTGCCGGGCATGACTGTGGTCTGCGGTGATTCACATACATCGACTCATGGCGCCTTTGCAGCACTTGCCTTTGGTATCGGTACTTCTGAAGTCGAGCATGTGCTGGCGACGCAATGCCTGATCCAGAAAAAATCAAAAAACATGCGCGTGACCGTTGCCGGAACAGTGGCCGAAGGTATTACTGCAAAGGATATCGTGTTGCATATCATCGGCGAAATTGGTACCGCCGGCGGCACTGGCTGCACCATTGAATTTGCCGGAGAAGCGATCACCAGGCTGTCAATGGAAGGTCGTATGACCGTGTGTAATATGACCATTGAAGCTGGTGCGCGTGCCGGGTTGATCGCTTGTGATCAAACCACGCTGGATTACGTCAAAGGGCGCCCGTTTTCTCCCCGAGGTGAAATCTGGGACAGGGCGGTCGCCTGCTGGAATGATTTGTATTCCGATGCGGACGCGGTTTTCGAACAAGAAGTTTTAATCGATGCCGGCGACATCACCCCGCAGGTAACCTGGGGGACCTCACCCGAAATGGTCTGCAGCGTCAACAGCCGTATCCCGGATCCGGCCAGGGAGCTGGATCCCATTAAGGCCGGTGGTATGCAGGCGGCACTCGATTACATGGGGCTGCAGGCGAACACTCCTTTCGACCAGGTATTGGTAGACAAGATTTTCATCGGTTCCTGCACCAATTCACGCATCGAGGACTTGCGTGCCGCGGCCAGCGTGGTCAAGGGCCGCAAAGTGGCGGCTAACATCAAGCTGGCCATGGTTGTACCGGGTTCAGGGTTAATCAAGCAGCAGGCCGAAAACGAGGGACTGGATCGGATATTTGTCGAGGCCGGGTTTGAATGGCGCGAACCTGGATGTTCGATGTGTCTTGCCATGAATGCCGATCGACTCGAAGCAGGCGAACGTTGTGCGTCGACTTCAAATCGAAATTTCGAGGGGCGCCAGGGGCAGGGCGGGCGTACCCATCTGGTGTCGCCGGCGATGGCTGCCGCGGCTGCGGTTAAAGGCCATTTTGTCGATGTGCGTGATCTTTAAAGAGGGCGTTATGGAAAAATTTGAAAAGTTTACTGGCATAGTCGCCGGGTTTGATCGTCCAAACATCGATACCGATGCGATTATTCCCAAGCAATATTTAAAGTCGATTAAACGTTCGGGTTTCGGTATAAACCTGTTCGATGACTGGCGCTATCTTGATCCCGGTGAGCCAGGACAGAACAACGCGGAACGTCGCCTAAACCCGGATTTTGTACTCAACAGAAATCCTTACAAACATGCGCAGATTTTATTGGCGCGAGAGAACTTTGCCTGTGGTTCTTCGCGAGAGCACGCGGTCTGGGCGCTGATGGATTTTGGATTTAAAGTCGTTATCGCTCCCAGTTTCGCGGATATTTTTTACAATAATTCATTCAAAAACGGCCTGCTGCCGATAGTGCTTGGCAGTGGCCTGGTGGATCAATTGTTTGCCGAACTGGAAAGTGCCCAGGATTATCAGCTAAGCGTCGATCTGGAGCAGCAGGTAGTAAGTACCGCGCAGGGTATCGAAATGAGATTTGAAGTCGATGAGTTTCGTAAAACCTGCCTGCTAGATGGGCTCGACGATATAGGTTTGACGATGCAGCATGCGGAGGATATCAAAGCCTTCGAACAACAGTATTTTGAAAACATGCCCTGGTTGAAGTAGGTAATTAACGATGAGTAGCAATATTGCAGTATTGGCCGGTGACGGCATAGGTGTTGAAATTATCGCCGAGGCGGTTAAAACGATTCGGTGCTTACAGCAAGACTTTGGTTTTAACGCCGAGCTCGAGTATGCGGCGATTGGCGGGGCCGGATACGATCAGTACGGGAAGCCGCTGCCCGACGAAACCCTGGCCGTGTGCCAGCGGGCGGATGCAATACTTTTTGGTGCAATCGGCGGTCCGCAATACGAAGACCTGGAGCGTGAATTGCGTCCTGAAAAAGGCTTGCTAAATTTGCGTTCGTCACTGGCGCTGTTTTCCAATTTGCGCCCGGCGATACTTTATCCGCAGCTCGCTGAAGCCTCCAGCCTTAAATCCGAACTGGTCGCGGGCCTGGATATTATGATCGTGCGCGAACTCACTGGTGGAATTTATTTCGGCCAGCCGCGCGGTATTCGCGAACTCGAAAATGGTGAGCGCGAGGGCTTTAACACGCTGGTCTATGCGGAGCATGAAATCGAGCGCATTGCACGTTCGGCCTTCGATATAGCGCTGCTGCGCAATCGCAAGCTATGCTCGGTTGACAAAGCCAACGTTCTCGAGGTTTCCGAACTTTGGCGCGAAGTGTTGAGCCGTCTCGCCAGCGAGTATCCCGATGTTGAATTGAGCCATATGTATGTCGATAATGCCTCGATGCAACTGGTGCGTGCACCCAAGCAATTCGACGTCATCGTCACTACCAATTTATTCGGCGATATCCTGTCGGACACTGCGGCGATGTTGACCGGCTCAATTGGTATGCTGCCTTCGGCGTCGCTCGATCAAAATGGCAAGGGGTTGTACGAACCGGTGCATGGTTCGGCGCCAGATATTGCCGGCAAGGGCATCGCCAATCCACTGGCGACAATTCTTTCACTGGCGATGATGCTGCGTTATAGCCTGCGACAGGCGGAGCTAGCAGAGCAGATCGAAACCGCGGTTGGTAATGTACTCAACCAGGGGTTTCGAACTGCTGATATCGCCGATGGCGCACATCATGTCAGTACAGCCGAAATGGGTGACGCCGTGGTGGCCGCGTTGCGCGCATCCGCCTGAAGATTTTTGAAATGGAGAACAAGTGATGAAAAGAGTTGGATTTGTCGGCTGGCGTGGCATGGTCGGTTCCGTACTAATGCAACGCATGCTCGACGAGCAGGATTTTGTCGGTATCGACGAACCGGTGTTTTTTACTACCTCTCAACTGGGTCAGGCCGGGCCTGATATCGGTCGGGAAATCCCTCCGCTGCAGGACGCTACTGATTTCCAGCAACTGAAAACGATGGATGCCATTGTCACCTGCCAGGGCGGTGATTACAGCAAACAGGTTCATGCGGATCTTCGCGGCAGTGGCTGGAAAGGCTACTGGATCGATGCCGCCTCGGCGTTACGCATGGAAGAACAGAGCGTCATTATTCTCGATCCGGTGAATCGTTCGGTAATCGACAATGCGCTCGTCGCCGGACAGAAGGATTTTATCGGTGGTAACTGCACGGTCAGCCTGATGATGATGGCCATGGGTGGTTTGTTCGAGCACGACCTGGTCGAATGGATGAGTGTCATGACTTACCAGGCGGCATCGGGTGGTGGTGCGCGACATATGCGCGAGCTTATCGCCGGTATGGGTAGCCTCTACCAGAGCGTGGCCGAATTACTTGATGATCCGGCCTCTGCTATCCTCGAAATCGATCGCAGGGTTACCGAGCAATTGGGTTCGGTCAGTTTTCCGAGCGCACAGTTTGGCGTACCCCTGGCTGGCAGCCTGATCCCGTGGATAGATGCGCAGCTTGACAATGGACAGAGCCGGGAAGAATGGAAGGCCGGGGTTGAGGCCAATAAAATTCTGGGGCGTATCGACAACGTAATTCCAATTGACGGACTCTGTGTACGCATTGGTGCGATGCGCTGTCACTCGCAGGCACTGACTATTAAGCTGAAAAGGAATTTACCCCTGGATGAAATCCATCATCTGCTTGCTGCATCGAACGACTGGGTTAAGGTTTTGCCCAATGATAAACAGGTTTCCATGGATGCCCTGACGCCGACCGCGGTAACCGGTTCGCTCGATATCCCGCTTGGCAGATTGCGCAAGCTGAATATGGGTGACGAGTATCTTGCCGCCTTCACCGTTGGCGACCAATTGTTATGGGGTGCCGCTGAACCATTGCGACGCATGCTTAATATTTTGCAGGAGCAATAGCGTGGAACATATTATCGCGCTCTCCCATGCCAGCGGCCTGGCGGCCGAGGCAATCCTGGAGAAACTTCCCGAATCTGGCATCACGCCGGATTCGCTGGTTTTACTGGATCATGAGTCGAATGTTGGTAAGCGCCTGCCATTTGCTGGTGGCTACCTGGGCATACAGGATCAATTTCAATTTGATTTATCGAGCTGTGCCTTGTTGCTGATGCCGGAAGCCGATGGCGAAATGGAGGCGGTTGCGCTGAACAAGGGTTGCCTGTTGCTAAGCCATGCTATCGAAAACGATACGCCGGCACTTTTTGTTGCTGATGACGGCATGCAACCCGACATTGGATACACGCAAACAAGCTTGCGACTGGCCGGCGCTGAGCTCTCCAGCCTGTTGCCGACCTTACTCGAGCTCAATCGCATTGAGCCAATTGAACACATTAATATAACCTTACTGCGCAGTGCAGAGTTTCACGGTAAGGCCGGGGTTGAAGAGCTGGCATCGCAAACCGTGAACTTACTGAATACAAAGGCCGTCGAGCCGTCAGTCTATGCCCAGCAAATCGCCTTCAACCTGCTGCCAGAAACGACCGATCTACTTTTTGAGGCTGATATAAGGTACTTTTTGGGAAATAATTCATTTTCTGTAGCCTTGCAAACCGTTAACGTACCCATATTCCACGGTCTTGTGGCTGCGGTGCAACTAGGCTTCGCTTCAGATATCAATCTTGAAGACTGTAAAAGTCGATTGGCCGCGCTTGCGAAGGTGACTGTCAAAAAGGGGCCTGCCAGCCCAATTACTGATTGTAATCAATCGTTTAGCTGTACCATAAGCCAGTTGAAACAAGTGTCGAATCAGCCCTCGAGTCTTCAATTCTGGATGATTACTGACCCCATGAGATATGGGTTAGCGAATAATTACGTGAATGTTACAGGTTTTTTGCTAAAATCTTTTTTGTAATCTATAGTTACATGTACTTGTGAAAGTGCTTTCTTTAAAGTAAATTCTCTGACTGCAATCATAGGTGCATGGAATTTGGGCACTTTATATAAGAAATAAGGTTGGGGAGCTGGGAGACTATAACGTGCGTATTCTGGGACTAATTGTAGTATTGTGGGCGGCAGTTCTGCTGCCGACGAACAGTTTTGCCTTGGGCCTTGGTGAAATTGAAGTCAATTCATTCCTCAATCAACCTCTTGATGCCGAAATCCAGGTCATATCTGCGCGCCCCGGCGAGATTGACGATTTACTCGTCAGCCTTGCTTCACGCGAAGCATTTACCCGTGCTGGACTGGCGCGTACCCGCAATCTGTCCGAACTGAGATTCGCGGTCAAGAAAAACGAAGAAGGTGATCAGGCCATTATCCTGGTTACTACCAGGGGCTCCGTTAAAGAACCTTTCCTTAACTTTTTGATTGAAGCCGACTGGTCCAAGGGCCGGGTATTGCGTGAATTTACGGTACTGCTCGATCCGCCGTTTTACGCGAACCAGCCTGCTGCTACAGAAATCACCAGTCCGCCAGTTGAGCAACCGGTTGTCGAGGAAGCCAGTGTCAGTGAAGTCGCGGCACAATCCGGAGTCACTCCGATTGCTGAATCCAGCGAACCTGCACAAATGCAGGAAACAGTAACCGAACCCATCGCGGTAGTAGAAGATACACAGCCAGAACCTGCCAGTGACCCGTACGTCGCTAGTGAAAACCAAAATATCATCGAAGGTGATGTTTTGGTCGTTAAAGACGATACCCTGTGGAGCATAGCCTCAGCCCACAAGGATCAGGATCACAGTATGGCGCAGGTGATGCTGGCGTTCCAGCGTGCCAACCCTGACGCATTTAATAACGGGAATATCAATAACATGAAGGTCGGCGCTGTTTTACGCGCCCCCAATGCTGACGATCTCAACGCGATTGGACAACAGGAAGCCTATGCGGAAGTCCTGGTACAAAATGGGCTCTGGGATGAGTATGTTGCCCGCGTAACCGGAATTTCACCCGCGGTCGCTAGCGAAACTGGCGGCGCTGAGATGGCAACCCAGGAAGACACGAACGAAGCCGGCGGAGAACTAAGCCTGCTGCTCCCGGGAGAAAGTGAAAGTGAATCATCCGGTATCGGTGATACCGGTGACGTCGATGCATTACGCACCCGGCTGGCTATTACCGAGGAAGAGCTGGACGCATCGCGCATAGAAAATCAGGAGCTCGAATCTCGAATCGCCGAACTCCAGGCGCGGCTGTCAAAGGTCGAAGAACTGCAAAAAATGGTTGAGATAGAAGACGACAGTCTCGCTCAGATGCAGGCAGATCAGGCAGAACAATCCGAAACAGGTGAAGTTGAAGAGCAGGCTGCAACTGAATCAGTAACCGAAGCTATCGAGGCCGATGAAGAAGCTTTGCTCGAAGAATTGCTCGCAGAAGAAGCAGCCGCACAGGCTGATGAGCAGTCTGTCACTGACGGTACTACGGCTGAGACGGTCAGTGAGGACACGCTGACTGAAGATACAATGACTGATGAGACTTCATCTGAAATCGCGGCCAGCACAGACGAGATGATATCCGACGAAGCGGAAACCGAGGCTACAGTTTCACCCCCGGCCCCGGTAATCGTGACCGAACCGACCCGTGTCCCCTCTATTTTTGACGGTATATTGCCGCCTAATATTATCGATATGATCCCATCGATGAGTGGTCTCCTGGGTGATCCAATTATTCTTGGTGCAGTCGGCGGCGTTATCGTCCTGCTGTTGATTCTGGTTGTGCTCAAACGCAGAAAAAGTTCAGCTGACGATGAGAGCGGAATTAGCGCCGCTGGCAACGAGGATTTGTTCGCTGAAGACGAAGATGACGAATTGACTCCGATTCACCTCGCCGATGGTGGTTCCGATGATGGTACTGATGTTGTCGAGCCCGATGAAACCGACATCAAGATTCCGGATGAAGACGACATCCGTGCAGAAGAACCCGCTGCAGAGTCGCAAGACGATCTTGCTGCCACCGCGATTATTTCAGCAGTCGATATGCCCGAGCCGGAAGCAACTGCTCCAGCAGCGGCTGGGGATCAGGATGATGTTTTGAACGAGGTGGATGTTTACCTCGCTTATGGACTCTATGATAACGCAGAGGATTTGTTGAACAGCAGTTTAACCGAAAATCCAGATCGTGCTGATTACCGCTCCAAGTTGCTCGATACTTATTTTGCAACCAAAAATGCTGAAGCTTTCGGTAAGGAAGCAGAGAAACTCAAATCAATGGGCGACGCGGCTGGTAGCTACTGGGATCGTGTACAGATCATGGGTTATGAACTGGCACCCGAAAATCCGTTATTTTCGGATGCTAAAGATAGCGCTCTCAGCGCTGCTGACCTTGAAATTACCAAGCCTCAGGAAGCTGATTTCGATCTTGGTGCATCGGATGATGACGATACCAATTTCTCCACTACCGATTTTAATCTCGGAGAGGATGATACCGGAGGTGACTTTAGCGACACCTCCAACATGGGTGAAGCTGGTGAAATAGCCGCAACTCAACAAATTCCGCAGCTTGACGAATTGCCCGAACTCGACGAGGAAGATGACACTAATGTGCCTGCCGCGGCTGAAGCCAAAGCTGAATCTGAAACCGCGCTGGAACTGCCGGATGATATTGATGGTGAGCTCGGGGCTGATGAGCTCGAGTTTTCGATAGATGAAGAGGTTGACAGTAGTGATAGCGCAGAGGTGGAATTAGCCGATGAGCTTGATCTCGGTTCAACAGATGATGAAGCAGCGGCAGTCACCGATGATGTCGATCTGGCTGAGATCTCGATGGAACTCGATACCGGTGAGGACGAAGCTGTTACCGATGATGATAAATCTGAAATCGATTTTGGCGACGAGTTTGATGCGGTCCTTGAAGAAGCTGATAGTCTCGATCTTGATGATTCCGAGGATATCCCTTCCGTACCCGATTTGACCGATAGCGCTGCAGATGCCCCGGAACTTGACAGTGATGCTGTCGAGCTGAGCACGAATTCAAATGATGAAACTGGTCTCACGGATACGGCGGTAGTTTCACCTGGTGCCGATACTGATGATTCACCCGTTGCTGGTGACGACGATGATGATATCGACCTGGGCATGGAAGATACTGCAATGATTAAGCTGGATAACGAGGAAACTTCGCTCGCCACTTCAGAGCTGAATCTGGAGACCTCGGAATTTCCAATCGCAGCCGACGATGATGAAGATATCTCCATTATAGATTTTGGTGGTGAAGATTTTGTCGAACCCACCGATATCGTCGAATCGATTGATGACGCGGGCGACTCAACCGCTATGGATGTTAGTGCCGAGGACGACGATGCGGTAAGAACAGGAACTTTTGCCCCTGGTGATTTTGAGCAACCCACCGCGGCCGTTGGCTCAGTATCTGATATCGATGATATCAGCGACCTGATGTTGCCTGACGATGTCGATGAGGTTTCAACCAAACTTGACCTTGCGCGGGCCTTTATCGATATGGGTGATACCGAAGGCGCGCGTGGCAGCCTCGAAGAAGTCTTGTCCGAAGGTAATGAGGAACAAAAAGCTGAAGCAACAGCTCTGCTTGAACAAATTTAGCATAATAAAAAGCACACCGTTTCAACCTGAAGGTCTTAAGCCTGCTGTGAAAACAGCGGGCTTTTGTTTGCCTTTTATCGAACCGGGAATGCACTCAAGCGCCCTTGTATTTTATAATAGGCGACATGTGTTTGTTTCACGATGTAGTTAGAAACGCCGGCTTTAACCAGTTACCCTGCGTCATGTAAAAGATGAAATACGCGATTGGTATCGAATATTGCGGAGCGCTATATTGTGGCTGGCAGCGTCAGTTGCACTGCGAATCTGTGCAACAGAATGTTGAGTCCGCGTTAGCCTTCGTGGCTGATCATCCGCTTGAACTGATATGCGCCGGTCGTACAGATAGTGGCGTACATGCGATCGAACAGGTAGCACATTTCGAAACCAGCGCCGAACGCAGTGAGCGTGCCTGGGTGTTGGGTTCCAATTGTCGTTTGCCACCCGATATACGCCTCAAATGGGCAGTTCCCGTGGCCGACGATTTCCATGCGAGATTCAGCGCCAGGTCGCGTGCTTATCGGTATATTATTCTCAACTCACCGGTTCCCAGCGCGATATTCCACGATCGCTGCAGTTGGGAGTTTCAGCCTCTGAATCAAGCGGCTATGCACGAATGCGCACAGATACTGGTCGGTGAGCATGATTTCAGTAGTTTTCGCGCAGCCGGCTGCCAGTCCAGGTCACCGAATCGCAATGTGCATGAAATTACGGTTACCCGGCAGGAGGAACTGATTTTTCTGGATATCAGGGCAAATGCATTTCTATACCACATGGTGCGTAATATTGCCGGTAGTCTGATTGTCGTAGGTAAAGGTGAGCAGGACGCCGCATGGTTTGCTGGAGTTTTCAGGGCAGGCGATCGCAAGCTTGCAGGAAAAACCGCGGCAGCATCTGGATTGTACTTTCTGCAAGCCAGTTACGATGCGCAATATAAGCTGCCCACCAGGGTTAGAAATCCCGTATTATTCTGATATGAATTATCGAACCCGGGTCAAGATTTGTGGGATTACACGCGTACATGATGCGATCCATGCCGCTAACAGGGGAGCCGATTCCATTGGCCTGGTTTTCCATCAGCCAAGTCCTCGAGTGATTGAAATCCAGCAAGCGCTGGAGATACGCAGGGCTTTGCCACCATTTGTGACGGTAACGGCCCTGTTTCTGGACGAAACTGCGGATTGGGTGACGCAGGTTGTGCACCGGTTGCGACCCGATTGCCTGCAGTTCCACGGTAACGAATCGCCTGAGTTTTGTGAGACCTGGCTAACGCCTTATATAAAGGCCATTCCTATGGGTAGTATCGGCGATCCTGACGCCTATGCGCAAACCTATACCACGGCACAGGGGTTTCTGTTCGACAGCAACGTTGCTGGACGACTGGGCGGATCAGGTGATACATTTGACTGGTCTAAAATTCCTGCTTCGTTCGAGTACCCGCTGATACTGGCCGGTGGCATGAATTCATTGAATGTGGCCGAAGCAATCGCCCGGGTGCAGCCCTGGGGAGTCGATGTAAGTAGCGGTGTAGAAATTTCCAGAGGTGTAAAAAGCACCGACTTGATCGATCAATTTTTTCACGAGGTTAAACGTGGCGACGAATGTAATAAACCAAATGAACCCGCCGATTGAGCGAGCCTCGCGGAGCGTTGTATGAACTGGTTCGAAATGCTTCTGCCATCAAAGATTCGCACCTCCGGTGGCAACGACAAGAAAAATGTTCCCGAGGGGTTATGGGCTAAATGTGACAATTGCGATGCCATAATCTATCGTGCCGAACTGGAACGGAACCAGGAAGTTTGTACCAAGTGTGACTACCATATGCGTATCGGTGCACGCCGTCGGCTGGAATCTTTTTTTGACGAAAGCGAATACACCGAAATCGCCGCCGAGTTAGAAGCCGAGGATGTTCTCAGGTTCAAAGATGACAAGAGGTACCGTGATCGACTGAGCCAGGCGCAGAAACAAACTCGTGAGAAAGACGCATTGATAGTCATGCGTGGCACTGTAAAAGACGTTGAAATGGTGGCTGTCGCATTCGAGTTCCGCTTTATGGGTGGATCTATGGGATCGGTCGTGGGTGAAAAATTTGTGCGCGCGGTGAATACCTGTATCGAGCACGGATTGCCGTTGGTCTGTTTCACTGCAAGTGGCGGCGCGCGTATGCAGGAGGCGTTGTTTTCACTATTGCAAATGGCCAAGACCAGTGCGTCCCTGACTCGGCTCTCAAGAAAAAGGTTACCCTATATCTGCGTGCTTACCGATCCAACCATGGGCGGCGTCTCGGCCAGTTTTGCCATGCTTGGCGATGTTCATATCGGTGAACCAGGAGCATTGATCGGCTTTGCTGGTCCACGGGTAATTGAGCAAACAGTACGTGAAACACTTCCCGAAGGCTTCCAGCGCAGTGAGTTTTTACTTGAGCACGGAGCGCTGGATATGATTGTCGATCGCCGTCAGTTGCGCGACAAGATAAGCTCGCTGTGTACCATGCTTATGGGGCGGGCAGGCCCTTAGAATCCTCCCCTAGTTCTTTCCGATCAAATCCATGCGTTTTGACACCCTCGAGAAGTGGCTGGACTGGCAGCTGGCTTTACATGATAAGGCCATCGATTTAGGTCTTGATCGAGTCAGTGAAGTGGGCGTGCGCCTCGGTATCGATAAAATAGGCGGGCGGGTGATAACAGTTGCCGGCACCAATGGTAAAGGCTCTAGTGTCGCTGCTTATGAAACCTGGTTGTCACAGGCGGGATTCTCGGTGGCCAGCTACACGTCGCCGCACCTTTTGACTTACAACGAACGTATCAAGCGAAATCTGAGCCCGGTATCAGACGCTGAATTGTGTGCCGCCTTCGAAGCAGTGGAAGCGGCTCGCGAGACTACCGCGCTAACGTATTTTGAATTTGGCACACTGGCCGCGTTGTTCCTGTTTCAGCAATGGCAGGCAGATTACGTGATTCTCGAAGTTGGGCTTGGTGGACGACTGGATGCGGTAAATATTATAGCCGCCGACCTTGTGCATTTGACCCCAATTGGACTCGATCATCAATCCTGGCTCGGCGACGACCGGGAGCAAATTGGCTTTGAGAAAGCAGGCGTTCTGCGTACCGGCATACCGGTTGTGCTGAATGATGCCAATCCCCCGCAATCGGTGCTCGCGGAGATCGATCGACTTGACTGTAAATACCTGCAATTGGGACGTGATTACGACACCACGCAACTTGATGACAACCAGTTTCTGTGGTGCAAACAGGGTATGGCAATAAAGCTTGATACAGTTTTACCCGGAGCACACCAGGTACAGAATCTTGCCGGGGTTGTTGCTGGCCTGTCGCAATTGATGCCGTTGACAGAGTTTAGTCCACAACAGGTACGTGACTATTTTCATGGAATCTACCCCGCGGGCCGTCTGCAACTGGTGGCAAGCCCGCTTGCCTGCCAGTTATACGTGGACGTGGGACATAATCAGGATGCCGCCAGGGCCCTGGCCACCAGTCTCGGTGACCTAAAACCCCAGTGTGGCAGAGTTGTGGTACTGCTCGGGATGCTTGCAGATAAACAGCCGGAGCTTTTTGTCGAGGGTTTGAAACGGGTAGTTGATGACTGGTGGCTACTGACGCTGGATGGCGATCGCGGCCTTAGCGCCCGGCAGTTGGCATCCCGTATCGAGTCCCAGGCCAGGGCTGAATATCTTTTCGATAATGTTACTGATGCGCTGGATCATGCGCTGTCATCTTTAGGTAATCAGGATATAATGCTGGTAACCGGTTCCTTCGTAACCGCCGAACTTCTACTCCGCGCATCATCCGATTCAGGCAATCAAGACTAGTATGGACCAAAATATAAAAAATCGGCTGGTGGGAATCATTGTGATTTTTGCACTTGCGGTGATATTTCTACCCATGATTCTTGACGGTTCGGGAGTAAACAAGGAAAAGCTCGAGGTAGTTATTCCACCACAACCAGTGGTTAGTGCTAATCCCGAGTTCGAAGCGAAAGTTATCAAACTGGACCAGCAAGCCGATGCTATACCCCGGCTCGAACCACAATTCGCCGACGAAAACTCGACTGAAAACAGGATTATCCGTGAAACTACCGCCAATGCCGCTGTTTCATCCGAATCCACAGCTAAGGCTGACACCAGCCAGCAGCAAACAGAAAATAGTCTTGAGCCTGTTTCCAGGAGCGGTGGCGACAGTTGGGTTTTGCAGGTGGGGAGCTTCAAGGATCGTGGCAAGGCGTTGGCGCAGCGGGATAAATTACGTAAATCCAATATCGCGGCTGTTTTTATCGAACAGTTCACCAGCGACGGCAAATCCAGTTACCGCGTCCGGCTCGGACCATTTATCAGCCGCGACCAGACCAGGGTGGCGCAGAACAAGATAAAAGCCAAGCATGACATCGATGGCATAATCATGAAGTATGAAAAATAACAGGCGAGTCGTAGTACCGGTTAAGATTTTGCTATTAATCAACCGTGCCTTTTGCTGCTACACTTCCACGTTGGCTTAACCGAGGGCTACCATGAGCTGGCTTGATCTCCTTATTATTGGAATTATCGTATTATCGGCGCTAATCAGCCTGATTCGTGGTTTTGTCAAGGAATCGATTTCACTGATATCATGGATAGTCGCCGGTGTTCTCGCATTTCGTTATTTTTCACCGATGTCAGAATTGCTGGAGCCTTACCTGTCTGCACCGACTGTCCGCAATGTCACGGCTTTTGCCATCTTGTTTGTCAGTAGTTTGATCGTTGGCGCTATCGTTAATTTCATTATGAGCCAGCTGGTTTCAAAGACCGGTCTCAGCGGCACGGACAAGGCCCTGGGTGTAGTATTCGGCGGTGCGCGTGGGGTGTTGATAGTTACTATGACCGTGTTACTCGCGAGCCTAACCCCGATGCCCGAGGCGCAGTGGTGGCAGGATTCGGCGATGGTTGATTTTTTTCAGCAACTGGCTGAATGGATTAAAGGTATTATTCCCACGGATACGGTGGATAAATTCGGTTTCTGATCAGATAACGATGCTACAGGTAATGAGATATGTGCGGGATAGTCGGGATAGTTAGCCATCAGGAAGTTGCGCAGGTGATATACGATGCGCTGCTGGTGTTGCAGCATCGGGGTCAGGATTCTGCGGGCATTGTGGTCTGTGACGACAACAAACTGAACCTGCGTAAGGCCAATGGGCAGGTCAATGACGTATTCCATACCCGTCATATGCGTGAATTGAGTGGAACCATGGGTATTGGACATGTGCGCTATCCGACCGCGGGTTGTTCATCTTCAGCCGAAGCGCAACCGTTTTACGTCAATTCGCCCTACGGAATTACGCTCGCGCACAACGGAAATCTGACCAATGTTGAAACCCTGAAGTCAGAGCTTTATCAGTCTGATCTGCGTCATATTAATACCGAGTCTGATTCGGAAGTGCTGCTGAACGTGTTTGCGCATGAATTGCAAAGCTGTGGCAGTCTGAAACTGACTGCCGATGAAATCTTTACCGCGATAACTGAAACCCATAAACGTATCGAAGGTGCTTACGCGGTGGTTGCGATGCTGACCGGCAAGGGCATTGCTGGATTTCGTGACCCGCATGCAATTCGACCTCTGGTTTACGGTAAACGTGAGACCAGCAAGGGTTGTGAATATATGATCGCTTCCGAAAGCGTCGCCCTGCAAACTTCCGGATTTGAACTGATCGCTGACTTGCAGCCTGGTGAGGCGGTATTTATTGATGTAGCAGGCAAAATCCACCTGCGCCAATGCGCCGTTGCCACTGAGCTCAATCCCTGTATTTTCGAGTATGTCTACCTCGCGAGACCGGATTCGATAATCGATGATATTTACGTATACAAGGCTCGCTTGCGCATGGGCACCAAGCTGGCGCGCAAAATTTTAAAGCAAATGCCGCAGCATGATATCGACGTGGTAATTCCCATTCCCGACACCAGTCGACCGTCAGCAATCGAGCTTGCTTTCCATCTGGGGGTCAAGTTTCGGGAAGGTTTCATCAAGAATCGATATATCGGCCGGACCTTTATCATGCCCGGTCAGCAGATGCGGAAAAAATCGGTGCGGCGCAAGCTCAACCCGATCGATATTGAGTTCAAGGGAAAGAATGTGCTGTTAGTGGATGATTCGATAGTGCGCGGGACTACTTCCAAGCAAATTATTCAAATGGCTCGTGAAGCCGGTGCTAAAAAGGTTTATATCGCGTCTGCCGCACCACCGGTGCGCTATCCCAACGTATATGGAATCGACATGCCCGCGGCGAATGAACTGGTTGCTTTTGAACGAAGTGAAGAGGAAATCGGAAAGTTTATTGGTGCGGACTGGCTGATTTACCAGGACCTTGATGATTTGATAGATGCGGTACAGAAAGGTAATCGCAACATTAAGAGGTTTGATTGTTCCTGTTTCGACGGCAAATATGTGACAAAAACTGTCGGTGATGATTATCTTAATAAAATCAGTACGTTGCGCAAGGATTCGGCCAAGGCTAAGGACCAGGATCAGCTTAATGTAGTCGGCATGGAGTTGCATAATAACGCCTGATGCTGTGGCTGGATCTAAATCGTGAAGTTGCCGCCACACTGCAGGGAAATTCTGCATTAGCCGATCAACGTCCATTCATAGTCATCGATACCCGCCAGCAGCAATTACACTGTATTGATATTGAAGCAGAAAATAACCGCAGCTACTCCGTGTCGACCGCCGCCAATGGCGTAGGCAATCGCCTGGATTCTTACAAGACGCCCTTTGGTATACATCGTATTTGCCAGAAAGTAGGTGGAGGGCAACCAGGCGGAGCAGTTTTTGTAGCGCGCGAGCCAACTGGGAGAATTGCCGGCGACTTCGATAACCGCGAGCAGGACGAAATCACATCGCGCATATTATGGCTCGATGGACTTGAGGACGGGATTAATCGGGGTGGGGTGTATGACACCTATGCGCGTTATATTTACATTCATGGGACCTCGGACGAACAACGTATCGGTGAACCGGTTTCAGCTGGTTGTATCCGCATGAAAAATGCCGATGTCATAGAATTATTTGACCAAGTTCTGGTCAACGATCTTGTCGTGATAAAATAGGGATCTTCAGAAAATTTCATGAGTACGTGATGTAAACCGGCCTCTCGTAAAGGCGCGAAGAAAGCAAAGGGCTTTGCAGGTTACTCAGGCTGATAAACCATTCCAGTTTTTCCTTTGCCGGCGGGTCGATATCTCAATCATTATCCGCGTTAGCGACTCTTGACAACCAGTATTCATCGGCATAAGGTTTCCCTCCGGCGCTAATTTGTTACTCGGCTTGCAGGCGCCTGTGAATCACAACATGATTCCATATATAAATTTGCTAAAGAGGGTGGTCCCGAATTCTTTCCGTACCTGACCCCTCCCCGAGTTTTTCGATATTGGAGAAACTCCGTGACAGATAATAGTTTTGGTTTTGACACGCTCGCCATAAGAAGCGGTCATCGACGTACCGCTGAACTCGAGCATAGCGAAGCGATATTTGCGACTTCGAGCTTTGTATTTGAAAACGCTGCCCAGGCTGCGGCCCGTTTCGCCGACGATGAACCCGGCAACATATACTCGCGCTTTACCAATCCCACGACGCAGGCTTTCGAGGAACGCCTGGCAGCGATGGAAGGGGGTGAAGCCTGTGTTGCAACCGCATCGGGGATGGCGGCGATCATGAGCCTGTGCGTGGCTATGCTGCAAGCGGGAGATCATATTGTCAGTTCGTGTTCGGTTTTCGGCACCACCACAACGCTCTTTAGTAAGTATTTACCACGCTTTGGTATCGAAACCAGCTTTGTCGATCTGATAGATCTGGACGACTGGAAACAGGCAATTCGCGGCAATACGCGTTTTCTATTCCTGGAGACACCATCGAATCCACTGATGGAGATCGCCGATATCCGGGCATTGGCAGATCTGGCACATGAAAACAATTGCCTGCTGGTGGTTGATAACTGCTTTTGTACCCCGGTACTGCAACGTCCGCTGGAACTTGGCGCCGATTTGATCGTGCATTCCGCGACCAAGTACCTGGATGGGCAGGGACGTATTGTCGGCGGCGCCGTGGTTGGGCCCAAACCGCTGGTTAATGAAGATATTTTTGCAGTCCTTCGTACCACCGGTCCGAGCATGAGTCCGTTCAATGCCTGGGTTGCGTTGAAAGGGCTGGAGACACTATCTTTGCGCATGAATGCCCATTCGCAGCAGGCAACACAGGTGGCCAGATTTCTACAGCAACATCCCGCGGTGGAGCGGGTGTACCATCCAGGTCTTGAATCGCATCCCCAGCATGAGCTTGCGCAATCACAGCAGAGCGGGTTTGGCGGCGTGGTTTCATTTGTGGTCAAGGGTGGTCGTGAACATGCCTGGCGCGTAATTGATGCCACCGATATGGTTTCGATAACCGCCAATCTTGGCGATGTCAAAACCACCATAACTCACCCGGCGACCACTACCCATGGGCGGGTTAGCGACGAACTCAAAGCCCGCACCGGTATCGGTGAGGGTTTGATCCGGGTCGCAGTGGGGCTGGAAAATATCGATGATATTGTTGCTGACTTGTCGCGGGGTCTGGATGGCTGAACTTTTCCAGCAGATCGAGGCCGCAATTCTGGCGTCGAATGCGGACCATAAGTGTGAATTGACGACGCAGTTACATCATGACTGGCGGCAGGGCGAGCTGGGTTACCAGCCACAATCGGTAATTCTGCCATTTGATGATCCAGGGCGTCCACAAAAACCTGAACTGGTCGACCCCAGAAAACTGGAACGCCGCAGTGTTGCGACTGAGTCGGGACGAATTTGCCTGTTACATGCTTTTGCGCATATCGAGTTTAACGCGATCAATATAGCCCTTGACGCGGCATATCGCTTTCGTCAGATGCCGCGGCAGTTTGTCAGCGACTGGCTACTGGTGGCGAGCGAGGAAGCCCGGCATTTTCAGCTATTGTCGCAGGAACTCGGGCGAAGCGGGAGTTGTTATGGCGCTCACCGTGCGCATCGAGGCTTGTGGGATATGGTTTGCAAGACCCGAGCCAATGTGTTGCATCGTATGGCCCTGGTGCCTCGCGTCATGGAAGCACGAGGTCTGGATGTTACTCCCGCAATGATCGCAAAGTTTAAGCAGCTCGGCGATCAGGTTGCAGTCGAGATACTGGAAACCATATATCGAGATGAAGTCGGGCATGTCCGCATTGGTAATCACTGGTATCAGCAGCTGTGCGCGCAACAGGGGCTTGCTGCCGACGAAACTTTTCGCGAGCTGATCGACATCTACATGGGTGGTAAACTGCGCGGTCCATTCAATTGGCCGGCACGTATCGAAGCCGGATTCCAGGCTGCCGAACTTGGCGCGCTGGAGGAGAGTATCCGTTAACCCGGTGACATACATATTGTCGCCGGGTTAATTAACCCTCGGGTCGTGTAGCTCGAATCCCTGCTCCCGTTTCC